>Ga0326728_10005741_pt1 | contig 34320 bp, 31 predicted proteins | sample MB3enrmetagenome_FD_207602 | JGI IMG/M metagenome (GOLD analysis project Ga0326728, IMG submission 207602) | Lab enriched peat soil microbial communities from McLean, Ithaca, NY, United States - MB31MN | ecosystem: Environmental > Terrestrial > Soil > Wetlands > Peat | place: USA: New York...
TCGAAAAGGAACGCGCCCCGCTTGCGAATGCGGCACTTCAGCGCTCCGGTATCGATTTCGATTTCCGCGGCGGTCTCGGTGGCGCGAACGGGGCGCTCGGGCGCGGCTGGAGTTCCGGCCGAGAGATTGAAGGTGGCCGGCATACCGGACGCCGCGCCGATGGCGTGGCCGGTCCACTTAATGGAGCCATCGGGCCAGTAGGCCATGGGCCAAGTCTGCACCGGCACGGATTGGCCGGCGGCGGTTTCCAGCTTGAGAGAATCGGCTTTGTGCAACTGGCCCGGAGACCAGGGAACGCCCCAGGTGACGCCTTGCCCGGCGGCCTGCGGCGGGCCATCGAGCCAATGTAGTGGCACGGGTTGGGCGGCCAGCGGACAGGCGCACGCCAGCGCGGCGAGAACTGAAAGAAGACGCATCGCGGGAAAGGCGTCCGGCGTGGGTGGAAGGTTACCCGCCGGGAGCCGTCCGGTCAGAGCTTCATCCGGTTCTTGACGCCCGTCTCCCGGAGTGCCGCCTCGAACATCGCGCCCACCGCCGGATCTTCGTCCTCGTACTCGATCAGGTTTCCACCCTTCCGGGTGCTGGTCTTGCCCAGACGATGGGTGCGCCCGCCGCCCGCCAATCCCCGCATGAACCATCTGCCGTCGCCGCCCCAGGTGGCGGCCAGATACCGGGCCGGATCGCCGCTGGTGTTGAAATGCTGGTGGAACCAGCCGTCCGGCGGAACGAAGACCGTGCCTTCGGTGAACTCCACGCGCACCCGGTCCACCGCTTCGGAGTACTTGAGCGCTCCCTTCCACAGCAGCGTATAGCCGCTGCCGTTCAACATCACCACGTGCGATCCGGGGCCGTGACGGTGGGCCTTCTTGTAAGTGCCCACCTCAAACTCGGATATGTGGGCCTGCATGGTGTTATCGGCGAGCTGTAACTCAATCCGCGAATTCGCCTTGCCGCGCTCCGCGCTCTTGAACAAGCCGAGCGACTTGGCATCCGGGATGTAGGCGCTTTCCCAGGTTTCGACCCCGCCCTTCTGTTCGCTCTCGGCGGGGTTGGTGTCTTTGTGGTGGAGGTGTCCGGGGCCGGCGCCGAAAGCGTCCGGATCGCCGCGATAGCGGTCCCGGAACACATAGTCGTTGTTGAAGACGAAATCCAGGTTGTGGAACAGATCGATCACCACCGGCGCGTTGCTGATGGCCAGCAGGCGGGCGGGCGCGGATCCGCGGTTGCGGTGCTGGCGCCAGGTGTTGAGCGGCGGGCCGATCACCGCGCCGGCTTTCCATTTCACGGTCTGTTTGGCGCCTCCGGGCGCCCATATGTCGGTTTCGCCCTCGCCGCTCACGACATAGACGATTTCCTCGAACAAATAGCGCTGTGGATTGGTCTGGCCGCCCGGCGGTATCTCACAGAGATAGCCGTCGTTGACGCCCTCGCCGCCCACCAGGTCGAGGAAAGCGCCCTGCGCGCCCATGCGCTTCCAGGGCTGGAGCGGGGCAGTTCGAATGTTCGGAAGGCTATAGCCCGTGTAGACCTGAATGCCTTCGTTCTTGCGCCACTCCTCGTATGGATTCAGATTGGTCTGATTGTATTCGCGGGAATTCACCGACGCGCCGGCCGGTGGTATCCTCTGGGCCCGCAGAATCCACCCGGCGGCCGCGGCGCTCATGCCGGCCACGGCGGCGTTCTCGACAAAATCCCGGCGGGAGGTCCGTCCCGACAGGAATTCTTTAATCCGATAGTTTTTCATGGAAGCCACAAGCCTCGTATACGGATTGCTCCGGAACCGCGGAACGCCCGCCGCCCCACCGCCTCCGCCGGGCAAGAGGGTGGTGCCCGGCGGAGGCGGCGGGAGGACAGGCGCAAACCCGAGCCACCCGGCTCAGACGATGTTACCAGCCGAGTTTCAGCGCGAACTGCAGTTGCCGGGAAGTGGTCAATGTGGAAGTAATGACCCCGGCGCTTGAGGAATACGCTCCCGAAGAAGTAAAAGTAGTGATCACCGGCCAGCCGAAATTGGTGTGATTGAGAGCGTTGAAGAACTCGGCCCGGAACTGAAGCGTGGCCCGCTCGCCAATATGGAAGGTCTTGAACATGGAACCGTCAAGCTCCAGCAGGCCCGGAGCCGTGAGAATGTCCCGGCCGGCATTTCCGAAGGTCCCGGCCGCCGGCATCAGAAAAGCCGCCGGATTGAACCACTGGCTCGGGGTGCCCTCGATGATGTTGCCGGAAAAGTTCGGATTCAGGGAGGGGCGGTCCGGATCTCGCGAATCTCCGTCGCCGGATTGATTGACACCCAGGAGAGGCGTGAATGGGAAACCGGTTTGAGCGCTGATGATGGTATTGATCTGCCACCCGCCAATAATCGCATTCGTGACGCCGCCGGCGCCGCCGAGAATGGCCTTGCCCTTCCCGAACGGAAGTTCGTACCCTAGATTGCCGGAAACCCGATGGGTGATGTTGAAGTTGGACTTTCCCCAGTCCATGTTCGGATTGAACGGATCCAGGTAGGTCGTCGTTCCACCCAGTCCCTCGTTGGAGAGGAAGGAAGAAGAGTGGTTGTCGAGACTCTTCGAAAAGGTGTAATTGGCCCGGAATTGGAAGCCATGAGCGTATCGCTGGGTGACATCGACCTGCAGGGCATTGTAGTTACTGTGGCCGGTCGAAACCTCATAGCGGGCATTCGACAGGCTGGGGTTCGCCCTGGGCGACTTCGGCGGAAAGTAAGGCTGGCCATTGAGGGTCGTTGGAATGGCCGTGTTCGCATCGGTGGTGGCCAGCAGGTGGTAACCCCGTTCTCCCACGTAGCCGACCGAAAGAAGGGTGTTGGAGGCGAGCGATTGGTCCACTCTCAGGCTGTACTCGAAAACGGCCGGCATCTTCAGGTAGGGATCGACGCCGGTCGGCCCGATCTTGGATCCCGGGAGGGGCTGACCCGGCGCGAAGAGGACGGGGAAACTCGACGGGGATACAGTGACCCGGTTGTTGTAAGCGCCCAGCGGTATGGCGTCGCAACAAGCCCCCATATAGTCCAACTGCTCGTAATACATGCCATATCCGGCGTGGACAGCGGTGCGCGAATTGGCGAAGGGCTGCCATGCCAGGCCGGCGCGCGGTCCGATCATGAGCTTCGCGTTGTTGGTGGCATAGACCGAGTTCCCAACCACCGGTTGGGTCAGCAGCACGCCGTTCGGGCCGGGGACGAAATTCCCTGCCGTGCCCTGTGGTGAGTTCCAGCCGTTGTTGAACTCGTGCCGGACGCCCAGGGTGAGGGTCAGGTTCCGGCGCAGTTGCATCGAATCCTGTGCATACCACGCTCCGGCAGTCTGACGCCAGCCGAGTCCGATGGGGTTGAGCGTCGCGACCACCTGGGTGGCTTGACCCTGCATGAAAGTCTGAAGATCGGTAAAAGTGGCGATGCCGTTTCTCTGATCGGCGGCGTTATCGTTGGACTCCACCTTCTGAAACCAGCCGCCAAAATCCATCCGGTGGATGCCCTTCGTCAGCGAAACCGAGTCGGTCACCGTAAACAGGTTCCGGGCGATGTTGTCGAACTGCTGCGACCCGTTCGAGCCGGCTCCCGAAATGGTGCCGAGTTGGCCGTTGCCCACCGCTCCGATGTTGATGTTGCCGATCGGTTGCCCCTGCACGAACGACAGTGCGGGATCGTTGACGGGAGGCGCCGTGTTCATGAACCACTTGGCGCGCGTGAACCCCGCCCGCAGCGTATTGATCACCGAGGCGTTGAACGAATGCGTCTCCTGCAAGCTGGCAATCTGCGAACGCAGCGTGCTGACGGTAAGCTGCAAGGACGTGGATCCGGGGCTCTGGTTGAAGCCGTCGTCCACCGTGTAGACTCCGGACAACAGATCCCTGGTGGAGAAGTTATGATCCACCCGTATGTTTCCGAAGTCTTCGCGGATCGCCTGAGGCGGGTTGCCATAGAAGTACGCCGCGCCTCCGCCCAACTCCGGACCATTCTGGACCGGCCAGAGAGCGAAATACGGCGCGATGCCGGGAGCCAGTCCAATGTAAGAGAGGCTTCCGTTGGCCGCGGTCAAATAGCCGTTCCGGGTGTTGTTGTCGGGCACGATGGCCGCTTCGGTGACCGCCAGGCGCTGCCGGAATCCCTCGTAACTGCCGAAGATAAACGTCTTGTCTTTGTGGATTGGGCCTCCCGCGGAGCCGCCAAACTGGTTGCGCCTGAAAGGCGGGGGACCTATGGTGTGGTCGAAGTAGTTGCGCGCATCGAAAGCGCTGTTCCTGAGAAACTCGAATAGCGTGCCATGGAACTGGTTGGTTCCGGACATGGTCACCAGGCTGACCTGCCCGCCCGGCCGCTTCCCGTATTCGGCACTATAGGTGTTTTGCAAAACGTTGAATTCGCGCACCGCGTCTACGCCCAGTAACTGGCCGCTCAAACCGCCGGGGATGACATCGGCGGTGGATACCCCGCTGTATTCGATACCATTGAGAAGAAATAGATTGTAGTCTTCGCGGTTCCCGGCGATAGAAAAGGTATTGCCTTGTCCCTCCCCCGTGCTGGTGGAGGAACGGTTCACGGTGGTGTTGGCCGTTCCGGGATTGAGTGTGATCAGGTTGTCGAAGCTCCGCCCGTTGAGCGGGAGGTCCTTGACGGAACGCTCATTCACCAATCCGGCGATGGAAGTGGTCGCCACGTTCACCAGGGGAGCTTCCCCGGATATTTGGACGTCTTCCCTGAGTACGCCAAGTTCCATATCGATATCCAATACGGCGTCCTGAGCCACCGCGAGATCGATGCCGAAGCGGACTATGGTGCGGAATCCGGTCATGGTCGCCTTGACGTCGTAGCGGCCTACGGGAAGCGAAAGCGCGCGGTAGTAACCACGCTCGTCGGCGACCACAGTGCGCACCACGCCCGTCTCCGAGTTCGTCAGGGCGATGGTGGCGCCGGGAATGGCGGCGGCACTCGGATCGCGAACGAAGCCCGTAATGGATCCCAATACCTGACCGAATGCGGCCGAAGACAACAAGACGAGCAAGACCAGCAGAATAGCGGTCCGGCTCCCCGACGCCCGCGCGCCACTTGCTACGAAACGATGACTAACCATTTTGTAACCTCTCTTCCAGGACCAAATCCTCACCTAACGCTTGGCGCGACTGGTGGAAAGGATGGCCGATCCGGCGACTCTTCCTATCCTCTGCTCTGCCCATCGCCCTCTGTGCTTCTGTCTATACTCCAAACGCCCCTCTCAACCCCGCATATCCTCCTGTATTGGAAATGGAAGTTGATGGAAGGGACGTAATTCGAATGTCGCGGAACCGCACGGTGAAATCCTGCTGTCCCGTGCCTGGCACCTCAAAACCGATGACCCCGGGCTGGACTCGTAACTGAGTAAACCGGTTCACCAACTGGCCCGCCACGGTAATACGGATCTCCGAGCCCCGGCAAGAGATGTCCATCTGGGTCCATTTCTCTTCGGCGCCCACCGATTTCTTAGACTTTTGAATGTTATTAATTGTCCCGGTTGGATTGTCGGGATCCTGATAGCTGACTAAGACTTCATAGCCGCCATCCGGACCGGAACCCGGGCGAGTATCGCCCTCGACCGTCCATTTCCTCCGGGGCTCGCGAACGTAGATACTGCTTCTGCCCCCGCTTGAAATGCGGAACAGCACGGAAAGCCGGAAGTCCGTGAACACTTCGCGGGTGAACAGATAGCCGGGGATGGGCTTGTTCTTATCGAAGCGGCCGACGATCTCGCCGCCTTCCGCCGTCCACGCCCCCGCGCCGAAACTCTGCCACTGCGAAAAATCCGCGTCCTCGACTGGCGCCTGGCGGGAGTGTCCAACCACAGCCAACCCGCCCAGAATGAAGCACCTTCTTGTGAACACCGCCCTCCCTACGTAAATGGACAATAGATGGAACGACTAACCCCGTTCCCAATGCTTTGCTGCCAAGAATCACCCCTGTAGGCCGATACACTTCGGAACATCAATACGAACCGTAACCTAAAAAGGTACTAAAGGTAATGGTACGTATTTACCCAGTCATTATTGACCCCGGTAAACGTGCTGTCAACTACCCAATGGTTAATGTGAGTTTTACCACTTTGCGGGTAATTGGCGAACCATTTGCGTTTGTCATCTCCCTCAGAAGGCAGGCCTTCACGCACAAGGTAGGGCGGCGCAGGTGCGTTTCGGGATAATGGGATCTGAATTGCGGCCCAAGCAGATCCGGCGGGCCTTGACGGCGCGGAGGCTGACGGCAGGGAACGCGTGGAGGGGCAGGCGACTGCTGTATTACGGCAATCATTTGGAGCGCACCAGTTAACTACCCATTCGGTTATCGACCCGCGGACTGCACAGCTACACTGAAGGTATCAGGAGTTATCCTTTGAGGTACTATGCCAGGTGCCTCCATATGTAGGTACCAGAAAAAGAGCGATGCTTTGGTGGTAGCGTGCCGGCCCTGCCGAGCCTGGTTTCCCCGACCGGAGTGCCAGCGATCCACGCCCAGGTGCTGCCGCCCGTGGAGACCTGGCGGCAACCCGCCCGCCCCCCGCCGCGTGCCCGGCCCCGAGCCGGCGCTACCTGAGGGGCGTTGGCGGATTGCCCGCGCGCCGGTCCCGCGTGGCCGCGCCCCTGAAGCGGGTTCAGGGCCGCGCGGAATTGAGCGTTGGGCCGGGCTGAGGAGGTGAGTTCGTTGCCATCCCTCGGCCGCCCTAGCGGCCGGCCGGCGCGGCGGCGTACTTGCCGGACTTCACCCACAACCAGTCGTCGCCGTCGGAAATCCGGGCGGGATTCTTGAGCACGTACAGCAGCACCGTCTGCGGCCCGAAACACTGCCGGTACAGAAGGGCGGAACTGCTGCCGGCTCTGCCGAAAGCCGTCTCGATGTCGAATAGCGGGGGAGCGTCGTCGATCCGCAACACGCCGTTCTGAAGCTGCCCGGTCACTTCGTGCAGTGCGCCGCCCGAAAACGTGGAATGCCCGACCTCGCCCAGCCCGATGGTGTAGCCGCCCGGATGGTCGGGGTCCACGGTCCGGTCGAGAGCCAACTGAAACCCGCTTGTAATGGGCGTCAGGGAGCCGGCGCGCACCACCCGGAAGATTACCGTACACGAGTTGGCCGAGGCCGGCCCGTGGGTGGCGAGCGTGAAGTCCGCCGCGCTGGCGCCGGTTTCCGCCGCGATCCGTTCCGCATCCGTGGGCGGCGGCGGCCCGGCGCTCTTGCAGGAAGCCGGCAGAACGAAGATCGAAGCCGGCGGCGCGGCCAGGCTCACGCTTTTTACTTCGACCATGGTTTGTGTGGGAGCCCCGGTTGGGGTAAACTCCAGCCTCAGGATCAGGCCGTACTTCGGCTCCAGCCAGACCCGCGCCTTGCCCTGGGGAGTGTCCGCGTCCACGATCTTCGCGGTCATGCCCGCTATGGCCGCCGTGCCCGCGTCGACCAGATGCGCGCCGGCCAACTCGGTGTGCAGAGCGGCGGAGGCGGCGAAGGGATCGCCCCAGTCGCCGGAAAACCGGCTGGAGCTGCACGGCGGGTTGGCGGCCGCCGCGTCCCAGGCGTTGCCCTCGTGCTTCTCGAGGTTGTAGAAGGAGCGGATGTGGGTCGCCGTGCCGCCGGGCGTTTGGGATGGAGTCTCCCGGTCCAGGAGAGCCTTGGAACCGTCGCGGTATATCCTGATGGTCGCGCCCGCGGTCGAATCGATCTGAGTGATGGTATAGGCGGTTGGAGGCGCGGCATACTGCGCGTTGAGCAGCGGCGCGGCCAGCAAGGCAAGCAAAGGCGGGAATTGTCGTCGGTACATGGAAACACCCCTCGCGGACAGGAATTGGAAAGCTGGTGCCAGTATATCGCAAGGGCCGCTCCAGCGTTGGCGGCCTTTCCAGGCGGCCTTTCGAGGAATGAACCACTCCAGCGCCGGCGCCGCTTTTGGCCGTGAGGTGCGGCCGCTTCGGAACCAGCCCTACCCGCAGGCGCCGCCGTGCCGGCGGGCGATGGGAGCCAAACCGGCCGGACTGGCTTTCCACGCATCCGCGCCGGCCGCCGCCATTTCAGGATACGGCGGCGTTGACAAAGACCTCCTCCACCACGTGGTTCTGAGGCGGGATAATCCGGCCGCCAGCAGCAGGACGCCTGCCAGCACAACCGTCAGAGGTCCGAAATGCGGTTCCACCACGCGATGATATGCCATCCCGGGCCCGCGCCGGCGGGGCCTTTCGAGGGACGCCGCACACACCCTTGCGGGTAGTTCCGGCGGGCTGAGAGGGATACCGGGGATGGCGGCGTCTTACCGCTGTGCAAACCGCTTGAGCCGGAGAACTTCCACCAGCGAGATATACAGGTTCACCATGCCGATGCCGCTCACCGCCCCGCGCAGGTAAAGGTTATTCCACCACGTGCGAAAGAACGGCGTCACCCCCGCGAAGTAGTTGTGCTCCCAGGATGGGGTCCAGGGAAAGAGCACCAGCACCACGCCCACGATGAGGCAGACCGTCGCCAGCGCGACCGCAAAGAACTTGTGATACCAGCGGTAGGCCGGCGGCGGCGCCGCGGCGATGCCCGGCGCGCCGGGAGCGTCCGCCGGAGGGATCTCGCCCGGACCGGGTGGCGGCGGAATCATGCGGTGCCCGCCGTTTCAAACAACTCCATCTGTGGATTGTAGTTCATGGGGAAGCGCGAGTGTTGGCGCACCGGCGCGAAGCTCAGGCGATGCAGCGGCGACGGGCCGGACTCCGCCAGCGCGCGGCAGTGTTCCGGCGTGGAATAGCCCTTGTGGGCGGCCAGGCCGTACTGGGGATACACCTTGTCCCACTCCCGCATGCAGGCGTCGCGCCATACCTTGGCGACGATGGAAGCGGCGGCGATGGCGTGGCACCGGGCGTCGCCCTTAATGATGGGGCTCTGCGGCAGGGGAAGATCGAGGGGCATGGCGTCGGTCAACAGGAAATCGGCAGCCGGCCGCAGCCCCAGCACGGCCAGCCGCATGGCCTGGCGCGTCGCCTGATATATGTTGATGCGGTCGATGGTGGCTGCGTCCACGGCGCCGACCGCCCAGGCCACCGCCCGTTCGCGGATTTCCACGTCGAGCGCCTCGCGGCGCGCGGCTTCCAGCAGCTTGCTGTCGTTCAGCCCGCGCACCGGGCGGCTGGGAGACAGAATGACCGCGGCGGCCACCACCGGGCCGAACAGCGCTCCGCGCCCGACTTCATCCACGCCCGCCACGGCGGCGAATCCGCGCGCCCGCAACTCCCGTTCCAGTGTGCCCTCGCAACGGATTTTGCCACCCGCCGGTTCGGGGCGCATGCATGTGGCCGCGGGCAGGCTATTCGCGCTCGCGGAGACGGGCAGCCTTGCCTCTCAGATTGCGCAGGTAGTAGAGCTTGGCCCTCCGCGAGCGGCCCGTGCGGACCACGTCGATGTGGTCGATCACCCGCGCGTGAACCGGGAAAATGCGCTCCACACCCTGGCCAAAGCTGACCTTGCGGACGGTGATGCTCTCACCCAGGCCCGTATTGTTGCGGGCGATCACCGTGCCCTCAAACGCCTGAAGGCGCTCTTTGTCGCCTTCCTTGATCTTGACGTGGACGCGGATGGTGTCGCCCGGCCGAAACACGGGGATGTCGGTCCGCTTGTTCTTGTTGATAAACTTGGTCAGCAACGCAGTCTGCATGGGGATTTCCTTAACATTCTAACATATGCAATGGCCCGGTTCGCTTTCCGGCGGCCCGCGCCAGCGCACGCGCTCACTCCCGCGGATCGCCCATCAGATCGGGCCGCAGCCGCGCCGTCTTCTCCATCGCGGTCTGCCGCCGGAAGCGGCGGATCTCCTCGTGATTCCCGTTCAGCAGCACATCGGGGGCCTTCCACCCGCGGAATTCCGCCGGACGCGTCCAGTGCGGGCAATCCAGCCCTCCCTGGCCGTGGCCGGTCTCCTGGAACGAGTCGTATGCCGCCGAGGTCTCGTTTCCCAGCACGCCGGGAAGCAGCCGCGCCACGGTGTCGACCACCACCGCCGCGGCCAGTTCTCCGCCGCTCAGCACGTAATTGCCGATCGAGATCTCGTCGTCGGCCAGGTGCTCGGCCACCCGCTCGTCCACGCCCTCGTAGCGGCCGCAGATCAGCAGCAGGCCGGCGGCCTGAGCCAGGCGGTTGGCCATGGCCTGGTCGAACAGGCGTCCCTGGGCCGACAGCAGCACCACCAACCGGTCCGGACGGCGCTCGGGCCAGATGGCTTCCACGGCCTCGAAGATGGGTTGCGCTTTGAGCACCATGCCCTCGCCGCCGCCGAAAGGACGGTCGTCCACGCTCTTGTGCCGGTCGGTGGTCCAGTCGCGCAGGTTGTGGATGCGGATGTCGAGCCGTTGGGCGTCCTGCGCGCGCTTCACCACGCCGTGCGCGAACGGCCCTTGGAAGAACTCGGGGAAGATCGTCAGCACATGAAAGGTCACGGCCGGTTTACATCCTTTAAACCATCGGGGAGTTCCACGGCGATTCGCCGCCCGGCGGGATCGATCTCCACGCAGATGGATCGCGCGAAGGGAATCAGCAGCCCGTTGTCGAGACACAGCAGGCCGGCGCCTCCGGCGTCCTGCCAGGCGGCCACCCGGCCTACCAATTCGCCCGAGCGGCGGTCCACCACCTCGCAGCCGATGAGATCGGACTGAAAGAACTCGCCCGGTTCGAGCGGCGCGCGTTCGCTCAGGGGCACGCGCACCTCGGCCCCGGCCAGCGGCTCGGCTTGGGAAATGCTGTCGATTCCCCGGAATTTGAGGATCAGGGTCCGGTCGTGGAACCAGGAGGATTCCACCTCGACCGGCTGCAAAGCGCCGCCAGAGGTGTAGAGGTGGGCTGTGCGCAGGTTCCGGAAGCGCTCGGGCTTGTGGCTGAGGGGCACGGCCGTGATCTCGCCGCGGGTGCCGCGGGTCCTGCCCAGAACGGCCAGCGTAACCCAGCCGGAATCGCCTTCGCTCACTCCAGGATTTCCAGCGTGAAACGGCGGTTGAGCTTCATTCCGGCCGCGCCCAGGATGGTCCGGATGGAACGCGCGGTGCGGCCCTGCTTACCGATCACCTTGCCCAGATCGGTGGGGGCCACCTTGAGTTCCAGAACCGTCACCTGCTCGCCTTCCACCACGCGCACGGAAACTTCCTCGGGGATGTCCACCAGAGCCTTCGCAATATCTTCGATCAACTGTTTCATCACGCCGCCTCCTTCCCATAAGCCCATGGTACCCAAAGCAGAACAGCGACATCCGTTAAAACCATGTTCCGGCCGTTCGGCAGCACACAGTCGGGGGGACTTACGCCACTGGTTGGGCGGCCGGCGCGGGGTTCTTCTCCACCAGGCGCTTCACGGTGTCCGAGAGCAGCGCGCCCTGCTTGGTCCAGTGCTCCAGGCGGTCGTGCTTCAGGTCCACCTGGGCGGGATGGGCGAGGGGATTGTAGTGTCCGATCACCTCCAGGCTGCGGCCCTTGGCGGCGCGCGCCTTCTCGATTACGACTACACGATAGTACGGTTTCTTTTTGGCGCCAAACCGCGCCAGGCGAATCATCAGCATCTTGGCTCCCAATCTCTCTTCAAAAAAATCCGGCTGTCCAGCGCCCCGCGGGGCGTTCTTTCAAAGGCTTACCGGCCCGTGCCGCCAGGCAGATTTCCGAACGGAAAACCCGGCGGCAGTTTCATTTTGCCGAATTTCCTGCCCTGGAAGCCGCCCGACACCAGCTTCATCATTTTCCGGGCCTCCGCGTACTGATGCAACAACTGGTTGACTTCCTGCACGGTGGTGCCGCTGCCCCGCGCAATGCGCCGGCGGCGGCTGCCGTTGATGATCATGTGATTGTCGCGCTCGCGCGGGGTCATCGAATCGATGATGGCCACCACCCGGCCGATTTCCTTTTCGTCCACCTTGACGTCCTTCAAACCCTTCAGCATGCCCACCTTGGGCATCATGTCCATGAGCGAGCTGAGCGGGCCGAGCCGGCGGATGGATTTCAACTGGTCGCGGAAGTCCTCCAGCGTGAAGTCGTTTTCGATGAGCTTGCGCTGCATCTCGACGGCCTTCCTCTGGTCGATCTGCTCGCTGGCCTTCTCGATGAACGAGAGGATGTCGCCCATGCCCAGAATGCGGTTGGCCGCGCGGTCGGGATGGAACGGCTCGAGCGCGTCGAATTTCTCGCCCACGCCCACGAATTTCAGCGGCTGGCCGGTGACGTGGCGGATGGAGAGCGCCGCGCCGCCGCGCGCATCGCCATCCATCTTGGTGAGGATGACGCCGGTGATGCCCAGACGCTTGTGGAACTCGTCGGCCGACCTCACGGCGTCCTGCCCGGTCATGGCGTCGGCCACGAACAGCACTTCGATGGGGTTGAGCTGCTCTTTCAACTGCCGCAGCTCGGTCATGAGCTGGTCGTCGATGTGCAGGCGGCCGGCGGTGTCCACCAGCAGCACGTCGCGGCCGGTGTTGGCGGCTTCGCGGCGGGCCGAGCGGGCCAGGTCGGCCGGCAGGTTTTCGCCGGGCGCGCCTTCGTAAAGGGCCTGGCCGACTTCGCGCGCCACCACCTTGAGCTGTTCCCGCGCCGCCGGGCGGTAGACGTCCACCGAGACCGCCATGGGACGGTGCCCGTTGCGCGCCAGCCAGCGCGCCAGTTTGCCCGTGGAGGTGGTCTTCCCGGAACCTTGCAGGCCCACGATCAGGAAGACGCTGGGCGGATCGTTGGCGAAGCGCAGCTTCGACTCGTGGCTGCCCAGGATCTTGACGAGCTCTTCGTGAACGATCTTGATCACCTGCTGGGATGGCGAGAGGGCGCTCAGCACCTCTTCTCCCACGGCCTTCACCTTGATGTTCTCGAGGAGCTGTTTGACAACCTTGAAATTGACGTCGGCCTCGAGCAGCGCCATGCGGATTTCGCGCAGGGCGCCCTCCATGTTCTCGGCCGAGAGCTTGCCTTCGCCGCGAAGGTTCTTGAATATCCGCTGCAGCTTTTCCGATAGGTTGTCGAACATGAAAGTAGGCGCGGCATCCGGCCGGCCCAAAGGGCGCGGCGGCGGATCCGCGAGCGGTTCCCCTATTATATCCGGTTATGCGGGAGCGATGCGGATGCTCGAAGCCGCCATCTTTCCGGTGCGGTCCATGCCGAGTTCGTAGAGCACCCGCGCGCCCGGCCGGAGGTCGGTGGCCAGCCCCTCCACCAGCCGGGAGACGTGGAAGAAAATGTCTCTTCCGCCGTCGTCGGGGCGGAGAAAACCGAACCCTTTGGCTTCGAAATACGTGACCACGCTGCCGGCCTGTTCGCCGGTGGGCGTCTCGGCGGCGGCTTCTCCGGCTTCGCCGGAACCTGAAGAAGGCCGGCCGCTCTTGTCGCCCACGCCCTGCTTGACCAGCGCCAGGTCGGCTTCGGTCCAGTCCGTGGCTGGAGTGTCGGTGGGAATTTTGAGGTCCGGGTTGCGCTTTCGGGCCTCTTCAAATAACCGCTTTTGGCGTGCGTTCAAATTATCCTCTCGATGGGTACACCATTTTACGCCGTGGTCTGCGCGGCCTTCTTCCTGCGGGCGCCCTTCTTCTCGGTGGGGGGCTGCCGGTCGCTCTTCTTCAAACTCCCCATCACCATGTTGGTGACGAATTTCTTTTCGCCGTGGTCGTCGAACTTGATGACGATGCGCTCGTCGCTGCTGGACATCACCGTTCCCAAACCGAATCGCTGGTGTTCGACCTGGGCGCCTTGGGAGAAAGTATTTGAGGCCATGATTTTCTACGATTTACTCCTCGCTTGGATTGCTGGGGAACCTACGCGCCGATGAAGCCGGGTAGAGGTATCTGGCAGAAGTACCACAATGAACTACCCTACATAGTACCAAGCAAGCACCTGTTTTGTCGAGCGCGGGATCGGGCGCCGGTCGCGCGGGACGCGCGCGGGACGGGAATAACGCGGCGCCAAATCGCTGATTTCGCGGTAGTACGGTGGTGGTAGCATCCGGCATCTAACTTTGGCATATACCCGCTTGTTGCCCAAATTCAGGCGGAAAACCCATTTACACGGCGCCCCGCGGTCCGCTAGAGTGAACTTGGATTCGAACCGTTTCCCCGAGGCAGGTATGCATTACATCAGGCTCATTCCCGCGGTGTTGGTGGCCGCCGGAGTGGCGCTCGGTGCGCCCCCGGCGGAAGACGCCGGCAAACTGCCCCCATCCGGTTCCGCAAAAGCCACCGAATTCGCCGCTGGTTCCAGCACTTCCGTCCCAACCCTCCGCGTGCTTCCGCCGGTGCTGCGCAATGCGGAAAAGGAAGACAGCCTGCGGGTGCTCTTGCCCGGCGCACCCGTGGAACTGGCTCCCGATCCGCCTCCCATGCCGGTCGAGACCGCCCCTCCGCCGGTTTCATTAGCCGACGCCGAACGGCCCCGGCTGCGCCGCGGCGAGCTGTCTTACCCGCCTGAATACGGGGCCGAGAGCGCCGTATTCTGCCAGAAGCAGATCGGCGTCTGGACGCAGGCCGACGCCATCGCCGTGCTGGGCACGCCCAAGGGCCATCGGGTGTCGCTGGACGACGACGGCACGGAGGATGGCGACATTGTCGCGTTTTCCGACGCCAGCAGCCGGTACCGCGAGCTGGAGCTGGATTTCGACCGCGAAACCGGCACGCTGCGCACGGTTTTCGCTTATCCCTGGAAGATGACCTGGCAGGAATGCCGCAAGCTCTGGGGCGCCCGCGTCAGTTCGACGGATGCCGACAAGGGCCGCAAGTTCTACTCCTACCTGGACCGGCGGCTGGATGTGCTGGTGGACCAGGCGGGGAAAGTGATCAATTTCGGCCTCTACTGAGTCCCGCCGCCACCGCTCCGGAAAGTGCCGCGTGGCCGGCTGAAACCGATTGGCCTCCCGCCACGTAAAAAGCATAGGGATACGCGTCTGAATGAATGGGCGTATAGTGTAGGAAGCGGGGTACCGGACGATGAAACGACGATCCGCAATGCTGGTGGCGATCGCCGCCGCACTCAGTCTCCTGGCAGTTGGGGCCTTTGCTGACGACGATACTTCGAAACCCAAGAACAAAAAGGACGATCCGGATGCCATAGGCAACCGCGACGTGGGCAACGGGATCAACTTTTACGGCCTGGACAGCGAAATTGCCATGGGCAAGCAGTTGGCCCAGGCGGTGGAGCGCGATGCCAAGCTCGTGGACGATCCGATTGTTGCGGAATACGTCAACCGCATCGGCCAGAACCTGGTGCGCAATTCCGATGCCAAGGTGCCCTTTACCATCAAGGTGCTGGATACTGAGGTAGTCAACGCCTTCGCGCTGCCGGGGGGATTCTTTTTCGTGAATTCCGGTTTGATCCTGAAAACCGACACGGAAGCCGAACTGGCGGGGGTGATGGCCCACGAAATTGCGCACGTGGCGGCGCGCCACGGCACCCGCCAGGTCACCCGCGGCGACCTGATGCAGATCGGCGCCATCGTGGCCTCCATCGCCACCGGCGGCTGGACGGGGTACGCCGTCCGCCAGCTCTCCGGCCTGGCGATTCCGCTGGGATACCTGAGGTTCTCCCAGGGCTTCGAGAAAGAAGCCGACTTCTACGGGCTGCAGTACATGTACAAAGCCGGCTACGACCCCTTAGCCTTTGTCGACTTCTTCGAGAAAATCGAAACCCTGGAGAAGAAGAAGCCCGGGTCGATCGACAAGGTTTTCTCCTCGCACCCCATGACGGACGAGCGGATCAAGTTGTCGCAGGCCGAGATCCAGAAGGACCTGCCGCCCAAGCCGGAGTACGTGATCACCACTTCGGAATTCAACGACGTCAAGGCGCGGCTGGCCATGCTGCACAACCACCGCAAGGTGGATTCCGTCGATCCCAACAAGCCTACGCTGCGGCGCGGGCCCGGCAGCAACGGCCCGGTGGACCCCAATGACGACGGCACCCAGCCCAAGAGCGATGGCGACGAGCGTCCTACCTTGAAGCGGCGGGACAGCGGAAATTAGCCTGTGGGGCGGGCGCACCAGCCTGCCGACCGGATTCCGAACTCAGCCCTTTACCGGCACCGGGGAGAGATCGCGGCTGGCGATCACGCGGTCGATCATGCCGTATGTCACGGCGCCATCGGGTTCCATGATGTAGTCGCGGTCCACATCCTTGGCGATGCGGTCTACCGGCTGTCCGGTGGCATCCGCCAGCATGGTGTTGAGGATCTCCCGCATGCGCAGGATCTCGCGGGCATAAATGTCGATGTCGGCGGCCTGTCCCGCCAGACCTTGCATGGAGGGCTGGTGGATCATGATCCGTGAATTGGGCAGGCTGAAGCGCTTGCCCTTGGTGCCTTTGGCCAGCAGCACCGCCGCCATGGAAGCGGCCTGCCCGACGCAGATGGTCACGATATCGGGGCGAATGAAGGCCATGGTGTCGAGGATCGCCAGGCCGGCCGTGATGGATCCGCCGGGCGAATTGATGTAAATGGAAATGTCCTTTTCCGGGTCCTCGGCTTCCAGGAACAGCAACTGGGCGATGATCAGGTTGGCCACCTGGTCGTCAATGGGCGTGCCCAGGAAAATGATGTTTTCCTTCAACAGCCTCGAATAAATATCGTATGCGCGCTCCCCACGGGAGGTCTGCTCGACCACCATGGGGACAAGAACGGATAGTCCCATTCTGCCTCCGGATTCGGTGATGTGGCCCGGGCAGGCCCGGACCGGTTCTGTCAGGCTCGTTTCGCCGCCGCGCGCCTGCTCTTGCGCTGCTTCGCTTGCGCCAGGGCCTTTTTCTTCTGCTCCAGCGCCTTCGCCAGATCGGCGATGGTGTTCTTCCCCAGATAATCCATGATACGCGATCGCAGGATCACCCAGCTATCGTGCATGGAACAGGGCACGTCGTCGTTGCACTCCGACAAGCCGCTGGCGCACTGCTGATAGGGCGCCAGGCCGTCCACCGTCTCGACAATGTCGAGCAGGCGGATCTCGGCGGCGTCCATGCGCAGGGCGAATCCGCCAGTGGGGCCTTTGCTTGACCGCAACAAGCCCTTTTTTGCCAGTTGTTGGAGAATCTTCGCGACGAAAGCGGCGGGAACCCCCTCCGCCTCGGCGATGTTCTTCACCATGGCGTACTTTCCCTCCGGCACCTGCGCCAGGTGCACGAAAGCGCGGATCGCATATTCAGCGGACTTGGAATAAATCATCCTGATTCCTCCGGGAAAATCGGAGTAACGTCTCTCCGTTATCTTAAAATTAACAAGACCGTCGCGCAAGGCGATTATTTCCGCAGGTCTCCCCTTCGCCCGCCAACCAGCCGGAGCGGAACGCAAATCGGGTCCGCAACACCGGTTCCTGCCTACTAGACGCATCTTCAACCCGAAAAGATGCCGATTTCCGCGCCGGGCGTAATGTGGGGCGGACGGGGCGCCCCGCGAGCCCGGTCCGCGCGGGTCCCGGCGGGCCGCCCCGTAGCCGGGTCAACCGTCTGCCGCGCCGCGCCGGGCTTCCCTGCGATGATGGATTAAGGTCCGGTTTCCGGCCATGATGGACATCCTGCAGAGCTTGCCGCCCGGCGCGCGGGTGCTCGACCTGGGCGCCCGCACGGGCAGTTTCACCACGCCCAGAACCGATCTGTCGGTGGTGCGCCTGGATCTGGACGCCCCGCCGCCGGGCGCTTCCGGGGCCTACGTCAGGGCGGATGCGGCACGCCTGCCCTTCGGCGACGGCTGCTTCGACGCCATCGTCGCCAACCACAGCCTGGAGCACTTCACGGACCTGGAGAACTCGGTGCGCGAAATCGGCCGGGTGGTGAAACCGGGCGGCAGGCTGTACGTCTCCGTACCGGACGCGGGCACGTTTACAGACCACGTGTACCGCTGGCTGTGCCGGGGCGGGGGACATGTCAACGCCTTTCGCCGCCCGGAGGACGTAATCGGACCGGTGGAGAAGTGGACCCGGCTTGCGCACCGGTCCACCACCCTGCTCTTCAGCTCGCTCTCTTTCCTCAACTCCCGCAACTTCACGGCCCGGCCGCCGCGCAGAATCGCCCTCTTCGCGTTTGGAAACGAGCGTTTCCTGGTCTGGTTCACCTGGGCGCTGCGCTCCCTGGACCGTGCCATGGGGACGCGGCTCAGCGTCTACGGGTGGGCGTTCCGGTTCGGCGGCCCGGCGCCGGAGGGCGCCGGGGAAGCCTGGATCAACGTGTGCGTGAGGTGCGGCTCGGGGGCATCGGAGGCTTATCTGCGCCAGTTTGGGAGCGTCCGCCGGGTGCTGGGCGGGATGGAGTGGTGCACCTGCCCGGTGTGCGGCGCTGGTAACCTGCTTTTCCGCGACGGCGCGATCCCGCTCTGGTAGGCGCCGCAGCCCGTCAGGCTGCCCGAGTTGGATCAACATGATCCAATTCTCCGGCATATCTTGTTTGTTTTCAACGCGCGACGCCCTTCAGTTGGATCAACTTGATCCAACTCCGCCTTCCAGCCCACAGGCGCGGTAAGGTAGAAACCATGGCCTCTGGTTCGGAACCGAATCCGCCGGGAGCGATGCGGATGCGCGCTGCCGTGCTGCGCTCTCCGGCGCCGGTCGCGCGGCGCCCGTTGACCCTCGAAGACGTGCCGGTTCCCGAGCCCGGCCCCGGCCAGGTGTTGCTGCGCGTAAAGGCCTGCGGCGTCTGCCGCACCGATCTTCACGTGGTGGAAGGCGAGTTGCCGCCGCGCGGCGGGCCGCTGATTCCGGGACACCAGATTGTGGGCGAGGTGGTGGGCGGCGGCCGCGTGGGGGTATCGTGGATCGGCGGCACGGACGGCGCCTGCTGGTACTGCCGGCACGATTTCGAGAACCTGTGCGACGCCCCCGTTTTCACCGGCTACACGGTGAACGGCGGTTACGCCGGATATGCCGTGGCGCGCCGCGATTTCGTGTTTCCGCTGCCGGCGGCGCTGGACGATATTCAGGCCGCGCCGCTGCTGTGCGCCGGCATCATCGGCTTCCGCAGCCTGCGCGTGGCCGGAGTGGAAGCGGGCGAGCGGGTGGGCCTGTTCGGCTTCGGCGCATCCGCGCACCTGGCCATCGCCGTGCTGCGCGCCTGGAACTGCGAGGTGTACGTGGCCACGCGCGGGGAGTCGCACCGCAAACTGGCCGATTCGCTGGGCGCGGTGTGGGTGGGCGGCGAAACGGAAAAGCCGCCGGTGGCGCTGGACCGCGCCATCACGTTCGCGCCGTCGGGCGACGTGGTGGTAGCCGCGCTGGCGAGCCTGCGCAAAGGCGGCGTGGTGGCCATCAACGCCATCCACCTGGACCGCATGCCGCAGTTCGATTACGACCGCCTGCTGTGGGGCGAGCGGCAGATCCGCAGCGTCGCCAACATGACGCGCCGGGACGCGCGCGATTTCCTCGATATCGCCGCCCAGATCGGGCTGCGGCCGAAAGTCACCGTGTTTGCGCTGGAAGAGGCCAACCAGGCGCTCGCAGCCGTGAAGGCCGATGCCATCGACGGCGCCGCGGTGATTGTGCCGTGATGGCCGGGCGCATATTGGATAGGTTCCGTGCGTCTGGCGCCGCCCGCTGGTGGCCGTGGGCCTTCATCCTCGCCTGGTTCTTCTGGTTTGCGGCGGGTGGCCTGCGCGCCGGATTCACCCCGGACGACCTGATGAACCTCACCATTCACCGGATGGTCTCGCCGGGGCGCCTGGCGCTCGCCAACCTGACCTGGTGGAGCACCGTGTACCGGCCCATGGGCGGGGTTTTCTACGTCGCCATGTACCGCCTGTTCGGCCTCTCGCCGCTGCCTTTCCGGGCCGCCTGCTTCGCGCTGCTGGTGGGCAATGTGGCGCTGGTATACCGGGTCTGTCTGCAGTTGACGGGATCGCGGGAAACCGCGCTGCTGGCGGCTCTGGTGGACAGCTATCACGCCTGGTTCGTCACTTTGTATTACAGCACCGGCGCGATTTACGAGCTGCTGTGTTTCGGCTTTTACCTGGCGGCCTTCCAGTATTACCTGGGCGTTCGCCAGGCGGGCGCGAGATTGCAGCCGCGCCAGTGGGTGGTGCTGGCGGCGCTCTACATCGCGGCGCTCGACTCCAAGGAACTGGCGGTCACCCTGCCGCTGGCGCTGGGCTGCTACGAGCTCATCTGGCACCCGCCGGAGCGGGGATGTCGCGGCCTGGGCCGCTGGCTGGGACGCGAAGCGCTGGGAATGTGGCTCACGGCGCTCGTGACCGTGCCCTACGTCATCGGGAAGCTCACCGGTCCCGGCAACCTCCTGACCAATCCCGCCTACCGGCCGGAGATCTCGGCCCTCCGCTACCTGCGCACCTTCCGTCTCTATCTGGACCTGGTTTTTTACCAGGACCATTTCTTCCGCAACGGCCCCGCGATTCTGCTGCTGGCGGCGATGCTGGCGCCGGCCGTATGGCGGCGATCGCGACCCATGCTGTTTGCCTGGTGCTTCGTGCTGTTCAGCGTGTTGCCGTTCATTTTCCTGCCGCACTACTCGGGCGCATTCATGTATCTGCCGATGTTCGGCTGGGCGCTCTACGCCGCCTCGGCGCTCGAGATGCTGCGCTACGGGGCGGGGAACCGCATCCCGGCGCCGGTGCTGTTTCTGGCGGTAGCGCTGGCTCTCGGGCCGCTGCACGCGCGCGCTTCGAAGAAGACGCTGGAACAATTCGCCTCGGTGCAGCTTCCCATTCGGGAAACGATCGCGGAGTTGCATCGGGTCGAGCCCACGGCGCCGCGGGGGGCGCACCTGTTCTTCGTGGACGATCCCTTTCCTGCGCGGACTTACTGGCTGCTCTTCCTGGTGCAGGAGCTCTACGACGATCTGACGATCGACGTGCAGCGCGCCAAGGATGGCGCATCGCCAACGGACCGGCGCTATGACGCCGTGTTGCGCTGGGCCGATGGCCGGTTGGTGCGCGAGGCGCCGGGCGGGGAGCCGGATGCGGGGAAATGAGCGGGGGGGCGGCGGGTGCGCGTCGAGGTGAAGGGCGCCAACGTTCTCGCAGCGGTGCGCAAGCGGGTGGGGATCAAGCTGGAGCATTGCGGAGCCAGCCAGGGAACGGCGAATTCAGGGTTGGCCGCTGATGAACGCAGATTAACGCTGAAAACAGGATTGGTCTTATCCGCGTTGATCTGCGTTCATCGGCGGCCCAAAGCGCGTATGTTGGAATCGCTGTGCGACTTCTTGCGCTCGGTCGGAAGTTCCAGCGCATCCCAGGAGTCGTCGAACGCCGGGCCTGCCGTTGTCGGACGGGCGCTGAGGCGTCCTCTGGGTGGCGACAAAAATGCCGACTGGGGCCGGTCGAGTTCGAATGCGGGAGCAACCGATCCGAACCGTATCTATCGCCAAGCGGCTCCTGGCATGTGGCAGTACTTGTATTTCTTCCCGCTCCCGCACGGGCATGGGTGGTTTCGACCGACCTTGCGAACAGAAACCGGCAATGCTCCGGGTCCACCCACCGCGCGGACCTGAAAGTCTTTGATCGCCCAATTTGACGGCAGGAGTACTTGGTCGCTCCCGTAGGCGACATAGCTGCTGGCGTCGGAGTGGTATTCGCTCAAGGGAGGCTGCTGGCAGTCCCGAGGGATTCGAATGACAGACAGCTGTTTGCCAATCGTGCCACTCGCGGCGGGACGATCAGCCACCTGGCGAACCAGTTCGACGGCCTTACCTGTGATCGCCCGCGCAGGTTTCCGTTGTTGAAGGAGATCTCGGAGCGCGACCTCATCTTCGTCTGTCATCGCGCGCCAGTTCCCGATACGCCGAACGAGGGTTGGCTCGAAGTTGAGTGGTCGCCGTTCTTGCTGTTTGGTCAGGGTGAACTCGTCCCAGGGCTCCGCCCAGTCCTGTCCTTTTTGAAGGTCCTGGAAGTTCGTCAGGATCGCCCAGCCCATGAGAGGCGGGCCGTGGTGATGTAGGTACCCAGAGAACATGATCGACAAGCGCCTATCCTTATGGGGACAGTTGCGCAGGGATGGGTGGTGTCGAAACGTCTCGGAGGCGCGTGTTCTCAGCCGTTCCAATATGTTCCCGACAAAATAGTCCGGAGTGCCCGAGTCTAGGAGCGCCTCAAGCAGCCATTCACGCGTACGGAAGCTCCCCCACTTCGCAAGGCCCGTGAAACCGAAGGCGAGGCGGGCATTCAGGCACAGGAGGAAACCTGCCTTGCTGGACTCGTCGTCAACGAGCTGGCCGTCCAGGGACAGACGGCGGTCCGAGACTTGAACGACCTGATCGGAGTTCCCAAGCGCTAGAATCAGCGTCATAAAACCGGGGCCTCCCTGAAGAGCTACCTTGTCTGCTCCAGCCTTGCCTCCGCGTCCGCCTGCGCCATGCCTTCGATCTCCACCACCTTTCGCCGCGAGGTGGCGCCCGTCAAGATGCGCACCCGCGAGCGCGCGACGCCAGCCCATTCGGCGAGATAGCGCACGCATTCTTCGTTGGCTTTGCCGTCCACCGGCGGCGCGTCCAGGTCCAGCTTCCAGGCGTCGCCCAACCGTCCGGCGAAGGCCGACCGTTTGGCGCGCGGATGCACCTTCACCGTGAGACGCGCCATGCCACTTTGGCCCTCAGGTTGGCGACGCCGGCGGCGGCGCGCGTGTCCACCACGTCGAAGGCCAGGGCGTCGTCCAGCCAGTCGTGGCTGCTGCCGTCGGCATTCTGCGTGGCCACCGTCAGGGTGTACTGCTGCGGGGTGAGCCAGCACTCCAGGCGGAAGTCCACTTCCAGTTGGTCTCCGGCCTGAAAATCGCCCAGCGGGGTTTGCTCGAGGCGCGTGTTGGTGCCGTAGACGTCCATGCCGATGCGGGTGCGCACCAGGATGCCCACCATGGGGTCGGAAATCGCGCGCGTGAAGCGCGAGCGGACGCGCACGGTGACGGGCTCGCCGGAGGCCACCGAAGCCACCGGTTCGCCCGCCGCGTTGAGGATCTCGATGGCCAGAATCTCGCTTGCGCCATCGCCGTGGCGGAAACTGCCGCGCACGCGGTCCTCTTTCTTGTGGCGCGGTTCCTGGCGCTCCAGCACCAGCCCGATGTAGCGGTTGATCACGTCCCTGGGATGGCCCTGGGCTTCGATGCGCCCGCCCAGCAGGAGGATGGCGCGGTCGGAGAGTTGCTTCACCAGCCCCAGGTCGTGGGAAACGAACAGCACCGTGATGCCGCGTTCGCGCAGTTCCTGAAACTTGCGCACGCAGCGGTTGGCGAAGACCGCGTCGCCCACCGCCAGGGCTTCGTCCACGATGAGGATTTCGGGGTCCACGTGAATGGCCGTGGAGAAGGCCAGGCGCACGTACATGCCGCTGGAGTACTCTTTCACGGGCCGTTCGATGAACTCGCCGATCTCCGCGAAGGCCTCGATGGAGGGCATGGCGCGGGCGATTTCGGCGCGGCTGAGCCCCATGATTTCGCCGTTGAGGTAGACATTTTCGCGGCCCGTGAATTCCGGGTTGAAACCGGCGCCCAGTTCCAGCAGGGCGGCGATGCGCCCGCGCGCCACCACGCGCCCGGTGGTAGGCTGCAGAATGCCGCTGACGATCTGCAGCAGCGTGCTCTTGCCGCATCCGTTCGGCCCCACCAGGCCGAGGGTTTCGCCCTTTTCGACCTGGAAGCCGATGTCGCGCAACGCCCAGAAATCGGTGTGCAGCGGGCGGCTTCCGGGCAGCAGCTCGCGCAGCCGGTCCAACGGGCGCCGGTAGAGCCGGTACAGCTTGGAGACGTTCTGAACGAGGACCAAATCCGATTGTAAGCCGCGGAAGCGGATTCGCGAAGCGGGCAGCCGCCGGCGGAGGCGCGCGCTTCAGATCACGTGGTAGTAGCCGTCGCGTTCGAGAAGCTCGACGGGGATGCCGAAGAGCCCGCTCAGAACGCCGGCTTCCAGGATTTCGCGCTTGGGGCCGTCGCGGCAGATGCGCCCGTTGCGGATCAGGACCACGCGGTCGATTTCGGGAACGATGTCGGGCAGGTGGTGGGTCACCAGGACCAGGCTGATGCCGCCGCGGGCCAGCCTGCGGAGCACCTCGCGCAGCTCGCGCGTGGCGCGCAGATCGAGGCTGGAAGTGGGTTCGTCGAGCACCAGGGCCTGCGGGCGGTGCACCAGGGCGCGCGCGATCAGGATGCGGCGCGCTTCGCCGGAGGACATTTCGCGGGTGTCGCGCCCGGCGAGGTGGGAAATTTCGAGCAGGTCCATCACCTCGCGGGTTTCGCGCTCCATGGCGGGGGTGACGTGGTGGTTGGGCCAGATGCCCACGCTGCCGAAGAAGCCCGAGAGCACCATTTCGAAACCGGAGCGATCGCGGGTGCACAGCTCCATCCAATCGTTGGACACGATGCCGAGATGGTTGCGGAGATCGAAAAGATTCCAGCGGTCGCGGCCCATGATGCGCAGGCACCATGGCTCCTTCTTGAGGCGCGGGTAGAGGTCGCGGGAGATCAGCTTGATCAACGTGGACTTGCCGGAGCCGTTGGGGCCGAGGATGGCCAGGTGCTGGCCCTGGGGGATGGCCAGCGTGATGCCGTCGAGCGTGACGCGGGCGTTCCGCTCGACGGTGACGTTCTGAAACTCGATCAGGGGGACGGACATGAGTTTTCCATTGTACCCGGCGCGGGGGCAGCGGACCGGGTTGGGCGCGCAAAGCGGCATGTTACAGTGGAGCCTTCGTTGCGCCGGGGACGGCGGACGGAGACCTTCATATGAAAACCTCGAAACCCACACTTCCCTTGTGCACGGAGCGGACCGGCCGCCGCGCGGCCGACCTCTGGCGGCGATCGGTTTTGGTGGCCGCGGGCGCCGCCGCGCTGGCCTGGTTCCTGGTGCGCGTCGTTCCCAAACCCAGCCGCGCCGGCTATCCGTGCCAGCGGGCGGCCTTTCCGGTGGCGTCCGCTTTCGTCATCTGGCTGGCGGGGGCGATCTCCATCAAAAGCCTGATGGGGCGGCTGGGCGGCATGTTCTCGCGCCACCGGGTGGCCGCGGTTTTTGGATTGGTTCCGGTGCTGGCGGTGGCGGGCTGGACGCTGGTTTCGATGGTTCACCCGGGGCTGGCGGATCCGCAGGCGAAGGTTACGGACTTCAACTTCATTCCGGCCAAAGCCAACGCCCCGGTAGGCGTGGCCCGCGGCATCAATCCCGGCCGCGTGGTGTGGGCGCGCGACCCGCTGGCGGCCCACTGGGCCGGCCATCTGAAGCAGACTTCCGACCAGTGGTGGCTGGACCAGAACACCGACCAGGCGGCGGTGGACGCCATGCTGGCCGCAACCCTGACCCGGCTCACCAGCACCACCACCGGCGAGCAGGCCTGGCAGGCGCTCTTCCAGTACTACAACAAGAACTCGCGGCAGATGGCCCATCGCGGCTACCAGCCGGGCGAAGTGGTGGCCGTGAAAGTCAACCTGAACAATGCCACCGGCAGCGCCAAGGTGGATAACTTCATCGATGCATCCCCGCAGATGATCCTTGCCATGGTGCGGCAACTGGTCAACCAGGCGCACGTACGCGAGCGGGATATCGTGGTTTACGACGTGCGGCGTTACATGATGCCGTACACCCTGACCAAAGTGTGGAGCGAGTTCAAGGACGTGCGTTTCCTGCAATCCGGCCCGGCCGCCAAGGAACAGCCCAAGCACCCGGCTTATGGCGATTACAGCCGTCTGGAAGCGCCCGTCTGGGTGGAGGGAGTAACTTACTCCAACGGAAAGTACAACGAAGCCAGGCTCATCCCCAAGCAGGTTTACGATGCGACTTACCTGGTCAACATGGCGCTGCTGAAGGCGCACTCCTACCCGTATAACGACCTGGACGGCGGCGACAACGGACAGACCGGGCTCACCATGACCGGCAAGAACCATTTCGGTTCCATTAAAGGCACGCCCGAACTGCACGCCGCCATCAACACCGATCAGGAAGGCGTGAAGAACGCCTATTCGCCCATCGTCGACCTGGCCGCCTCGCCCAACCTGGGCGCCAAGACGATCCTCTTCGTTCTGGACGGGCTGTATTGCGGGCGTAAGTGGCAATCCTATCCGCAGCACTTTCCCAATTTCCCGTTCAACAACCGCGCCGTTCCTTACGAGAATCCGGCCTGGCCGGCCAGCGTGCTGGCCTCGATGGACGGGGTGGCGATCGATTCGGTCGGGCTGGACCTGCTCTTCGCCCAGACCAAAAACAACAACGACGAGCAGGGCCGGCCGCGAATTTTGATTCGCGCCAACGCCGACGACTACCTGTTTGAAATGGCCCAGCCCGGCCACGCGCCCTCCGGAACCGTGTACAAGCAGGGCGGCAAAACGGTGGAGAGCCTGGGCGCCCACGAGCGGTGGGACGGCGATTCCACCATGCGGTATTCCCGCAACATCGACCCGGTCAACGGCAAGGGCATCGAGTTGGTCTATCTGCCCATGGGCGGCGCCAAAGACAAGCCCGCCGACCTGGCCCTGGCGGCCAGCCTGGCCAAGCCGGCCCCCATGGCTCCCGCGACGCTGCCGGGCCGGGGCCTGGCGCAGCACGATTTCTTCTACGCGGGCGAGGCGAAGGAAGAGCGGATGTCTATCGTGCGCGGCGGCCGAGCGATCTGGTCTTACACTCATCCCGGGCGGGGTGAGATCAGCGACGCGGTGTTACAGCCGAACGGGAACATACTGTTCGCGCACCAGTACGGGATCACCGAAATCACCCTGGACAAGCAAGTGGTTTGGAATTACGACGCTCCCGAGAAAACCGAAATCCACACCGCGCAGCCTGCCGGCACTAACAGCGTCTGGTTCATTCAGAACGGCAATCCGGCTAAGTTCATCGTCATGAACAAAGCCACCGGCAAGATCGAACACCAGTTCGAGTTACCGGTTCGCAACCCGGCCGGCGTTCACGGCCAGTTCCGCCGGGCGCGGTTGACGGCCGCGGGGACGATCCTGGTGGCGCACATGGATTCGGGAAAAGTCGTCGAGTACGATCTGGACGGTCGTGTGCTGTGGTCGCGGGACGTGCCGAGTTGCTGGTCGGCGGCGCCGCTCGAGAGCGGTAACATCCTGATCGCGGGCAGCGGCGCGAAGTTCGTGCGCGAGATCAATCGCAAGGGCGAGACCGTCTGGGAATGGACCGCGGCAGATACGCCGGAATACAAGTTCACCAACGTGCAGACGGCCACGCGTCTACCCAATGGAAACACCATCCTCAACGAGTGGTTCAACCAGTGGTCGGACAAGGTGGACGCAGCCAATGCGCCGGTGCAGGCCATCGAAGTCACGCCCGACAAGAAGGTCGTATGGGCGCTGCGCTCGTGGGCGCCGCCCGCGGATCTCGGCCCATCCACGACCATTCAGATTCTCGACGACACCTATGGCCCGGCGGTCCTGCCCGGCCGGGGCCTGGCGCAACATCCCTTCGTATACACCGGCGAGTGGGATTTCCGGAAGGATGTGCAAACCGTATTCGTGGTCCGCGACGGCAAGGTGGCGTGGGACTACTCGATTCCAACCAACGATGAGCACAAGGTGATGGAAGAGCTCGGGGACGCCACCATGCGGCCGAACGGCAACATCGTTTTCTGCCGCAAGGTGGGGGCGAGCGAGATCACGCCCGGCAAGAAGATCGTCTGGGACATACTGGCGCCCAAAGGCGCGGAGATTCACTCGGTGCAACCTATCGGGAACGACCATGTCTATGTTACGCAGAACGGCAATCCCGCGAAGTTGATGTTCATCAACACCGTAACCGGCAAGACCGAAAAGGAGTTGACGCTGCCGGTTCCCAAGCCGGACCAGCCGCACCTGCAATTCCGGCGCGTCCGCCAGACCGCGGACGGCGCGTTTCTGGCGGCGCATCTGGACGACGGCAAAGTGGTGGAGTACGACGCCACGGGGAAGGCGATATGGACTTACAGCATCGGCGGCCCGTGGTCGGCCCAACGGCTGAAGAACGGCAACACGCTGATCACGTCGTATCCCGCCACCGTGGTCGAGGTCAACAAACAGGGCGAGGTGGTGTGGAAGTTCACGCCGGAGGACGCGCCGCTTTACAGGTTCTTCATCCTTCAGGAAGCCACCCGCCTGGCCAACGGCAACACGGTGATTACTAACTGGTGTCCCAACGACCTGAAAGACCCGAAGAAATGGCCTGGCTCGGTGCAGGTTATCGAGGTCACGCCGGAGAAGAAGATAGTCTGGGCGTTGAGCCAATGGAGTAACCCGGACCTCGGTCCGGCGTCTTCTATCCAGTTACTCGACGAACCGGAGGCTCGGGCGATCGGGGGCCTTCGGTAACACTGCCACGGGGGCGCGCCGGAAGGCGACCTTCTGGGACTGCGGGTCGATGACGTTGACCTGGCTGGGATACCGGCCGGCATCGAACGCCTTCTGCGGGACGGTCGTCCTCACGGGCCGGACCTTGGCCTGGGCTTTGAATCCGCCGCCGCTTACTCCTCGGGCGACCCGGCTTCCGGCAGCGACGAGCGGAACTCCACGTCGTGCTTGAGCTCGTCGACGATACTCTGCGCGCCGCCCTGGTCCAACTCGGTTTCCAGGCGGCGGAGAGCCAGGCCCAGGACATCGCGGTGGTGCAGTTTCGAGCCCAGGCCGCAATCCATCAGCTTCAACCACAGGCGGTGAGTGAGGTCGATGTCCTCCGGCCAGAGGCGCGGCGGATGCGGGCCGAGGTTGAAGAAGACGGTGTCGCGCTGGTTCTCGAGTACCAGTTCGAGAGACAGCGAGGGGCGCGGCTCGGGCAGTTTCTCCCAGAAGCGGCCCACTTCGGCGCCCTGCTCGGAAGGCGTGAGCTTGGGCGACAGGCCCATCACGATGCGCGAGCTCTTGATGCGCGCGGCGGTCTGAACCACGGCTTCGTAGGGGTCCAGACCGGGAACCACCATCAGCTCCACGTGCTTGCCGGCCTTCTCGGCCAGCGTCACCACGTGCGTGAAGACGTTGGTTTCGTCGTCGGCGAAAAGCTGTCCGGGATCCAGCGGGTGCTCGCCGGAGCCGGCCCCGGTGACGCGGCGCACCGAGAGCACCACGATATCCATCTTGCGCGTGTCGGTCTTGGTCAGCACGCGCTGCAGGTGCTGCAGCCGGTTGGGATTGCGGACAGCCACCAGAATATTACCGGGGCGCACGCCGCAGGAATCCACGGAGATGTCCGCGCGGGTGTCGAGGACGAACTTCTCCAGTTCCTGGCCGTGTCCGGCGCGGCGCTTGCGGTTGTAGATGTCGGAGAGTTCGAAGACGATAAAAAACGCGATGGTGAAGCTGACGCCCGAGATAGTGGCGACCTTCTTGGTAAGCACGTTGATGATGGCCAGGCCGAACAGCGCGATGGTGATCAGTCCCAGGCCGAGCGGCACTTCCACGCCCCGTATGTGGAAGTTGAGCGGCACCTTCCACTCGCGGCCGGCGGGCTGCTTGTAGCGCAGCACCAGCACCGAGAGCGCTTTCATGGCGAAGCTCCAGACTACCCCGAAGGCATAAGCCTCGCCCAGCATATAGACGTCGCCGCGGCTAATGAGAATGGTGAAGAGTTGCAGCGCGACGATGGTGTTGATGAGCCGCGAGCTGGTGCCGTATTTCTTGTGGGGATGGCGGAACCAGTCGGGCAGCACGCCGTCCTCGGCCACGCGATTGAGCACGCCGTTGGACCCAATAATCGCCGTGTTGACCGCGCCCGCCAGGATCAGCGTGCCCACCAGAACCACGAAGGCGTGGAACAACAGGCGCACCGAGACCGGGCCGATCAGGTACATCGAGAGGCCGCCGATCAGGTTGTCGAGGTAGTTCTTACGCGCCGCGTCGGGGATGATCATCACCGCGAAGAAGGAAACCAGCGACGTGAACAGCATGCTGTAGATGAAGATCACGAAGCCGGCGCGCTCCAGGTTCTTGAGCTTGGGATGGGCGATTTCGCGGTTCACCTGCGCCAGGCTCTCCTCGCCGCTCATGGCCAGCAGCGAGTGGCCCAGGCCGATCATGATGGCGATGACGGTGATGGACGGAGCCAGCGTGCCGCGCAGCCATCCCAGCGCCTCGGGACTGAACTTGAGGTTGGCCGGAACCGGCAGCGGAACCGGGTGGTAGCCGTTCTTGAAGATCGTGACCAGGCACCAGATAATCAGCATCACCACCATGACCGTGGTGATTTGCATGATGCGCAGAGCCTTCTCGCTGGATTCCTGGATGCCGATGATATTCTTCCGCCAGAAGTACAAGGTGGCCGCGACGGCGAAGGCCGCGGCGAAGTAAGGAGGATGGACGTGCATCCCGGAGAGGTGCAGATATTCGCCGGTTTCGTTGATCAGTCCGCCGAGATACAGGCCCGCGCTGACGGCGCTGATGGGGCCGGTCAGCACGTAGTCGAACATCAGGGCGGAGACGGAGAACTTGGCCAGCGTTCCGCCCATGGCTTCGTGCACCACTTTGTACACGCCGCCGCGCACGAACATCGAGCAGCTTTCGATGTAAATGGCGCGCACCGCGTAGGAGAACAGCATGATGGACAGAATGAACCAGGGCGCCGCCTTGCCGATGGCCGTCTCGGCGATGCCGCCGACGTAATAGGCCGACGAGGCCAGGTCGCTCAGAACGATGGCGGCGGCTCGCCAGAACGAAATGAACGACAACATTACGGTGGTGGCGACTACCACCTGGACGGTTCCCCGACTGCGTTCCGGTGTCAATGGATCTCCTGCGTGCAAAGTGCGACTAGTTCATTTTAGGACAGATGCGGGGGACCGCGCAGGCGCGCGCGGTAATCCCCGGATCGATTTCAACTCTGCGATATGGTTCAATATGCTTGATTTGAATTCGGTCCGGAGGATGCCGTGAGAGTATTACTTCGCTGTAGCGCCGCGTTGGCGCTCGCCGGTTCCGGTGCGTGGGCGCAATCGTCCGCGCCGGCGATCGCGTCTGTGGTCAATGAAGCGTCCCTGGCTGCGGGCCCGATCGCCCCCGGAATGCTCGTATTGGTGAACGGCTCGAATATGGCGAATTCGACGCTGTTGTGCAACACGACGACTCCTATTCCGGCCGTCTGCAACGGCGTCTCGGTGCTGGTGAATGGGAAGGCCGCGCCGGTCCATTCCGTCTTCGCTACGCAGGTTGACTTCCAGGTGCCGTTCGAAATCGCGGGTACCAGCGCGACCATCCAGGTTACCAATCAGACAGGCGGACAAACGCTCGAATCCGCGCCGTTCACGGTAGCGGTGGCGCCGACCTCGCCGGGGCTCGCCACCGCGGACGGCATCGGTTCGGGAGTTGGGCTCTTCTACTCCGTTTCCAAGGTGCAGATCACGGCATCGAACCTCGCCAATCCCGGCGACACGGTAGAGGCGGTTGGAATCGGATTCGGCGTCACCAACCCGGTGGTGGCGGACGGCACAACCGCGGCGCCTCCCGCGCTTGTGGTTGCCAAAGTCACGGTGACGGTGGGCGGAGAGAACGCCGCGGTGCTGAGCGCCACCATGGGATACCCGGGGCAATACGATGTGAACTTTACGCTGCCCGCCGACCTGCCCGGCGGCAACCTGCCTTTGGCGATGAACGTCGGAGGAGTGAACACGCAGGCCGGCGTGGTGATTCCGGTGACTGGGCCGCCCAAAGTGACCGGGGTGTCGAACGATGCCAGCGGCGCGCTCACGGTGGCCGGCGGATCGTGGGTGTCGATCTATGGGAGCAATCTGTCATCGACCACGCGGCCGTGGCAGACATCGGATTTCTTCGGTATTGACATGCCCCTTTCACTGAATGGCGTGAGCGTCAAGATCGACGGCCAGCCCGCGGCGGTGTCCTATATCAGCCCCACGCAGATCAATGTCCAGGCGCCTTCGGACACCGCTACGGGCGCGGTGCAGGTTGTAGTAACAACCAGCCTCGGGACAAGCGCGGGCACGGTGACGCTGGAGCCGTACGCGCCCGGCTTCTTCCAGGGGTCGAAGTATGTGGCGGCGCAACATGCGGACTACACCTATGTCGCACCCGTGGGTTACTACGGCAGCGGCACTGCGTCGCGGCCCGCGACACCCGGGGAGACCGTGCTGCTGTACGGAACCGGCTTCGGGCCGACCACCCCGGCGGTCGCGGCGGGACAGATCTATTGCTGCGCCGCTCCCTTGACGGACCCGACGCAGTTGCACGTCACCATCGGCGGGGTGCCAGCCACGGTTTCGTGGGCGGGGATTGTGGTTGCAGGCGAGTATCAGATCAACGTGGTGATCCCGCCGCTGGCGGATGGCGACCAGTCGATCGCCGCTACCATCGGCGGCGTAAGCACCCAGAACGGGCTCTTGATTCCGGTAAAGAACTGAGGCCGCGCTACCAGCGCATCTCAGTGGCGTAGGAGTGTCCCTGCATGGATAAGGCTTCGCCGTGCAGGTGCTCGAAGACCGATTGCACCCCCACGCGGCCGGGTCCCACCACGCGCAGCCATAAATAGCGGTTGCCCCACGATCCCCACGACATGAAGCCGGTCTGCGGGCGCTCGATATGCAGGTGCATCTGCACGGCGGGGTCCTTGAAGATGAGCGCGGTGGGTTTCACCAGCATGGTTTCGCCGGGCGCCAGGGTGCGCACGAAGACGTTGCCGGCGGCGTGCAGCAGGAGCAGCCCGGCCTGGCCGGCGGCGGTGAAGCGGTCCATGAAGATGCCCACGGGGTAATGCGTCTCGGTCTCGTTGCCGCTCTGTGTGCTGAACCAGACCCCGGTTTGAAACCAGTCGTAAACGACGTTGCCGGTGGCCGTGAGGAAGAGATGCTCGCGCACGTCCACCGCCTGGCCGGGATGCAGGGGCACGGCGATCAATTCGCCCGGAGCGTCGCGCGAGAAAGCGATGCGGCCGGGACCGGCGGCCTGGGTCATGATGAGCGGCATGCCCGCGAAGACGCGCTTCCAGGCGCCCTTGAGGGGCATCTTCGTGACGGCGATGCCGGCGTCCATCCACAGCAGCGCGTGATGCGCGAAGTAGACGCTGTCGCCGGCGGCCAGGTTGAAATCGGCCACCGGAACGTAAATGCCTTCGATCTGGCAGGTGGACTGGCCGAATTGCAGCTTGGCCATGTCCTTGCGGCCGGGCAACTGCGTCCATCCGGAATGCGTGGAGACGGCCATTTCGGAAACGTTGCCGCCGCAACCGGGGCAGCTTGTGGCCGCGGCATCCAGGGGCGATCCGCACCAGGAGCAGCGGGCCGCGGGGTGCGGCGCGGCGGCCGGCGGCGCGGCCACGGGCGGCGGGCTGTATGTCGGCGGCACGGCCTGCGGAACCGGCGGGACAACCGGGGGCTGCGGTGGGGGCGGCGCGGCCGCATAGGGAGCCACCATCCCCCCGCAAGCGCCGCAGAACCGGGCGCCATCGGGCAATTTCGATCCGCATCTCGCGCAGAACATGGAGGCGTCTCCCTCGGCGTTACTCGGTGGTGTGGTGCACGTACATGGACTGTATGCCCACGCGGCCGGGTCCGGTCATGCGCGCCAGGCTCAGCGGGGTGCTGCCGAAGAAGCCCGTGCCGAGCTTCTGAAACACCACGTCCATGGTGACGGTCGAATCCTTGTAGAGGAACGCGCCGGGTTCCAGCATGATGCTCTCGCCGGGTTTGAGGACGCGCTCGAAGACGTTGCCGTAGCCGTGCAGGATGAGCAGGCCGGGGCTGCCGGCGGTGATGAAGCGGTCCATGTACATGCCCTGGCCGCCGAACAGGATATTGGCCAGTCCCTTGATGCGGACGAAGGAATATTGGATCTGGTGCGACGACACCAGGAAGGCGTGCTCGCGCACGTCCAGTTCCATCCCGGGGTGCAGCGGCAGCACCACCAGTTCACCGGTGGCGTCGCGGGAAAACGCGATGCGGCCGGGTCCGCTGGCCACGCTGATGAGGAACGGCATGCCGGCGAAGGCGCGTTTCAAGCCGCCGGAGAGCGGCATGAGCGTGAGCGGTACGCGTTCCTCCTTCCACAGCATGACGTGATGTTCGAAAAAGATGGCGTCGCCGGGCGAGAGGTTGATCTCGGCCACGGGAACGATTTCGCCCTCCACCTGGCAGGTGCTGTTGCTGAAGTGAATCTCCGTCATATCGCGGATGCGCGGGGTTTCGCGCCAACCCGATTCGGAGACCAGGCTGTGGCCGTCCAGCGGCGCGCCACAGGATCTGCAGGAGAGAGCGGTTTTCTCATTGAGGCTCTGGCACCACTGGCACCGGAGGCGTTCGAGCGGTTCGGCTACGGGAGTAGACATGGTGGTATCTGACATCTTACCCCGATGAGTGGGGCGCGGGGGCGGAAGGCGCCGGGCCGTAATCCGTCCGTAGCGCGGGCGGACTTTTCGAGGAGGCGATGCAGGTTGTAGCCTGGTCGGCGCTTATGGCTTTTGGGACGGCGCGCTGGCACTGCGATGGGCGCACCGAATGGGTGCTGA
>Ga0326728_10005742_pt1 | contig 34319 bp, 40 predicted proteins | sample MB3enrmetagenome_FD_207602 | JGI IMG/M metagenome (GOLD analysis project Ga0326728, IMG submission 207602) | Lab enriched peat soil microbial communities from McLean, Ithaca, NY, United States - MB31MN | ecosystem: Environmental > Terrestrial > Soil > Wetlands > Peat | place: USA: New York...
ACGGGCATCGATGTAGGATATCGGAAGTCGGGCGTGCTTCGAGTCGCACTGAGCGAGGTCGAGCGATTCGCACTCGCGCGAGAGGTCGACTGGCAGGCGTCCCGTGGACTCGTCGCTGCGATGCTCGATGCGGATACGGCGCGCCTCGTCGAGCCTGAGGTCGGCCCGGACGTGGTCGGCGCCGCTCACTTCGCAGACGACGCGCAAGTGAATCCGCCGAGCGTCCTTCGAGCCCTGCTCGTCCTTTTATCCCGCGATCCGCGAGTGCAGATCCGCCCTGGCACGACAGTTCAACGGCTGATTTTCGCCGGCGACCGCTGCGCCGGAGTGCGAATCGACGACGGAGAACTGGAGGCCGATGCCACGGTGCTCGCGGCAGGAAGCTGGTCGTCACTCGTCGGAGGCGTCCCGACGGAATGGCCGCGCATAAGGCCGGTTCGCGGGCAGATCGTGGAGCTCGAGCAGCGGCCACCGAGGGTGGGCGTCATCGTGTTCGGTCCCGGCGGCTATGTGGTTCCTCGAGGCGACGGACGTGTGATCTGCGGCTCGACGGTCGAGCACGTTGGATTCCGAAGAGAGGTGACCGCGGAGGGAGTAGCCAGCATCCTGGCAAATGCCCTCGCGTGCGTCCCGTCGTTGGCGCGCGCTCAGTTCGTCGCCACGTGGAACAATTTCCGACCCCATGTCGACGGGGACCGCCCGATGGTGGGTCCATCATCAGTTCCAGGTCTATTCCTGGCGACAGGCCATCATCGAAACGGGATTCTCTTGGCGAAAGCCACCGCCGAGGACGTCGCGGGAGCGGTCACGGAGTCACGATGACGGTCGGGCAGCCCTCGTAGACCGCAACCTGGGTGTTGGGCTGCGCCTCGAGAGCCTGGCACGAGCTTCCGAGGAACACCAACGTCATCCCCTCCAGCTGCCAGCCGTCCGCTCCATCGCCGGCATTCTGCGGCAAGAGAGCCCCCCCGACGTACACGTTGACCTCGGCGGGATTTGCGGGCGCTTGAGCGAGAGTGAACGCGCAATTCAGGGACTGCAAGGAGACGCTCTCTATCGCAGACTGCAGCTGACTCTGATCGGCTGTGTCGACGGAGTAGTAGTACGGCGCGCTCGACCGGGCGGTACCCCCAGCCGCGGCGGCGTTGTCGAGAACGTCTGCGTACGGAGCGCTTCCAGGAATCCCGATGACGAACGTGCGCACACCAATCGCACGAAGGTCCGACACCGCCTCGACCGTTTTCACACCATCGAGACAACCAAGTACATTGCCGTCGCAGCAGTTGGTCGGTCCATCGGGAACGCACGGCGATTGCGACTCGAGGTTCATGGTGCACTGATCGACGTCGCAGGTGAGGGAGGCGTTGCAGTTGGGACCTCCGTCGGTGGCGAGAATGGCATACGTCACCCCTGAAAACGTTTGAAGGAGCGGAGCAAGCGCCTCGAGCGTGGCTGCCGTGGGCGTACCCCCCGACGGCGTGAAATCCGTCGCGGCTAGGAAGGCGGCGACCGTCGCGCCGCTGTCGTCGCCAAGCCGGAGCGACATGACCTCATGGCCGGCCCCGCAATGGTCGATGTTCGACGTCGGAAACACCGTGACGCCGAAGCGCGCGCGCGGTCCGACCTCCTGAATCATCAACGCGATGGCAGACCGCACGTTCGACCACTTCGACTGTTCGTTCATGCTCGTGGACGTATCGAGCACGAAATACAAATTGGGGATTGGTGCTGTGGCCCCGATCGGCGTTTCGCTGCAAGTCAGGTCCCCTCCATCGGGAGGCGGCACCTCGTCAAGGAGAAGTCCCGTGCGTGCGCCGCAGGACGCGATAACCATCCCTGCAACGATGACCGCGCCGCAATGAACGAAGCCCATTTGTTTCATAGCCACCCTCGTCCGGTTGCAGCGAACCCAGCGTCTCCCGCTCTACGCCCCGTCTCCGACAATCGTTGGTTCAATCGACCGAACCATCACTGGTTCGCGATGACGGTGGGACAGCCCTCGTACACCGCAACCTCGGTGTTGGGCTGCGCCTCGAGAGCCTGGCACGAGCTTCCGAGGAACGCCAATGTCGTCCCCTCCAGCTGCCAGCCGTCCGCTCCGTTGTCAGCGTTCTTAGGCAGGAGAGCCCCCCCGACGTACACGTTGACCTCGGCGGGATTCGCGGGCGCGTGGGCGAGCGTGAACTCGCAGTTCAGCAATTGCAGCGACACGCTCTCGATCGCAGACTCCAGCTGACTCTGATCGGCCGTGTCGACAGAATAGTAGTACGGCTCGCTCGAGCGGGCTGTCCCTCCGGCGGCGGCGGCATTGTCTAGGATGCCTGCGTAGGGACCGCTTCCTGGAATTCCGACGACGAAGGTGCGCACGCCCAGCGCGCGAAGGTCTGACACAGCCTGTACAGTCCTCAGTCCATCGAGACAACCCGTGGGACCCGTCACGTCCGGGTTGTTGGGATCGCAGCAGTTTAGGGGCCCTCCAGTCGGACAATTGCTGTATTCCGCTTCGAGGTTCACGGTGCACTGGTCCACGTTGCACGTGAGAGACGCGTTGCAATTCGGACCTCCGTCCGTCGCGAGAACGACGTACGTGACACCGGAAAAAGTCTGAAGCAGCGGAGCGAGATCCTCGAGTGTCGCAGCCGTCGGGGTGCCTCCAGACGGACTGAACGCCGTCGCAGCGAGGAACGCCGCCGACGTAACACCATTGCTGTCGCCCAGCCGAAGGGACATCACTTCGGCACCCGCCCCGCATCCGTTGTCGCTCGCGGTGGGAAACACGGTGACGCCAAAGCGCGCCCGCGGGCCCACCTGGTCCATCATCGCAGCTACGACGGTACGCACGTCCGTCCATTTCGACTGCTCGCTCATGCTCTCGGAGGCATCGAGGACGAGATACAAATTGGGTGTCGGCGCGCTCGCTGCGATCGGAGATCCATTGCACGTCGGCACTCCGCCGTCTTGGAACGGTAGATCTTCTTGGAGGAGACCCGTTCGGGCACCGCATGCCGCGACCAGTGTCCCCGCAAGAACCGCTGAGCCGCCCCTAGACAACCAAGAATACCTCATGTCCACCCTCGTCCAGCTGCAGCGAGCCCTGCAGCCACCGCAGCTCAATTCATGACCGACGATCGCCCATCCCGTCAAGCGACCGCCCTCAAAATCATCCGTCGTCACCCTTCTATTTTTTCCCCGCCAGCAAAACCTCGCACGCAGCGCGTACCCTCACTTGAGGATCGGTGTCCACCAGCAGAGGAGCAGATCTTGCCGCAACGCCGAGTCGCGCCAAGGCAGTCGCTGCCTCCAAGCGCTCAGGGACGCTACGGGATTGGAGCGATTGCTCGAGCCACAGCTGGACACGCCGATCTCCCGCCATCGCGAGGGCCATCCGCGCATCATTCGCGGCAGCCCCTCCCGGTTGAGCCAACGCTTCGAGCTCCGCGACCGCGATCATCCCACCCCCCTCGGCCAATCTCGCCAACCCTGCGATGCGAATCGCGAGATCATCGTCGCGAGCGGCGGCGGTTGCCGCAGACAGGAGCGCTGCGTGTTGGAGCGGGGCCACCGCCAACGCGTGGATGCGTTCCGCTCGCGACCCAACCGTCATCTGCTCGGCCAGGAGCGCTACGGCCTCGCCCGTCAGGTCTGCGCTTGCGTCCGGGTGGCGCAGAACCGCTTCCGCCGCCTGGATGGCCGACAGGCCTCGAGCCGTGTCCACGACATATTGCAGCGCCTCGCGGCCACCCGAATGCCACTGCGCGGGACTCGACCACGCGAGCGCGATATCTCTCCGCAGCTCCTCGTCGCCCGACGTCCAGAGATCTCGGAGCGCATTCGCGACATCTCGGCTCCCCGGAGGTGACGGAAGCGCTCCAAGGGCGCGGACTGCCTCGGTCCGGACCGTCGGCTCAGGATCGGAGCGACCGGATTCCGCAAGCGCGGCGAGATCAGACATGTCCTTAGCTTGGCGAGCAGCACGGACCGCCTGCCGACGCACCTCGGGATTGGGATCCAGCAACGCGCGCTCCCTAGCTTGACGGTCGTCTCGTCGAACGAGACCCCTTGCGCCGACCGCGCGCCAAGAGCCGTCCGACTCGGCGAAGAAATGGTGAATCTCTTCTTCCCTCAGCGCCCCGCTCTCGACGCGCTCGAGCGCGGCGACCGCGCCAGCCGCGTCGTGAACGCGCATCCGAGCCGCCAGTGTCTCGTCGAGCTCTCGAGCGCACGGACGCACGCCCTCGACGAGCTCGACCGCGTCACGACCCAATGCCGTCCTTATGTCTCTGTCGGCGACGACGCGCGCCAGGTCCGCGGCAGCTCGGTTCGTGAGGGAGCCAGCCTTCTGCTTGGCGTCGATGAGACGGCCCAACGTCACCGTATCTCCCGCGCAGGCGGCACCCATCTCGGGCGATCGACGGCAACCGGGTGCCGAGATCGCAATGGCCACGACGCCGGCGGCGACAAGGGCCACGCAGCGCATTCCTGTCCGTCGTCTCATGAGCCCATGCTACCCGTGACGGGCGCGATGTCGGCACGCGTCGAAGTGATCGTCAACTGCAATGCCCGACGCCTCGGCGCATCGAGCTCGCTCCGGCGTCATGTCATGTCAGCCTTTGAACACAGCGGCGCGACGGTGCATGCCACGAGCTGCCTGGAAGAACTCGAGGAAACAGCTCGCGCAATCGCAGGTCGCGCGGTCGACGTCGTCGTGCTCGCAGGCGGCGATGGCGCAGCCATGCACGGACTGAGTGCTCTCGCACAGGCATACGAGGACCGCAGACTTCCACACATCGCCTTGTTTCCCGCCGGCACGGTCGACACGATCGCTCGCAACACGGGGGCGCGTGGAACCGCACGACGTTCGCCCCTCCAGTTGGCGACCGCAGTCAAGCAAGGGACGGCTCGGGCGCGGGCTCAGCCGACCTTGCGCGTTCGGGATGATCGCGGCGGAAACCGAGTGGGCTTCATCTTTGGCGCCGGACTCGTCGCACAGTTCTTCGAGTTGTACAACGCATCGCCTCGCCGAGGGCGCATGCACGCCTCGCAGATCGTCGCGCGCCTGTTCTTTGGATCTCTCCACGGGTCCGCACTTGCCAAGCGCGTCCTCGAACGCCAGCCGGGATCGCTCCGCGTGGACGGGCGTCCGGAAGGCGCGTCGGCGTGGAGTCTCGTTCTCGCCAGTGTCCTGACAGACGTGGGGCTCCACTTCCGTGTGACGTATCGGGCTCGTGAGAATCCGCCACGATTTCACGTCGTCGCCAGCGGGCTGGGCCCGAGTGCCCTTGGCCGCCAGATGCCACTCGCGATCTTCGGAATGCCTCTCGTCGGGGAACCGAAGGTCGACACACTTGCTCTTTCGCTCGAATTCGCGTTCGGCGACGATCGTGGAGCCTACGTGTTGGATGGAGATGTGCTGCGGGCAAGCGTCGTTCACGTCTCAGTCGGGCCCGAGCTTACGATTCTGACGGTCTAGGCAGCGCGCGTAGCGAGATCGTCGCTTTCGAGTCTCACGACGACGTCCGCGATTGAGAGCGGTTCTGGTCGATGCGTCACCAGAATCACCGTGCGATGACCTCGAAGGTGCTCGATCGCCGCCAAGACCATGCGCTGCGCAGCCGCGTCGAGACCGCTCGTAGGCTCGTCGAGGAGCAGCACGGGCAAGCGGGTTGCCACCGCGCGCGCTAGTGCGATCCACTGCCGCTCGCCGCCCGACACGCAGCGCCCTCCAGCTCCGAGACGCGTGCGACCCAGGGTGTCGACCAGGTGCGCTGCCCCGAGAGACGCCAGCACTTCACGCACCGGGGCGGTCGGCGCACCAAGCTGAACATTGGCGTCCAGGGTGTCCGCAAGGAGCGGGGCGTCCTGGGGTACCCAGGCAAATGGACGCGAACACGGCCCGGCGGGTGCCTCATCCAGAGCGGCGTCGTCGAAGAGGACTGCGCCTTCGGCCGACGCCTCCAGTCCGAGAAGCACGCGTAGCAGGCTTGTCTTTCCGATGCCCGTCGGCCCGACGATGGCCACCACGGTTCCTGGCTCCACACGGAGCGAAAGCGGTCGCGCCCCACCGTATCGCGGCCGCACTCCTCGAATCTCGAGCACACCCGTCACCCATGGCGTCGACGGCGGAGGTGAATGCCGCTTCGGGAGTGAGTGCGTCGACAGGCTCGTAGCGGGCGTCCAGCACCGGAGATCGCGGTATGCCTCAGAGGCGCGCAGGAGCGCGAGGCGCGCATCCGAAAGCTCGCGCAGGGGTCGGTACGCGAGGAAGAAAGCGACCGCAAAGAACAGGATCGTCCCCCGATCCATGGCTGGGCCGAGCCACCCGACGCGCTCAGCCGCAAGCGCGATCACGAGCGCCGCCGCCGCCAGCACTTCGTTGAGACTGCTCATCGCCGCGCCGCACGAGTGCAGGTACGCCGAACCCCGCGCCAGGGCAACGCCCAGGGTGGCAACTCGCTCTCGCGCCATCGGTTCGGCTCCGAACGCCACCCAGAGGTCGGCGTGTCGTACCGCTTCGAACGAGGCATCGAGAAGCTTGTCGTTCTCGCGCGCCGCGACCCCCGTCGCTCGCCGATAACCAGCTCGCATCCGTCCGAGAGCCCAGGCAAATCCCGCCAAGGTCCCGGCCGCTGCCGCGGCCATGGGTGGCGACAGTAGCGCCAGCAGGATTGCAATAGGCACGAGCTGCGCCGCCGCGCGAGCTCCTCCGAGGACCCCCTGACCAAGCCCTTGCTCGACGTCTTGCACGCGGAGGGTAAGCGCCGAAACCGCCTGGGCCGTATGGGTGACAGAGGCCTCACTATGATCGCTGTGTCGCGATGAGCCTGCGGGACGGCACGCAAGCACTGTGTCGAGGATGCCCAGTCGCAGTGTCGTCGCAAGCTCACCACCAATTCGGGCCTGAACGTACGTGGCGTACACCCCGGACACACCCTTGACGAACACCACCGCGAGACCAAACCCAGACAAGACGAGCGCCTCGGATGCAGGCGCCGTTCCTCCGACAGCCCATTCACTTACCCACCCGAGGTCGCGAATGACGTGACCGCCACCCGGCCCGCCAGAACCCCACTGCCGAGCCAAGGTCGCTGCCAACGCCGCCGCTACGAGTGCCACGAATGCGTGCGCCACCGCGTGAACGGCGGACGCGAGCACAAATAGAAGCAATTGCCACTTGGGACGCAGAACTCGAGCGAGCGACGTGACGTAGTACGAAATGACCGAGGCATCCGTCCGCGTCGCCCGTTCCTCGAGAGTGCGGCCCGTCAAGCGCAGGGCTCGACGAATCATCGCTCGCGACCGGAACGACACAATGACGGCTGCGACCGGCTGCGACCATAACGAATAAAGCAGGCAGTACTTCGATGAGTAAGGCACACAGTGGGTCCAAGGTATCCCGGAACCACGCCGCGCGCGCCAAGGTGTTTGCAACCCGAGGTCGGGGCGTGGGCGTCGCGGGTACGAAACCTGCTGTGGAGGACTTGGCCACCGCGCCAGCTCCGACTCGAGTGCCACGAGCCGAGCGGCGCTCCCAGGCACAAGAAGGGACCCCGGTCATGAGCAAGAACAAGGGCAGCGCTGCGGCGGTCGTGACAGACGACGACATCGACGTGGATCGCCATCCGGGGGTTACGCGGGCGACTGGCGCGCACGGTCGGCCGAAGGCAGGGACCGAACTGAGCGTGCCGCCGCATGACCACGACTTCGAGATCGAAGCAGACGTTCCCTCGGCATTTCCCGCTCCGCAGGCGTCTGAGCTCGAGCTCGTGCACGACGACTTCGACGTCGAGTTTCCGCAGGTCGACGTCTTGCCAGGCGTCGGCGATTCGCTCCCCCCGCCGCCGGCGCCGACCAACGAGCGACGCGTGGCGGATGACCTGGGCAGCGACTCCGTACTCGCTCTCTACTTTCGAGAGATGGCGACCCATGCCGTGATGGGGCCGGACGAGGAGCTCGCCACGGCCATCGAGGTGGAGATGGCAGAGATCGAGCATTGGACCGCAATTCTTTCATACTGCCCCGCAGCAGACTATGCCCTCGATTCACTCGAGCATGACCTTCCGACGGCGGAGGAGGAGATTCTCGACCTGCCTCAGATTCCAGCGCTACGGAAAGTCATCGGCTCCCACCCTGGGCAGAGTGGGAAGCTCTCGCACGAGCAAGAGAAGAAGTACCTGAAGACCTGTGCATCGCTCGCCAAGGCCATTCGCCTCGCTGACAGCGATCGACTCTGGATTGCGCGGGCCGAGGGGGTCGTGCGCCACCTGGCGAACCTCCCGTCTCCCGAGAGCCTCGACCTGCGAGCGGTCGGAGAGGCAAAAACACCCAGCGCAACACCTGCGGAATCCCCCGCCTCCCGGCATCCCTCGGTGTGGCGCATCACGACAGGGTACCGCCGTTGTCTCGCGAAAATCGACGAGGCTTCCGTCCGGTCGCGGATGGCGAAGAACAAGTTCGTGAAAGCGAACCTTCGGCTCGTCGTGTCGATCGCCCGACGATACAATCGAGGGCGGTTGCCGCTCATCGACCTCATTCAGGAGGGCAACATCGGCCTGATGAAGGCGGTCGAGCGCTTCGACCACACGCGTGGTTATCGATTTTCCACCTATGCGTCATGGTGGATTCGCCACGCGATCAGTCGAGCACTTGCGGACAAGGGTCGCGCTGTGAGGATTCCGGTCCACATGCTCGACACCCACAACCGCATCCAACGCGCGACCCAGGCAATCCTTGCGCGCACGGGGCGGGAACCTACCCTCGCGGAGCTCGAGCGCGAAACGGGGATTCCGCAGGACAAGCTCGACAAGGCGCAGGGCTCGTGGACGGACACGCCCTATTCGTTGGATCGCCCCGTAGGCGACGAGGACGGGCGCAAGTTTGTCGACTTTCTGCCGGATGATTCGTCGCTTTCGCCCTACGACGCCCTCGAGAACCAGAAGTGGAGCGCCGAGGTGCAGAGGCTGCTCACCACGCTGACGCCCATCGAGTCCTGCATCATTCGGTGGAGATTTGGCCTGAACGACGAAGACGAGCTCACTCTCAAGGAGATTGGAGACAGGTACAACTTGTCTCGGGAGCGGATTCGCCAGCTGCAGGAGCAGGCCCTCGGGAAGATTCGGCGGCACTTGCGGCAGTAGTCCTATGTTCGTAGCTCGCAGAGTGACGCTTCTCGTCCTGGCCTCGGCACTTGTGGCGTGTTCTGCCGTCCAGTCGCGGCCTCGCGCCGTGGTTTCTGCGACAGCTCATCCTCCGGCCTGGAATGACCCACGCTTCGACGCCGAGCTCAGCGCGTACGCCTATCCCTTCGATGTTCACTTCGCCGAGCTACGGGTCCAGCAGCAGACCATCAAGATGGCCTACATGGACGTGCGGCCGGACAAGCCCAACGGACACGCCGTGGTGCTCCTGCACGGCAAGAACTTCACCGCATCCTACTGGGAGCCCACCATTCGTTTGCTCGCGGCTCGCGGCTATCGCGTCATCGCGCCCGATCAAGTCGGCTTTGGCAAGTCCTCCAAACCAGTCAGTTTCCAATACAGCTTTCAGCAGCTCGCCGACAACACCCGTGCGTTGCTCGAAGCCGCGGGTGTGCATCATGCAAGCGTCGTGGGACATTCGATGGGCGGGATGCTCGCGGTACGCTACGCGCTGATGTTTCCCGAACGCGTCGAGAAACTTGTATTGGTCAATCCGATCGGGCTCGAAGACTGGAAAGCCGTCGTGCCGTATCGATCGATTGACCAGTGGTACGAGCAAGAGAGGAAGGCCACGGCCGAATCGGTGCGCGAGTACCAGCGGACAAGCTACTACGATGGGAAGTGGAAACCAGAATACGAGCGGATGATCGAGATCGCCGCCGGGGTTACTCAGCATCGTGAGTATCCAACGGTCGCATGGGCGTCGGCGCTGACCTACGACATGATCTTCACGCAACCGGTCGTCTACGAACTGCCCCTCATTGGAGTGCCGACGCTTCTCATCATCGGCCAGCGCGACCGCACAGCGCTCGGCCGGGCCTGGGCACCGAAGAACGTCGCCGCGACCCTCGGGGACTATCCTGCGCTCGGACGGAAGGCCGCGGCAGCGATTCCCGGCTCGAAGCTCGTAGAAATCCCGGCCGTGGGGCACCTTCCTCAAGTGGAAGCGTTCGACGCGTTCGCGCAGGCGCTCTCGGAGTTCTTGCCGTCATGAGTATGCGGTCGTTCAGGACGACGGAGGGCGGCTGGAGACGATGAGTGAGCCGCCGCGGCGTTTCTGGTACGAACATGAGTGTGAAGCGCGCCCTGATGACTGGCGTGACGGGCCAAGACGGATCGTACCTGTGCGAACTGCTGCTTGCGAAGGGCTACGAGGTCCACGGCATCGTTCGCCGTGCGAGCACGTTTAACACGGAACGAATCGACCATCTTTACCGCGATCCGCACGACGCGGAGGTTCGTCTGCTGCTGCACCACGGCGATCTCGCGGACGGCACGAGTTTGCGTCGCATCCTAGAAAAGGTCCGGCCCGACGAGGTCTACAATCTGGGCGCCCAGTCGCACGTTCGCGTTTCCTTCGACCAGCCGGAGTACACCGCCGACGCGGTGGCCACCGGAACGTTGCGGCTGCTCGAGGCGGTGCGCGACTATACGGCGCACTCCGGTCACCTCGTCCGTTTCTACCAGGCCAGCTCGTCCGAAATGTTTGGAGGCGCGCCGCCACCGCAGTGCGAATCGACGCCATTTCATCCCCGCAGTCCCTACGCGGTCAGCAAGGTCGCCGCGCACTGGTACGCTCTCAACTACCGCGAGGCCTACGGAGCCTTCATTGCGAGCGGCATCCTCTTCAATCACGAATCGCCACGTCGCGGAGAGACGTTCGTTTCGCGCAAGGTCACTCGGGCCGTGGCCCGCATCAAGCTCGGGCTCCAGAAGCAGCTGTTCCTAGGCAACCTCGAAGCGCGACGCGACTGGGGATTTGCAGGGGACTACGTCGAAGCGATGTGGCTGATGCTCCAGCAGGAGCAGCCGGACGATTACGTGATCGCCACGGGCGAATCCCACTCGGTTCGGGAGCTCGCCGAGATTGCGTTTGGCCACGTGGGGCTCGACTGGAAGAACTTCATCCAGGTCGATCCGCGCTATTTTCGGCCGTCGGAAGTGGACCACCTATGCGGAGATGCGAGCAAGGCCCGCGTGAAGCTTGGATGGTCCCCTCGCGTCAGATTCGTCAACCTCGTCAAGATGATGGTGGACTACGATCTCGAGCTGGCGCGGCAAGAGGCGACATTGCGAGCCGCAGGCCACGTGCCCCTGTCGCGACAAGGCGATGAATGAAAGCGATCGCGTGCTTGCTCGACGGCGAGACGCGTTCCTTCAGTCCTCGACCTCGCCTCCCTTCCCCTCACGGCCACCTTTTAGCCAAAAGCTCCACCAGCCGGTCGCCCGCCCGCCGCGCAGCGTCCTGGTGACCGCCCACGTGATTCCAAATGATGGAGAACGCGAGCGGCCCCTTGCCGTTGTCGCGCGTGATGTAGCCGCTCAGCGCGATGACGTCGTCGAGCGTTCCCGTCTTCGCACGAATGCGCCGACGCGTGGCCTCATTGCGAAAGCGCTTGTGCAGCGAGCCGTCCACACCCCCAACGGAGAGCTGCGCTGCAAACTCGGGCTGGACCGCCGGATCGCGCCACGCCCACTTCAGTAGCTCCACGGTGCTCCACGCGGACACGCGATTGGCGTCGAAGAGCCCTGAGCCGTTCTTGATCACCATGTCGGCATCCCACGCGCCGATCCGCTCGAGCCACTTGGTAACCACTTCGGAAGCATCCGCGCTCTTGGCCGGCCTTGCCTTCGCCTCGCCTCCGAGGCTCTTGAAGATCATCTCCGCGTAGAAGTTGTCGCTATGTTTGCCGAGCGCATAGAGAAGCGACGACAGCGGCAGCGACTGATGATGGGCGAGCGTCGTGCCGCGCACAGATCCCAGCTTCACGTCGCCCGAAACGGAGATTTGCGCCTCCGCCAGGAGTGCCTTGAGAGCGAAACCAGCGAGCAATCGTGGATCTTCGGCGCGCCTCGTGTACCGTACGAGCCGCGCGTCGCTGCCTACGGCTCCGCTGACCTTTGCGGTCATCCGCGATCCATTTCCCGACAGCATGAGCTCCACCGTGTCCGCTCCCGGCGCGTCGCTCGTGCGGATGGTGCCATCGAAGTCGACGAAGCCGGGCGGTTCGAAGGTCACGCGAGCGGGCGCGCCCGGTGCCGATGGACGAACCGTCAACGTGATGCAGTTCTCGTCGACGGCGACGGCGCTCACCGGTGCGCGGAAGCTCGACCACTCGTTGGGCTGCTGTTCGAAGGCGGGCGGCGTCGTCTGATCGTCGTAGAAGCGCTGGTCGACGACGATATCGCCTTCGACACGCCGGATCCCGCGGGACTTAAGTTGCTCGACCATTTCCCACATATCGGCCGTCGACAGCGATGGATCCCCGAACCCACGAACCCCGAGCGGCCCGACGACAGCATCTCGCTCAATCCTCCCCGTGAGCGTCGTGTCATAGCGGAACTCGCCGCGCAGTGTGGCGAGCGCTACGCCGGCCGTGAAGAGCTTCGCGTTCGATGCCGGATTGAGTGGAGCGTGTTCGTTGACCGCGGCGACGACCCGTCCGGAGTCCACATCGAGGACCGCGATTCCCAGGGACGCTCCGGCCAGAGCTCGCTCCTTCGCGAGAGCGTGCACGAGCGGGTCCATTTCGGGATCGCGCTCAACAGAGGCGCGCGTTACGCCCGCATCCGCGGGGACGGAAACCGCTTGCGAGCGAACATCCCCGGGGAGAAGCACGAGGGCCGTCGCGGAGAGCCACAAGGCGGATGAACGACGACGCATGCACAAGCCATCCCATCAAGGGGGCGGTAGCATACCACGTTCGCGCGCCGCTGGGCACGCCTCGCACATACCGGATGAATGTGCTAATCGCGGCCGCTGACGTGGACGGAGGCGAACCGCGATGAGCCGCAAACCGACCAAATACGTGTTCGTCACAGGAGGCGTCGTGTCGTCGATCGGCAAAGGCCTCGCCTGCGCTTCGGTCGGCGCGCTGCTCGAGGCTCGCGGACTTCGCGTCACCCACGTGAAGCTGGATCCCTATATCAACGTGGATCCCGGCACGATGAGTCCCTACCAACACGGCGAGGTATTCGTCACCGACGACGGCGCCGAAACGGACCTCGACCTCGGTCACTACGAGCGCTTCACCACCGCTCGGATGACACGCCAGAACAACTTCACGACCGGCCGAATTTACGAGAGTGTCATTTCGAAAGAGCGACGCGGGGAATATCTGGGAGCCACCGTGCAGGTCATCCCGCACATCACCGACGAGATCAAGGCGAAGGTGCGCGACGCCACCGAAGGCGTCGACGTGGCCATCATCGAGATAGGTGGGACCGCCGGTGACATCGAATCGCTTCCCTTCCTCGAAGCGGTCCGTCAAATGAAGATCGAAGCAGGGGCTCAAAATGCGATCAGCGTGCACGTCACGCTCGTTCCGTTCATCCCCACCGCGGGCGAGCTCAAGACGAAGCCGACGCAGCACTCCGTGAAGGAGATGCGCGAAATCGGGATTCAGCCCGATATTCTACTCTGTCGGACCCAAATGCCGCTTCCTCGGAGCGTCCGGGAGAAGATTTCTCTATTCTCGAATGTTGCGGTGGAAGCCGTCGTCGCTGCGATAGACGTCGATTGCATCTACGAAGTGTTGCTCATGCTTCATGACGAGGGGCTGGACGAGCTCATCGCTGAGCGGCTGAACATCTGGAGTCGAGCACCTGACCTGTCCGGTTGGCAACACGTCGTCGAGCGCATGAAGAATCCTACACGCGGGTCGGTCAAGATCGGCATCGTCGGCAAGTACGTGCACTTGAAGGATTCCTACAAGTCGCTGCACGAGGCGCTCGTTCACGGAGGTCTGTCGAGCGATTGCCGCGTCGATCTCGAATACATCGACAGCGAGAAGGTCGAGCAAGAGGGACCCGACGCACTCCTGGCCACGATGGACGGCATTCTCGTCCCGGGTGGCTTCGGCGACAGGGGAACGGAAGGCAAGATTGCCGCCATCGGATTCGCGCGAACTCACCGCATCCCGTACTTCGGCATCTGCTTGGGAATGCAGCTCGCAGTCGTCGAGTTTGCGCGCCACGTCGGGGGCCTGGCGGGAGCCAACTCCACCGAGTTCGACAAGGACACTCCGGCTCCCGTCGTGGACTTGATGCCCAATCAGCGAGGCGTCCGCGCCAAGGGGGCGACGATGCGCCTTGGGGCGTACCCATGCGTCCTGGCTGCCGGATCGATTGCCGCGGAAGCGTACGGGACCACCGAAATCTCCGAGAGACATCGCCATCGCTACGAGGTTGCCAACGAGTATCGTGAGCGCCTCGCCGAAGCGGGGCTGCGGCTGAGCGGACTGTCACCCGACCAGCACCTTGTCGAGATGATCGAGCTTCCCGTCCATCCGTTCTTCGTCGGGTGTCAGTTTCATCCCGAATTCAAGAGCAGACCCGCCGCACCCCATCCGCTTTTTGCGCGCTTCGTCCAGGCGGCTTTGGACGTCCAGATCGCACGTGGCAAGGCGGACGCTCGTCGGCCCCTCGAGACTCAGACGGCGCTGCACTGAACTGCGTCCTCCTCTTCTTGACTTGGGCCGGCAGAAGGGGCGACCGTTGGAGGAGGTCATGCCCTTGCCGCCCGACGACATTGCGCCCATTCCCGTCTGCGTGCTCGACGAACATGTCGGTCGGAGCGAAGCAGGACCGAGGCGAGACGAAGAAGCATTTGCTCGCGCCGCAGCCTTGTTCCGCGTCGTCGCCGACGCGACCCGCCTGAAGCTGCTCGACCGACTTTCCGAAGGGGAATGGTGCGTGACCGAGCTCGCAGCCGCGACCGGCAACGGATTGTCGACGGTGTCGCAGCAGCTGCGTTTGCTGCGCGCCGAACGCATCGTCACACGGCGTCGAGCCGGAAAACACATCTACTACTCGCTTACCGACGATCACGTTCGCCAGCTCATCGAGGGTGCGCTCAATCATGCCTCGGAGCCGCGAGCCCTCGTTTCCGACGACGACGACGTCAAGGGATCCCCGGAGCCGATGGTCCCCATTGACCCCGCGACGAGCTGACCCGTTCGGCAACGCCGAAACGAGGGGCTTGCGTGGGCCACGAATTGGGGTAAGTGGGACTCGTCGTTTCCAAGTTTCTGATCGAGCAATTCAACACTTTGACATCTGATGAAGTGTCCAAGAGTCGAGTCCGACGCATGTCCCCAATCGATCACTTGCTCTCGGCGTGCGGCCTTGCCACGTTGCTCGTGTTGGCGCGGCCTGCTTCGGCCGCAGAGGGAACCTCCTCCGATGTTCGGCCCCCCGTCGTTGTCGAGCACGTCGACGCGGTCTACCCTCCGTCCGCGCTAGGCGAGCGAAAGCATGCCGACGTCGTGCTCACCGTGACTGTCGACGCAGACGGGCACGTCTCGAGCGTCAGTGTGTTCACCGCAGCGGCGCCCGATCTCGACGAGGCTGCGATTGTCGCAGTTCGACAGTGGAGGTTTGTCCCCGCGATGCGCGATAACAAGCCAGTCGCCAGTCGAATCCGCGTTCCCTTCCACTTCGCTCCGCCAGCGCCTCCACCAGAGCTCGTCACGCCACTGCCCCCGGAGGAACCAACGACAACCCCACAGAACGCGGTTCCTGCCGCCCCAGCGGCGTCCTCGTTCCCTTCCTTGGCGTCGCCCACGGTGCCTGCCGCGGCCTCAAGGGGAGGCCCAACGGAAGACGTCGAAGTTCACGGTCGCTCCTTGCCGCCAAGTGTCGGCGCCTCGGATTTCAATCTGCATGTGGGCGCACTGGCCAGCGTGCCGCATCAGAACGCCAGCGAGCTGCTCAAGCTCGCTCCTGGAATTCTGCTCACGAACGAAGGTGGCGAGGGGCACGCCGAACAGGTCTTCTTGCGGGGCTTCGACGCCCGCGAGGGCCAGGACATCGAGTTTACCGTGGGGGGCGTCCCCATCAACGAGAGCGGCAACCTTCACGGCAACGGTTACGCGGATACGCACTTCATCATCCCAGAACTGGTTCAAGAACTTCGCGTAGTTGAAGGACCCTTCGATCCGCGCCAGGGCAACTACGCAGTTGCCGGAAGCGCCGACTACAAGCTCGGATTGGACAAGCGGGGCCTAACGGCAAAGTACACATTCGGCAGCTTCAACACGCAGCGCGCCCTCGTGATGTGGGGGCCGAAGGGCGAAAGTGAGCACACGTTCGCCGCCGCAGAGGCCTACAAGACCGACGGCTTCGGCCAGAATCGGAGCGCGCAACGTGGCAGCGCTTACGCTCAATACGAGGGACAGATTCAAGGCGGAACCTGGCGCGCGACGAGCCAGGTGTACGCGACGGACTTCCATTCGGCCGGGGTCATCCGAGAGGACGACTACGAGGCAGGACGCATAGGCTTTTACGACACGTACGACCCCGGACAGGGTGGCAATTCATTCCGAGCGTCCATCGCAGTCGACATCGAAAAGAAGACGGGCGACACGGTTCTTGGGCAACAGATCTTCGTCATCAAGCGCACGATGCGATTGCGCGAAGACTTCACCGGATATCTGCTCGACGTCCAGGAGCCATGGCAGACACCCCACGGTCAGCGCGGCGACCTGCTCGATCTCGACGCCGACGAGACCACTTTCGGCGCCCGTGGATTCGCGCGCACTTCGGGGAAGGCGTTCGGACAGACGCAACAACTCGAGCTCGGCTACTTTGCGCGTTATGACCAAGTCGGAGGCGTACAACAGCGTCTCTCGCCGACCACGCTTGCGGCGTACCACACCGACACGAATATCGAGTCCAACCTCGGGGACATCGGACTGTATGGGGCCATCAACGTGCGTCCCCTGGACTGGATTGCATTGCGCGGAGGGCTACGCGCCGACGTCTTCACCTTCGACGTGAACAATCTCTGCGCACACCAATCGATCAACACCCCAGCGCCCCAGACGCTCCCGCCACCGCTCGACACGAGCTGCATGGACCAGACGGATCATGGCGTGTACGTCGAGCCCAACCAGCGGGCCGACACGGTGTCGACAGCCGTCCTGCCCAAGGCGTCGCTGCTGATCGGCCCATTCAGGAGCTTCACGTTCTCGGCGAGCTACGGCCAAGGCGTTCGGTCCATCGACCCCATCTATGTCACGCAGGACATCGCAACTCCGTTCGCGAGCATCGTGGCATACGAAGGAGGCGCGGCCTACGCCGGCCCGGTTGGACCGCTTACGCTTGTGGTCCGTTCGGTTTTCTTCGACACGCATGTCGACAAGGATTACGTCTTCGATCAGACGGTCGGCCGCAATGTTATAGGCGTCGGTACGAATCGGGCGGGCTGGGTCGGTGCGGTCCGCGCCACGGGGGATTGGCTCGACGAATCGGCGAACGTAACGTTCGTGAAGTCGACCTACGACGACACCCATCTGCTCGTTCCCTACGTTCCTGACATCGTCGTGCGTTCCGACACCGCCGTGTGGCGCGACATCCCCTTGAGGATTCCGGGCGGTCCCTTGCGCGGTGCGCTCAGCGCGGGAGTGACCTACGTCGGACGACGTCCCCTTCCTTTCGGAGCCCTGAGCGGCACCATCTTCACGATTGACGCGAACGCTACACTGGCGTGGACGCACTACGAAGTCGGCCTGACGGTCACGAACTTGCTGGACACCAAATACCGTTTGAGCGAGTTCAACTACGTCTCGAATTTCAATGCCTCGGGTCCGGGTGCGCCGTCGGGACCGCCCTCGTATGTCCCAACGCGCCTATTCACGGCGGGCGCTCCGCGAGCCATTTTTGGCACGTTCACAATCAACTTCGGTGGTGTGTGATGCCGCGCGCTTGGGTGTTGGCGATGCTCGTCGCCGGACTTTCATGCAACGGCACGACCGGATACGACCTCGTTCAGTTCTATGCGGCAGGGAGCGGATTCTCCGACTCCGTGAAGGGTCAACCGTACATCTTCGACACAGAGGCCGGTGTCCACGTCACGCTGACTCGGGCGAGCCTCCACGTGGGAGCGCTCTACCTTACTCAATCCGTTCCGCAGCCCGGGGGTGGGCCGCAACCATGTGCCCTGCCCCAGACGTACGAAGGCGCTTTCGTCGGCGAGGTGCGAGGAGATGCCGACATCGATTTGCTCGACCCCACGGCGCAACAGTTCCAGGTCCTCGGCGACGGAACCACTATTCCCGCTGCGACCGGACAGGTGTGGCTTACGCACGACGAATCGATTTCCGACGGCAATCTGAACGGACCGGATAGCGCACCCATCTTGACGCTCCAAGGGAGTTTCGAGGATGCGGTGGGCACCCACACGTTCTCCGCAGGCATCACGATTGACACAACCCGCATTTCCGGTTCGCAGAACTCCGGATTGCCCGGCGAGGTTCAGATCTGTCAGCAGCGCATCGTTTCCGGGATCCCGGTTCAGGTGACGCTTTCGCAGGGTGGAACTCTCGTCGTTCAGGTAACTGCCCCGGCGCTGTTCAACGGCGTTTCTTTCACCGACTTACCAACTGCAGTCAGCCTTGGCGGAACTTCCACTTCAGCCTGCCTGACAGGCATAACGACGGATACGTGCTTCACGAATGATGACGGCAACGTCTCCAGCACAGTTCTATTTTCCAATCTCAAGACGACAGGACCCTATCGATTCGCGTGGCTCCCGCCCACGCGCTGAAGCGGTTTCGTGTTCGAATTCGAAACAGTCGGAGGTGCAGTATGTTGGTCACTCTCAGGGATATGGCGTGGGTTTTGGCAAACCTGTTGGCTTTAGCCACCCTGACCGACTGCAGCAGCAGTCCAGCCAACGGGAGTCTCACGCTCGACTCCGGGTCATCGGGATCTGGATCGTGCACGTCTGTAGCGGCTCAGGCCTCGGACACGGGGTTCTCCCTCTCGCTCGCTCCATGCGTCGACGAGAGTTCACTCCAGGCAGGACAGCTCTTGCTGACTGCATCGGGGGAGATCCTCGCCCTCCAGGGCTATTCGTTTCCCGATACGAATGGGACGTTCGCCGACGGATGGGCCGTGACGTTTTCCCACTACATCGCGACCTTCGATATGGTGTCGCTTTGGACCAATCCCGACTTGGTTCCCACGGACCAGTCACAACACGGACCCCTCGTCGCGGAGCTGGACGGCCCGTGGGCTGTCGACATGCACCTGAACGGCCCAGCGTTCCCGTACATCGACGGCAAGGAACCAGGAGAACGCGCGGTCGCGTTTGCCGTCCTCACGAACCAGAATCGAAATGGTGGCACGTCGTTTCCGACGGACGGCACGCGTTTCGCCGTTGGGTTTAGCGCCGTGGAGCCGACCCCGAATGCCCTCAACGTCAATCTCGACGCCGATGGACTCGCCGCCTATGAGTACATGATCCAAAATCAGTGCACCGTTTACTACCGAGGCACCGCGACGTGGCAGGGCAACTTGAACGGGGGTCTCTGCAAGGCGCCGGATGACGCGGGGCCCGCGACGGGCGACGGGACGGGCAACGAGGCCGAGTTCGCGAACATCCCCACAATCGTCAATTTCGACTTCTGCTTTAAGCCGGGCGACCTCGGGGGCCTCCAGCCGGGAGATCCAGAGACGAGCTACGTCAACTGCGACAATCAGGACAACGACCCAGCTACTGGACTCAATGGAGAACCACACGAGCGAGGCATTGCTTTTCCAGCCAATCGTTACGTAGTCGGCGAGGTCACATTTCACACGGACCATCCATTCTGGGAGAGCACGGAGCACGATACGCCCGCCCGATTCGACCAGTTCGCCGCGCAGGTCGTGGGCGTGACGACCGATGGGGGAGTGCCGACGGTACACTTCGAGGACATGACGGGCGTCAACTACCTCGCGTTCACGGACAAGCAGGGGAATGCCCTTCCGTGGCGAACGTGCGATCCAAACTACCAGAATCCCAATGGCGGGAGTCGAGTCGGTCAGATGCACTTCGACCCGGTCAAGGTGCCACAATGCACGAGCGGGGATCGCTCGACAGGGCTTTGCGACTACTATGACTTTTCCAAATACGACCAAAGCACGCAGGGACATTGGAACGGCTCCGACGGGCTCTGCTTCGTTTATCGACATTATCCGTCGCCTCCGTGACAGATCGCAGCGCTGCAAGGGAACCGTCGTTCGCCGTCGCGTTCACGGGCCCCATTCGTCTCCCCGATACGTCCGATGGCTCGACGACGACTGTCACGAACGCACGTCGACAATCACGCCGTCGGCGCGTGCGCAACGGAGGGCGCCCGCGTTCGCAGCGTGGCCTGGCCGGACCGCACGCACCCGGCCGAATGGCGGCCCACCAATGAGATAGAGATCGCCGATGAAGTCGAGGAGCTTGTGCCGGGCGGGCTCGTCGGGCGCGAATGGGCGACCTGAGACCTCGATCCGATCGCGTCGGATGATGAGTGCGCTCTCGGGCGGAACATGCCGGGCGAGTCCGAGTCCGAGAATCGTGCCGATGTCGCGTTCGAGCGCGAACGTTCGGGCCGGAGCAATGCGTCCGCGGAAGTCGGCCTCGTCACCTTCCCAGCGGGCCGTCGGTGCGAGGCGATCATCCGAGAACTCGAGGACAACCTCCACATCGATTCCATCGAATGGCTCGAACTCGTAGCGGCTTGTGCCGATCTCGACGATTCCATGCCGTACGATTCGGGTTCTCGGTCCGGTGTGAGGCGCACGAAGTTCGGTCAGTGCATTGCACCATGCGAGGGAACCCCCGTCGAGGATCGGGAGTTCAGTGCCATCGACACCCACAGACACACCTGCGTAGAGACCCAGTCCGGCTAGCGCCGCCAGCAGGTGTTCGACGGTTGCCAGTCGAAAGCCGCCCCCTTCCGGAGCCACAGTGGTGCACCACGACGATGCGACGACCGTCAGGTCGCGGACGGCCGATTCAACACCGCCGACCCTGACCCGTACATCGCCCGGACTTACGGCGAGGATCACGCTCGCAGTCGTCGCCGTATGCAACCCCATGCCCTCGACGACAATCGGAGAACCCATGGGGAAGTTGGACATTAGCGCGCGGGGAGTGCTCTTTCGACGCGGCCGTGACCCTTCCGGACGACGCTCCCATGGAGAGGTTGCCGGCGTGCGCAGAATTGACTATTGCCAACGTGGCAAGAGCCAGCAACCATGGCTATGAAACGAGTGCAAGTCATCATCCGGGGACGCGTGACGGGCGTCTTCTTTCGTGCGGCGGCTCAACGCGAAGCCAAGAGGCTCGGCCTCACGGGGTGGGTTCGAAACCGAACGGACGGCAACGTGGATCTCCTCGCAGAAGGCGAAGAGGAATGCATTCGGGAAATGGTCCTATGGGCACAACACGGCACCTCGGCCGCCCGTGTCGACGACGTCGACGTTCGGTGGCGAGGATACACTGGCGAGTTCTCCGAGTTCCGGATCCTCGAGTAGTCTACTCAATCTTCGCGGTTGCTGCGCCGGGCGCCTCGACCTTTGCTGCTACCGCCGGAGCATCCGACTCTCCGAGAAGCTCAATGAGCGACATTGGGGCATTGTCGCCACGTCGCGGTCCGAACTTCACGATTCGGGTGTATCCCCCGGGTCGCTCACGATATCGCTTCGCAAGCTCGACGAGCACCTTCTCCACGATGTCGACGCGCCGCGCGACCCCACCTTCGTCCATTCGCACACCGAAATGCGGAACGTAGGCAGAAATTAAACGGGCTGCCGCCAACCGACGACTCCGGTCAGCGGCGGACATCTCCCCCTGGGCCGCGTAGGCAAGCGCGCCTAGCCGCCGCGCCTTCGTGATCAGCCGCTCGGCAACCCGGCGGAGCTCTTTGGCCTTCGCATCCGTTGTTTCGATCCGCTCGTGCAGGATCAGATTTGCCGTGAGGTTGCGCAGCATGGCGCGCCGGCTACTGGAGTTGCGGTCGAATTTTCGACCTGAGTTCTTGTGGCGCATGGCTTTCCTCGACTAGTTCGCTCTCTCTCGTCTGTCACAAGCCGGTGCAGCGATCCGGGGGGCTCGAATCGCGTCCGTTTAGTTCTGCTGCTGCTGCTGCTTCCAGCGCTCCAACATCTGAGGCCAATTGTCGATCTTCATTCCGAGCGACAGACCCATATTCGCCAAAATCTCTTTGATCTCCTTCAGGCTCTTTCGCCCGAAGTTCTTTGTCTTGAGCATATCTTGCTCGGTGCGCTGGACGAGTTCGCCTATGAGTTGGATATTGGCGTTCTGAAGGCAATTTGCGCTTCGCACGCTGAGCTCGAGCTCATCTACGCTGCGAAACAGATTCTCGTTCAACGGCTCTTCCTCGGAACCCGACGGCGCGTACTGCGTTTCTTCGGTCTCCTCGAAGTTGATGAAGATCGAAACCTGTTCCTTGAGAATCTTCGCAGCGTATGCCACGGCATCCTGTGGCTTGAGGCTCCCGTTGGTCCAAACCTCGAGAGTCAATTTGTCGTAGTCCGTCTGTTGGCCTACGCGCGCATTGGTCACCGTGTAGTTGACCTTCCGAACCGGCGAATACAGCGCATCAATGGGTATGGTTCCGATTGGCATCCCCGCCGACTTGTTGCGTTCCGCGGGAACGTATCCACGTCCGACGTTGACCGTCAACTCGATCGACAGCGGCCCCTTCTTGTCGAGCGTTGCGATTACATGGTCCAGATTCAGAACTTGCAACCCATCGACGAGTTGAATATCCCGAGCGCACACGAGAGCCGGGCCTTCCTTGTCGATTCGAACCGTGTAGGTTTTCGGATAGGCCGACTTGAGAACGACCTCCTTGAGGTTCAAGATGATCTCCGTCACGTCCTCTACTACGTCGGGGATGGTCGTGAACTCGTGCAGTGCACCCTCGACGCGGATAGCGGTGATGGCGGCCCCTTGGAGTGAGGAGAGGAGAATCCGTCGCAGCGAGTTGCCGACCGTGATCCCGTACCCACGCTCGAGCGGCTCTGCGGTGAACTTGCCGTAGAAGTCCGTAAGTGTCTCCGCCTCCACGTGAATACCACGTGGTCGAATCAGATCCCGCCAGTTGCGCGTAACGACATTCGATACTGTCATGGCATTCTCCCAGGGTTGGATTCACGCGGCGATCTCGGCACGCCTTCGAACCCGCTCTCCGGTTCGCGCCCGTCGCCTGCCCGTGTTCAGCTCGTCTCTAGCGTGAGTAGTACTCAACGACGTACTGCTCGCGAATCGCCGGCTCATTCAGCTCTTCGCGAACAGGAGTCGCCTTGAACGTCCCCACAAAGTTTGCCTTGTCAAGTTCGAGCCAGGATAGCTGAGGTCGCTTGTCAATCTGAGCAAGGGACGCGACGATCTCCTTGATCTCGCGGCTCTTCGGGCGAATCTCGACCTTGTCGCCAGCACGAAGTACCACGCTAGGAATGTCGACTCGATGCCCGTTCACCATCACGTGGCCGTGGCGGACAATCTGGCGTGCCTGAGCGCGCGTGAACGCGAAACCGAGTCGATGGACCACGTTGTCCAGCCGCGACTCGAGCAGGCCCAACATCTGTTCACCGGTCCGTCCCTTGCGGCGCGCAGCGTCAAAGTAGTATTTCTGAAACTGGCGTTCGACAACGCCATAGACGCGACGAACCTTCTGCTTCTCCCGGAGGCGGATCGCGTATTCGCTAAGCTTGATGCGAGCCTGACCGTGCTGTCCCGGCGGATAGGGACGCCGGGTGTAGGCGCACTTCTCCATGAAGCAACGCTCTCCCTTGAGGAAGAGCTTCATGCCTTCACGCCGACAGAGCTTGCAAGCGGGACCAGTGTATCGAGCCATCGACTCATCACTTTCCGGGCTGCGTTGCCTCTCACCGGCAACCGCCCAAAAACCGGTTTACGCGCGACGCGCTTCGTCCCGGTCCGACGCATCAAGGCGTCGGGAAACAACCACCACATTCAATCGAGGATCCTGAGCTAGACACGCCGACGCTTTGGAGGCCTGCATCCATTGTGTGGAACGGGCGTTACGTCGCGAATGATTGTGACCTTGAATCCCACGGACTGCAGGGCTCGAAGAGCGCTCTCGCGCCCTGCCCCGGGTCCGCGGACAAACACCGCAATGGACCGCATCCCGTGGTCCATGGCCTTGCGAGCCGCCTCTTCGGCCGCGAGCTGGGCGGCGAATGGCGTGCTCTTTCGTGATCCCTTGAAGCCACGCGAGCCCGCACTCGACCAAGACACCACGTTGCCGTTTACGTCCGTGATGGTGACAACCGTGTTGTTGAAGGTCGACTGGATATGAGCGATCCCCGTGGAAACGTTCTTGCGGACCTTCTTCTTGGTCGTCTTGCCCTTCGTCCCTCCTGCCGGCGACGCGGGGGCGGCGGCGGGCGGGGGACTGCTCATTTTTGACTCCGACATGAAAGTGGGCTCCTACGCGTTAGGTCGTTGCGCCGGGGGACTTGCGGGCGCGGGAAATCAAACCTTTGCGGGGTCCCTTTCGCGTACGCGCGTTCGTGTGCGTCCGCTGCCCGTTCACGGGCAAACCCCTCCGATGCCGAAGACCTCGGTAGCAGCCGAGGTCCATCAGACGCTTGACGTTCATCTGCACCTCGCGGCGCAAATCGCCTTCGACCTTGTACTCGGCCTCGAGCAGGTCGCGGATTCTCTTGATTTCAGCTTCCGTCAGCTCCTCGGTCATCTTGTTCGGCGCGATGCCGGTCTTGTCGCAGATCCGGCGTGCGGCAGCGCGGCCCACACCGTAGAGATACGGGAGCGCGAACACGATGTGTTTGTGACGGGGAAGGTCGACGCCAGCGATGCGAGCCATATGTCCTCTCAGCCTTGCCGCTGCTTGTGGCGTGGATTCTCACAGATGATCCGTACGACGCCCTTCCGGCGGACCACCTTGCACTTATCACAGATCTTCTTGACGCTCGGTCGGACTTTCACGGCATCCTCGCTACTTGGGCTCACTTGTGACGGTAGGTTATTCGGCCACGACTTGGATCGTAAGGGCTGACCTCGACGGTGACTCGGTCGCCTGGAAGTATTCGGATGTAAAACTGCCTCATCCGCCCACTGATGGTCGCCAACACGACGAGACCATTGTCGCACCGAACACGGAACATCGCATTCGGAAGCGCCTCCTGCACCGCACCGTCGAACTCCAGCTTGTCGCCCTTCGGCTCCTTTCGTTCGTGACGTTCAACCATAATGAAGAAAGGTCTCCTTGACTGTCATCCGCCGTCGAGAGCGGCAAACACCCGCGCAGAAACGTCTCCAATTGTGCCGACCCCGTCTACGCGCCGTAAGATGCCGTGACCCTCGTAGTATGGAAGAAGCTCTGCCGTCATCGCCTCATAGGTGTCGAGACGCTTCTGGACGACCTCCTCTCGATCATCCGCTCGATGCTCGAGCTCGGCGCCGGCCGGGGGAGGGCTATACTTCAAGTGGTAAATCTGTCCAGTGAGTTTGTCGGTGCGCCTCAAGACCGCCCGCTCCACAAGCAATTCCCGCGCCACTTCGATCGCAACCACCCGATCGAGTTTCTGGCCGCGACCGGCAAGCATCGCATCGAGCGCCGTGGCCTGTGGGCCAGTTCGAGGAAAACCATCAAGAAGGAATCCGCGCCCGCAATCTGAGGCAGTGGTCCGTTCGGCGATGAGCTGAACTACCACTTCATCGGGAACGAGAGCCCCGGCCGCCATCTTGGCGACCAATTCCGCGGGAAGCTTGCCCGCCGCCTTGGCGGCCCGAAGCATGTCACCAGTCGAGATCTGGGGGATGCCCCATTTCTCGCATACGAGTTTGGCCTGGGTTCCTTTTCCAGCTCCCGGCGGCCCAACGAACACCAATCGCATGGCGTCAGTCCTTTCGCACGCGGATGCGAGAGGTGCGCCCACCACCACCCGACAATCCCTCGTAATTACGCGTTATAAGGTGTGCCTCGATCTGGTTTACCGTGTCGAGAGCCACACCCACGATGATCATGATCGACGTTCCGCCCCAGCGGAATGGCACCTGGAACTCCTGGCTAATGATGCTCGGCACGATGCATACGAGTGCGACGTAGAGAGAACCGCCAAACGTGATTCGCGTGAGCACATGGTCGATGAAGTCGGCCGTCTGCTTGCCTTGACGCACGTTCGGGATGAAGGCCTGTTGCTTTTTGAGGTTGTCTGCGACATCGACGGGCTGAAATGTCACAGCGGTGTAGAAATGGCAAAAGAAGATGATGAGCAGAACGTACAGAGTGTTAAACGCCCAGTCGCCACGCTGCAGCATCGACTGGAGTTCGGCCATCCCCGGCACGCGGAAGCTCGCCAGTGTCGCGGGGAACATCAGGAGCGAGGACGCGAAAATAGGCGGTATCGTACCGCTGGTGTTGACGCGAAGGGGCAGATGCGCCGTTTGCCCTCCGTAGATGCGCCTCCCGATCGTCCGTCGTGCGTAGTAGATGGGGATCCGGCGCTGGGCGCGTTCGAAGAACACGATCGTTGCCACCGTCGCGAGCACGATCGCCACGACCGCCGCCAGGTTCAGCGGCTTGATATTCCCCTTGTTCGTCGCAAAGTATCCGAATGCCGCGTTCGGGATCCCGTCGACGATTCCCGCGAAGATCAGCAGAGAAATGCCGTTGCCAATTCCCCGTTCGGTGATCTGCTCACCAACCCACATCATGAAGGCAGTTCCCGTGGTGAGCGTCAGCATGCTCATGAGACGGAAGCCCCACCCTGCGTGCGTCACAACGTCGCCCACAGACGCCGAATCGGACAGGTCACCGTTGTTCATCGCTTCGAGGCTCATGGCAATCGCAAAGCCCTGAAACATGGACAGAAGAATTGTGCCGTAGCGCGTGTACTGATTGATTCGGCGTTGACCCTGTTCGCCCTCTTTGCGAAGCTCATCGAGGGGCTTGAACACCATCGTCAGAAGCTGAAGAATGATGCTCGCGCTTACGTACGGCATGATGCCGAGCGCGAAGATGGACAGATTGGCGAGCGCGCCGCCGCTGAACATGTTGGCGAGCCCGAGCAATCCACCGCCCTGTTTGTGAACGACCGCGTTCATCACGGTCCGGTCGACCCCCGGAATCGTGACAAAGACTCCGATGCGATACACCGCGAGGAGCCCCAGCGTGAAAATGATACGCCGCCGGAGCTCGGGGACCTTGCCGATGTTGGAGAGCGCGGAGAGGGCGGACATCGTGCGACCTTACGACCGAGCGCTTCCGATTCCGAGCATCACGACCGTTCCGCCGGCTTTCTCGATCTTCTCCGCGGCGGACTTCGAGAACGCGTGCGCCGATACCGTCACGCTCTTCGTCAATTCGCCATCGCCCAGAATCTTGATTCGGTCGTAGCGCCCCTTGATGAGCCCTCGCGCTCGCAGCGCGAGCTCGTCGATGACCGCGCCCGCAGCAAATCCCTCAAGATCCCCGATGTTGACCTCCGCCATCACCGCGGAGAATGGATTTCGAAAGCCTCGTTTGGGCAGGCGTCGCTGAATCGGCGTTTGCCCGCCTTCGAAGTGGCGCTTGAATCCTCGGACACGAGCGTACTGGCCCTTCTGTCCCCTACCGGCCGTCTTTCCCAAGCCGGACCCCACTCCGCGCCCAACACGTGTCTTCCGCTCAGTCGCGCCGATCGGCTTTGCGAGCTTGCTCAGAGTGTCAGCCATTGTCCATCTCCTCGACAGTCACCAGATGCATGACCTTCTTGATCGCGCCGCGGAACGATGGCGTGTTGGCGACGACGACCGAGGTACCAGGTCCCGACAGGCCAAGCCCGCGAATGGTCACGCGCATCCCCTCTTGCTGACCGAGGTGACTTCTCGTTTGTGTTACGCGAAGAAGCGGTTTCATGGCTAGCCATCACCTCTAGAGGGCTGCGGCCGGGGCGACCGCATCGGGCTTGCGCTCGATGATGTCGCCGACCTGTTTTCCACGCTTGGACGCCATTTGCTCCAGGCTCCGAAGCGACTTGAGCGCGCTGATCGTCGCGCGCACGACATTATGAGGATTGGAGCTCCCGAGACACTTCGTCAGGATGTCGTGGATCCCCGCGCTCTCCACGACCGCACGTACCGCGCCTCCTGCGATAACTCCGGTCCCCTGGGATGCCGGTTTCAAGAACACGCGGCCGCTGCCGAAGTGCCCCAAGACGTGATGCGGTATCGTGACGCCATCCAGGGGAACCCGAAACACGTTCTTGCGAGCCTGGTCGTTGCCCTTGCGAATCGCTTCGGGAACCTCATTCGCCTTCCCGAGACCGACGCCGACGTGACCAGCCTCGTCCCCGACGACGATGAGCGCGGCAAAGCTGAATCGCCGCCCGCCCTTCACGACCTTGGCGACGCGGTTGATGTAAATAACGCGCTCTTTGAGCTTCTCTTCGTCGAGCTGGAGGTGGTCGAATGGCATTGCATTTCTCCCAATGCGATTAAAACTTCAGGCCCGCCTCTCGCGCGGCGTCGGCGAGCGCCCTAACGCGCCCGTGATATAGATACCCGTTGCGATCAAACACGATTTTGTCGATTCCCTGACCGAGAAGAACCTTGGCGATGGCGGTACCGACCTTCTTCGCTGCGTCCAACTTGGTCACCTCGACGACTTCGCCGCGAATGTTTCGCGACAGCGTCGATGCGTGAGCCACGGTCGTGCCACCGACGTCGTCCACTACTTGCGCGTAGATATGCTTGGCACTTCGGAACACCGTCATCCGCGGGCGCTCGGCCGTTCCACTGATCTTTCGGCGGATGCGCAGCTTTCTGCGCTCATGCCCTACGATTCGCATCGCCATCGCTGTCTTCCTTTCGAGTCTTCCGCGGCGACCGTTCGACCGCCGGTCGTCGCGATCGATTCTCCGCCTTACTTGCCGCCGGCCTTCGCTGCCTTGCCGGCCTTCTCGCGCACCTTCTCACCCTGATACCGCACGCCTTTGCCCCCATAGGGCTCCGGCGGCCTAAATCCTCGAATGGTCGCGGCTGTCTGGCCCATGACTTCTTTGTCGCATCCAGTCAAAATGACGATCGTTCCCTTGGAATCGGCGGGAATCTCGCACTTGATACCCTGCGGGAGCGCGAACACGACTGGATGCGAAAACCCAAGTGCAAGATTCAGAGTCTGACCCTTGAGCTCCGCGCGATACCCCGTGCCAACCAGCTGCAGCGTTTGCGTGTATCCGTCGGCAACGCCAATGACCATTCCGCGCATGAGCGCCCAGGCCAGGCCTTGCACGCGCGAGCCATCCCGACCGGGCAAAAGCGGAACGACGCTCACGCTACTGCTGTCGATCTTGATCTCCACTCCCGACGGAAGCTCACGACTCAGTCCACCCTTCTTTCCCTTTACCTCGAAGGTCCGGCCCTTGAGCGTGGCGGTTACCCCCTTGGGTATCGCAATCGCACGCTTGCCGACACGCGACTGCTTCGGGGTTTGGACGGACTGTTCCTGGATTGTCATGGCGCTCACCAGATCTCGCAAAGAAGCTCACCGCCAACCCGTTGTCGGCGCGCATCTCGATCCGTCATGACGCCACGACTCGTGCTCAGGATAGAGATCCCCATTCCCGAGCACACGCGATCGATGCGATCATGACGCACATACACGCGGCGTCCCGGCGTCGACACTCGTTTCAGGCCATCGATTGCCGATTGGCGGTCGCGTCCATAACGAAGCACCAGGGTGAGCAGCTTCGAATCGTCGGCTTCGCTCACGCGCACGTCGTCGAGATATCCCTCGGACTTCATGACGCTAGCGACGTGTTCCTTCAACTTGGAGTGCGGCATTTCGATTCGGTCATGCCGCGCCATAGATGCATTGCGAATGCGCGTGAGCATGTCAGCGATGGGATCGGTCATCATGATGAATCACCAACTCGCTTTGATCACGCCCGGGATCTCGCCGCGGAGCGCCAATATCCGAAGACAGATTCGACATAGCTCAAACTTCCGGTAGTACCCGCGCGCGCGGCCGCACACCTTGCATCGGTTGCGGTGGCGGACCACGAACTTGGGCTTTCGGTTGAGTTTCGCAAACTGAGAAGCACGGGCCATGGTGTATCCTCTGCCGATCAGGTGGCGCGGAACGGCATGCCGAGCTGGTGGAGGAGGGCACGGCCCTCCTCGTCGGTCTTGGCCGTCGTGACAAAACTGATGTTCATACCCTTGATCGCATCAATCTTGTCGTAATTGATCTCTGGAAAAATGATCTGCTCTCGAAGGCCGAGCGTGTAATTACCCTTGCCGTCAAAGGCCTTGCGAGACACGCCCTTGAAGTCGCGCGTCCGCGGAAGTGCGACGGTCACAAGTCGGTCGAAGAACTCCCACATGCGAGCTCGCCGCAGGGTAACCATCGCGCCGATAGGTAGGCCTGCGCGAAGTTTGAAGTTGGCGATCGCTTTCCGCGCTCGCGTAATCACGGGCTTCTGCCCGCTGATCGCAGTGAGCTCCTCAACGGCCGTATCCATGATCTTCGGGTTGGCCACCGCCGCGCCGAGCCCCATGTTGAGTACAATCTTGTGCAGACGCGGAACCTGCATCTGATTCTTGTACTTGAACTGCTTGGTGAGCGCCGGAATGACCTGAGTCCTGTACCGTTCGAGTGTCCGCGGGGGAACCGCCTCAGTGGTCGACACGACAGCGGCGCGACCCGCTTCGGCCGCTCCGCCGGCGCGCGGTTTCTTGGCTCCCTTATCGCTCTTTTCGCCCTTGCCCGGCCGTTCGCCCTTCGGCGACTTGTCGCCTTTGGCAGGCTTCGCCTGCTGCTCGCCTTTGACCTTCTTTTCGTCAGCCATGGGTCGCCTACTCCGCGGTTACGGGGAGATCTTCCCCGCTCTTGACCGCAACCCGTACCGTTGTTCCGTTCTCGAGCGTTCGTGCTCGGACCCGCGTTCCCTCACCAGTCTTTGGGTCGACGGGCATCACCTTGCACGCATAGATCGGCTGCTCTCGCTCGAGGATGCCTCCCGCCTGGTTGCGAGGGTTCGGACGCATGTGGCGCTTGACGACGTTGATCCCCGCCACAACGACGCGACCCTCATCGGGAAGCACGCGCGTGACCTTCCCGCGCTTGCCTTTGTCCTTGCCACTGATGACGACCACCGTGTCGCCCTTGCGAATTCGAGCCGGCATCACAGCACCTCCGGCGCGAGCGAAATGATCTTCATGAATTTCTTGGCGCGAAGCTCTCGGGCGACGGGCCCAAAGATGCGCGTGCCAATCGGCTCATGCTCCTTGTTTACGAGCACGGCGCTGTTCTCGTCGAAGCGGATGTAGCTGCCATCCGGTCGGGGCGTCTGGCTTCGCATCCGCACGACGACCGCCTGGGCGACCTCCCCCTTTTTCACCTTCGTGCCCGGGAGCGCTTCTTTGATGGCGACCACGATCACGTCGCCAATCTCTGCATAGCGTCGCCGCGATCCACCGAGGACCTTGATACACTGGACGCGCTTGGCCCCAGAGTTGTCGGCTACCTCCAGAATTGTCCGCATCTGGATCATGACTCACTCCTCCACGAACTTCTTGACGAGCCGAATCACCGTAAAGCGTTTCTCGCGACTGACTGGCCGGTGTTCCTGAATCTCGACCTCATCGCCCGCGCGATACTGCCCTTGCTCGTCGTGCGCCTTGTAACGTCGCCGTGATCGCACGTATTTTCCGTAGAGAGGGTCTCGGCTGTGGGTCACCACCTCAACCACAACCGTCTTTTGCATCTTGGCGCTGACGACGCGTCCCAACAACTTCCGGCGGGAGCCGTGATGCTCACCCGCGTGGTCGCCCTGCTCCGCAACGTTCTCCGTCATGACTGGCCCGCCTCGCCTTTGCTAACCACGCCTTCGTCCGCAGTCTTCGTGCCATCGCCGGTCGACGCTCCGGCATGCTTGTGCTTCCCGCGTTCCCCGAGAATCGTGAGAACGCGAGCCAACTCCCGCTTCGCTTTCCGGACAGCACTCGTGTCGTCCAGTTGGTTGGTGAAGTTCTTCAATCGATTCCGGAACACGTCCCGGGCGAGCGATTTCTGGAGCTCGCGAAGATCGGCATCGTTCTTCTCGCGCAGGTCGACGGCCTTCATACGATCTCTCCGCGAGTGAGGAACTTGTACGCCACCGGAAGCTTGTGCCCGGCGAGGCGGAACGCTTCGCGGGCCGTGACTTCATCGACTCCCTGCAACTCATACATCACGCGACCCGGCAGGATTTGAGCCGCCCACTCTTCGACCGCACCCTTGCCTCCGCCCATTCGGACTTCGAGAGGCTTCTTGGTGACAGGAAGATCGGGGAAGACTCGGATCCAAAGCTTGCCTGCGCGCTTGACATGCCGCGTGATCGCCATGCGCGCGGCTTCGATTTGGCGCGAGGTGAGTCGTGCACACTCGACGGCCTGCATTCCAAAATCGCCGAACGAGACATCATTGCCCCGGTGGGCGGTTCCACGGCTGTTTCCCTTTTGGGACTTGCGATACTTGGTGCGCTTGGGCGAAAGCATGACTCACGCTCCTGCGATCTGCGGGCGTCGATTGCGGCGCTGGAGGACTTCGCCCTTGAAGACCCACGCCTTGACCCCGATGATTCCATACTTCGTTCGCGCCTCGGCAGTTCCGAACTCGATGTCGGCGCGAAGCGTGTGGAGCGGAACCCGTCCCTCGCGGTAGGTTTCGACTCGGCTCATCTCGCTGCCACCCAAACGCCCGGAACACCGAACGCGAATCCCTTTCGCGCCAAACTTCATCGCGGTAGTCAGCGACTTCTTCATGGCCCGGCGAAACGCCACACGGCGCTCGAGCTGAGTCGCGATGTTCTCGGCGACGAGCTGAGCTGACGTCTCCGCTTTGCGGACTTCCTGAACGTCGATGAAGACCTCGTTTTCGGTGAACGACTGCACTCCGGCGAAGAGGGCCTCACCCTTGGCAGCGGTCTTGAGGTTGCCCGTCTTGAGCGTCTCGATGCCCTTGCCGCCCTTGCCGATGACCATTCCGGGGCGCGCAGTGAAGACGATCACCTTGCACTTGTTCGCCGCGCGTTCGACCTCGACACCAGCGATGCCAGCGTTCTGCAGGTAGTCTTTGACTGCGCGCTTGATTCGAATGTCCTCGTGGAGCCACTTCGCGTAGCTCTTGTCCTCGAACCACTTCGAGTTCCACGTCTTGATGACGCCGAGACGAAATCCGTACGGGTGGACTTTTTGACCCATGAGACGTGTTCCTCTTATCGCTCGCCGAGCACGATCGTGATGTGGCTGAGGCCCTTCTGGATTTGCGTCGCCCGCCCCATCGCCCGGGGACGCCAGCGTCGCATATGCTTGTTCGGCGCCTTGTCGACGAACGCCGTCTCCACGAAAAGCGCGTCGACGTCAACGCCCGGGCTCAGCGTCCGCGCATTGGCAACCGCGCTCTCGATGAGCTTGCGGATGATCGGCGCTGCCGCCTTGGGAGTGAACTCCAAGAGTTGGAGCGCCTCTCCCGCCTGGCGACCCCGGACGAGATTCACAATGACCCGGGCTTTGCGCGGACTTATCCGCGTGTATCGAGCGATAGCCTTGCTGACCATGGTCTAAGCCTCTTGGAGCCCGTCGTACCCACTCGCATCGAGCCACTTTGCTCGCCGCGCGGGCCGTTACCGGCGCCGTACTTCTGTTCAGAGATCGCTGAGGAGCGCGATCCCCCTCGCTGCCCCAATGCCATCGGGGCTCGAGAGGGATGCGCAGTGTAACCGTCGAGACGACTTTTGCAAGCGATGGCGCGACGCGTTCGGACAAAATCCGCCGCGTTCGCGCTACTTGCGAGCGCCACCCCCGCCAGCGGGCTTCGGCGGCGCTGCGGAGGTACCTGCACCCGCGACCTTGGCCTTTCTGTCACCCGAATGCCCATGAAACGTGCGAGTCGGAGCGAACTCGCCGAGCTTGTGACCCACCATGTTCTCAGTGACGAACACGGGGACGAACTTCCGGCCGTTGTGCACGGCAAAAGTGAGTCCCACTGCGTCCGGCGTGATGGTGCTTCGGCGGGACCAGGTCTTGATGACTTTTTTGCTTTGCGCCGCTTGTGCGGACGCAATCTTCTCGGCGAGGTGGCCGTCGACGAACGGACCCTTGTTTACCGAACGGGCCATCTTCTACTAACCCTTCTCTCCACGGCGCTTGATAATCATGCCGTCGGTGCGTTTGCTGTTTCGCGTCTTGAGCCCCTTGGACAGCTGTCCCCACGGTGAGCAGGGATGGCGTCCTCCCGATGTGCGCCCCTCGCCTCCACCCATCGGGTGGTCGACGGGGTTCATGGTGACACCCCGATTGTGAGGCCGGCGACCGAGCCAGCGGGCGCG
>Ga0326728_10005743_pt1 | contig 34318 bp, 22 predicted proteins | sample MB3enrmetagenome_FD_207602 | JGI IMG/M metagenome (GOLD analysis project Ga0326728, IMG submission 207602) | Lab enriched peat soil microbial communities from McLean, Ithaca, NY, United States - MB31MN | ecosystem: Environmental > Terrestrial > Soil > Wetlands > Peat | place: USA: New York...
CGCTGAAACTGGCAGCGCAGCTTCTTGCCGTATGGCAGACTTACCATGAAACGCTTGGCCAGTTCCTCCAGCGTTCCTTCGCCACGTTCGTAGGCGGACAAAAACCTCCGCCGAAGGTCATCTGAATTCGCCTTCGCCATCGAAATTATGCTTCGCGGAGCAGTGCCATGTTAAGTATACATCTAAAAGAGAAAATCTCTAGAAGCTAAAACCCTTGATCTCGTTGGGGTATGGATTGGTTGTTGCGGCATGCGCGCCAGCCGCGAGCAGCATTCCACCGAAGAGGACAATCCACTTTTTCAAAGCGATTCTCCGATACGCAATTCTAGCCCAATAGCGGTTCCGGACGAATTACCGCCTATGCGGAACCTTCGGCTGCAGGAACCCGTAATCCCGGTTTTTCCCCCTTAAGGCCAACTGCAAAAGCGACTGCAGATCCCTCGGCTTCGCTCGGGATGACGGCGGTGAGCGGAGGGGAGTGCGTTCCCACCCTCAAAGCGCTTTAGTGAATCACGACCGACCCGCGATGTTTGCATCCGCATGATCGCCGCAGCACAATTTCCACCGGCAACACGATCCGATTGCCGGTTTTCGGAATTTCGCCGCGCGCGATTCGGTCGAAAAGAAGGCTGGCTGCCACGCGCCCCATTTCCTGCGCCGGCTGACGAACCACGGTAAGAGGCGGAGAACAGAATTCGGCCAGATCGAAGTCATCGAAACAGGCAAAGGCCAGATTGTTCGGCATTTTCACGCCGAGGGTAAAGAGGGCGGTCAGAACATAGCGCGTGGCGAGAGTATTAGAAGTGAATATGGCAGTTGGACCTATCGGTCCCTGGAGCTTCGATTCCACAGCTCGCAAAGTATCTTCCTGCGAATCGCATCCGAAAAACGCGTCTTCTTCAAGGCCGGCGTCCTGCAGAGCCTTGCGGTAGCCGAGAAAGCGCGCATTGATTGTGAACAGGTTTCGGGTCAGTCCCATAAATGCGATCCGCTTGTGCCCGTGCTCGATGAGATGCTCGACCATGCGGCGCGCACCGCCCGTGTTTTGAACGGTGACCGTATCAAGCGTGGGGTCGGCGACAGGGCGATCGAAAACCACCACGGGCGTTTTACCAAAGAGGGCGCGCGTGATGCGCGACTCGTTAAATCGCGCCGGAATCGCCACCACGCCATCCACGTGGCGTTCGAGCATTCGCTCGACTTCTACGAATTCCTTGTCGGTGTCTTCATTTGAAGTGGTGATGATAACCGAGTATCCGTGCTCTTTGGCCACGGTAGTGACTGAGTGCACGCAGTTGGCGAAGAACGGGTCATAGAGATAAGGAATGATGAGCCCGATCGTTCGGCTACGCTGGCCGCGAAACGCGCGTGCCAGCTCGTTGGGCCGGTAATTGAGCTCGTTAATTGCGGACTGCACCCGCTGCGCCGTTTCGGAAGATACGGCGACACTCCCACTGAGGAAGCGCGAGACCGTCATGGTGCCCACGCCCGCCAACCGCGCCACATCGCTCATTGTTGGCTTTGCGGAAACGGCACTGTTGCGCTTGCTGGGCGCTGTTTTGACCTGCGGCACGTGGTTCTTTGGCTCAGACAAACTATTTGCCTCCTGATTTAATTCGAACCCATCGCGCCTGGCCAGAATAGCAATCTATCTCACGATCATGCGGGTCACAGGTTGCCCGCATTTATTTGTCCCACTTACGATACTCCACTTATGCCATGCTCGCGGAAACTTATCTCGACTTTAACTTCCCGTTTTCTTGCAGGATAAGACAGTAAGTAACGGGGATGGTATGAAGGCGAATCCTGCAATGCGGCATTTTGAGCGTTATTTGTCAAATTGAACGAGCTTTTGATAATTGAATGCGATCGTCCGAGGAGGCGGCGCCGGCAAACTACCGGGACTGACCCGTTATTCCGCTGTGCTCGTAGCGGTCGAGATCTGCACGAAGCTTCTCAGCCAATTTGTCGTCGTGCCCCTGAACTGCGAGATCCAGCGCCCTGCGCTCGGATTCAACGGCCTCGGAGAAACGTCCCAGGTGGTCGTATGTATTCGCCAACTCCGAGAGGCTCTGCCAGTTCTTGCCTGCGCTCAGCTCCACCGCCTTCTGCAAAGGAGCCACAGCGCCCGCGAAGTCTCCGCGCGATTCCAATACGTAACCAAGATTGAAGCGATACTCCGTTGACTTGGGGTCGAGGTCAATTGCTTTTTGAAACTGTTCGATTGCCTCGTCCATTCGATTCATCTTTGCCAGAGCCAGACCGAAATGATTGTGGCCAATTGGAAACTCGGGGGCTATCTCAACCGCCTTATGGAGAGCTTCGTATCCCTCGTCCGTGTGTCCGGAATCGAACAGCACCATCCCCATGTCGGTCTCGGCCGACCCGTCCCTGGGGTCGATCGCCAGCGCTTTCCGCCACGCGGCGATCGCCTCATCGGGATGGTCGTTCAGGTCGAGTGATACCGCCAGATGGTCGAACCAGGACGCATTGGTCGTGTTGAGTTCGCATGCCTTGCGGTACTCCACCAACGCAACGTCTTCCTGATCGTTTGCGCTGAGAGCTGTAGCCATGGCGTAATGCGCCAGAGGGTCGTCAGGGTCGCGGTCGAGAGCGGCCTGCAAATCCTTTATGGCCTCGGGCATCTTGTTTTTTTCCATGAATTCGTAGGCTTCAGTAAATAGCCGGTAAAACTCGGTGGCCTGCGGGTCGATCTTGTCCATGCCGTCGACCGGAATGTTGACGAATTCGGGGATATTCACCGCGCGGTTGGCTGCGGTGGTGTTGTCCACGATGATTGCAGGCGAGTCGTTGCCGTTGGCGTCAATATGCGTCAGCATGAGCTGGGTGTAAGGGGAGCGCGACTTCGATGAAAAGGCGAGCCACCGTCCGTTTGGCGAGAATGAGTGCCAGGAGTTCATGAGCCATGTATTGCAGGTCATGAGGCGCGCCTTACCGCCCTCGAATGGCAAGATATACAGCTTGCTGTCAGGGCGCATCAGCAGTCCGTTCTTGTTCTGGACGAACACAATCCAGCGGCCGTCGGGCGACACCTTGGGGAAGTTGTTGCTCATGCCGTTCCCTGATGCGCCAACCACCGGGACTGCCTTGCCTCCCTTGCCTCCGTTAAAGGGAATCTTGTACAGGTCGTATTGAATCTGGGTTTCATTAGGATCGTTGGCGTAGGTAGGCTCGGGGACTCCGGGTACCACCGGATCTCGCGCCACTGCCCGGCTGAATATGAGGTACTTGCCATCCGGCGACCAGAATGCGCTGGTTTGCACGAACTGCGGGTCGTCGGCGCCCGGCAGGGGCCGCATCTTCTTTTCAACCCGGTCGTAAAAGGCCAGGATGCCGCGGGTGGGATAAAAGACCTGAATGAATTTGAGTTGCCGATAATTGACGCTGAAGAGCCGATTGATAACGCCAGGCGCGAAATCGGGAGCCTGGGCTTCGTTTACGGTGGCGCGCTTCAATCCCGGTGGACTGATTGACGTGACGACATATCTGCCGTCAGGCGAGACCTGCGACATGAATCCAAACCGCTTTACCGTCGGCTCTGTGCCCAAGGCCTCAGGTTTCTCCTGAAAGGAACTCCAGCGAATGACATCACGATTGGTGATGGTGATGTCTTTTGAGATTGGAGCGATGGCGTACAAGCCCTTGTCGTTTCTCGGTCCATCCATATCGATGCCCATCGTCTTGCCATCCATCGAGAAGGAATGGCAGTTGGCGCAGGTGGGAAGGTTCTCCATCATCACCTTGCTCTCAGGCTTGCCAATGTCGCGCAACTCCCATTTGATGAGTGGAAGTGCAGGCTGCGGCAGCGGCGAGATGGGGCCCTTTTCTCCGGGCGGCGAAAGCATCAAGGGCACATTGCGGTAAAAAATCGGCGCTCCGACTGGATCTTGCGAAGTGGTAATTGAAACCTTGCCGGTGGACACCGGCAGTTTTTCATCGCCTTCAGCAAATCCGCTGAAGGTGATGGTTGCCGGCGATTTCACGCTCAATCGCTTGATCTTCGCCCAGGTCTCCGTGTCCGGTTTCCACGTCCGCGCATCGGTGAGCGACGGAATCAACACCGCGGCATCGCCAGCCTGCGGGTCGTTTTCGCCCACGTGCATGAACTCGCCGGCCGCCTCAACGCGGATCGATTTGGTATGCCCGGCGAAGGAAACTTCAACGACCCATCGTTTTGCTGTCTCGCTGCGATCGTGCCAAAGAAAAGTGGGCGGAGTGATCTCGGGCGGGAAGATTGAGCCCTCAAGCGGATAGTCGATTTCAATTTTCGCCATCGGGCTCGCGACCTGCGCATGCTGCTCGGAAAAAGGCCGCACTCCGGCGGCGCAGACCAGGAAAACCGAACCGGAGGCAACAGTCCCCGCGATCAGAAAATTGACGAAACAGGACCGCATGATCCTCACCAGGAGACACCTCGAAGGAAGAGTATCGGGATGAGTCAATTTGGTCAATTGCAATCGGCAATCAACGGCTGCTAATCTCATCGGGAACAATTGGTTCGCTTGCGCAGGCGCCCGGCCGGGCTCGCCACTGATTTCTGAAGGGGGGCAGAGTAGATGGCTCGTAGAATTGGATTTTTTGCGGCCGCGAGCCTTGTTCTGTTGCTCGCCACGTTGAGTGAGGGCTGGGCACAGGATGCGCCCGACGCCGGGACCGTTCAGATCAACAGCCGCCTGGTCTATGTAGACATTGTTGTTCGCGACCGAAGCGGGCAGGTTATTCGCGGTCTGACGCAGCAGGACTTCAAAATAGAGGAAGATGGGCGCCAGCAGAAGGTGGATTTTTTTGCTGCGCACAGCTTTGATCCGGCAGACCAGGCGACCGCGAAAAAGTCACCCCCTCCGGCCATGCCGCAACTGCAGTTTATGAATGTTCCCCGCGGCGCCGTGGCGGGCGCCATCAATATCATCCTGTTTGACCTATTGAATACGCCCAGATCGGATCTGCTTTACGCTCGTCAGCAACTTCTTGCGTTCCTGAAGAAAATGCCGGCCGGACAGAGCGTGGCGCTTTTTGTGCTCGCTGATCGACTGCACATGGTGCAGAATTTTACTGGCAGCTCCGATCGGCTGCTGGCGGCTGCGCAGGCAATCAATCCTGCCGACATGAGCTTCATCCGGTCCAAGTCAGAGGCCCAGCAGGATGACGACTTTTTTGCCAATTTTGCGCGAGCGATCGGAGGCGGTCCAGGCGGACTCGATCCAGGCGGCGCGGCAACCGGGCTTAAGGCTGCCGAGGAAAACCAGCAAGCCACAATGCAGGACAACCGCGGATACATCACTGTCGCAGCTCTGGCGGAGCTGGCGCGGGCCTGCAGCGGATATCCAGGCCGCAAGAATCTGCTCTGGCTCTCTGAGGATTTTCCCGTCTCAGTAGGTGCCCGGATGACCGATTCGCGCTTCCGGCGGGGCACGGCCGACATGGCGCAGGCGCGCGAAACAGCCGACCTCATAGCCAACTCGCAAATCTCGGTGTATCCCATCAGCCTGCTCGGCCTTGAAGAGGCTGGCATTCCCTCAAGCACCAGCGGCATCAGTTCAGTGTCCCCCATTGGCGGCCCCACGGGTTCCACTCAACACCCCCAGATGGGCGACACCAACCAAAACCAATTCAACGCCCGGTCCGACCTCCGATTCGCAGCCGACGATCTTGCCGCTCAAACCGGTGGCGAGGCATTTGTGGGAACCAACGACTTTGCCGGAGCCCTGCGCCGCAGCATGCTTGACGGCGCCAATTATTACTCCATTGCCTACCGGCCCTCCAACGATAAGTGGAACGGCCAGTTTCGCAAAATTCATGTGGAGCTGGTGGGAAGAAGCGGGTCGCTCGACTATCGGCACGGATATTATGCCGATCCCGATACCCATCCTCAGGGCGACAGCGCGAGGGACCTGCATGTTGCAATGCAGCCCACAACCCCGGAGTCAACCATGCTTGGGCTCAGTTGCCGGGTGCAGCTGCCCAGCGCGCTGCATCCCAATGTGAGCGTCGATTCGGTGCTCGATCCCTCCAACGCGGGTTTCACAACGACGGCCGATGGCAAGCACCACGCGCAATTTCTGGTTCTGCTGATTGCCCTGAACGACGGTGAGCAACAGGTGGCCGCGCCCCCGCAGACCTCTGGCGTGCTGAAGCTCGATCTGGCGCCGGACCAATACAAGATCGCCGTCACTACCGGGGTGCCGCTGCACCAGGAGCTGGCTCTCAAGCCGGGGAAATACCGGCTTCGTCTTGGCGTCAGCGACTTGTCTACGCACAATCTTGGGACCATCGACATGCCCGTGGAGATTGGGCCGGCGAGCGGGGCGGGGCACTAGCCCCTGCGGAAAAACTCACTTCATCACGCCTGTTTCGCGTAAATCGGAGGGAGCAGCAGCCTTCAGGCCGCTGAATAAAACGCAAAATTTAGAAACGGCTTCAGCCGCGGGCCCTTTAATCTCCGCATTCAATGCAACAAGCTCTCCAGCCCTGCAATCAAAACTCGCAGCATTTTCGTAACACCCCGACTACGGCTCAATTTTCCCTGCTCAAAGTTCTTAACAGGACCGCTCAACACACCTACAATTATTGGGATGTTAAGGAGTGGCTCAGCCCTGTATGAAACTTAACTCGCAAGTGCTCTTCTTCGTACTCACTTCATCGATAACATGCTCGCTACCGATGGCTGCGCAAGCGCCAAGCCCCGCTGCCACCGCTCAGCCGCAAGCAACCTTGACGCTGGTCGACGGTGTCGCCGAACAGGAAGACCCAAGTACTCATGCTCCGGTTCTTCTGACGCAATTGAAGAAAGAAGACCTTCGGCTCTTCGACAACAGGAAGGAAGTAACCATTCAAAGTTTCAGCGCGGGCCAGGACACCCGGCCCATCGCGCTGTGGTTGATTGTGCAATGCAACACCGGAATTCCCGCGGATTTTGGATCGCTCTTTATCAAGGGAAGTTTGCAGGATCTCAAACCGGCGCTCAATCACTTGTCGCAAAGAGATGTTCTGGGAGTGGCGCACTGGTGTGACGATGGCCAGGCCAAGGTGGACATGGCTCCGGGAACCGATGTGGACGCCGCACTGAGTGCAGTGGGTCAGATACTTGGTCCCAAGGTTGCCAATGCAAACGACAGGGCAGGCGAGCTGGCGATGCTGCACATGGTGAACATGGCGGTCGAAAGTACGAAGAGCACCAAGCCGATCGGTGGAGCAACCCAGCCTTACATGCCTGTATTTCTTTTCCTGTATGGAGATCAGGGCGGCACCGACTCGCGCGAAGCCAACACGGTTATTGAAGCGCTGATGGAATCCTCCGGCATGGTTTTCGGATTGGGCGAAGTCGATATGCATCACGACGTGCTTGAAGATGTGGGCAGCGGTCAAACTTACAATCAGGCGCATTACTACGCCCGCACCACCGGCGGCCAGTACTACTCCACCACGCAAACCAATCTCTTTCCGCCGACGCTCGACTACATCATCTCTCAACTTCATGCTCGCTATACGTTGGGTTTCCAGCCGACAAAGATGGATGGAAAGCCGCACGAACTGCGCGTCGAGTTGACCAGGGATGCCCAAAACCGCTTTCCGAAAACAACTCCACGATTTCGCATTGAATGCATCCCGCGTTCGGCGAAGCCGTGAACGCGGGTCATTTTTCAAAGGGGGCGCGGGCGGTAATGCGGGCTAAGGCTTTTTGATGGGAGTGGGTCTCGCCTTCGCGGGATCCACGACGCCCTTGCCTTCCAATACATTGTAGTAATGGTCGACCGCCAGGTCTGTCAGGTCCTCAGTCAGTCCCGATGGCCAATGGATCTCGACCTTGTCGATCTTGGTTGCGCTGCCCAGGCCGAAGTGGACGCGCAGGTCGTTCTGCGAGAGATAACTGCCTCCGCTGTGGACTTCATCGGTCTGGGTCATGCCGCCCGCGACGAGCGTGATGCGCGCATTGAGCGCGAGGCGGTTGCTTTTCGTTCCATCTAGCTCAAAGCTTACCCAGTGGCGCCCTGCAATGCCGTGGTTGCGCAACAGCATGGGCGCTCCGTCGAGGTCTTCAATTACGACATCCATGTTGCCGTCGTTAAACAGATCGCCGACCGCCAAGCCGCGCGAGACGCGCTTTTCCATCAAGGCTTTTCCTGCCTGATCGCTGGCGTCGCAGAAGGTGCCGTTTTTCTGGTTGAGCTCAAGCACCTTCGGCTGGCGATAGCTGGCGCCGGAGGGTAGCGAATCGACCTGCGGATAGACGTGACCATCGACCAGAATGAGATCGAGCCAACCATCGTTGTCCAGATCGACGAAAGCAGTTCCCCACTTGACCAGGGGCAGCGAGGGGAGCGCAACGCCCGACTGGTACGAATCTTCTTTGAAGTTCCAGTCGCCGTCATTGCGGAAGAGAAGGACGTTTTCGTCGGTAAAATTGGTAACGAAAATCGACGGCCGGCCGCTGTGATTGTAGTCGCCGAGCGCAATGCCCATTGAAGCTTGTTCCGAGCCATCTTCGCTGACTGCAGTGCCGGACTGAAGGCCGATTTCGTCGAATTTGCCGTTGCCCAGGTTCTCGTAAAGATACTTGGGTGTGGAGTCGTTAGTGACGTAGATATCGGGGCGGCCGGTGTTGTTGAAGTCTGCCCACACCACGCCCAGACCGTAATAGCCGTCGGGATCGCTGACCCCGGCAGCTTTTGACACATCGGTAAAGGTTCCGTCGCCGTTGTTGTGGAATAGCGAGTCGCCGGCTCCCCTGAGGCCGCGTGGACCGCATTGCACGTCGAGCCCCTTGTACTTGCAGAACGACGCGCTGCCAAAGGTGGGCAGATCGCTCAGGTGAAAATCAACGTAGTTGACCACCATCAGGTCGACAAACCCGTCGTTGTCGTAGTCGCCAAAGGCCGCGCCCGTGGAATAGCGCCCATCGGCCACGCCCGCCTTGGCCGTAACGTCGGTGAATGTGCCATCGCCGTTGTTGCGGTAGAGGACGTTGCCGCCCAGGCACGTGAGATAAAGATCGGGCCAACCGTCGTTATTGAAGTCGCCAACCGCTCCGCCGTCGCCGAAGCAAGGAGTGGTCAGCCCAGCCTTCTCGGTGACGTCGGTGAACGTGCCGTCGTGGTTGTTGTGATAAAGAGCGCCTGAAGGCTTCATTCCCTTGAGAGCCTGGGCGACCGTGGGCTGATTGGTGAAGTAAATGTCGGGCCAGCCATCCCTGTCGTAATCGATCAGGATCACCCCGCCGCTCATCGACTCCATGATGTAGCGTTTGTCGGGATCAGAGGCATGTTTAAACGTGATGCCGGCCTTGGCGGTAATGTCTTCGAGCTGTGGAACCGGGCGGCCGCTGCACCGGGTGGCTTTCGCGCCCGGCGGCGGAGGCGGAGGCGTGAAATGTCCTTCGCCCATTTGCGCAGCCGCAGTGTTCAAGACACAAAACCAGACACCAATGTTTTGGGCGATGTTCAGCGCAAGGCTGGCTCGAAAGCGTCGAGTGAACAAGCTGATGTTCCCTTTCCCTATGGGGTCTGCTTCGCCGTGTTCCCGGCGGGTTCTCGGGATTTGGCTTTCAGAGCTTTGTAGATCTCCAACTCACGATCCGCGTCAGCGCTGCGGCCAAGCTTGCGATAGGCTGCCTGCAATTGATAGTGCACGTAATCCGTTTGTGGCAAAAGCCTGGCTGCAGCTTCCAGATGGGTCGCCGCTTCCTCGGCCTGGCCTCGGTCAAGTTGAATCTTCCCAAATTGATACTGGGCTTTGGCAAAGTCAGGATCGGCGTTGATGACCGCAAGAAACAACGCTGCTGCATCGTCGATCTTCGACTCCTGTAAGTATACGTAGCCGAGGTGGTAGCTTGCGTCGGGGTCGCTTGGGTTGAGACTCAGCTCGGCCTTGAATTCCCTTTCGGCATCGTCCCAATGCTCCCAGCGGATGTAAGCGAGTCCCTTGTTAAAGTGCGCTTTGGGCAAAGATGGATTGGATTGGAGCGCCCGCTCGAGGGTGGCCGTGGCGCGGGCATAATCGCCGATCTCCGTCCAAAGCTGTCCGACCAGAAGGAGCGTCTCATCGGAGCGCGGCTGCGATTCGAAGTCGCTTAACACCCGCGTCGCCTGCTGCATGTCTCCGATGTGCGTGAGCGATGCAGCCCAGGCATAACCGACTTCGGCATCCTGCATTCCCGCTTTATCGAGAGGAGCAAATGTTCGCGCGGCATCAGCATACTGATCGGTTGCAAAATAGGAGATGCCCAGCATGGCGAGCAGCGGGTGCGACCCGGGCTCGGCCTGGAGCGCCAGGGAGAGACCGCGTATTGCTTCGGAGTAGTCTTTGGCCTTGAAGGCGCACAGGCCAAGATTCTTTTCAAGGCCGGGAAACGCCGGATCCCATTGCTCGGCCTGCTGGTAGGTGGTGAGGGCCAGCGAGTATCCGCCTCGGATAGCCTGCGATGTGGCCAGGTCATTGTAAGCAAGAGCGAGCACCGAGTGGAGTTCCTTGTCGCGAACTTCGGCCGCTTTGCGCTGTGCAGGAGTGAGACTGGCGAGACCATTGGGGTCGTCGCCGCCCGCGGTGGCCGGCGCAGCCTGGTCTTCTTCCTTTTTGCTTATAGGCATTACGGCGGCAGCCGAACCGGCTCCGCCCGAAAGAACCATGCTGGAGACATGCTGCTGGCTCTCAACCATTACCTTGTTCTCAAGAGCGCGGGCCTTGGCGGCATAGACATCGCTTTCTTCTCTGCGTCCCGTTTTAATCAGGATTCGGGCCAGATCCACATAGGCCCGGCGTATCTGATAATTTGTGCGGGCCTCGTCGGTTCCTGTAAGCGTTACCGCCTTGCGCAGCATCTCCTCAGCCAGATCCATCTTGTCCTGGGCATACGCGTTCAATCCCATGTACAGGAAGGGATCAGGTGACGTGGGGGAGATTTTAGCTGCCGCCTTGAGGTACCTATCCGAATCCTCGTAGCTGCGTTCCACCGAGTTGAACAGGCCAAGCATGAAGTTAGCCAGGTAGTCGTTGGGATAGGTCTCGAGTTCCTTCTTGAACTCGCCCTCAGCTTCAGGGGTTGGCTTCCAATCGTTTTGCGATATTTGGGTCAGGCCCAGAAAAAAGTGCGCATGAGGAGTATGCGTGTCGAGTGCAACGGCGCGCTGAAACTCCTGAATGGCGCGCTTGGTGTCGCCGCTGTCACGATAGGCGCGTCCGATCAGAACATGAATTGAGCCCGTATCGCCCGCAGTCTTGATCATTCGGTCGAATGCCGCCTGGGCGCGGGGCTTGTCTTCAGGCTTCTCAGTGTTCAATAAGCCAATCCCCAGCAGGTAGATGTTCTCCACGGTGGGATCCGCATCTACTACTGTCTTCAGCGGGTCGAGCGCCGCCGCAAAGTCTCCTCGCTGCATGAGCGCGTTGCGAAGTACGATATTGGCGCGGATGTCATCTGCACCGGTACCGTGGGCATCTTTAGCCAGTTTGATTGCGTCGTCTAAATGACCCGCCTGGAGCTCGGCGAATGCAAGATCGACGCGCGTACCGGGAGTGTCTTCATAGCGGAGCGATTCGTTGTAGCGATCAATCGCCTGCTGATAATCCTTCTCCACCAATCGCAAGCGACCCAAATCGCGAAGGGCCTGCGCGATCAGGCGCTCGTTGGCCACCTCGACCGCGGCCTGGTTATGTGAATCGCGGGCCGCGGTTGCCGCTCTCAATCTCTTGTCAAGCTCGTCTTGCGGCTGAGTGGCTGTTTGAGTGGAGGCCAGAGGCGCGGCGAAAAGACCAGGAGTTAATGAAAAACCTTGTAGCAGGACTACTGCGATTGCGAATGAGAAGAAATGCGCTTGCCTTTTTTCAGGCGGCGGCGAAAATCCTCCTTGAAAAACATTCATCGCAAGCCCTTGCTCCATGGGGTAAAAGACTAAAGGGCAGAGCTCTGAAATATCAAGCCCTGCCCTCCAGGTTGTGAGTTTGAATTGAAGCCGCATTCGCAGTTGCTGAACCGTTGGTCGTCCGTCTTGATTTCGGTACGCGATGCCGGATTTCTCCGGCATCGCATTCCTGGGTTTGCCCCAGACCGAATCGGTACGCGTCAGAACGTCAACTTGAGCGTGTACTGCAAAGTACGTCCCTGGTTCAGGTTCTCGGAACTTGCCTGGCCGAAACCGGTAGGTGTGCCGGCAGCCCCCGAGATCACGTTATTGGTTGGACTGCAAGGCCCTGCGCCTGAGCAGGTGATTCCGTTTGAGCTCGCGCCGAAGCCGGTGTTTTCCAAGTTGCCGCTGTTGAAGTTCGGATGGTTGAACAGGTCGAAGAAGTCCATGCTGAACTTGACCCGCAGTGACTCGCCGACTGTCCAGTTCTTGGCTAACTGGCCATCCAGATTGGTATTGGGCGATCCGGTACATACGCCGCGCGCTGCCAAGTTGCTCGGGAATGTGCCGATCGTATATCCAACCAGAGTGAATGCCGCGTAGTTCAAGCGGTTGCGTCCACTGGTTCCGGCAGTGCAACTTTTGCCGGATGCCAGGGGCCGCTGATTGACGTACAAGCCGGTTCCAACCAGGTCAGTGAGCGTGCTGCCCCCTGCTCCGCTGGCGCCATTCGAGAGAACAGTAAACGAGCTTCCCTCTGCCATGGTGAAGATGCTGTTAGCCTCCCATCCTCCAACCACGTTCTGCACGAGGTGATTCTGCTTTTCGAATTTCGGCAAGTAATATACCTCGTTGGCCACGAAGATGTTGGGGCGGTTGATGTTAGTGTTGCCCTTGTCAAGACGTGGATTGTATTGATCGGTGGTTGCCTGCGCTGAGAGGCCGCCGCTCGAATCGTCCTCAGCCACGTCGCCCAGCGAATGCGACCAGGTGTACGCTGCCTGGAAGGTTGAGGAGGCACCTGTTTGCGCCTTGAACAGCGCTTGCAGGGAGTTGTAGTTGGCCTGGCCGCCGCGCGAAAACGCCGGAATCTCTCCGAAGTTAAACGCAGGCCGAAACTGATTCTGCGGGCCTCCTGTTGATGTGAAGGATGCCTGCAGCCAGTTGTTGTCTGGAATTGGATTGGTGTCACGCGAATCGGTGAGATGAATTCCCGCATTGCCGACGTATCCAACCTGGATCGTCGTATTGCGGGCAATCTCTTGTTCGATCGAGATGTTGTACTGCCAGGAGTTGGGAATATGGCCTCCCGTACTCTTGGAGTAGCTCGGAGAAACCGAAGCACCCGTCAATGGCGCAACAGTATCCATGGAACGGTTGCTGCTGATGCCCAGGACGAAAGGCGCATTGCGAGCCATGCCTTCGGCGAGACCCACTACTTCACGCTGGAAGAACTGGCCGGCACCGACGCGAAGTGCCGTCCTGCCGTTACCGAACACATCCCAGGAAATGCCGAGGCGCGGAGCGATGCTATGCTTGTTTTGCGGAATGAGGCTCTTGTTTGAACCCGGCGTGCCGTTGGATAGTACAAGGTTGATTCCAAGGGCTGAGAGAGTTTTGACCTGATTCGCGCATGGCGTCGTGCCGGGTACCGTCACGATGCCGTTGCAGGCGTCAGTGGGGTTAGCCGTTGCTTCGCTCGCACTCCATTTTGATAAATCCCAGTTGGCCCATTGCTTGGGGTAATTGCCGCTCGACTGGAAGGCCGAATTAGTGTTCCCTCCGGACCCATTGGCATATGGCTCAAAGTAAAGCGACCAGCGGAATCCGTAGGAGACCGTGAGTCTGCGGGTCACCTTCCAGGTATCGCCCACATATGGCTCGATATCGCGCCATTCGACGGCTGCTACTCCATCGATGCTGTTCTCGCCAACGCCACTGAAGACCTGCGCAGGTACGCCTGGGCTTGCCGTGCCTGGCAGCATAATGGTTGCCAGGGGATTGCCGGTGTTGAAGCAATTCGGCGCAGGGCAGTTGTTTCCGCCGTTCGCTTCAGGCAATCCGGGCCGGTCAGCACCGTCGCCATTGTCCTCGACCTTCTCATTGAAGCTGAGGAAGACGCCGGTCTTGATCAGGTGATTTCCATGCACCTTCGAGAGGTTGTCCTGAATGGTGTACAGATCTTCGTGGTTGCCGTAGGGGGCAATGTTCCACATCGAACTGTTACCGGAGTAGTTGTAGGCAGATCCCCCGATGGAGCCGTAAGGAACCAGGCCTCCCCAGCCTGCACCACCGAATTCACCCTTCTGCTTGATGGACTCGGGGAACGTGGCCGGATATGCCGTCTGCAAATCAAGTACGGCGGAGGCGTTTGTGCCTTTCAGCGTGGTGATGATGCGGTTTTGTCCGAAGCCGAACTCCACGTCGTTGACCATGGTGGGCGAGATGGTTGTGCTCAGCTTGGCCATGATGCTTCTTGAAGGTTGGCTCCAGCTCGAGTCAACGGTCGGGAAGCCACCAGATCCCCAGAACGGGGAGCCATCGTTCGGCGCCGGATTGTTCCAGTGCTCATTGGTCCAGCGGAACGATGCCCGGTTGGACTTGGTCACGTCGTAGTCTCCGCGGACGTTCCACTCCATCCAGTTGAGATGGTTGTTGATCAGGTTTGAGTAATTGTTCCCGCCGTTCGTGGTCGTGGTTCCGGCTGGATAGAATTTGGCATAGTCCAGGCCGGCTGCATCGGGGTTGGCGATCTTCAGCGGATTGCCTGACGCTTGCGCATACGCTGGGATGGTGGGGATATTGGCGCCGCATTGATCTACAGTCGCCGTTCCGTATCCACTGAAATCGCCGGATTCTTCGGCCGCCGTCGGCACGCATGCAACGAATGGCACGCCTTGTATTTCCTTGTTCCACTCCTGGTTAAACCAGAAGAAGCCCTTGTTCCTGATTACCGGGCCGCTGATGTTGTAACCGTAATCGTCGCGGCGTTCCTTGGCCTTGCCCAGGCCGGCGTTATCGGCAAACCAGTTGTTCGCGTCAAGAGCGTCGTTGCGGCCGGCATAGAAGACGCCGCCGTGAAACTTGTTCTGGCCGGTTTTGGTTGTGATGCTGATGATGGCGCCGGCGGCCTGGCCGTACTCAGGACCGTAGGAGTTGCGAATCATCTTGAATTCGGCGATGGTGTCTACCGACGGATAAACCAGGATGGTGCGGCCCGAGCCAACGTCGTTGTTGTTCACGCCGTCGACCAGGAACAGGTTCATGTTGTAAGGGTTGCCATCTACTGAGAAGTTAACGCCTCCGTCCAAACCCTTGCCCACAAAGTTTGCACCTTGCGCAGCGCTGACGCCCGGTGAAAGCTGCGTCAGTCCGACGAAATTCTCGCCGCTCAATGGCAACTCGCGAACCTGAGTGCCGACTACGACCTCGCCCGCTGCAGCTGAGGTGGTTTCAACCTGAACTGTGTCGGCTTGAACGGTCACATTCTCGGTGACCGCACCGGGTTGAAGTACAGCATTTAACTCAGTGTCGGTGGATACGTGGACTCCGACGCCTGTCGACGTGAATTCTTTGAAGCCCGAGGCGCTGATGTGGACGATATAGCTCCCCAAAGGCATCTGCGGGATTGAGTACGCGCCAATGTGAGATGTGGTGGTTGTAAAGCTTACACTCGTAGCCGCGCTGGTGGCGGTCACTTTCGCTCCTACGACTGCGGCGCCCGTCTGGTCAGTGACGTTGCCGACAATCGATCCGTAATACGCTTGCGCATGCGAAACGACGGAACCCGTCGCCAGCATGAACAACATGATGAGAAGTACCCTCAGGCACGATTGGGCTGGAGTACTACTTCTTCCTGGCTGTGTCATTTCTGTTCGCATCATTACTTGGTCTCCTGATACTGCTACTGTGAGCCAGCTTGGTTGCCCATTGTCTTACGCAGGATTAAACCCCTTTCGGCTAGAGAATCCTGGCGGAGAGAAGCGGTCTTTCCTATTTCAGAGACAATTGGAACGCTTGTTTCAGTTGGCGCGGATGGTAACGTGATCAATCGACGATGTCAACAACAATTCTTCGTATTCTTTCGCGCATGTGATTGTTTTGGCCCGATCTGCGCATAATTCAGACTCTGCTGGTTTTGCATTTTGGCGCTAATAAAGGGATTAATCTACAACTTTTGGTTGGGATTCTGTTCGGAGTTGGTTCAAAATATTTCTTGCTCGAACTGCGCAAAAAACCCTTCGGATGTTCGCCTTGCTTTCGCCCATTCCGACGATCGGCTTCGCGGATTCACTCCGGGAAGACGGCACTCCGGAAGATGCGTTTCAAGCTGAGGATTTTGGAAGCGTCCGCAGCACACAATCGGAATCAGGAATGGCTCGAATTTGGATCGCAGACAACGTGCGTGGGTTGCAGACCAGGACATTCAGATTCACACCGAAGCGGATAGGATAGGAAGGAATGCAGAACCTGCAGGGCCATTCTCCAGAAAAGCTCATGCATGACCCCTTCTCGGAATGTCAAGTTGTATGGCCGACGAAGCAGGCCCGACTTCTGCATGTGCGTCGCAGATTTTTGCGCAGTTTATTTCTCGGTTCGATAATCGCAGTGGCCGCCGGCACGGCGATGGGGCAGTTATCAACTCAAGACCATCTCGCCGAACCTGGCTTCTGGCCCACTCAGGATCAGCCCTCGCGCACGGAGTTTGTTGGAGCAGAAGCCTGCGCGCGCTGCCATGCCATCAGGACGGCAACGCAAAAGCAAACACCTATGGCAATGAATATGGCGCTTGCTCCAACAGCAGATATTCTTTATTCGCATCCTGCTTTGACGTTTTCTGCAAACAGATTCGAATATCGAATCGATACCAATGCGACTCAGAGCCGGTTTTCAATCGCTGGAGATGGCAAGCGCCTGACGTACCCGTTGATGTGGGCATTTGGAACCGGTCGCGTCGCACAGTCCTATCTGTTCAAACAGGAAGACGGCAAGTTTTACGAGGCCAGGGCAAGCTACTTTACCAATCTCAAGGGTCTTGACTTCACTCCGGCTCGCGCCCTTGCATCCGCATCCAGCATCGAGGAAGCAATGTATCGGCAGGTTCCCATGGATGAAGTCCGTCGCTGCTTCGGCTGCCATGCCACTGCCGCAAATATTGCCGGGAAATTCGATGAACAGCGCATGATTCCCGGCGTAAGTTGCGAAGCCTGTCATGGCCCTGGCGCGAGCCACGTAAAATTCATGAGCAATCGCTCGGCCAGTACTTCCGCAGCCGGCAAATCCGCAATTTTCAACCCTGGAGATCTGCTAGCTTCAGATGCTGTGGACTTTTGCGGCGCGTGTCACAGCTCGTGGTGGGATGTAAAACTCTCAGGAGTCACGGGCGTTTCAACCGCCAAGTCTGCTCCTTACCGGCTGGTCACCAGCAAGTGCTGGGGAACAGGAGATGACCGCCTCACCTGCACTGCATGTCACGATCCTCATCGGCAACTGCAAACCGACGCTGCAGACTACGACCCAGTTTGCCGGAGTTGCCACGTTACGAATGCAGCAGAGAAGCCGGTGAAAGATCATCCCGGCGCGGCCTGCCCCGTAGCTAAAGCCAAGTGCACGAGCTGCCATATGCAGAAGGTCTACGTGCCTGAGATGCACGCCAACTTCACTGACCATCGCATCCGCGTCGTTCATGCGGGCGAGCCATTTCCCGAGTAGCAACTAGGCCCTTCCTTGAGAAGGCCCTAGCTCCACTTGCCCGCGCCCTCAACAATGGTGATGTAGCGATTCAGCGGCAGGTCAGTAAAACGCTCAACCTTGCTGCTGGGCTGGGGCCACGTGACTTCAAGGCTGTCAATCTTTGTTCGGCGGCCAATGCCCAGTACCACTCTCGGATCATGTGAAGACAAAAAGCTTCCGCCGCCGACCTTGGTTCGCGTGCGCTTCAAATCTCCTGCCTGATAAGTAATGCGAGCTCCAACGGCGTCTCGGTTTGACTTGCTCCCGACCAACTTCACGCCCAGCCAGTTGTTGAGTCTTCCCACGTTGTTACGCAACAGCAAAGGAGCTTCGTTGTTGTTGTTGATGAGCACGCTGACTCCGCCGTCATTGGCGAAGTCTCCGATGGCAAGGCCGCGAGCGGGGAACTTCTTGGTGAACACCGCGCCGCTGCCGTTGCTCACGTCGTGAAACTTGTTCCCATCGTTGTGAAAAAGCAGCAAAGGCTGGCGCCACTGAATGGCAGAAGATGCCTCGTCGAACAAATCGTCAGGGAAGCCGCTGGCCGCTATCAAATCAAGATTCCCGTCGTTGTCATAGTCGAGAAACTTTAAACCCCAGCCGCTCATCCATTTGGTCGACATGCCGATCCCAGCCGGAATCGAGACGTCGTCAAAAGTTTCATCGCCGTTGTTCTGGTAGAGAGAGAAGAATTCCTCGTCGATGTTGGCAACAAACAAGTCCATCCAGCCGTCCTGATTGAAGTCAGCCGAATCAACCCCCATGCCGGAGCGAGCCCACCCGTTGCTGCTATAGGCCACCTCGGCCCGCAGACCGTTCTCCTCAAACCTTCCTCCGCGGTTAAAGTACAGAAAGTTAGGCACAGTGTCATTGGAGACAAACAGGTCCATCCATCCGTCGTTGTTCACATCAGTGGCTACAACGCTCCATGCCTTGCCCAGATGTTGTGCGATCCCCGCAGATTTGCTTACGTCGGTAAATGTGCCATCGCCGTTGTTGTGAAACAGCCAGCTCGGCATGGGGTTGAATATTTTGGGAATGCAGTAGTGCCGCACGCCTGCGGAGTCTTTGGCGCACCCGTGCAGCAGGTCGAATTCAGCAAACTGGCAGACGAACAGGTCAAGCCGGCCATCGTTGTCATAGTCAAACCAGACGGCGCTTGAGCTCCAGCCGCCGGCCGCGACGCCTGCCTGCGCGGTCACATCAGTGAATGTGCCGTCGCCGTTGTTGCGGTAGAGAATATTCTGCCCGCACTGTGTGATGTAGAGATCGGGAAAGCCGTCGCCGTTGTAGTCTCCTGCCGCTACGCCCATGCCGTATCCGCCGCCAGCCAAACCGGCTTTTGCTGTTACTTCAGTAAAAGTGCCGTCGCGATTGTTGCGATAAAGCGCGTTTTGCAAGGGCGTGGGAGGATTGAAGAAGTTTGCCTTGCCGCTGTTGACAAGATAGATGTCCATCCAGCCGTCGTTATCGAAGTCGAGGAAAGCACAGCCTGCGCCGCTGCTTTCGGGCAGATACTTTTGAGCTGATCGGCCCGCTGAGTGAACCCAGCGAATGCCGCTTTTCGATGGCGGAACTTCTTCGAATGTGTATGGTGTTGCCTGAGCGGCTTGACCCAACAGCGACCCGCACACGGGACTGGCCACGGCTGCGAGGCCCAGATTGCGCAGCAGCCTGCGACGCGAGAGATTTGCCTTGAAAGTTCTCATCCTGATCGGCGTGCGCCTCGCAAAGCCGTTATCTTACCTGAATTCATTGATCGGGAGGTAGTGACTCTATGCAGCATGGATCGTCACCATTCGTACCTGGCCGCACGGGAAACCACTGATTCTCGTTTTGCCATTCTTTAACTAGCCCGCTTCTTCTACTTGCGGCCTTCAGTTTAGCAATTGCGGCCGTTTGAAAACACACGACAACTCGCCCCGTGCGCAGTTTCCCCACGAGAACAAAGTCAATCTCTCAGCGCTGGCGTGGATCGAGCCAAGGTTGCGTCCCGGCAGATGACGGCGGAGCGCCAACCAAATTTTCTTTCAGATCGCGTGCGAGTTTCTCAATCTCGGCCACCATACGAAGCTGGGCTGGACTCAGCGAAACAGGATTTTCGCGTGCGACCTCAGCATTCAACTCGTTGCTCAGCTTTAGGATCTTGCTGGCGTCTTTGGCAACGCGTTTTTGCCGTTCGGCGATGGCGGCGCGCAGTTGCCGCTCTTCTTCGGCGGAATCGCTGTTGGGAAGGTCGGGGTCTTGCCTGCTGCCAACAGGCGCGCCACTGGGAAGCGTAGGCAGGCTCGGCGAAGTGCCACGAATCTGCGCGCAGCAAGGCGCAACTATCAGGAGCGCGAGCCAAAGAAGCCCGCACTCGTAAGATTTGCCAAGGAAGGCACGATAGCGCGGTGGCGGGAAGGCCTGCTTACGTATCATTTCTAACCTGCTGACGTTGATTAAGCGAATTGACAACCCGGCAGAGGAGAGCGCCCGACTTCGACCTTGTAAAACCGGGCCAAAGTATACTTGTTAGCGGATATAGTCTATGCCGAATTCGGTATTTCGAACAATCTGTTTGGCCGCGGCAATGGTTTTTTTGGCGCCGGTTGAACAGGTATCGGGGCAGGCGTCGCCATCCGAACAGAATGGGGCAAACCCCAAGGCTGCTATCGATCCACTCGAGCAGCAGGCGCTCGATGAAGAGCAAGCCGGTAAAACCGAAGACGCCATACGCGATTATGGGTACGCCCTCGAGCAGCATCCCGACTGGAAAGAGGGAATGTGGAACCTGGGCATGCTGGAGTATGGAAGCGATCGGTTTGCGGAGGCGATTGTCACGTTTCATAAGGTTGTTGACTTTGCGCCAGGACTGGGCATCGCGTGGAGTCTTCTCGGCTTGTCAGAGTTCGAAACAGCTGACTACGACGATGCCCTCACCCACCTGGGGAAGGCACAGTCTCTTGGCATCAACGATGACGATATTGCGCGGGTCTCCAGCTATCATCTCGGGATTCTCTGGATTCGCACTTCGCAATTTGAACCTGCATCAAATCTGTTGCTGCAGACATTCGGGGCAGACATGACATCGCCGCAGGCAAAGATTGCACTTGGGCTTTCAACACTGCGCGTACCGCTGTTTCCCAGCCAGCTTGACCCGTCTCGTGAGGCGCTGGTGCAGGCAGTTGGAGAGGCCCAGGCTGCCGGAGCGGGGCAACAGGCCGGCCTCGCCAATTTGCTCCGTAATAATCCCGAACTGCCCTATCTACACTACGCATTCGGACTGTCTCTGGCGGAGAACGGAAAAGTGAAAGAAGCACAGGAGCAGATCGTGGAGGAGACCAGGATTTCCCCGGCCAGTTCCGCGCCATGGATCGAACTCAGCCGTCTCGATCTGAAATTGGGAAAGACGACAGAAGCGCTGAAGGCGGCTCAAGAGGCCGTCAGGATTTCGCCGGACAATCAAGACGCGCATTTGCTACTCGCTCAAGCCTGGCTATCGGCGGGCAACGAGCGACAGGCTGCCGCCGAGTCCGCGGTTGCTGCAACAAAAAGGGCGGACAGTCCAGCGCCCGAGCAACGCATGATCCTGCTGTATGCCAATCCAGTGATAAAGGCTCAAGCCGCTCCGAAGCCAGATGAGCAGCGCTGGAGCCGCGCCATGACGGAATATGCCGCCGGCGAGTACCCTGACGCGATTATCGATTTGAAAGCGTGGCTGGCCACGGTCCCGGAGAGCGGTACGGGCTGGGCTCTCCTGGGACTTTCAGAATTCGCAATGAAGGATTACGACAACGCGCTCATTCACCTTGACCGCGGCTCACGGCTTGGGTTGGCTGCTAGTTCCGAGTCCCTGGCCCTCGGCAAATACACTTTCGGCATTCTGCTCACGCATGCAGGCCGCTTTGAACAAGCTGCCATCATCCTGTCTTCGGCCACTGATGCTTCAGGGCCTCTGGCTCAAAAGGTGGATTTCGCGCTGGGACTGGTACTGTTGCGAAGAACCGAGTTTCCAGACGCGGTGAGCCCATCCGATAAAGAACTCGTCGCCGCTGCGGGCAGCATCGAATCGCTTCTGCTTCAGAGCCAGTACGACAAGGCCTTCCCGCAACTCAAGCTTTTGCTCCAGCAGTATCCGGCAACACCCTACATTCACTACGCATATGGAACCGCTTTGATCGCGTTGTCTCAGTTCGACCAGGCCGCAGAGCAAATGCAGGCAGAGATGCAAATCTCTCCTACGAGCGAATTGCCTTGCGTCCGCCTGGCCTCAATCGCACTGCGTCAACGCGACTCAGCCGCTGCAATCACCTGGGCGCAAAAAGCCCTTCAACTCGCTCCCAACTCCGTAGACGCTCACTACCTGCTGGGGCGGGGCTCTCTTGAATCGGGCGATCCAACGTCGGCGATTCGCGAACTCGAAATTGCCGCCAGGCTCAGCCCCGCCAGTCCTGAAATTCACTTCAATCTCGCCAAGGCCTATGCTCGCGCAAAACTGCCCGACAAAGCCCAGCAGGAACGGGAAATCTTTAACGGATTGAAGAAAGCGGAAGAAAGCCAGCAAGGCAGTCAGGCACCTCAGGTTGACTCTGGCTCGCGCGATCCGGCAGAGGGAACGAAACCATCCACGGCGAATGGGCCCGCTCCCCCACTCACGCAGTGAGGATTTGCGGATAGTGCTGCACAGTTCTCAACTTGAATGCCGGAATCCCGTCAAATCGAAGAGATAGCCGTTGCTGAGAATCCAGCGGGCGTTCGACCGCGCGGTCCGTAATGTTTCAACCGGGCGGGGTGTGCGTATAATTTGTTCCGTACCGTGAGGGGTTATGAAGATCAATCTGTTTATCGCCGGAATTTTGACCGTTGCGAGTTTCCCGTTGGCGAATGCTCAAGCTCCATCAGCCGGAGCGCCCGCCAATCGTGACCCATCGGAAATCAGCGGGGTTGGCAACACCGCCAATTTCAGCCAACTGGTCAATCAACAGCACGGGAGCATGCAGTATTTCGGGAAAGTGGTCGTAGACGGCTCCGGTCTGCCCTGGAATCCAGTTCCGGTTGCGGTGGTATGTGACGGGAAGACACTCTACAACACGGTAACGGATGCAAAAGGAGGTTTTGGCATCATGGTCGATGCCAAGCTGCCGGATAGCGAGATTGTTAAGACCAAGACCGATCTGGGACGCGTGACTGCGGCTCAGCTGGTCGGTTGCAAGGTGAATGCAGTTCTGGATGGCTTTGACTCGGCGCCAGTGACAATTGCCAATCGCGACGTCACCGATTCACCCGATATTGGAACAATCCATCTGCACCAGAACGAAGCGGCCGCCGGATCCTCGATCAGCCCCACCACCGCATCGGCCCCGTCCGACGCCATAAAGGAATTCGATAAAGCCCACTCCGACGAGATCGGGAATCACATGGACAGCGCGCGGAAACACCTGCAGAAAGCTGTCAATATCTACCCGCAGTTTGCTGAAGCCTGGTACCAGCTGGGCAGACTTGAGGAGACGGATAAGCCGGACGATGCCTTGAACGCGTATCGGAAGGCCACAGCGGCCGATCCGAAATACACTCCGCCGTACGAGCACATTGCGGCGATATGCGCAGTCCAGAAGAAGTGGCAGGATGTGTTGGATGCAACCAACCATGCACTGCAACTTGTGCCCGCGGGCACGCCCCAGATCTGGTATTTCGACGCTGTCGGAAACTACAACCTGGGTCACGTGTCCGTTGCTCAAACTGCCGCGGAGACATCTCTGAGCATGGACCCGAACCATCTTGCTCCCAACACCGAACAGCTTCTCGCTGTCATGTTGGCAGGCCAGGGCGAATACCAAGCCGCTCTGGACCACTTGCGCCACTGTCTGACCTACATGCCGCCCGGACCCAACGCGGACCTGGTGAAGCAACAGGTGGCTCAACTGGAGAAGATGGCGCCGCCAGCTGCCAAGTAGCGGCTGAATCCTTGAGGCCCGCAATCATTGCTTACTGTGGCTCGACACCGGTCTTACTCCACTGGTCGGGCTGCAATGATCACAATTAAGTAAACTGATCATAGACGTGTTCCAAAATGCCGTGAATGTGCTACAATCGCTCGAAATTGAATTCCAACTTGGCCCGAGAGGCTGCTGGATAGTTGAGTTCCGGCACTTGAACTCGGATATTTGTTGTTTGTCGTATTGGCAAACTGATCACAATTCAGTTGACTCCAGGTGGAGCAGAGACGCTTCTCACCGGCCACTGCCCCGAACTTGAAAACATACGTCAAGGGATTGCAAGCGAGTCTTTTTATGGCGTTGTTCCTTTTTGAGTTTTGCGCAGAAAGCGTTGAGGCAGCGTGTGCTGCCGATTCAGGCGGCGCGGACAGGATCGAATTATGCTCACAACTCACCTTGGGAGGAACCACTCCCTCGAGGGAGTTGATGGCTGCATGCGTGAGGGCGGTTTCGATTCCAGTTTATGCGTTGATACGTTCGCGCGCCGGGGATTTCGTTTTCTCTTGCCAGGAATATGAGCTGATGCGTCGGCAAATCGACGACGCAAAGTCTTCTGGAGCCAGCGGAGTCGCGCTTGGAGTGTTACAGGCCGACGGCCGCGTGGATGTGAAGCGAACGGCCGCTCTGGTGGAGTATGCGCAGCCAATGGGAACGACCTTCCACCGGGCGTTCGATGAGACTCCCGATCTGAGCGATGCGCTGGAGCAAGTAATCGAAACCGGGGCCACCAGTCTTCTTACTTCAGGAGGCGCACCCGAAGTACTGCTGGGAGCCGAGCGGATCGCGAGGCTGATGCAGCAGGCAGATGGGCGTATCCAGATTATCGCCGGGGGCGGATTGCGTTTGGCGTCACTGACTGAAGTGGTGCGGCGTTCGGGCACATTCTCGCTGCACGGCTCATTGATGAACTCGAATGGCTCCGGGGGCACAGGAGTGGATGCAGCGCGCCTCGAAGCCGATATACGCGAAGCTGTGAGATTGCTACGCAGCGAGTATGACCAGATGCAAGCGCAGGCGGCGGAGCGGCATTAAATGGGTTTCATGAAGAAGCGGAGAGAGCGACCGGTCAGACTTTGATGACGCGCGTTCCCTGGTGCTCAAAAGGCGCGATGGCTTCGGAAGTGGCGTTAGTGTCGGTGATGAGTACCTGAATCTCGTTGATGGGGCAAACGATCGCCGGACTCACTTTGCCGATTTTGCTGGAATCGGCAACCACGATCACCTGTTTGCTTTGCTTGACGATCTTGCGGTAGACAAGCGCCTCATCGGCCTCAAGAGAAGTGGCGCCGCGTTCGGCATCGAGCCCGGTAACGCTCAAAAAAAACTTGTCCATATAAACGCTGTCGAGAAAATTGAGCGCGGCATTGCCTGAGAGCGCAAAAGACCACGCCCAAAGCATGACGCCGCCGGTTAAATATGTGCGGATCGAAGTGCGATTGCAGAGTTCCATGCCGATATTGAGGGCATTGGTGACGACCTGGATTTTTTCGCGGTGACGAAGGCTGCGACCAATGTGGGTTGTTGTGGTACCCGCAGACAGGCCGACGGTTTCGCCTTCCTGAATCATTTCTGCGGCAGCCAAACCAATGCGGCGCTTCTCGGCGGCGTGACGCTGCTCGCGCGCAATGAAAGAGCTGTCGTAGCGGTACGGCTCGTAAAGAAGCGGCGCGGCGAGTTCAGCCCCGCCATGAGTACGGCGAATCAACCCGCGGTTCTCGAGCCGCGCAAGATCGCGACGGATGCTGGGTGCAGAAGCGCCGGCGACGGCCTGAATCTCCTCGAAGGAGGCGGTCTCAGACTTGAGGAGAAACTTGACAATCTCTTCCGATCGCCGATTGATCGATTCCGACATATCACGGCAATTCTACTCCGCAGATTCGGGGAACAAACGCAAGGCCAACTGCAAGGTAGTCAAGGTTGTGCTGGAGAGGAAGTCGTCGCTACCGATGTCAGCCTAAAATCAAACCGGAGATCGTAAACAAGTCAAAGTACACGATCTATCGCATGGCGCGTCGCGATCAGATCCCGCACATGTGGCTTGCCGGCTCGCTTTGCTTCGACCCATAGGCGCTTGAGATGTGGCTCATCAAGAAGCAGCCGGAACTCGCTGTTGCAGCGCGTCAACTCACAATGGCAGCGTGAGAAGTGGGCTGGCCGAAGCTGGCCCTTTTCTACTTCCCTTTCAAGATTGCGGCCATCATCGACTTCTCGATCTTGCTGCGCAGCCCTGGCGCGGGCAGCGATTTCAGGTATTTCTCCGTAGTTGAGAGATTCATGTGACCGAGCATGACCTGCAATGTCTTCACATCCACTTCGGATCGAAGTGCATTGGTTGCGAAAGTGTGCTTCCACTTGTGCAGCGTCCAGTGTTCACAGTGCGGTCCGTTCGCGCACTGCCCTTTTTTGCTGTGCAACGCTGGCAGTTCAATTTGGCTCGCCACGCGACATGTTGCAGAGTTCCAGATGATGGGCGTCCGGTTTGTTTCCTCCATAGCCCGGCCGCTTGGGATGAGGCGGTGTAGGGAAGATCAACGGACCATCACCCTGCGTCTTTCAACCGTCGGCTCGGTGATTTTCGGCCAATCCCCTTTTTTCATCACAATCTGGGCGCCGGCGTTTCGAAGCGCCATCAGGGCCACGATCAGTTTTCGATTCACTGTCTTTGTATCCAGTTCCTCGTCGCGCCCCTTACCCATCAGGCGTAGTATTTCGTGGCGTGTCACCTGAGATACCAGCATCCGACCGAGCCTCCGTTCGACCCAGGTCAAATCCGCTCGGTATGCATTGAACGTTGCCGGCTCTTTTGTCGCTTTGACCTCTTCGAGATAGCGTTGAAACGCAACAGCAACCGTGATTAAATCCGGTCGGAGATTTTCTGCCCCGAGGCTTGGCTCCGATTCTCGCTCGGGATTCGATTGCCGGTACCACGCATCTTTGGCTTCCCGCGGGGCAGTACCGACCGGCCGCTGGATTCGGCGGCCGTCTTCGTAATACTCGAGGTAGAACATCCCGGTGGTGGAGCGGACTGGTTCTCCGTCGATTACTGCAGTGCCGGGGCAAGGAACACCGCTCTGCTTCAGCACAGGTACGAAACGCCATTTCCCCTGAACCTTGATATACTTTTTCCGGTTGGCTTTGGAGGTGTTCTTACTATCCATGCTTACATCCGCCGGAATTCCTGAGGGTTGCTCAGCGACTCCTAAGTTGGCATGGTTTGGGTGTGGCAATTCTGCCAATCTGGTTAGTAAGTGAATTTGCTCACTGTAAATGGTTGATTTTAAAGGGAGGGAGTAGTTCAGTGGCAGAACGTCAGCTTCTTCGGAACCCTTTTGGCAGTTTTTGCTATTTTCGCATGTTCTCCCAATAAATCACTTAAAATCAACGCATTATAAGAGATGCCATTCGCGAACATCAGAGAGCAGATTTGTCACATTTTTGCAGATTTTGACACCATGGATAGTAGAACTGGATAGCAAACGGCATGGCCCGCTGAGTCCCTTTGGCGGTGAGAAGTTGGCCCTAAAAAACTGCATCAAGTAAGTGATCAAACGCCAGCATAATCTCTCACAATTGCACACGGTCAGCATTCGGACCTGAACGATCTCGGCTTCAGCCGTCGGCGTATTCTCTATGACTCCAGCGTAGTACTTCGATCCAATTGGTGACACGAGCCGCTATTCCGGTACGCAGAGATTGTCTTTAGATTTATGGTTAATATGTTGACCATTGCGTTATATAATGGGCTTTGAGAGGTAATATATTGCCTATTTATCTCAGGACAGTGCGTGATGTAGAGAAAGGGATTGCAGGGCGATTCAAGGCCCGGCGTCTTGCCATGAACCTGACACAGAGAGAACTGGCGGCTCGCTCGGGCGTGACCTGGAGTTCGCTGAAGCGATTTGAGCGCGAAGGATTGATCGCGCTGGATTCACTTCTGAATCTAGCGTTGGTGCTGGAGTGCCTTGACGATTTCGACAAGCTGGCCGCAGAAAGCCGACCGATCCCAGCCGCACAGTCGCTCGATGCCCTGCTGGCCACGCCGGCGTTGCGGCGAAGAGCGACGGGCAGAACAGGACGCAGCCGTGGCGTATAGCCCGACAGAGTTGCTGACCGTCTATCTGGAAGCGCGAAACCAACGTCGCAAGGTTGGGCGCCTCGCGTTCAAGGATAGGCAGGTCCTTTTCGAGTATGACGCTGCATTCATCGCTTCAGACATCGAGATTTCGCCGATCAAACTTCCCCTCAGGCCTGGCGTATCCATTGCCGACACTATGATCTTCGACGGCCTGTTTGGTGTGCTCAATGACAGCCTGCCGGACGGATGGGGCCGCCTTCTGCTCGACCGCACGGTGGAAAAACATGGGATCCATCGCGGCCAACTGAATCCGCTCGATCGGCTGGCTTATGTGGGGCGGCACGGCATGGGTGCGCTTAGTTATGAGCCTGACCTGGGTCTCGAAAACACCAATGATGCTCCGCTGGCGCTCGACAAACTCGCTGAAGAATCAGCCGCCGTGTTGGCCGGAGAAAACGAAGAGGTATTCGAGGAGTTGCTGCGGCTCAATGGTTCCTCTTCGGGTGCCCGGCCAAAGATCGTGGCGCAAGTGAGCGCCGACAAGGAAGGGATCATTCACGGCCAGCAGGAATTGCAACCAGGCTTCGCGCACTGGATGATCAAGTTTCCATCTTCCCAGGACGCGCGGGACGTGGGAGCTATCGAATATGCCTATAGCCTGATGGCAAAGGATGCAGGCGTGGAGATGCCTGAAACCCATCTTTTCTGCACGAGAAAGAACAAATACTTCGGCACGAAACGCTTCGATCGGGACGGCGATGCCCGCATTCATATGCACAGCCTTGGCGGCCTGATACATGCCGATCATCGCAGTCCCAGCCTCGACTACGACATGGTTCTGCGCGTAACCCTGGCGTTGACCAGGAATATTCAGGATGCCGAAAGGGCCTACGCGCTGGCCTGCTTCAACGTCCTTGCTCATAATCGCGACGATCACGTGAAGAATTTCTCGTTCCTTCTTAACCCGAGAAACGAATGGATTTTCGCGCCCGCCTACGACCTGGTCTTTTCCTATGGTCCGGGCGGAGAGCAAAGCATGCTCGTCATGGGCGAGGGTAAGAATCCCGGCTTAGCCCAACTTCAGGCACTGGGCAAACAGCATGGGATAAAAAACGCGCCGGAGATTCTGGCAAAGGTAAAAAGGACTGTGGCCAACTGGTCACGCTATGCCGAACTGGCAGACGTATCGCGAAAATCCACCAAAGAGATCGCAGGCAAGATCAAGTTGCAGTGATCGTCTAAGTTCTTTCAGTCCAGGGCCTGCGGTCGCGCGTGGTCTGTGCGTTGATTTTCTATGGTCGATGTCAGTTTTTGTCCGCGCTCGCCGTGAAGGCGGGGGCGCGGCGCATTGTGATGTGTTAGGGGCGGGGCATACAAGCAGGAGCCAGTCGTTGACGAGATGCGACCCTCACCTCAAGTAAGACGACCTTATACGCTGACGGAGCCAGCATTACCGGCACGGTCTACCTTGTGGACCGATTCTCCTCTGCTGGCACAATTAGCCTTCAAGAAGCCCGGATCGGAGGTGCCCTCAACTGCTCCGGCGCCACTCTCGCGGGAGAACCCGACGCACTTCTGGCAGACAGAGCGGAAATCACCCGGGGTATCTTTCTGATCACAAGGTATTTCCCCGGGGGGCGAGAGCAGGAGATTCTCCTCCTCAGACACGATCCGCCTCTTGGGGGCGCAGGTCGGCGGCGACCTCAACTGCTCCGCCGCAGATCTCAAGTCCCAGGGAGACACCCTGTACGCAGATGGAGCCAGAATTGCGGGTACCGTCTACCTTGTGGACGGATTCTGCTCTGCCGGCACAATCAGCCTTCGAGATGCCCAGATCGATGAAAACCTTGAATGCTCGGGCGCAGTTCTGACCGCCCAATGCACCAACCTATACGCGGACGGCGCCAGAATAGGGGACTCCGTCTTTCTCCGTAACAAGTTTTCCTCCTCCACGACAGTCAGATTCAACGGGGCGAGAATCGGCAGCGATATTGACTGCTCGTACTCGAGGATCGGCAATCTAGAATTCAAAGGAACGCAGGCTGGCGGCGATTTGATTTTGACGGGAATCCAGCAGGGGAACCTTGCCAACCTCGATCTCTCGAATTCACGCTTCCGAAGACTCTTGGACCAACGTGCCAGCTGGCCCCCCGGATCGCATTTGCATTTGGATGGATTTGTGTTTCAAGATTTGGTATCGGGCGATCAATCTACCCGGAAGACGCCTGCAGAAGAGCGCATCGACTAGCTGAAACAGCAACCGCAGGCAGATCTAGACAAGCCACAGCCGTGGTTGCAGGTCGCCAAGATCCTGGAGGCGCGCGGCGATTCCGACGGTGCCAAGCGGGTTATATATGAGTTCCGGCGCCAGCAGGCTCGCTCGACCTTTCTGCTCTTCCGCCCCGCGACCTTTATCTTCGACCGGCTCGAAGAACAGCCGTTGCGGATTCTGTTTCCCATCTTCTTGCTCTGGCTCTTTGGCCTCGTGATCTTCTGGCGCGCACGACGCATGAAAGCAATGTCCCCCAAGGACAAAGACGCTCACGATGAATTCATAGGGTCCAAGCCACTTTCTGACCAATACACGCCGTTCAATTCTGCGATGTATGCTCTGGAAAATGTCCTTCCTGTGGTGAAACTCGGCCAGGACGACGCGTGGGGACCCAATCCTCAGGCGAAGCCGGCAAGCTGGTTTCCCAAACAACCCCGCCTGGCGTGGACCCGCTGGCTCCCCGGCCTGAATTATCATTGGCTTGCGATCCTTCGATGGACGCTTATCCTGCTCGGCTGGGCCTTGGCTCTCATCCTCGCTGGCGCCATTGGGGAACGCTTCAAGTCCTGAGCCAATGAGACGGGCTTACCGCTCGCCGGAAACCCACGACAGAGAAGACATGATCCAATGCACGATCTGCCACGCTTATATTTGCGTGAACTGCTCTTTCAACCGCGATGCGCTCGTTGCGGAGTCGGGCGACCATTCGGCAATAATTCGGTGACCTTTCGGTACAAGTGGAGGCAGTGAATCGGCCGTATTCAACCCCACATTCTGCCCACAATACCAATTACCCATCATTGCTTTTCAATACTTTACGCTACTTTAGGCTGCCAGCCGTTCCGCGTAAGTCGTTGATATTACGCTGTTTGTAGAATTCATAACCCCAAGGTCGACGGTTCGATCCCGTCCTCCGCCACCAGAAGTCCTTCCCTTGATATTTGACCAGCCGGCCACTTCCATCAGCCCTGGTTATAAGCTTCGTGCGACTTTCATCGCTTCGTTGAACCACATGGCTACCAGAAAGCTGCCATCAAATTCGCAGCTGCCATCTTCGAGTGCCCGCATCAAGTCCGATTCATCGTGGCTCATCATGACCCGCACCGCATCTTTGCTGGTCGCCCAGGTTTGCGAGAAACTAGGGCGCGGATGCCTTCCGAAGCGCAGTTGCAGGCGTCCTTCCTTGAGTTCGAAATAACCGGCCGCCCCGTCCCGGCTCTGGATCTGGAGCACAAACGGCTGGTCCCGCAACATTTGCTGAAACCGTCTGGACTTGCGCTCGGCGCGCCGCAGCAAGGGCATCGAGGCGAGTAAGAGAAACCGGAGCTTCAGGTTGTGGATTGTTTTCATCGAATGCACACCTCATCCAGTACTTTCCCATTGCTTGCGCCACGAACGACGTCAATCACCCTGGCAGAGTCGGCCGGAACGCGATCTCCCCGCCAGCAAACGTGCTGATCGGGCCTTACCAGAACAAGACGACGGCCGTACACTTCGCGAATGTGGGGCTCGTCAACCGGAACCACGGTCAGAGGCAACGCCGCGGCTCGCGCGGCAGCCTCCATCGGGGCTGCTTCCTCCACGCTTGCTCCCAGCGCGAGCAACGTAAAGCCTTCCTCAGACAGTTGATCGAACAGCGCCGTGCCGTTATCGCGGAAGACGCTGGGGAGCCGCGCGCCTGGCGTGGTTGTGGGCAGATAGCGGATCTCCTCGTAGGGAGGTGCGGCTTCGCCATCGGGACAGATCACCGGTGAACCTGTATACCTGTAGCCGATCTCAATGCCCAGAGATTCATACAAGCGGCTGACCTTGGCTTCAAATCCGTTTGCCAGCACAGCGCGAGCCTTGACGCCGGCTTCAGACTCGGCGAGCGCGTAGGGAGCGCAGTGAAATTGGGATTCGAATACGGCAGACGCGCACTTTTTCACGTGCTCGCGATTCCGGCGCGCCACGGGCAAGCGCTCGGCTTCGTAGCTCTCGATGAGGGCCGCGCCGCCCCATCCCTTCAAACATGCGGCAAGTTTCCAGGCCAGGTTGTGCGCTTCGCTGATTCCCGTATTCATGCCCAGGCCGCCGGTGGGCATGTACAGATGTGTCGCGTCGCCCGCAATCAGCACGCGCCCGCGCCCCAGACTGTTGGCCACCAGAAACTGCGGGCGCCAAGGCCCGCTCTGCACGATTTCATATTTCAGCGCGCAGCCGAGAGCCTCGTCGATGATCTTCTCAAGCGGTTCTCCGGGGCGCGGCGTAAACCCGCGATGCAGGACAAAATCGTCCCGGCCGGCATCCGGCGAGACCAACAGTCCGAAAAATCCGGGGCGCCGAAGCCACGTATGCCAGTACGGCTGCCGATTCGGAAAGAGTTGTGCGATGTCGCGGGAGCGGAAATGGATGATAAAAAGTTCGCCGATCAGGTCCCGCGTGCCGTCGTAGTCGATGTTGAGGAAGTTCCGCACTGTGCTGCCCGGCCCATCGCAACCAATTAGATACTGGGAGCGGACCTGAAAGGCATCCTCGTTTTGAATGTGCTGGGCACGTGCGGTAACGCCCTCCGCATCCTGCTCGAAACCGTAGAGGCGGAATCCGAAACGCAGGTCGATCCTGGGATCGGCCTTGGCCGCATCCAGCAGCACCGGCTCCAGGTACATCTGCGAAATGCGCTGCATCGATTCGAGCGGCAGGCTTCCGTCGACGGTTTTCGAGATCAGTTCGCGAGCCTTGGCGACCGGCTGATAGATCAGGTGGCGTCCTGACATCACCGCATAGAAGGGCCCGCTGGCGCTGGCTGCGAAGGCGGAGAACTGGTTGGCGTCAAGCGGATTTCCGTTTGCCCTGATGGTTTCGGCGAGACCCAATTGACGATAGATCTCCATCGAGCGGCAGTTGACCACGTCAAGTTTCGGATGGGTTGTAGTGTTCAGGCGGTCATTCACCACCACCGACCGGATGCCCAAACGGCTGAGAGCAATGGCCAGCGTCAACCCGACCGGCCCTCCACCAGAGATAAGTACAGGAGTCTCAATCATGCGTGCACCGCCTGTTCTACTGCCTGGAATCGGCTGGTGATTTGGCCCGCGACCGCCGCGAAATCCCTCACCTTGCCACCATCGAAGATGTAGTGATCCGGACGAACGACCAGGAAGTCGATCGCGTTGTCGTCAAACTGTTTGATCAGCCGGCGTTCGACGTCGCCGACGGTCCTGCCATGGGGTTGATCGGCGAAGGGGATCAGCCGCACGGAGAGGCAATCGCCCAGGCTCGGCAGCCTGTCCTCAATGAACTGCGCAGCCGCAGCGCGGACGATGATCGCGAAACCTTGGCCCTGGAGCGAATCGAGTGGAACTTTGTCACCAGCCGAAGTGGCAACCGTCGGCTGCAGGCTCAGCGTTCCGGCGAGCTTCGGGCAATTCTTGCCGAGCCAACCACGTTCGAGCGGGCGCTTGCGATTAGTGATGTACATGATGAATCGCGCGTAGGCCGGGACCATGTCGGCGAGCCTGAATAAGAAGAGGTTGCGTAAAAATGCGACTGGTCGCTGGCGCGTCTGAATCACACGGCCCAGAAACATCGCGCCTTTGATAATGTGCTGTACGTGAGCGCTGCGCTCGGCTTCGTAGTCGTCGAGCAGATCGGTTCCTGCCAAGCCGTTCAGAATCAGACTTAGCCGCCAACTGAGGCTGTCCGCATCCCGGATGCCGGAACACATGCCCTGCCCCAGAAACGGCGGCATTTGGTGAGCCGCATCGCCGGCCAGCACCACGCGGCCGTTGTGCCATGTGCGCGCCCACAACGCGTGGAACTTGTAGTACGCGATACGAATAATCTCAATGGTGTCCAGATCGACAAACTCGCGTAACTGGGAACGGACAAAGGCCGGATCGGTAGCTTCCCGTTCGGTCTTGTTTCCCGTCACCATGAATTGCCATTCGTAGTAGGGCGCGGAGATCGGGACGTAGGTAACGGGCTGCGAGGGAACGCAAATCTGCTGGTGAATCGGCGGCAGGCCCGGATGCTTTCCTCCCGAGCGCGTCTTGGTGTCCACAACCACCCAGGGCTCGTCGAAATCCGCTGTGTCGAGGCACAGCTCAGCCAGCCGCCGAATGGTGCTCCGACCGCCATCGCAGCCGACAAGGAATCGCCCGCGTACTTGGCGCTCACTGCCATCCGGTTGCGTAAACGTGAGGGTCACTCCCTGCTCGTCCTGTCTAAGTTGCGTTGCCGTCGCACCCAGCAAACATTGCACCTGGGGAAACCGCTCCAGCCCGGCGCGGAGCTGCCGCTCCAATGTTGGCTGATGGAAGAACCAGGCTCCCGCATGGCCATACCGATGGTCTTGCGTTCCCACCCAATTCAGCCAGGCCGGTTTTGCATGGGGTGCTGTCAGGAACGCCATCTGGGTCCA
>Ga0326728_10005744_pt1 | contig 34315 bp, 27 predicted proteins | sample MB3enrmetagenome_FD_207602 | JGI IMG/M metagenome (GOLD analysis project Ga0326728, IMG submission 207602) | Lab enriched peat soil microbial communities from McLean, Ithaca, NY, United States - MB31MN | ecosystem: Environmental > Terrestrial > Soil > Wetlands > Peat | place: USA: New York...
CCGTTGGCTGCCCGCCGCCGGGCGGATTGGCGTAGCCGGGCGCGAGCTTGTTCAGCACCTGGTGCGCACTGTGCTTGCCCTGGCCGAGCGTGGCCAGCAGATCGGCGGCCGTGGCCACGCCGTACTCTCCGGCGATGCGGGCGAGGTCCTGGTCATCGATCTGCGTCATCGACACCTTGTACTTGCGGGCTTCGCGCTCGAGCAGCTTGCGGCCGATTTCGACGGCGCGGCGGCGCTGGTCCTCGTTAAGCCAGTGCTTGATCTTGTTGCGGGCGCGCGGGCTCTTGACGAAGGTGAGCCAGTCGCGGCTGGGCTTGTGTTCTTTCTGCGTGACGATCTCGACGATGTCGCCGGTCCGCAGCTTGGTGCGCAGCGGAACCATGCGGCCGTTGACCTTGGCGCCGACACAGGTGTGGCCGACCTCGGTGTGAATCGTGTAGGCGAAGTCCACGGGTGTGCCGTCGGCGGGGACCACAACGACCTTTCCCTTTGGCGTGAAGGTGTAGACCTCATCGGGATAGAGGTCCATCTTCAGGCTGGAGAGGAACTCGTTGGGGTCAGTCATCTCTTTCTGCCACTCAACGAGCTGACGGATCCAGTTAAGGCGCTCTTCGTCGCGGGCGGTTACGGTGCCGTCGCCAGCCTTGTACTTCCAGTGGGCGGCGATTCCCTCTTCGGCGATTCGATGCATCTCCTCTGTGCGGATCTGCACTTCGAACTGGTGCCCGCCTTCGCCGATGACGGTTGTGTGGAGGGATCGGTAGCGGTTGGCGCGAGGGATGGCGATGAAGTCCTTGATACGGCCGGGCACGGGACGCCACAGCGTGTGGATAAGGCCGAAGACCGCGTAACACGAGGCCACGTCCTGGGTGATGACGCGAATGGCGAGCAAGTCATAGACCTGGTCGAAGGTGATCTTGGAGCGCTGGAGCTTCTGGAAGATGGAGTAGTAGCGCTTGATGCGCCACTCGACGCGCGCCTCGATATTGTTTTCGCGAAGCTGCTCGACGAGCGCGTCTTCGACACCGCGGAGGAATTGCTCGCCCTCGGTGCGTTGGGCTTCGACTGCGGCAGAGACCTTTTCGTAACTGACCGGATCGGTGTAGCGGAAGGCGAGGTCTTCGAGTTCGCCGCGTACCTTGCCCATGCCGAGGCGGTGGGCAAGCGGGGCGTAGATGTCGAGCGTCTCGCGGGCGATGGCTTCGCGGCGGTCCGGCTGCAGGTGCTCAAGTGTGCGCATATTGTGCAGGCGGTCGGCGAGCTTGATGAGGACCACGCGCACATCCGTGACCATCGCCAGGAGCATCTTGCGAACGTTTTCGGCCTGGCGGTCTTCGCGGTTGGCAAACTGGATTTTGTCGATCTTGGTGACGCCCTCGACGATGTGGGCCACCTGGTCGCCGAAATCGGCCTCGATCTGCTCACTTGTTGCGGGGGTATCTTCGACGGCGTCGTGCAGGAGGCCGGCGGCGATGGCCGTGGCGTCGAGCTTCATCTCGGCGAGCACTTCTGCAACCTCGAGCGGGTGGATAACGTACGGCTCGCCGGAGGCTCGCATCTGGCCCTGGTGGTGCTGGACGCAGAATTCCCATGAACGGCGGATAAGCCCAACATCTTCAGTGGGCCGGTTGGCCTGGACCTGGCGCAGGAGCTGTTCAAAGCGGCGGTCGATGGCAGCCTGATCGAGGATGAGACGGGCGGCTGAGGACGCCGCCGGCTCTACGGTGGCGCTGGGGGGCTCTGCCGGAGTGGGCTGCCGGACTGTCGCCATACTTCATTATAGGCTGCAAATGTTGAGGATGCCTCAACGCGGGCCTTGCTGGAGCCCGGGGAGACGGAAGTGCGAGCCGACCGCCCGAGGAGATTGAGGAGGCGATTTACGCGGAATGCGCCGCTGGGAGAGAGAGCTCTGCGCCGGTTGGGATTCAGTCGCGGAAACGGTGCTTTTGCGGAGAATTCGGAGACTGGCACTAACTTAACAATGTTAGCTCCGATACCGTTTTTCCTATTGCTATTAAGAAAAATCGCCAATAATTTCGCGCTTTTCAATGCATTTTGCGTGTGTTCACCATCACTGCCGGGGCAATATACAACGGGAGTAAAGTTTCCCTCGGACTAGAGGTCCAGAACCGAGGAAGCTAATGTTGAAAAGCCTCTTAGTTGCAGTGATGGCCGCAATGCTCGCAGTAAGCCTGAGCTTTGCGGACCAGGCCCAACCAAAGGTGGTGATTCCTGTAAATAAAACCTCCCCGACCGACGGGAAGCAGATGTATTCGAACTATTGTGCACCGTGCCACGGCACAGACGGCAGGGGACATGGACCAGCGGCAAGCGCCCTGAAGACGCCGCCGACCGACCTGACCGGGTTGACGAAGAACAATCATGGGAAATACCCCGATTTTCACGTGGCTGCGATTCTGCAGTTCGGCTCGGATGTTCCAGCGCATGGTTCGGCGGAGATGCCGGCGTGGGGTCCGATTCTTGGTAATATGAATCGGACGACCGGACAGGAAAAACTGCTCAGAATCAGCAATCTGAGCCACTATCTGGAAAGCATTCAGGCACGGTAAACGCCGGTGGCTTTGCTCCCGGCGCGGCGATGAGCCCAAGGGGAGCGAATGACGAAGGCGAAGGATCCGAAACCTGATCGAAACCGGAAAGCGCCTGCGGAGACAGACTCCGGGGCGCTTTCTGATCTTAATCGTGGCAAGCAGAAGCGGCCGGAACGGAAAGTTGAGCACGAGGCTGCTGAGCACCACCCGAAACAAATTCCCTATTCTGCGGACAAATCAGAGCACACAGACAAGAGCAGGATTGGTGCGTGCGTAAGCCGTCGCGCGGCTGACCGGCTGCGCGCGGGACACGTGTGGGTCTACGCGTCGGACGTGGAGGGGCTGGAATTGGGCGGCGGGGATGCTCCAGCATTGCTGCCGGTGGCGGATAACCGCGGGCTGCTGTTGGGAACGGTGCTTTACAGCCCAACGTCGCAGATTGCGCTGCGGCTGGTGTCGCGGGAGGCGATCGGCGAAGCAGAGTGGGTAGAGTTGCTGGCCCAGCGGCTCACGGATGCGATCGACCGGCGTGTGCCGCTGCTGAACAGTGAAAAAGCCAACACCGACTCCTGCCGGTTGTGCTTCAGCGAAGCGGATGAGCTGCCAGGGCTGGTCGTCGATAAATACGGCGAGCTGGTGATTGTGCAGCTTCTGGCCAAGGGGCTGGATTCGCCGGCAGTGCGGGACAGAATTGTCGCGACGATTCGAGAGTGCGTTTCGCCGGCTTCGATCCTTGAACGGCCTGACCCGCGCATTCGGGAACTGGAAGGGCTGTCGTCGCCGGGGCTGGCGCCGCTCTATGCCCGCGACGAGCAGAATCCGCTGACGGCGACGCAGTTCCGGTTGAATGGGCTGACGTTTCACTTCGATGCCAACGCCGGGCAGAAAACGGGGGCGTTTCTTGACCAGCGCACCAACTACCAGGCGGCGCGGGAGTGGGCGTCGCGCTTAGCTCCGGGCGGACGTGCACTCGATGTGTGCACGTACCAGGGTGGGTTTGCGCTGCACCTGGCCCCCGCGTCGAAGCGAGTCACGGGGATCGATGCTTCGCGTGCTTCGCTGGAGGTGGCAGAGCGGAATCTCGCAGCCAATCGCGACAAGTTTTCTGCCGAGGTCGACTGGGTTGAAGGCGACGCGTTTCAGATTCTGCGCGACTGGGCTCAAGCGCGCGAGCAGTTCGATAGCATCGTGCTCGACCCGCCGGCGTTTGCCAAAAGCAAGCGCGCGGTGGAGGGCGCACTCCGCGGCTACAAGGAGCTCAACCTGAGAGCGATGCAGATGCTTCGTCACGGCGGGCTGCTCGTGACCTGCTCGTGTTCGCATCACGTGCCGCTTGCGGATTTCGAAGCTGCAATTGCTGCGGCGGCTGCGGACGCGCACCGGCGGGTGCGCCTGCTCGAGCGTCGCGGAGCTGCGCCCGATCATCCCGTGTTTCTGAACCTGCCGGAGACTGAATACCTGAAGTGCCTGGTGCTGGAAGTGGAGTAGCGCGGAAGCGAACTCAGACCGACGCTTCCCGTTTGTGCGTCCAGTGCTGGAAGAAGCGGAAGCGTCCTGGAAATGCTTGGGTGGGCTTTGCATCTTGTGAGCCTTGGGGAGGCTGGGGTGCGGCGGCACGCATCTGCGAAAGCGCCTTCTTTACCTGGGCACGCAGAGATTCGGCTTCGAAGATACAGGAGCGGAGATAGGCTGAGACGCTGAGTTGCGCGGCAGCGGCGCGCTCTTTGAGTTGCACCTGTTCGGAGTGGGTGATGCGGATGGTGATGCTGGCCGTTTTGCAGCTCTTTGTCGCCGACTCGGAATTCGACGGCGGCGCGGGGATCTTCGCCGGCGAGTACTGATTCTGGATTGCAGGCGGCGCGGCAAGGGGTTCCGAAGTCCGGACACGGCGATGCGAGCGCAGGGCCTGCTCGTAGCTGATGGTGGCAACATCGTCGGCAAGCGCGCCGTCATCCCATCGATCTGCAGGCTGCCTGGCTGCGCCGGTAAGCGAGGCCAGCAGGCTGGCGAATGTGGCCGGATTGCTGGAAGGCTGCGGCGGGGCTGTTTCGGGCATGAACACAGCTTAGACCGGCACGGCGCGGGATGAGGGCGTTCGCGTGAATTTGAGAACACCATTTCCCGAATCAGGCAAGATCATTCCCGTGTGTCGAAAATGAAACGCTCGTGCGAGCCGCGGCTCACTTTTGGCTTGCGGATGATTGCTTTTTGCTTATTCCGGGGCTGGCGGTTTCAGTCCACAGGAACGCAAGCTGGTCGGCGTCGTCCTGGATCTGCTGCTCGACGCTGACACCGGCGGAGTGGCCGCCGGCGACGCCCGACTGCAGCAGCACGGGCCGGCCGCTTTTCGATTCGGCCTGCAACAGCGCGGTCATCTTGCGCGCATGCAGCGGGTCGACGCGGGTGTCGCTGTCGCCGGTGAAGAACATGACTGCCGGGTAGTCGGGGCGCGGCGTCACGTTCTGGTAGGGCGAGTACTTCAGAAGATACGGAAACTGCTTCTGGTTGTCGGCGGAGCCGTACTCGGTGGTCCAGTGCGGGCCCTGCTCGAACTTCTGGTAGCGCAGCATGTCGAGCAGTGGATAGCCGCACCACACGGCAGAGAACAATTCCGGATGCTGCGTAATGGAGGCGCCCATGAGCAGGCCTCCGTTGGAGCGACCGCTGATGGCGAAGTGTTCGGGCGAAGTGTACTTCTGGTCGATGAGATAACGGGCCGCGGCGAACCAGTCATCGAAGACGTTCTGCTTCTTCTCGAAATTGCCCTGCTCGTGCCAGGCTTCGCCGTACTCGCCGCCGCCGCGCATGTTGGGGAGGGCGAACCAGCCGCCCTGCTGGAGCCACCACGCCCATGCGGGGTTCCACCCCGGAGTCTCGCTGAGGTTGAAGCCGCCGTAGCCGGTCATAAGCAGGCGTTCGGAGCCATCCTGGCGAAGGCCTTTTTTGCCGGCAATGAACATGGGGATCCGGGTTCCATCCTTCGACTTGTAGAAGACCTGCTTGAGATCGTAGTCCGCAGTGTTGAATGGGACCTTCGTCGCTGCGAAGACTTCGCGTTTGCCGGTGAGCGTATCGATGCGATAGATGGTCGGCGGCTGAATCCAGGACTCGAAGCTGAAGAAGCCGTAGCGATCGGTGGTGCGGCCTGCCACACCCGAAGCGGAGCCGATGCCTTCGAGGTCGATCTCGCCGGCCGGCTTTCCATCGAGCGAGTAGACGCTGATTTCGGATTTCACGTCGTGGAGGCGCTTGACGTAGATTTTGCCGCCGACGATGTTGAAGCTTTCAATGACGTCTTTGCCTTCGGGGACGATGGTCTTCCACACTTCGGGCATGATGCCGGGATCGGCGCGGAGGATGCGGCCATTGGGCGAGTTGTAGTCGGTGCGAACGTACCAGGCCCCCCTGGCATAGATGGTGGAGAAGCGCGATTCGAGGCTCCAGACGAGGACTTCGAAGGGTGAATCGGGCTTCGTCAGGGTGCGGAAGCAGATGTCGACGCGCTTGGCAGGGATGCCACGCTCGATGGTGATGACGAGGTATTGCGCGTCGTCGGTGATTTCGGCTCGGAAGAGATCGATGGGGCCGAGCTTTTCGCCATGATACTCGCGGCCGAAGATTAGCTTGTCGTCGGCATTGCGGGAGCCGATGGCGTGCAGGTAAAGCAGCGTGCCTTTGCGGTCGGTGCGCGCGTAGTAGAGGCCTTTGCCGTCGGGCGTGAAGAAGATGAAGTCGTAGAGGCCGGCGGGGAGTTCGTCTTCGAGCGGCTTCTTTCGGGCCACGCTGTAGATGCGAACAGTGGATTCATCAGCGCCGCCCTGACGGACGCGGTAGGCCAGGAACAAACCGTCGCGCGAGACATCGGCGAGGCGGACCGAGGTGTTGGGGTCGCGGCTGAACGCGGCGGGATCAACGAGGCGCTCGTCTTTCGGCGCGCTGGGCTGGCCTGTGGGAGTAGTGCCGGCCCAGCCGCGGCGCATGTAGATGGAGGCCTGCTCTTCGCCGGCGAGGCGCCTCATGAAGTAGTAGTTGCCGGTACGCTGGATGGGGATGGACCAGCGCGAGGTGTGCTCAAGGGGATCGAGGTCGTCCACGATCTGGTTGCGGATGCGGGCCTGCTTCAGATAGCGCGTGGTGTAGGCGTTCTCCTCGTCGATGAAGGCGCGGGTTTCAGGGCTACTGGCGTCTTCGAGCCAGCGGTAGTTGTCGGTTATGTGGGTGCCGAGGTAGTTGTCGATGACAGGCCTGGGCTCGACGACTGGCGGCGGCGGAAGCGTGATGCCGTCGCGTCCGTGAATCGCCTGGGCCAGACCGACCGTGCAAGGCAGAATAAAGAACAGAAAACCGGCAACGCGCCGCATCAGACCCCCTGCCGATCAGAATACCCGCACCGTTTGGCTGCCGGGGCGAAGACTTGCGCTGCGCCGTGAAGAAAGCATTGACGCTGCTGGCACTGTGCGGTTCATCCGCCGGTATTGCGGCGCGCGGCGATCTGGAAGCCCGTTAGAATCGATGCCAGTGGAAGACTCTCTGCCAACTCAGCCGCGGGCGGGCACAACTTCGCTGCTGGCCCGGGCGATCAGGGTGCTGCGGCCGTCGCATGCGCACTCGGCCTTCAGCGCGACCGTGGTGTTGATGGTCTCGGTGTTCCTGTCGCGGATCATCGGGCTGGTGCGGGTGAAGTACATCATGTGGCTCTTCGGCAGCGGGATGCAGGCCGATGCGCTGAATGCCGCATTTGTGCTGCCCGACATGATTTCGTACTTCCTGGTTGGAGGGGCGGCATCGATCACGTTTGTCACCATCCTCACGCGCTATCGCGAGACCGGGCGGGAGAAGGAAGGCGAGCGGTCGCTCTCTGTGATCCTGACGACGATGTACCTGGTGCTCGGCGGCGCCATTGTGCTCGCGGAGATTTTTGCGCCGTGGTACGTGCGGTGGTGGTTCAACGGATTCGACGCGGAGAAGGCGGCTCTTTGCGTCAAGCTCACACGGATCCTGCTGCCGGCGCAGTTGTTCTTTTTTGCCGGAGGCGTCTTCGGAGCGGTGCTGCTGGTACGCAAGCAGTTCAACGTGCAGGCAGTTTCGCCGCTAATCTACAACCTGGGCACGATTGTTGGCGGTGTGCTGCTGGTAAGGCAACTTGGAGTATCTTCCCTGGCGATCGGGACGGTGGCGGGCGCGTTCTTCGGGCCGTTCTTCCTGAATTGGGTGTTTGCGCGCCGGGTGGGTACGCGGTACAGGCCCATTCTCGACTGGCACGACGAGGGGCTGCGCGAGTGGGTGCGTCTGTCGCTGCCGCTGATGGCGGGCGTTTCGCTGGTGACGGCGGATAGCTGGATCATTGCGCACTTTGCGTCGAAGATCGGCGGCGCGGTTTCGCAGTTCAACTATGCCAAGCAGTTCTTTACGGCGCCGATGGCGGTGCTGGCGCAGGCTGCGGGCGCGGCGTCGATGCCGTTTTTCGCCAGCCTGTGGGCGAAGGAAAATCGTTTCGAATTTGCCCACGTTGTGGCCGACTCGGTTTCGCGGGTGGCGTGCCTGGGGCTGCTGGCGGCTTCGGCGATGATGACGCTGGGCAGGCCGGCGATCGACCTGGTGTTTACGGGCGGTCACTTCTCGGTTGGAGATGCCGGCCAGTGTGCCGCGTATTTTTCGGTCTTCTCGGTCTCCCTGTTTTTGTGGTCGGCACAGGCTATTTACTCCCGCGCGTTTTATGCGGCTGGAAACACGTTTGTGCCGATGGCCGCGGGAACGATAGTGACGGCGGTTTCGCTGCCGATCTACGTCGGAATGTTTCACGGATTCGGCGCAATGGGGCTGGCGTTCGCGTCGGATATCGGGATCGCGATGCAGACGCTGGCGGTTGCGGGGCTGCTGCATCGGCGGCGCATGGTGTCGCTGGCTAACCTTGATTACCGCGAGATGGGCCGTTGCCTGGCCGCGGCAATTGCAGGCGGGGCGGCGACGTGGATCGTGTTTTCGTGGCTGGCGGGGATGGTGATTCACACGCACAGCAGGTGGAGCGACCTGGTGGTTCTGATCGCAGGCGGCCTGCTGTGGACAGCAATTTCGATTTGGGTGCTGAAGCTGACCGGGTCGGCGCTGCCCCGCGTGATGATGAAGCGGTTGCGGCTGGCATAGCCACCACGATGCAAAAGGGGCAGGAACGGCACGCGGGACCGGCGCAGAACATCGCAAGACCCGCTCAAGTCAATAAAGCACCGAGACCCCTGCCGAGGCAGGGGTCCCTGAGCGGTTCCGCTTCACCTGTCGACATCGAGAAAGCGTGCGAGGTGGTTTTTCTTTAGGGAAAAAGCCACTCTGCTGTATCGATTCTGCAGAGAGCAGAAGCGAAACCGCTGTAGCCGCCCAGACTTATCAGACGCCTTTACGAGTTTGCCGCTACTTTGGCATGCTCGGGCACGGCGGTCGGCTTGGCGTCGGCCTTGCGGATGTCGATGCCGCCCTTGAAGAACGCGCCGTCTTCAATGCTGATGCGGGCTGCGGCCACGTCGCCGGTCAGCGCACCTTCGGCACGAATGTCCACGCGATCGGTGGCGTTGACGTTGCCCTTGAGCTTTCCGAGGACGACGATCTCGCGGGCGCTGATGCTGGCATTCACTTGGCCGTTCTTGCCCACGGTGACGCGATTGCCGGGAATGCTGATGCTGCCTTCGACCTTGCCGTCGATGAACAGCGATTCGGTTCCGGTGATCTCGCCTTTGATGGAGAGGCCTTTGCTGATGGTTGCTTGCTCGCCGACGGAGGATGCAGCAGCCGGGCGCGCCGTTTCAAAAGAAGGCTGCACGGGCACGGGGCGGGCAGGCTCGGGGGTCGGGGTCGGGGTCGATTGGCCTTGTTGGGTGGGTTTCCACATAGCGCTCAAAGCAATTTCCTTTTCTGTCCTAACAGGACAAGGGGTTCCAAGGCAGGGACCACGATGGTGGGCCCGTGAATCTAAGATTCCCGAACAGCGCGCTCTCTCTTGCCGGGTAAGGACGCGTGTCCGAAGTATGATGCCAGTCCTGCTCGGACATTTCCGAGCATGGTTGTTGCCGTTATTGTAAGACGACAGGGTGAAAATGCACGAATGCCGAGAGTACCGAGGTCATCCGGTAGCCTAGTGTGACAACAGCCTAAAACAGAAAACCCGATGAATCGGGGAGATTTACCCGGAATTCACGATCCTGGCCGTAATCAGGCACGTTGCTGCATCCCCTGAGCGTGCATGGCATCCTGTGTAATGGACCACTAATTCATGAGCGCTTCTCTCTTTTCTCCTCTTCAGCTACGTTCTGTTGTTTTTCCGAACCGCATTGGCGTTTCGCCGATGTGCGAGTACTCGTCGAAAGACGGGTTCGCTGCTGACTGGCACCTCGTGCACCTGGGCTGCCGCGCGCAGGGTGGCGCAGGGCTGGTGATGATCGAGGCCTCGGCCGTGTTGCCAGAGGGTCGCATCTCCATCGGCGATCTTGGGATCTGGAAGGACGAGCACATCGAAAAGCTCGCGCAGATCGCGCGATTCATCCATTCGCAAGGCGCGCGGGCCGGCATCCAGTTGGCGCATGCAGGGCGCAAGGGCAGCATGACGGTGCCCTTCTGCGGCGAGCGGCTGCTGGCGCCCGAAGAGGGCCGATGGGAGCCGGTCGCGCCCAGCGCGATTCCCTTCTCGCCGAACTACGCTGTGCCGAAGGCGCTGGATGAGGCCGGGATCGCAGGCGTGACCAGAGCGTTTGCCGCTGCGGCGCGGCGTGCGGATGCCGCCGGGTTCGACTTTGTGGAGATTCACGGAGCGCACGGCTACCTGCTGCACGAGTTCATGTCGCCGCTGACGAACCAGCGGACCGATGCCTACGGCGGCAGCTTCGAGAACCGCATTCGGCTGCCGCTGGAGGTGGCCGATGCCGTTCGCGCGGCGTGGCCCGATCATCTGCCGCTGTTCATGCGCATCTCCGCGACGGACTGGGCCGAGGGCGGCTGGTCGCCGGATGAGTCGGTGGATCTGGCGCGGCGGCTGCGCGAGCACGGTGTTGACCTGGTCGATGTTTCTACGGGCGGGCAGGTTCCGCACGCAAAGATTCCCGTTGGGCCGGGATTCCAGGTGCCGTTTGCCGAGCTCATCCGCAAAGAGGCGGGAATCCCGACCTCCGCGGTAGGTCTGATCACCCAACCGCAACAGGCCAACGACATCATCCTGAAAGGCCATGCCGACATTGTGCTGCTGGCACGCGAGATGCTGCGCGATCCCTACTGGCCGTTGCACGCGGCCTCGGCTCTGGGCGAATCCACCACGTGGCCGGTACAGTATTTGCGGGCCGCACCGACGGGATCGACGGCAAGAATCGCGGTTGAGCGGCCGACGAAGGGCTAAAATGCATGATTTCGGCCCGAATTTCAACAAAATTCATTGACTACGCACGTCCGGAATGCGGATTTTGCTTCACTTGCGGTGCAACCAGTGGCCTATACTGCGTCTAAGCAGTAATCCCGCGGCCTCCGCGGGCCTTCTGTATCCGCTATGGCATCGCATCCGTCCCCGAAGCGCGCCGTCGAGACTCCTACTATACCCGACCGTCTTTATTTCAAGATCGGGGACGTTGCACGCCTCCTAAAGGTCGAGCCGTACGTGTTGCGCTTCTGGGAGTCGCAGTTTCCGCAACTGAAGCCCAACAAGAGCGGGACAGGCCAGCGCCTTTATCGCAAGCGTGATGTGGAGATCGCGGTCGAGATCAAGCGGCTGGTCTACGGGGAGGGCTACACACTATCAGGCGCTCGGCAGGCACTGGGACAGACCCGGCGTGCCGAATCCCAGGCCCCTGCTCCGGCGCAGGCGGTTGCTCCGGCGCAGGCTCCAGCAGCGGGATCCTCGAAGAAGCGCGATAAGGTCGCAGAAGTGGTGAATAAGGCCCGCGCCGAATTGCGCGAGATTGCCACGATGCTCGCTTCGTCTGCGACCATGACCGCGTCGACTGTTCAGGCTCAGCCGATCCGCCGCAAAGCCCGGACAGCACCGAACGAGAACGCATCGGGCTCGCTGTTCGACTCCTAAGGACGATCGAATACCGCGCGCAAACTGTCCTCAGAGATTAGCAAAAACCACGCGATCGTCTGTATTGAGGACCTTAACGTACCCCAAATGGCCCGCTCCGCGAAGGGCACCCGAGAGAGACCCGGGAAAAATGTGAAGCGGAAATCGGGGCTAAACAAATCCATCCTCGATCAGGGGTGGGGAATATTCCGACGTCAGTTGGAATACAAATTGGCTTGGAATGGAGGCAAGCTCATCACGGTGTCGCCCCGCAACACAAGCCGCACCTGCCCGAAGTGTCATCACGTCTCTAAGGCCAACCGGAAGACCCAAGCACTCTTTCGTTGCATCGAGTGCGGGTTTGAAGAAAACGCTGACCTGGTTGGTGCTCTAAATGTTCTAGCGGCAGGGCATGCCGTGTTGGCCTGCGGAGGAGCGGCTGAAGTAGGGCCCCCGAAGAAGCAGGAGCCCACCGAGATTGCGGCGTAGCCGTAATGGTAGGAATCCCGGTCGAAAGACTTGGGAGGATGCCAACCCAATTATTTGACACGGAATTCGGATGGATTTTGGATGAAGCCCCAAATTTCATCGTCTGGCCAGTCCTTGAACGCATGCGCCTGGAACTTCGGATACGTGGTGGCGAGCTTCGGGACCTGCTGCTTCTCTTCCGGCGTGGGGACGCCGATCTCGACGAAGAACTCGTGACCCTTGACGTCGAGCACGCGGTGGGCCAGCTCTTCATCGGTGAGCTTGGTGAGGTCCTCTGTCGCGTCGTTGGTCTCGGTGATTTGCTCGTAAAGCTTGTAGCGGATGACCGGCGTGTACGCGGCGATGAACTTGATGCCGCGATGGATGTCCTTGGGGTCGATGCGGAAGGTGCGGCCCGGGAACAGCTCTGCGGCTGCATCGACGATCGCCATGGAACGCAGAGCGCCGAGAAGCAGGCGGCCCTCTTCAAGAATCTCGGAATACTGCTCGATGCCGGAGAATGAGCCGGTGAAGGTGCCATCCTTCAATTGCCTCTGGAGGCCTTCACGGGCGTCTCCTCTCATCTTCGCCTTGTGGTCGATGATGAAAGCAGCTTCGATCTTCGTGAAGCGAGGATCGTGCGAACGAAGAGAAAATCCTTGCAAGATTTGACCCCTCGCGTTAGGATTTTCGCTACGGAGAGATATTCTGTAAGTTGTTGATTCTAACAATGGTCGGGACGGGCAGATTTGAACTGCCGACCCCTCGCACCCCAAGCGAGTGCTCTACCAGGCTGAGCCACGTCCCGACACAGTCGAGCCGGCTCGGGTGAGCCGGCCCATGGGGTTCTGATTTAGTTTACACCAGCAGTTCGTCAAACACTGCTTAGTGCGACGGGGGAACGAACTCTTGGGGCAGGGCTGAGCCTTCGCCGAAGAAGAACTGCTCCATCTGCTCGACCAGGAACTGCTGGGCCTGTGGGGTCCAGGGCTGCAGGCGGTATTCGTTGAGCAGCATCTTCTGGCGGTCGACCCATTCGCTCCATGCGGCTTTCGATACGTTTTTATAGATTTTCTGGCCGAACTCCGAGTCGAAGGGCGGCTCGTCGAGGCCTTCCATTTCTTTCTTGAAGCGAACACAAAAAACCATATGCGCCATCGGTCATGCTCCTGTTCTCATTGTATTGGATAGTGGGTTGGCGCGGTTGGGGGTTGCGGATGCGACGGGTTGCCCGGCTATGCTCAGATCATGTGCGGCCGATTTGCGCGTCGATCCACGCAGGAGGTTCTTGCCGACTGGTTCGGCGTGGAGTTGGAGGACATGCCGTGGTTTGCGCCCGACTACAACGTTGCTCCGCAGAGCACGCAGCCGGTGGTGCGGGTGAGCGCCGGCACGGGCAAGCGTGAATTTGCTTTGATGCGCTGGGGACTGGTGCCCTTCTGGGCAAAGGATGCAAAGGTCGGTTACAGCACGATCAACGCACGGGCCGAAGAGGTGGCGACGAAGCCGCTCTACCGGGAGGCATTCAAGAATCGGCGATGCCTGATCCCGGCCGATGCGTTTTACGAGTGGCAGCGGATCGACGCGAAGACGAAACGGCCGTTCGCCTTTGGGCTAGCGAGTGGAGAGCCGTATGCCTTTGCCGGGCTGTGGGAGCGCTGGAAGCCCAGGGAAGGCGAGCCGCTCGAGACCTTCACGATTCTCACTACCGATCCGAATGAGCTGGCAGAGCGAGTGCACAACCGCATGCCGGTGATCCTGGATTCGCGCGATTACGAGCGATGGATGGACCCGGGCGATCCGGCGCGCCCGCCTGTTGATCTGTTGCGGCCTTACCCCCCTGAAAAGATGCGAGCGTGGAGGGTGCATGATCGCGTTGGGAACGTGCGCAACAATGATCCCGAGTTGCTGGCGGAGTGCCCGCCAGAGGATCTACTGTTCTGAGCCTGCGCACGGTACTGCGGAACCGGGCAATGTGATGAATCCGCTTGACTTTCCGAGACGCAGGCGCTTTCTTTAACTCAATCCTGCTGAATGATCAACCAGGCACGGTTACGGCGATCCAGCAAGCCGCAACAGCGCATGGATCTGAAGCAGAGGGCGGCCGAAGCTCCACCCGCCAGGAAAGGGTTCGTTATGACCGTTATGACACGAGCCGGCATGTCGGACAACGCTGTCGGCGCAATCGCTTACTTTACCTTTATTCCAGCTACCTTCTTTCTTCTTGTTTCGCCTTATAAGGACAGCAACTACGTCCGGTTCCATGCCTGGCAGTCGATTCTGCTCGACATTGCGGCCTTTCTGATTGAGATTGTCTTTGGCGCGATCGCCCTGCTGACGCTGTTCCTCGGCGCCATCGCCTTCGCATACATCCTGAGGGCGATTTCGGTCCTCTGGTTGATTCTCTGGCTCACGTGCGTGATCCAGGCGATGAACGGTAGGCGTTTCAGGATCCCGCTGCTGGGAAATATTGCAGAAAAGCTGGCGATGAAGTAGCCTACTGTCCACAACTTGAATCGCGCGGAGTTGGCCGGGTTTTCTTCCCGGCTCTGCGCTGGGTTTCACTGCGCACATTACGCTCTATTTCAACGGTTCAGGGTCCAGTCCAGGTTCAACGTGAAGGAGCAGCCATGTCCGATTCCCCGCAGTACACGCCCGTCCCCCCGCAGACCGCGCAAAGCGGCCTATCCGATACCGCAGCCGGAGCGCTTGCTTACGTTACGATCATTCCGGCGATTATCTTTCTGCTGGTTGAGCCCTACAACAAAAACTCGTTCGTCAAGTTCCACGCCTGGCAATCCATTTTCCTGGGAATAGTGATGTTCGCGATCAGCTTTATCAACGTCATCCCCATTCTCGGGCAGATCGTCTTTCTGATTGGCATGCTGGGCGTTTTTGTGGCATGGGTGATTGTCGTGCTGAAGGCCTTGAAGGGCGAGAAGTACCAGCTTCCGATCATCGGCAAGTACGCAGCGCAACAGGCAGGGTCCTGATTGCAGACTGCGGCCTGATCGGTTTTTTTGCCGGCGTGATTCTCTGAGCCATGAGCGCTTTCAGCCGCGCTTTTGCTTCCGTGTAAAACGGTTCTTCTTTCGTGATCCGGAAGTCGGGGTTTCCTTGCGTCGATTTGCCTTCGACTTTCCAGACGGCTTGGGCGGTTTCTTGCCGGTGAGCGGGATGCCCTCCTCGACGATGGAGAACTGGAGGCGCCGCTCCTGCGCGAGGATGCGATCCAGGATGACCTGGACACGATCGCCGGCACGGAAGCGCTGTCCCCAGCGCTCGCCGACGATTTCGTGCGTGTTCTCGCGCCAGGTGTAGAGGTCGTCGCGCAGCGTGTCAATGGGAACGAGGCCCTCGACGAAGAGATCGGTCAGTTCGACGAAGAGGCCGTACCTGGTGGGGTTGAGCACGAGCGCGGCGAACTCCTCGCCCACGCGGTTCTGCATGAAGCGAACCTTCTTCCACTCCACCAGTTCGCGTTCGGCTTCGGCGGCGCGGCGCTCGGCCTGGCTCGACTCTTCGGCTATCTGCGCAAGTTCGGCTTCGGGGATGGGCGCCTCGCCGGTGAATCCTTCATGCTGCCCGTGCTTTTTTGCGCGATGGATGACGATGCCCTGCAGCGCATCATTGGGATGAGTCCACGGGGAAGCGTGGCGGCTCTCGGCAACTTCAGCGCGTCCGTCAACCCCGGCGCGAAGCAGCGACTTAGTGATGCGGTGGACGATGAGGTCGGGGTAACGGCGGATGGGCGAAGTGAAATGCGTGTAAGTTGGCGCGGCCAGCGCGAAGTGGCCCTCGTTGACCTCGGAGTAGCGCGCCTGCGAGAGCGAGCGCAGCATGAGGTAACTGAGGATGCGCTCTTCGGGTTTGCCTTCGATGCGAGCCGCAAGCTTCTGATACATCTTCGGCGTGACGGCGATGTCTTCGGGAACTTCGTGGGTGCGTGCCTGGCGGCCGCTGCGTTGTGCTTCGCGGCGATCGCCGCGCGTCTGGATGCGCTTGACGGGCAGTGCGCCGAGGCCGAGCGAGTAGCCGAAGCTGGCGGCCAGCTCTTCGAATTGGACGACGCGGCGCGGGTCGGGCTTTTCGTGGATGCGATAGAGCGAGGGCACGCCGAGATCTTCGAGCCAGGTTGCGACGCACTCGTTGGCGGCAAGCATGAATTCTTCGATGAGGCGGTTGGCCCATGTGCGTTCGGCACGCGTGACGCCGCGCATCTGGCCCTGCTCGTCAAACTCGATGACCGGCTCGGGCAGATCGAAGTCGATGCTGCCCCGCTCCTCGCGCCGCTTGTTCATCAGCATCGCGAGGCGGTGCATGCGTTCGAAGTTGGGAACCAGGGAGGCATAGCGGGCGCGGGTCTCGGGATCGCCTTCGAGGATCGCGTGCACGTCGGTGTAGGTCATGCGCGCGGCGGAACGGATGACACCTTCGACAATCTCGAAGCTTTCAATGCGGCCGGCGGCGTTGAGCTGAATGATACAGCTTAGGACGAGGCGGTCTTCATTGGGGCGCAGGCTGCAGATGTCAGTGGAGAGCTCCTGCGGCAGCATGGGGATGGCGCGATCGGGAAAGTAGACGCTGGTGCCGCGCATGCGGGCTTCAAGGTCGAGGTCTGTGCCCGCGCCAACGTATTCGGTCACGTCTGCGATGTGCACCTGGAGTTCATACCCGCCGTCGGGGCGGTCGGTGACGAGGACGGCGTCGTCGAAGTCGCGTGCTGTTTCGCCGTCGATGGTGACGATGGACAGGCCGCGAAAATCGCGGCGGCGATCGACTTCAACGTCATCGAGAAATGCGACAGCACGCGCCTCGGCGAGTACCTTTTCGGGAAAGACGCGCGGCAACTGGTGCTTGCGGATCATCATCTCCACGTCGACGCCGAAGTCATCGGGGTCGCCGAGCACTTCGATGACGCGGCCGATCGGCGGACGCGTTGGTGTGGGCCAGCTGGTGATTTCGACGTCAACGACGAGGCCTTCGAGGTCGTCGAAATGAGCGGCGGTGGTTGCGGCTTCGCGGCCCAGAACGCGATGCGGTGTTGACGGTTGCTCCGTCTCAGGAACTTCCTCGCCGTGCGGGATGACGATGTGCTGTGTCATGCGCTCATCAAAGGGCACGACCTTGCCACCCCAGCCGCGAAGACGTGCGGCAGGGGACCGCGGAATGTTGGCCATCTCGCGATCAGATCTTGCGTAGTGAAATATCCCGACTACCGTCGGATTGCGCCGTTCGAGAATGCGCGCAACACGGCCGAGGCGGCGACCGTCGGCGCGGGGCGGCGCGAGTTCGACCAGCACCTGGTCGCCCTGCATGGCGCCGTTGATCTCGTCCGGTGGAATGAATACGTCATCTTCCTTGCCGGAGCCCTGGCGCGCATTGGGACGCACGAAGCCGTAGCCGTCGCGGTGCAGATCGAGACGGCCGGCGAGAAGGTTGTCGCGCGTTGTGCCGCTGGTCTTTTTGGGGATGCTCCAATGCTCGCGATCGGTCTTCACGAGGTCGCCTCGTGCCGTCATGCGGGCGAGTTGTTCCAGGAGCAGGCGCCGCTCGCGTCCGCCACCGAGGCCAAGTTCGCGCACCAGTTGCTTGTACGCGGCCTTTCCGCCGGTGGACCGCGCAATCTGTGCCAGCAGATCCCGATCGTTCATACCTCAAGAGTACAACCGGTCTCACACGGCATGCGGACAGTTTGTGCCGTCCGGGGCACACCGAAGCAGTTGCGGGCCCATCCTGGGGATTGCTTTGCGGTCCCAAAAAGCACAGGCCGCGCAAATCCATCCACGCGGCCTGCGTCCCCCCAGGCTGGATCATTGCTTCTTGAGCACCGCGGTTCCCTTTTCATCCATCAGGATGGCGCCCTCAAGCTTGCGGAAATCGGCGGCGCGGGTTGCGGGAATCTCAACCTGGCGCACGATGTATTCGCGCTCGTAGTGCAACTGGTCGCCTTTGGCGGTGATGGTCGAGTGGTAGCTCGCGAAGTCGAGATCGAGATTGACGGGATCGGGCGTCTCGTCCACGGCATAGCCCGGCGGCAACTTGATATCGAAGCTGTCGCGCCAGCGCCCGGTTGCACTTAATTCGATGGGCACTGTGCGGGGCTTGTCGTTGAACGGCGTGGCATGCGAGCCGACGACGCGGGGACGAACGAGCAGCAGCGTTCCGGCCTGGTGCGCGTACTGCGCAGCGGTCAGCTTGTAGTGCACTTCCATCGGCTTGTCGAGGTTGGAGGGCTGCACGAACTGGAATGAGTTGAGGACGACGCCCGGCACATCTTGCGCAATCTCGGTTTCCAGTGAGTCGCGGCGCTCCTTTTCGTCGGAGTACTTGAGGAGGTTGCGCAGTTCGGCGCCCTCGGGGCCGGAGTGCGTGGTATCCACCAGCCCGGTCAGGGTGCCGTCGGGCGCCAGGGTGAAGTCGCCTTTGCGCTCGGTTCCGTTGGCATCGGGAGGCAAAACCGGCAGCGCAATGACCTGGCTCTGCGGACCAGCGGCAAGAGTTCCGTAGCTGCCCTGCAAATAGGAGGGCAGATTGCCGACCGGAGTGTGCTGATTGGTTGGATCAAATATCAGGTAGCGTTTGCCATCGCGTGCCTTAACGATCGCCATCAGTCGCGGATCGCTCACGTCCGCGGGAATCTCGATCGCGGTGATCATGTGATTGCCATAGAGGGAAGGATCGTCGGGATCGACAATTCCGCGATGATCGTCCACGGGCATGTAATAGGCGTTGATTCCGGCCACACGCAGCATGGCGATGAGCAGGGTCGTCTTGTCTTTGCAGTCGCCGTAGCGATTACGGAAGATGTCACTCGCGTGATTGGCCTGGAGGCCGCCGATGCCGCGCGTCACCACGAAATAACGGATGTTCTTCTGGATCGAATCGGTGATGCGGCTAAGCTTGGTGTAAAAGTCCGGAGCGCCGGCGATGAGATTTTGCGTGAAGGTGGTGATCTCGGGTGAAGGCACAGGCCGATCGGATTCGAGTGCCGTGACCCATTGGCCGATGGCTTTCCACTCGTTGTCGGTCCCGTCGACGGCAGCGTCACCCCACTGGACGGACATGCGGGCGGCCAAGGCCTGCCATTCGGGACGCGAAGGTATGTCGCGCAAGTCGAGCGCGGGGACGTCTCTGAGTTCCCAGCGCCAGTGGTTGGGCGAGACTTCGACCGGAGAGACTGATTTGAAGCTGTGCCAAGCCTGCGAGTGCGGGTGACCGGGAGGCAGGTCGACTTCAAGCGCCTCAAAGACGACGGGGACGGAGTGCTGGATTTCCCAGACAGTTTCGTGCAGATAAGACTCCAGCTGCTCTTCGGACTCGCAAACGATCGTGGCGCCTACGTCCACGGCGGGCGGCAAAGCGACTTTTGTCTTCTCGGTTGAGAGCATGATGGGGATGCTGGTGTCACCCACTTCGGCGAAGTCGGTGTCCTGCGCCATGTATTGCTTCTCGTCGGCTGCGATGGTCCATGCGCGGAAGTAGTTGACCTTCTCGTCGACGTCGTAGCTGACGGAACAGGCTGAATTGCGACTGTTACGGCCCTGCGGCTTGAGGATGCGGACGACTTTGCGGTGCCGCTCAGTGGCGCGGCCGTTGCCGTCAACGGATTCGACATACTCCTCATAGAGGACGACGGAAGCCGCGTCTTTTGCGTAGTCGGGTGTGTGGGTTTTGTAGGCCTGGAGGGCCCAATCGGGGACGGGCTGATTTTTGCCGAAGATACTCGCCGAGCTCTGCACGGAAGCTACTGAGAGGAGCGCCACTGCGAAGGAGGGCTGAAGACGAGCGAGGGTCCGAAGCCGCGATGTCATGTTCAGTTCCCCTTGGCTTGCTGCGCTCTTGTGACGACGAGTTGCTGCTGATCGGCCGCGGCAACCTTCTGGTAGAAGTCGTGCAGGTCGCTGTAATCTTTCGGCTCGAGGATGGTGAAGTTATAGCCGACGGTGCGGGTGGTAATGATCTGAGTTCCTTTCGCCGACGATGAGGACTTGAAGATTGCATGATTGGGCCAGGCGACGCTTGCAGGCGCGGGAGGAGCATCCACCGCGAAGTCGTCGGGCAAATGGTAGGTCACCTCATCCTCTTCCACTTTTGGGAAATGCACGTCGACGGGTGATGATCTTTTATCTTCGGACACGAATGGATGGCTTGCATGCGACTCGAAGAAGAGCTCGGGCAGGAAGAGGTGTTTTCCTGTCGCGGTGGCGAGATTTCCGGAGATGTCAACGATCGCCAGCAGGTTCGCTTCGTAATCTGACAGGCCGAGGAAGTGGTTGAAGTTTGCCTGGACGCCGTCGGGCATGTATGCACGGATGGCCTCATTGAACTGCTTCTTGACCTCGTCTTCGTCATTCTCCAGCGTGAGTTGCCGCCAGTGCAGGGCATCCTGACCTCTCATGACGAAGCGGATTAACCCTTTCACTCCGCCGGAAGGATCGATGGTAAGCGCTGCGATTCGCTCGGTGACGTTGGCGGTGTAAATCCCCGCGGGCGTGGTGCCGGCGGCAATTCCCTTATCGGAATCGCGGAAGCCTGAGGCGAGTGAGTGTTTCCAGTGCAGCAGGCCGAAGGGACAAAGCTTCTGTCCCGGGTCCAGGTATACCTCTTTGCCACCAATTTCCGCGACGACGATGTAGTCGTCGAGCTGGCTTGTGGAGAGATATGTGGGATCGAAGAGGGCATGATTGCGATTGACGACCTGCATCGGATAAACGCGCAGTCCGGCGGCGCGGGCGAGGGCAAGGTAAAGGAGGGCGATATCGTTAGAGGGGCCGCTCTTCTGCTTCCAAACGTCTTCAGCATCCTTGATCTGCTTCAGATTTTCGCTTTTGCGCTCGGCCTTGGACTTCTCGCGGCTGAAGTCGGTGTTGTCGAGCTTCATAACCTCAGCGTAGATCTTGCGTGCTTTCTGCTCGTCGGTATCCGAGGAGCTGACAATCTGAGCGACAGCTTCTTTGAGGGTCTTGGTGGGATCGGCAAACCGGTTTGCCTCTTTCAGCCACCTTCCGCCCTCCTTCTGCCAGAATTCGGCGCCGGTGAAGTACTGGGTGTAGTAGAACTGCACGCGCCAGTTGATGCTGTTCTGTGGAAGCATCCAATCTTCCTTCGGAATAGCAGGGATATCGGTGAGGTCGAGGATGTATTTGCCGTCGATCTGCTGGGTCACCTTGGGTCCGATTCCGCCTACCGAGCCGTACATAAGTTTGTTAACCAGGTCGCCGCGGTTATTGGTGAGGTATCGGATGTCTTTGGATGGGATGAACTCGTAATGCGCCTTGTGAACGAAGCAGGGCTGTTGAACCTCCCATTCCGGCGAAGAAACCAGGTTGTCGTCGTAGCGGATCTGGAGCTTGTATTCGAGGATGCTGCCGACCTCGACGCTGGGCAGCGTGAAGACCATGGTGTTGAACTGGAAGTCTTTTGTCTTTACGTCCATCAGGTCGGATGGCTTGGCGTTGAGAGGAATAACAGTGCCGTCGGAGTGAATGGTGCGGCCCTGGATGTCAGTGACTTTGAAGTTGCGGCGCTCGTAGGGGGTGCGGACAGTCGCCATTTCCTTGCCCTTCTCCGTGAGCACTTTGATTCGGGCGTAGAGAAGGTGATAGTGCAGGTTGTCGTCGCCCTTCTCTTCGCGATAGAGATAGACGGCATCGGCCCCGGGCGCCTTGGGATCGGACGTCATCTCCAGCTCTTCTTTGGTTGGTGCTGGGAACTGAGCGTTGAGAACGGTGGGAACCGCAACTGCAAGGCAACAGAAGGAAAACAGCAAAAGCGTGCGCGAACGCATGGGTTTAACCCTTCTTGCAGGAATGATTGGAAGTGTAGCGCAGTTTTGGCCGGCCGCGCGGCTGATATGTGCCACGTTTGGGTTATTTGCAATGATTCAAAAAACTGAAATCCAGTGAAATCAGGAGTAAGAGAGACAACGGTGGCGGTGTTACGGCGCGCCTGTAATTCCGGAGGTTACACTTGATGCGTTTGGAATCTGCATGAAAGAAGGAAACGTATTTAATGCGTGATCGTCGTTGGTCAACAGGCCTATTGGTTTTTTTTGCCGCGGCATGGGCTCCCCTTGCCGCAGTGGCGCAGTGGACTCCACCTAACCCGGTAGTGAGCTTCGAGAAACAGGCGAATGGCGTGGAGATTCATCAGAAGGCCGGAGTACTGCGCCTCGAAGTAGACGCGCCAGATGTGTTGCACGTCACATACTCTCCTCTCGACGGCGGCCACGAAACGCGCCTGCCGGATCACGTGGTGGTGAAGCATGATTGGGCGGGTGCATCGTTCGAGGTCACGTCAGACGAGAAAGCCATCACGCTCTCCACCCCGAAACTGAAGGCGGTGGTGGAGCGGGAGAGCGGCGCGCTGCACTACATTGGATCGGACGGCAGGCAACTGACTACCGAAGGCTATCGCTCGCTGAAACCGGTGGAGGTGAACGGCGAGAAGACTTTCCATGCGGAGCTGTTCTTCCCCACTTATGGATCGCACGAGGGGCTCTACGGGCTGGGCCAGCACCAGGCTGGGGTGTGGAACTACCGCGGCGAGCCGGTTCCGCTGCAGCAGGAGAACACGGAGATTGCTGTTCCCCTGCTGGTTTCGACCAACGGGTACGGCATCTTCTGGAACAATCCATCGCGCACGCTGGTTGACAATCGCTTCGTTCATTCGCTTTTCATCACGGCGGAAGTTGCGGATCGCATTGATTACTACTTCCTGTATGGCCCCGAGGCCGACCAGATCATCGGGCACTATCGCGAACTGACGGGCGAGGTTCCTCTCTTCGGGCGCTGGGCCTATGGCCTCTGGCAGTGCAAGAACAAGTACCAGTCGCAGGCGGAGATCGAGGGCGTTGCGGCGAAGTATCGCGCACTGCACATTCCGGTGGACAACATCGTGCAGGACTGGTTCTGGTGGGCGACGATGGGCGAGATGACCTGGAATCCCCACTATCCCGATTCGCAGGGCATGATCAACAAACTGCACGGCGAACATTTTCACCTGATGGTTTCGGTGTGGCCGTTCTTCCGGCCGGGCACGAGCGTCTACGACCAGTTCGACAAGAATGGATGGTTCATTGAAAAGACGAAGACCGGCGGGTTCCATCCTGTTGGGCAGGCGCTGTATGACCCGACGAATCCGGATGCGCGCGCGCAGTACTGGAAGAACATCGACACAGCTCTCTTCGAAAAGGGCGTGGACGCATGGTGGCTGGATACCGATGAGCCCGAAACCGAGGGACGCGAAGACAACATCCTCCTCGATCATCAATTGCACATCGGATCGGGTGCGCGGTACGCGAATATCTATCCGCTGTTCCATACGGAGGGTGTTTCGGAGGGTCAGCAGCAGGCTTCCGACAAGAAGCGCGTCTTCATCCTGTCACGATCTGCCTATGCGGGCGTGCAGCGGCTTGGCGTGACGGCTTGGTCAGGCGATGTGCTGAGCGACTGGCTGAGCTTTGCGCGTCAAATTCCGGCGGGATTGAACTATTCGATTTCGGGTTTGCCGTACTGGACTACGGATATCGGCGGATTTATCTCCGGCGGAAATCTGAACGATCCCAGGTTCCGCGAGCTTTTTGTGCGCTGGTTCCAGTTCGGCACGTTCTCGCCGATCTTCCGTGTGCACGGAACGCGGTATCCGGATGAGAACGAACTCTGGTCGTACGGACCCGAGGCGCAGAAGATCCTGGTTGACTACGACAACTTGCGCTATCGGTTGCTGCCCTACATCTACTCTGAGGCGTGGCAGGTGACGAGCAATCACGGCACCCTGATGCGCCCGCTGGTGATGGACTGGCGCAACGATGTGGCGGCGCAGAATACGGGTGATGAGTATCTCTTCGGACCGGCGATTCTGGTGAGCCCGGTGACGACACAGGGCGCTACAAGCCGCAGCGTCTACTTGCCGAGGGCGACCTGGTACGACTTCTGGACCGGCGCGAAGGTCGAAGGCGGAAAGCACATCGAGGCCGATGCGCCGCTCACGAAGCTGCCGCTCTACGTGCGCGCAGGTTCGATCATTCCGATGGGGCCAACGATGGAGTGGTCCACCGAGAAGCCCGCAGATCCGATCGAGGTGCGCGTTTATCCCGGGGCCGACGGTGACTTCACCTTCTACGAAGACGAGAACGACAACTACGAATACACCAAGGGACAACATGCAACCATTCAGTTGCATTGGGATGATACAGCGAAGACGTTGACCTTTGGCGCGCGGCAGGGAAGTTTCCCGGGAATGCTGGAAAAGCACAGGTTCAACGTGGTCGTGGTGGGCGAGGGTCGCGGCGCAGGGATTGGTGACAGTACCACACATGCGAATGGGGTGGTTTACAAGGGCGAACGGGTGGCGCTGAAGCCGTAAAAACAGTCATTAGCGGTTAGCTTGTTCGTGGCCGGCCGGCATTTTGGGGCCGTTACGTAGACCCGAAAGACCGAAAAGTGACTGGATGGAGCTAAAGGCTAAGACCTAACAGATTGTTGTTCCAGCATCGTCGCTACGAGCGCGAGCGGCAGGCCGACGACGTTGAAGTAGCAGCCCTCGACGCGCGGGATCCACCTGGCTGCAAAGCCCTGGATAGCATAGGCACCGGCCTTGTCCATGGGCTCGCCGGTGGCGATGTAGGCGGCAATCTCGTCGTTGCTCAGCGTATGGAACTGCACGCCGGTAACTTCGGCGGCGACCTCGGTGCCTTTAGCGGAGGCGACGGCGACGCCGGTGATGACGCGATGGGTGCGGCCTGAGAGCATGCGCAACATGCGGGCGGCATCGGCGGCGTCGAGGGGCTTGGCGAGGATGTGGCCGTCGAGGGTAACGGTGGTGTCGGCGCCGAGGACAACTGCGTCCGGATCGTTCAGCTCGGCGAAGACCGCCTGAGCCTTGTCGCGCGCGAGGCGGACAACGTAGTCGATGGGTTCTTCGTCGGGGCGCGGATCCTCGTTGACGTGCGCGGGACACACCTCGAATGTGAAGCCCGCCTGGGCGAGCAGTTCGCGGCGGCGCGGCGAAGAGGAGGCGAGGATCAATCGGCGCATGGCAACTGTTCTAAAGCTCGTTGCATAAATGCCAAATATCCCTCTGGGGCTAAAGCCCTGTGTTTTTCTGGCTCCTTTCGGCACGACTGAAATCGTGCCGGTTTACAAAACCCGTTGCGCAAAGAGCTTCTCCGCATTCTATTTGGTCGTAGGTGTTACAAAACTGATTTATGAAGCCAGTTCAAGCTTAACGCGTCCCGCCCGGTACGCTCCCAGTGTGCGGATTTGCCGGCTTGGGTCAGACTGCACGTGTACGATCGAAGGCGAAATGATCTTTGCAGACCAGGCGCTGGCACGACGGCTTGAGGGCGCGGAGGCTTTTGCCTGCGCGCAGTTCGCAGAGGCGCGCAAGCGGCTGTTCCCGGAGAGTACGTCCGCGTGGATGAAGTGCGCGGGCGCGACCGTCGTGTTTGACGGCGTCGACGCGCCTACGACACAGACCTTCGGACTTGGCCTCTACGAAGAACTCGCGCCGGCCGCACTGGATGAGATTGAGCGCTTCTTTCTCGATCGCGGAGCCGAGGTGATGCACGAGGTGTGTCCGTTTGCCGGTGCGGCGACTCTGGATTTGCTCTGCGCGCGCGGTTATCGCCCGCTCGAGATCAGCAGCGTGCTCTATCGGGCAGTCGAGCCGGCCGCTGAAGCGCATCCGGGCAACATTCGCGTGCGCGTAATTGATCCGGTGGAGGCAGACTTGTGGAGCAGCATCAGCGCGCGTGGCTGGGCAAGCGAGCATCCGGAGTTCGAAGAGTTTGTTCGCGAGATGGGCGCGGTGTGTGCGGCGCGACAGCAGAGCCCCTGCTTCCTTGCCGAGATCGACGGAACCGCCGGTGCTGCCGGGGCGCTGATACTGCATGAGGGTGTGGCCCTCTTTGGCGGAGCCGCTACGGTTCCCGAACTGCGACGGCGAGGATTGCAGTCGGCGCTGCTGCACGAGCGAATGCGCTACGCCGCCGAACATAGCTGCGACCTGGCCATGATGGTCGCTGAAGCCGGATCGAACTCGCAGCGGAATGCGGAACGCAAGGGATTTCGCATGGCGTATACAAGGCTGAAGTGGAAACTGGTCGGGCGGTAGTCTTACGTTCCGTGTTTAGAGGTCGCATGAATGGTTCGGCTACAGTTTCAGCCCGGTATGTAATGTGCCCGCCGTTGCCAGACCCCAAGCCATCCTAGGGGTGTTGTGAGCCATGCCGAAGCGGCCGTCGGGGCCGAGCAGGATGATGCCGCCGTGGCCGCCGAGACGGTTGTAGAGGTATTCCATGGCTTCGCGCGTGGCGAGGTCGGGCGCGGTTCCGTTGGCCACGCGATCGACGGCCCATTTGCCGAGCACGAGCTTCATGATCGGCTCGCCCCATCCGGTGAGCGACACCGCGGCCGACAGGTTGTCGGCATAGCAGCCGCAGCCGATGAGCGAGGAGTCGCCGACGCGGCCCGGGGTTTTGTTCAGCGTGCCGCCAGTCGATGTGCCGGCGGCGAGGTTGCCGTCTGCATCAAGAGCGACGGCGCCGACGGTGTCGTGGCTGCGGAAGTCGGCAGGCTCGTCGTCCTCCGCCTGCGAATCCTGGTTGTGCCGCATTACGGCGGTTTCAGGGCTCTTGTCGTCTTCCAATCCTGAGAACGTTGCGTCGGCGAAACCGGCAGCCTGGCGCTCCTTCGCAACTCTCAGCCGCTGGCGCTCGCGATCGAGGACCAGCTCTGCGTTGTCGATGAGGGGCATGCCGTGCGCGCCGGCAAACTCCTCCGCGCCGGAGCCGACGAAGTACACATGGGGGCTCAACTCGAGCACAAGGCGTGCGGCCTGGATGGGATTGCGCAGGCGCTCGACGCAGGCCACGCCGCCCGCTTTCATGCGGCCGCCGTCCATCAGCAGCGCGTCAAGTTGCACGCGTCCATCGGAGGTGAGAAAGCTTCCCCGGCCTGCGTCGAAGGTCGAATCATCCTCCATCTCGGTCACGGCGGCTTCGACGGCGTCGAGGGCCGAGCCGCCGCGAGCAAGTATCCGGTATCCGGCTTCGAGCGCGTTGCGAACGCCGGCTTCGTGCGATTCTGCTGCATCGTCGGGAATGGCCCAGGCCCCGCCGTGAACCAGCAAGGTTGGGTTGTGCGTTTTCGAGTGCATCACCCGTAATGGTATTCGATCGAACCCCAACTTCCGGAATCTGGCTCGCCCCCGCCGCGCGCCGGGGATCTCCACGGATCCGCCAGCCTTGATGTCAACAGCCCATCGGATCGAATGGGCGCTAAGTCTCTGAGTTTATTGCGCAAAAAAGTTTGCGAGGGTTTGCAGGTTATTCTGCGCATTTTCGTTAAGCTGAGAAACAGCAATCGCAATCATGCAAATGAGAGAGCCGCCGAGGCTCTCAATTTCTTTCGGGCTCCTTCCGGGGAGGACACGCCGCAAGGGAGTGACTGGTCACCGGGAAGTCTAAGGCTGTCGGCTGCCTCCAGCAGTGGAAGGCTGTCCGGGAATGGTCCGACAGATGAACGTTACAAAACCGAAGATCGTCGAAATCAAGAAGAAGAGCAAAAAGACCAGATCGAAGGCCAGGCGAGGCTCACAGAAGTTGCGTGAAGCGGCCAACAAAGTCATGGGCCGCGATTCAAAGGAAATCGCCGAGGCTCTCTCAGAGAACGGTAAGAAAGGCCAACTTCAGAGCATCAAGTTCATGTACGAGCTGTCTGAAGCGGGTGCGGAGGACGATGAGCGCGAAGGCGCACGCAAGATCCGCAGCATGGCATTGGAGCTGGCGAACTCGCCGCCATGGACCGGTCCATTACCTTCAGAAGAATTGGACGAAGACAGCGACCCCGACGAGGACTAGAGTTCCGCTGCGAGGCATTCTTGCCATAGAGCAGATCTTTCATCAACGATAACTTGAACGGGTCATGGTCCCGGGTGAGCCGCACTGATTTGCGTGCAGCCCGTGGACATGGCCCGTGTCGGAGCAGGGAAAAGGAAGAATCACGCATGAGCCTCATTCGAATTAAACACATTCGCGCCGCCAAAGGTTTGGGAGTGTGTCTCGCGTGGATGGCGCTGGCGCTTGCGGCACTGGCGCAGAGCATGAGCACGACGACCGTGCAAGGCACAGTGTACCTGGCGAACGGCTCACCTGGTTCGGGCACACTACAGATTAGCTGGCCCGCATTTACCACGGCATCGAGCCAGACCGTGGCTGCCGGCAAGATCACCACCGACATCGGCGCGGACGGCTTTGTGAGCGTGAACCTTGCGCCCAACCTGGGCTCATCGCCAGCAGGTCTGTTTTACACGGCTGTCTACCACATGAGCGACGGCACCACGAGCACAGAGTACCGACGGATCGAACCCGCCCAACTACTCTGAGTTCTCCGCGGCGCTGATCTTCAACTTGCCGCTCGCTTCGTAACCACCCCGGTGTGTGGCATCAATCAACGGAGAACGACGAATGCGAATGATGAATGAATTCGAAGCGCAGGTCTTAAGCGATCTGAATGTCTTGAAAACGCAGATGAACGGATTGGTGGGCGACGGAAACGGCGGCCGTATCGCCGACCTGGAACACCGCATGGAACGTAACGAGCACAACTGGCAGCGTGCCAAGGGATTTCTGGCGGCGTTCAGCGTGGTGCTCGCGATTGTGGAAGTCGGGATACAGGCATGGCAACGGCATTAGCATGTTGGTGAATCGCGGCGGAGAGAATATCTGACCAAGTACGTCTCTCAGGAGCTAAAGCCCGCTGTGTATTCTGGAGCATTTGCGGCACGACTAAAGTCGTGCCCTGACACAAAGCCGCTTTGCAGATAGCTTTCCGCATCCTGTAAAGTCGTGTCCTGTTATGAAACCTGCCTGGGAGATATTCACCAAACACCGCCTGGTCCTCTGCCGATGACCTGCAGCATGAAACTTCCCCGTTAGCCACTTATAATCACTCCATGAGCGACAAGCCGTTAGTTGGCGTGGTGATGGGCAGCAAGAGCGACTACGAGGTGCTGTCTGCAGCCGTAGAAGTCCTGCGCGCATTGGAGATTCCGCACGAGGCGCGCATCGTCAGCGCGCATCGCACACCCGACTGGCTCTTCAAATACGCCGAGACAGCCCGTGAGCGCGGCCTGCGGATCATCATTGCCGGTGCGGGCGGCGCTGCCCACCTTCCCGGAATGCTCGCTTCCAAGACGCTGGTGCCCGTGCTCGGCGTACCTGTGCCGGCGACACTGCTCAACGGGCTCGATTCCCTTCTCTCGATCGTGCAGATGCCCAAGGGCGTCCCCGTCGGCACACTGGCCATCGGCAAGGCCGGCGCGGCAAACGCTGCGCTGCTCGCAGCGGAGATTCTCGCCGCTACTGATTCGGCGCTCTACGAGCGGCTCGCCGCATGGCGCTCGGCACGGACAGAAGAAGTCCTAAAGCAGGAGCTGCCTGAGTGACCTCCGATTTGCCGCCCATCATTGAACCCGGCGGCCTCATCGCCATTCTCGGCGGGGGCCAGCTTGGCCGCATGACCGCCATGGCCGCGCGCACCATGGGCTATCGCGTGCTCGTTATGGATCCGGAGCCCAGGTGTCCGGCAAGCTTTGTTGCCGATGAAACGATCGTGGGTGCATGGGACGACATTTCTGCTGCGAAAAAGCTGACGCGCGATGCCGACGTCGCAACGATTGAGATCGAGCAGATCGGCGTGGATGCCCTGAACGAGGTCGCGCAACTCGTGCCGCTTCGGCCCGGCGTCGAACCGATCCGCATCATCCAGGACAAGACACTTCAGAAGACGTGGCTCGCTGAGAACGGATTCCCGGTCGGTCCGTTTCGCGTGATTCAAAGCGAAGATGACCTGCACAATGCGGTGCGGGCGCTCGGCGGCTGGGTGTATCTGAAGATCGGGCGAGGTGGCTACGACGGCCGCGGCCAGGTTCGTATCGGCATGGATGCGCCGCTGAGCCCGCAATCCATTACGGATGCATGGAAAGCCATCGGGCAAAAACCCGCAGTTGCCGAGCAGGCGCTCGACATCGATTGCGAGATCAGCGTGATGGCCGCGCGCAGTCCCTCGGGCGAAGTGCGCAGCTATCCCGCAGCCCGCAATCACCATGAGAATCAGATCCTCGCCTGGAGCGTGCTTCCCGCCGGCATCTCGCCAGATATGGAAAAGCGCGCCGAGCAACTGGCTGCTTCGATCATTGAGGCACTCGGCATCGAGGGACTGCTCTGCGTTGAGATATTTCTTACCAGGCAGGGCCGGCTCCTGGTGAACGAATTGGCGCCGCGACCGCACAACAGCTATCACCAGAGCGAACGCGGTTGCGTCACCAGCCAGTTCGAGCAGCTTGTGCGAGCGACATGCAACCTGCCGCTGGGCGATACGTCGCTCATCACTCCGGCCGCGATCGTGAACCTGCTTGGCGATATCTGGCTCACGATGTCGCCGAACTTCGCGGCGGCGCTCGCCGTCCCGAGCGTGCGGTTGCATTTATATGAAAAACGGGCCGCGAAGATGGGCCGCAAAATGGGCCACCTGTCTGCGATTGGGGCAACGGCAGAGGAAGCACTGGAGCGCGTACTGGAAGCGAAGCGGCGGCTGTAGATTAATTCTTGCTTTCCCACCTTTTCCGCAAAAGGCGCGGAAGGATGGAGCACCCAGTTCATCAAAGCGGCGCATTCCTCAACTGAACTGCTCGGCCTTCTCCCATCGCTTGGGCCGCCTGTTTTGTTGCAGAATCTTCTTGCGCAGGCGCAGCGACTTCGGCGTGATCTCCACCATCTCGTCATCAGCGATAAACTCGATGGCCTGCTCGAGGTTCAGCGTTTTGTACGGCACCAGGCGGATGGCGTCGTCGGCGCTCGACGCACGCATGTTGGTCAGCTTCTTTTCGCGAACCACGTTGACGTCGAGATCGTTGTCGCGCGAGTGCTCGCCGACAACCATCCCCTCGTAAACTTCTACGCCTGCACCGACAAACAGAATGCCGCGCTCCTGCAATCCGTTCAGTGAATACGTCGTGGTCAGGCCCTGGCGATCGGCGATCAGCGCGCCCGTCGGCCGCTGCGGAATCTCGCCCTGGTATGGGATGTATCCATCGAACAACGAATTCATCACGATGGTTCCGCGCGTCTCCGTCAGCATCTCGCTGCGCAGGCCGATCAGCCCGCGGCTGGGCACGCGAAACTCCAGGCGCACACGGCCCGAACCATGATTATGCATCTTCGTCATCTCGCCCTTGCGCGGACCGAGCTTCTCAATCACCACACCGGTGTGCTGCTCCGGCACGTCAATCGTCAGGCGCTCTACCGGTTCCATGCGCGTGCCGTCGACAACCTTGGTCACGATCTCGGGCCGGCCCGCCATCAACTCAAAGCCTTCGCGGCGCATCATCTCAATCAGAATGGCGAGTTGAAGTTCACCGCGCCCCAGCACCTTGAACGTGTCAGGCGAGCCCGTCTCCTCCACGCGAATCGACACGTTGGTCAGCAGCTCTTTCTCAAGCCGCTCGCGCAGGTTGCGACTGGTCACATACTGGCCTTCCCTGCCCGCAAACGGCGAGTTGTTCACGCTGAACTGAATCGCGATGGTCGGCTCGTCAATGACGATCAGCGGCAGCGGAGCCGGCGTCTCCAGTGACGTGATGGTCTCGCCGATCGTGATTCCCTCCACGCCCGCTACGGCAACAATGTCGCCCATCACCGTCTCGGTGATCTCGGTGCGTTTCAAGCCCGAAAACGTGAACAGCTTCGTAATCTTGGTCTTTTCGAGCGACCCGTCGCGCTTCGAAATCGCCACCTCATCTCCCGCATGCAGCGTGCCCTGGAATACGCGGCAGATCGCGATGCGTCCGAAGTAATCCGAGTAGTCGAGATTGGTGACGAGAATCTGCAGCGGCGCCTCGGCATCGCCTGTCGCCGCGGGAATGGTAGACACAATGGTCTCGAACAGCGGCTTCAGGTTCTCACCGGGCGTGTTGAGGTCGAGGGTTGCGGTGCCGGCCTTCGCCACTGCGTACAGGACCGGGAACTCAAGCTGCGACTCTTCCGCATCGAGATCGATAAAAAGGTCGTAAATCTCGTTCAGCACCTCCTGCGGACGCGCATCGGGCCGGTCGATCTTGTTGATCACCACGATCGGCGCGAGCTTCGCCTCCAGCGCCTTCGCCAGCACGTAGCGCGTCTGCGGCAGCGGACCCTCGGCCGCGTCCACAAGCAGCATCACGCCGTCCACCATCTCCAGCGCTCGCTCCACCTCGCCGCCAAAATCGGCGTGGCCCGGCGTGTCGACAATATTGATCTTGCCGCCGGCGTAGTTTATGGCGGTGTTCTTGGCGAGAATGGTGATGCCGCGCTCCCGCTCCAGTTCGTTCGAGTCCATCACGCGCTCGGCTACCTGCTCGTTGGCGCGAAACGTGCCGGACTGTCGCAGCATGGCGTCAACAAGTGTGGTCTTACCGTGGTCAACGTGGGCGATGATGGCGATATTGCGTATCGTCTGGCTCACAGGGGCAATGTTCCTTTTCTTTTCGGGCAAACCTGGGATTTGCGTTAGCCAGGCCTCAATGGGCCTTCAGGTCGGGTATGAAGATGCGATGATTAGCCGCACAATGCGGCAACTTCTATTTTAGCAGCAACGCAATTCCAGCAGAATCAACGCGCTGAACGAGATGGACATGCGCTGATCCGGTTTCCCGCGGACCGCCTCAGCGTTTACACTCATCGGCAAATGATCCGCGACGCTCAATCCCGCTTCGTTTCGCTTCCGCCGCTGACCCGTTCTTTCGCTCTGACGCTGCTGACCGCCAGCCTGCTCTCGCTTCTGGCTGTGCCCAATCGAGCTGACGCGCAGGGCGTCCGCGGCAACACGGACCTGCTAATCTACGCCATCGACGTGGAAGGCGGCCAGGCTACGCTGCTCGTCAGCCCCTCCAAGGCATCGCTCCTCATCGATACCGGCTGGCCCGACAACAACGGCCGCGACGCCGAGCGCATCCAGGAGGCGATGAAGGACGCGGGCATCACCAGGCTCGACAAGGTGCTCATCACGCATTTCCACACCGACCACGTGGGCGGCGTGCCGGAGCTGGTGAAGCGCGTCCGGGTCGGCGAGTTTCTCGATCACGGCGTAAACCGCGAAGACTCCGACATCACCCGCAAGGACTACGCGGCCTACACCAAGGCTATCGGCAATACGCCGCGCCGCACGCTGCATCCCGGCGACGTCATCAATATTCCCGGCCTCAACACCGTCGTCCTCACAGCCGACGGCGAACACGCCAGCTCCGTGCCCGGCATCAAGCCCGAACCCAATCCCTACTGTGCCGGCGAGCCCAAGTGGGAGTTGGACGCAACCGAGAATCCGCGATCCGTTGGAATATTGGTTCGCTTCGGCCTCTTCAGCTTTCTCGATCTTGGCGACCTCACCAAACCCAGGGAGATCGAACTTGTCTGTCCCAACAACCCCATCGGCACCGTGAGCCTTTATCTCGTCAATCACCACGGCTTCAACCAGTCAAACTCGAAGGCTCTCGTCGACGCCATCCATCCCCGCGTGGCCATCATGGACAACGGTGCGCACAAGGCCGGCAGCCCCGAAGCCTGGCAGACCGCGCACGAGAGCCCCGGCCTGCTTGATCTCTACATGCTGCACACCGCAGAGGACTCCGACGCCGCCCACAACAGCCCCGTGGCATTCATCGCAAATCCGAAGGGCGACAGCGATGGCCACTACTTCAAAGTGTTCGCGAACGGCGACGGCAGCTTCAGCGTGACCAACTCCCGCACCGGAAAAACAAAAGAGTATCCGCACGAATGAGGGAGGCCCTGTATACGTGGGCCATCGAACGTGTCACGGTGCAAGTCCACAGGCTCCGGGAAAACTCGTTCTGGGGCTGGTTTTGTAATCGGGGAAAATCAACGCAGGCTCTAGCACGAACCAACACAGAACCAAGCGCAATGCCGGCTCTATCCGCGATTCACCACTACCCGCGCGCGGCGCGCCTGGCATACAGCGCTTCCAGCGCATCGCACGCCGTCTTCACGCCGTCCTCGCCGCGCATCTGTTTGGCCACAGCGCGCGCCTTGTTGGCGATCCCGGGATCTTCGAGGATCTTGCGCAGCTTGCGCGTCACCTCCTTCGGCTTGTAGCTCGCCTTCTGGATCACCTTGGCTACGCCCAGCCGTTTCATCCGCCGCGCGTTGTCGGGCTGGTCGTGCGAGTAGGGCATGATCAGCATCGGCTTGCCCGCGCGGAGACACTGC
>Ga0326728_10005746_pt1 | contig 34309 bp, 32 predicted proteins | sample MB3enrmetagenome_FD_207602 | JGI IMG/M metagenome (GOLD analysis project Ga0326728, IMG submission 207602) | Lab enriched peat soil microbial communities from McLean, Ithaca, NY, United States - MB31MN | ecosystem: Environmental > Terrestrial > Soil > Wetlands > Peat | place: USA: New York...
CGTAACAGAGGAAATTCCCCACGTTCATAAGGCAAAACAGAAACGCGAAAAGCCCCAGCACCTGACGGCGCCGCTGCTTGGCGAAGGAGTAAAGTCCCCGGGCAGCGAAATAGAAGACTCCGTTACCCAACAGAACCCCAGCGACGGCGATCAAGGATGCCAGGTAACCCTTGCCCGCCGCGAAAATCGGATCGTAGTCAACGTTCTCGTCGATGCCGAGGAGGAACGCGACGTTCTGCGGGGTCAGGTGACCGTAGTTCAAAGCCAACGGATTAGCCTTATAACCTACAGCCCAGGCGGTGAAAGAATGTGCGTACTCGTGGACTAGGTAACCGAGTGCATGAGCAAACCACCAGAGCGAAACAACCAGCAGCCAGAAAAGTACAGTTTTCCGTTGAGGCATGGCCATAGTGTAGCGCTTGAGCAACTAGCCGTCCACAGTCCGCGGAAAGGACAGAAGTCCACCTGGTAGTCACAATTTCGTTTCACGAACTTACTTTCTGCCCGTCAATGCGGACCTCGGGCGCAGGGACCTCGTTTGGTGCCGATAGGGAGCGGCATGTCAGTGTAAGAACTGAGCTTATCCTATCAGAATGCGGTTAGCGCCTGAGTAACGGGGTGTTCGGAAGTCGCTCTGGACAGCGTCGTGAGCACGATTCTCCAGGGCGCCGAAGGGCGTGGGTCCTGCCTGACGCCGCAGGGTTTACCGATGGGCCGTCACTTGGAGGTATAGTTGCCGGCAATGAGTTACCTGGAAGCAGGCAAGGCATCAGAGTGAGACGCAGTTTGCCTTTACTCAGCTCTTTACCTGAGGACGTAAAGGTCCTCGCGGCGAAGGGCACTCAGGGCGTGGCCGGGCCACGCGGGCAGGGGAGCAGCTTCTCGCGGCGGCTGCGCCGTCGCCTCGCGGACCACTCGCTCGACGTAGGCCTCGCTTGATATTCCTTCGGCGCGTGCCCGCTGGGCAACGCGTGACTCGAGTTCAGGGGGCAACGTGACGGTCATAGATCGCTCCTCCTCAATCACTCCACATTATTCTACTTGGGGTCGCTGCCGCTGTCAGTGAGTGATGGACTCCGGTGACCTGGCGTGTCGTGCATCCATTGCCCTGGCTACCCTGCTGACGTTTCACCCTCCCAAGTTTTAGGGTATAGTGTTCGGCGCTTGTTGTAACGGATATTAAAGGTCCCTGACATCATGAAGGCTCTAACGCTGACGGATTACAAACACTTGGTCTATGGGGATGCCCCGGACCCGCAGATCGCCGACCAGGAGGTCCTGGTCAGGGTGCGGGCGTGCGGGATCTGTGGCAGCGACGTGCATGGGATGGACGGCTCCACCGGACGCCGCCACCCGCCGATCATCATGGGTCACGAGGCTGCCGGCGTGATCGCCGAGGTAGGAAAACAAGTCGAGGGTTGGAAGACAGGTGACCGTGTAACCTTCGACTCGACCATTTCTTGTGGTTCGTGCTGGTTCTGCCAGCGCGGGCTGGTAAACCTGTGCGATCATCGCCGGGTGTTGGGGGTCTCTTGCGAGGATTACCGGCAACACGGAGCCTTCGCCGAATTCGTGGCCCTGCCCCAGCGCATTTTGTACCGTCTCCCCGACTCCGTCTCCTTCGAACAAGCCGCCATGGTTGAACCGGTGTCCGTGGCGGTGCACGCCGTGGAACGCACCCCGGTTTCTCTGGGTGACACCGCGGTGGTCATGGGGACCGGGATGATCGGCCTCCTGGTGGTACAAGCCCTGCGCGTCGCGGGATGTGGAACGATCATCGCTGTCGATTTAGAGCCGCAGAAGTTGGAGTTGGCGCTGACACTCGGCGCCGACGTAAGCCTGAAGGCAGATGAGTGCGACGTGGTCAAAGCGGTGCGGAGCCTCACTCAAGGGCGGGGGGCTGACGTGGCCCTGGAAGTCATAGGTTTGAGCCCAACCATCAACACCGCAGTTGCCAGCCTGCGCAAAGGCGGGTCGCTGACCCTGGTGGGGAATTTCCGGCCATCCGTGGAGATCCCGCTGCAAGCGGTGGTCACGCGGCAATTGACGCTGGCAGGGAGTTGCGCCTGTAGCGGTGAATACCCTGCCTGTTTGGATTTGCTGGGCCGTAGGGCCATCAATACGGAGGCGCTGGTCAGCGCCACCCCTCCCTTGGCAGAAGGCGCAGCCTGGTTCAAACGCTTGTATGACCGTGAACCCGGCTTGCTCAAAGTAATCCTGCATTGTTAGCGCCATGGAAGCACTCAAAACCGCCATCGTCGGCTGTGGTAAAGTCGGGCACCTGCACGCCAAAGCCCTTAGCCGCACCCCGGAGTCCGTTTTCGTCGCCGCTTGCGGCAGAGACCTGGCGCGCACCGAAAAATTTGCCGCTGCCTACAACGTTAAACCCTATCGCGACGTCGAGGAGATGATTGCCCGCGAGGGCGTGCAAGCGCTCGCGATCTGCACTCCCCACCCCTTGCACGCCTATCACGCCGTCAAAGCCGCCAAGGCCGGCGTCCATATCCTTATCGAAAAGCCTCTGGCATCGTCGCTGGAGGATTGCGACACCATCCTTTATGCGGCAAAAGAGAATGGGGTGAAAGTGGGGATGGTTTCACAGCGGAGATTCTATGCTCCTTGTGCGAGGGTCAAGAAGGCGATCGAGGATGGAAAGCTGGGCCGCCCGATCCTCGGCTCCGTGGCCATGTATGGTTGGCGTGATGAGGCCTACTACCGCAGTGATGCTTGGCGCGGTTCGTGGCAAGGCGAAGGGGGAGGAGTCCTGGTCAACCAGGCGCCGCACCAACTTGACCTGCTCCAATGGTATATGGGTCCGATTGAGGAACTCTTCGGATTTTGGGCCAACTTGAATCACCCCTACATCGAAGTCGAGGACACCGCGGTGGCGGTGCTGCGTTTCAAAAACGGCGCGCTTGGCAATATCGTGGTCAGCAATTCCCAAAACCCTGCGCTCTACGGAAGAGTCTACGTGCACGGCAGCAACGGCGCTTCCATAGGGGTCCAAACCGATGGCGGGGCAATGTTTATCGCCGGAATGTCCAACATCACCGAACCCCCCATTAACGATCTGTGGACCGTGCCGGGGGAAGAAGAACTTCTGAAAAAGTGGCAGAAGGAAGACTCTGATTTCTTTCTTAGTATTAATCCCATCGAATACTATCACCAACTCCAGATTTCCGAATTCTTAAAGGCCGTCATGGCGGGCCGCGCTTCCGCCGTCCCGGGCGAAGAGGGGCGCAAAACCGTGGAAATCTTTGAGGCCCTCTATCGCTCCCAGCGCGATCGGAAACCGATCAAGTTCCCCTTAACGCCGGAAACCGGCGGTCACGATTCGGGTGGCCCCCCGACCGGTCAAAAGCCTTGACCGCGCCCAGGCTGTTTCCTCGGCCGCGGGGCGCGGCTGCGCGCGAAGCGAAGCCACCGGCCTTCCGCCCTGCCCTTACGCGCTCATGATAGACTCATTGATTCTCCCATGAGGAGGCGGAGCATGGCACTTTATCTGGTTACAGGCGGGGCAGGATTCATTGGTTCACACATCGTGGAAGAGTTGGTCGGGCGCGGGGAATCCGTCCGCGTTCTCGATAACCTCTCTACCGGCCGCGAAGTAAATCTCACCGCGATCCGGGGCAAGATCGATTTCCGCCAAGCTGACATTCGCGATCTTGAGTCCATTCGCCCGCTTTTTGCCGGAGTTGATTACGTCATCCATCTCGCCGCGCTGGCTTCTGTGGCGCGCTCCATGGAGAATCCCGTCGAGACCACCCTGGTCAATCTCAACGGCACGCTTCACGTTCTACTCGCCGCCCGTGACGCCCACGCCAGGCGCGTGGTCATGGCGGCAACCGCCGCCGCTTACGGCGATGACCCCGCTCTACCCCGGGTGGAAACGCAAATGCCGCAACCGCTCTCGCCTTACGCGCTCACCAAGCTGGCTGACGAGTATTATGGCCAGATCTTTAATCGCAATTTTGGGCTGGAAGTTGTCGCGCTGCGTTATTTCAACATTTTCGGGCCGCGGCAGGACCCCCAGTCTCCTTACACCGGCGTACTTTCCAAGTTTATCGTCGCCTATCTTCGCGGGACCACGCCCACCATCTTTGGCGATGGTGAGCAGTCGCGCGACTTCACCTACGTTGCGAATGTGGTCGATGCCACACTGCGCGCCTGTCTGGCGCCCACTGCTCCTGGCAAAGTCATCAACGTGGGCACGGGCAAAAGTTCCACGCTGAATCAAACCATAACCCTCCTCAATACGATCCTCGGGGCTCAGGTAAAACCCCAATATGCGCCACCCCGCGTGGCAGACGTGCGGCACTCCACGGCCGACATTTCACGGGCACGAACGACGCTGGGCTATGAACCTCTCGTCTCTTTTGAAGACGGTTTGCGGCATACGGTCGACTGGCTTCGTGCGGCCCTGGCTGGGGTTTGATCGAGTTCCGTCATCTTATGCCGCCGGTATCAACGCCGGAATCTCCTTCGCCAGGGCTCGCCATTCGGGGATCATCTCCCAGACACCCAACGCGGTGAACTCCTCTTGGTAGTTCTCCACGTTGTAGACTGCGGGTCCTTCCCCGGAGGACTGCTCCAACGCATGGGCCAGGAGATTGGCAGCATAGACCGCCGAAATCGCGTCAAAACTCCGATGGGGCACGCGGGTCGGGCCGTGGTGAAGTGCGACGGCCTCCACCACCGAATAGGGTATTCCCCACAACCCCAGGAGATAGGCTCCAATTTCGGCGTGACTAAATCCATCCTTGCGCTCTTCCACCTTGTAGACCGGGCAGCGCGTCTCAAGCGATTCCGCCAGCACCTCTTCGAAGTGCTCGGAGAGCTTCCAGGCCAGGATCAGCTTGCCCAGGTCGTGGAGCATGCCTGCCACCACCGCAATGTCGGCAAGGTGCTTGGGCACGGGCAAGCGGGCAGCAATGTGTGCGGTAAGCTGCGCATGGTGCTGCAGCTTTTCCAGGGAAAACCCCGGCAGATCTCTCGTGGGTTTGAATGCCCGGAAGATCTCCACAGACAGCACCAGGTTCTTGAGAGTATTGATGCCAAGGTAGCTGACCGCGCTCTGGATGTTGGTCATGGAGTGGGCAATGCCGAAGAAGGCGGAATTGACCAATTGCAGGACTTTGGCGGAGATCCCGACATCCTGCTCGATGATTCTGGCGACTTTCTGAAGCGACGTGTCAGGGTCCGCCAACGCCTGGGTCAGAGCTTCATAGGTGCGTGGGAGCGACGGCAGGTCCCCCAGGCCGGTCACCGTGCGGCGGATCGAGTCATCGCTAAGGAGTGCCTTAAGATGGCAGGCGCGCTCGACGGCGACACGCAGCATCTCGGCATCGCAGGGCTTGGCCAGGAACTGATGCGCGACGGGAACCACCCGTAGCGCCGTAGAAAGTTCCGTGTGGCCCGAAAGCACGATGCGCACCATTTGGGGATACTGTTCGCGCACCCGGCAGAGCAGGGTGGCTCCGTCAATGCCTGGCATCCGCATGTCGGAGACGATGACATCAAAAGGCATGGCCTCCATCATCGCCAGCGCCGCCTCGCCCCCGGGGGCAAAAGCCACCTCCCACTCCTGGCGTTGGGGCCGAAGCATGCGCCGCAGCCCCTCCAAGATCCTGGGTTCGTCGTCTACAAAAAGTACTCGCCTCATGGCACCTTCGCCTCCTTGGAACATTCCCCGCGATGGATAGGTAAACGGACGTGGAAGGTCGTTCCCTTTCCCACCTCGCTTTCAAAGGTCAGAGGTAAACAGGGAGCGAAATCGCTCTTCCGCCTCGCGCAAAGACTGTTCCGCCCGCTTGCGCTCGGAAATATCGCGGGCAAAGGCGCTCAGGAGTTTTCCCTGGGGCGTTTCGATGACCGTGGTCGAGACTTCCAGGGGGAACTCCTCGCCGTTTTGCCGGAGCGCATAGACTTCCAGGCACTTGTCGAGGGGATCTTTTCCCACGCGGTACGCTGTCTCCAGGTGCTTCCTGAAGACCTCGAGAAGTCGCGGGGGAATCGCGAAATCTGCGAGGTTCCGTCCCAGGGTCTGCTGGCGGGACCAGCCAAAGATTTGCTCCGCCATGGGGTTGAAATCCCGGACCACCCCCTCCCTGTCGAAAACGATTATCGCTTCCCGTGCGCTCTCAATTCCGGTGCCAGCGCGGGCTTCCGCTCGGGCCAGTTCGCCGTGGGCCGCTTTCAGTTCTTCTACCTTGCGCGACAGTTCGCGCGAGAGGCGGGCATTGACCAGGGCGATGACGATTTCATCCGCCAGCAGCCTGCCCCGTTGCACATCAAACGCTGAAAACTTCGCCACGCCCTGATCCCTCCAGAGCACCAGAGCGCCAAGTGATGCGTTGCCCGCATCGAGGGGATAAGCCAGAACAGAACCTGCGGGGATTCCAGCATCACCATTCTGGGAAGGGGTTGCTTCCAAGGAAGGATCGCGCAGGGGCTCGTCGGCCTGCATGGCGATTTGCGCGATGCTTTCGGCGACCGCCTCCGTGAACGGCCCGTGGTCGTCGGAGAGGTCAACGCGCATCCCTACACCCTCAAATGGGACCAGCGCCAGTCCCGCCGCACCCGCACGCATGGTGCGTTGGGCTAATGTCAGGATGGCGGGGATGAGATCCTCGCGGTTCAAGGTCGCCAGCACCGTTCGGCTGGCCCCATGCACCGGCAAGGCAGCCTTCGGGCGGCGCCTATCCAGCGCCCTCATGAGCGCGGGACGAAGCTGCGCCATGCCGATGGGCTTCAGCAAGAAATCGCAGGCCCCTTGCCGGAGCGCGGCGATGATGGACTCCACCGTTTCATATCCGGTCAGGATAATAACTTGAACGTCGGGGTCGACTTCCTTCAGGGCCGCCATCGTCCGGATGCCATCCATTCCCGACATCGCGAGATCGGTAATGGCCACCTCGAACTGTCGGCCGCGCAGTAACTCTACGCCCTCTTCCCCACTCCGCGCGGTGACCACCTCAAAGCCTCCCGCCCTCAGCAACACGCTCAGAGTGTTGCAAACGATCTCCTCATCGTCGATCACCAGGACGCTGGCCAGCGCGCATGGGGCGGCAGCAGGGTTGCAGCCGGGTTCAGTTGCGACGCTCTCCAGATTGCTCATGCAGCCTCTTTGCAGGGGATGATGCAACGACCATGGCTCGACCAGAACAGTCGAGCCTCAGCAAAGTTCTCTCTTCGGGGTCGGAGGGACCCACGCGCCCCATTCCACCTCCATTCGTTTCTATCGACATATGCGCCGCGGGACATAAGGCATCCGCGCCGTCTGGACGGCTTGCTCAGTGCCGGGACGGCCTCCTTGAGCGCCCGCTGAATCTGCATTTGCCGCAGGTGCCGCTGGCGCAAGACCAGGAGCACGATCCTGGGCGAAGACGCGCGATCGACAGCAAGCGCTTCTTTACTACGGAAATCTTAAGAAAAGTCAAAATCCCATGTTTCGTGGTTGAATCTCAGCTAATCCCCCGCCTTTTCGTGAACTTATTGGCATCACAGGTACAAGTTGATTATTTTCTGTAAGATGCTGGCAAACGGGGATTTGAGGTGTTTTTTGGAGGTTTCGGGGCCCCTAAAACCATACTATCTACTGTATTTTCAATGACTTATTTGCACAAAAGATAAACCATCAGTTTTCAATGATTCAATGGCCCTATGACATTCTGTCGCTCCATGCCCTCTGTATAATCGATGAGTCATTGGGAGCAGTCTTCATTTTTGACAACTCTTTGGGCGTGGCGCCCTGATTTGATTTCCATCAATAAACTGGTGAACCGTCCTCACCGGCCGCATACTCGGCTTCTCCTCGCTGCGGACTGCTTAGCCCTTTCGTGTAAAGGCTTTGCTGTCTACGGAAGACGCTGCCGCCCGTGATCTTCGTCGAAGAACTACCCGGCCTCATCGGGCATGGCGAGACCAGACTGTGCCTGTGGCCTCGGGGCGAGCCTCCGTACAGGTGAAGGTTACGGCCTGGTTCACCCCCTTGACCGCCGCACCTAAGGTTTAGGTTGCAGCGAGATCGGGATCGGCTCTGGCCGAGGCAGAAGATCGAAAGGACCCGGCCGACGCACAACCGGCTCACCCGTTCCGCTGAGTTCGGCAGTTTGCGGACTGCCGGTAGCATTGTCGGAAATGCTGAGGGCGCCGGTCCTCGTCCCCGCCGATTCCGGCTTGAAAGTCACTGAAATGGTGCAGTTAGCCCCCGCGATCAGGATGGTCCGGCAGGTGTTGGTCTGGGAGAAATCCCCGCTGATTGTGATCCTAGAGATAGTCACCGAGACACTGCCCGTGTTGGTCAGCTTGACGGTCTGGGCCCGGCTGCTGGTGCCTACGATTTGACCTGAGAAGGTGAGTGAAGAGGGCGCCAAGCTTACCGCAGGCGGAGGAGGCGGCCCAGCAGCGGTGGCCACACCCGTTCCGCTGAGCGCGACCGTTCGCGGACCGCCGGTAGCATTGTCGGAAATGCTGAGGGCACCGGTCCTCGTCCCCGCCTTTGTCGGCTTGAAAGTCACTGAAATGGTGCAGCTAGCCTCCGCGCTCACGGCGCTCCCGCAGTCGTTGGTCTGGGAGAAATCCCCGCTGGCTTCGATGGCGTTGATCACGAGCGTGACCGTGCCCGTGTTGGTCAGCGTGACGGTCCGGGGCCGGCTGCTGGTTCCTATGATTTGGGCCGGGAAAGTAAGTGAAGAGGGAGACAAGCTGACATTGGGACCTATCGTCACTTGATCGTTCACATGGATTACCTCCGCGATACTCAACGGCAGCGCCAGCAAGGATGCCGCGGGAGGCTCTGTGTCCGTCACATGGATTACCTCCGCGATAGGCAACTGCAGCGCCAGCAAGGATGCCACGGGAGGCTCTGTGTCGGTCACATGGATTACCTCCGCGATACTCAACGGCAGCGCCAGCAAGGATGCCGCGGGAGGCAGTGTGTCGGTCACATGGATTACCTCCGCGATCGAGAGACTTGACGGCGCCAGCAGTGTGCCGCTCAGATTCACCGTCTGCGTGCTGCCCTCCACGCCATTGCTGTCGTCGGTGATGGTCAGCGTGCCGGAGAGCGCGCCCGTAGCCGTGGGTGAGAAGGTCACGTTGAGCGTGCAGGAACCGCCGGCCACGACGATGCCCGCGCAGTTGTCGCTCTCGCCGAAGTTGGCGCTGGGGGCGATGCTGGCGATGGTGAGCGTGCCGGTGCCGGTGTTGCTGAGGGCAACCGGCTGCGACGCGCTCGTCGTCCCCACGTTCTGGCTGCCGAACGTCAGGCTTGAGGGAGAGGCGCCCGCCACCGGAATCCCCCCCGTACCTCTAACGGTGAAGGTGACCGACGGCCATGAGCCGCCGCCGCCGCTCGCGACCGGGATGGTTACGGTCCCGGAGTACACCTGGTCCGCGGTGGGTGAGAAAGTGACGCTGGCTTGGCAGCTTGCGCCGACGGCGATGGAGTTATAGTTCGAACATAGCGTGACCTTGAAAGCCGAGCTGGGTGGGACAGGGGCGCCGAGGCCGGCAGCGTAAAGGTCGCCGTTATTGGTAAGGGTGACGATCTGCGCGGCGCTGGTGGAGCCGGGGTTCAGCGGGGGGAAGACCAGCGAAGACGGCGACGCCGTGACATAGGGGCCGTAGACGTATCCGGAAAGCGCAACGTTCGCCAACGTACTGGTGGTGTTCTGGGAATTCGTGGTGAAGGTGAGGGTGCCGGAAAAGGTGCCGGCGTTCGGCGCGGTCATGGTCACCGCAACCTGGCAGAGCGATCCCGGTGGGAGCACAAGGCCGTCGGTACACTCGTCTGCCGGAGCGGCGCCCAGGGCGAAGGCGGAGCCGGTAAGGGCGATGTTGGAGAGGGTCAACGGCTCGTTGCCGCCGTTATAGATGCCGACGTCCTGCGCGGTGCTGGTGACTCCGACAGACTGTTCGCCGAAGGCAATCGTGCCCTGCGAGCGGTCGACTTTGTCGAGGTCGTTGTAGTTACCGACGTAGAGGGTGCCATCGGAACCAAGGGAGGCGCCGAGAGGTGAGGCCGCGGGGTCGAGATTGGCCAATGAGGTGGCATAGCTTGAGGCCGGGAGCTCGGCAACGCCCCCGCCGGTGTACCGGGTGGCGTAGAGCGTTCCGGCGGCGTCGACGGCGAGGCCTTCGATTGCGCCGACGGTGTTGATCTGAGTTTGTGTGCCCCCAGAAGTGAGCTCATTGATGTCATAGCCGCTAACGAAAACGTCGTCGCTAGAGTCGACGGCAATTTGCGAGGGCTGAATCATGACAGGGGAAATCGTGGTCGTGGTGTAGGTTCCGCCTGCCGAGAGTTCAAAAATCTGGTTGCAGAGGATCTCCAAGGTGAAAAGACTTCCCGCATCATCGACTGCCGTCGAATACAGATATTCAAGAGTACCGCCGTTCGAGTTCGAGCAAGGAACATAGGGAGAAGGTGGTTGGACGGTTATCGTGCCCTGCACTCCACCGGCAGTATATGTAAAGACATTGCCTCCATAGTTATTCTGGGCGATATAAAGCGTGCCCGCGCCGTCCACGGCGATGCCGTGGGGTGAACTTAGTCCGGTAATGGGCAACTGGGTCACAACGCCCGCCTTGGTGACGCTATAAACCGCATCTTGCTCGGTCGCCAGAAAGTACACCGTCCCGTTCTCGTCCACCGTGGAGTTGTAAATGTAGTAGGAGGCGCCGAGAATCGGGCTGGTGACCACTCCCGGCTGCACGAGCGCCAGCGGCGCCTGCCCGATGCCGCCGAGTAGCACGGTGGTCAAAATCGTGCTTCCGTTCATGAGAAGCAGAGCATCCTTGCGCGCGCCAGGCAGGGTCGGCTGAAAGGTGATGGTCACCGTGCAGGTTTCCGGACTGGCGGTTCCCGTGCAGCCGACAGTTCCAGCCGAATAGTCGTAGCCGTAATGCAGGGTGGCCGTCGGCGTAAAGCTGCCGGTATAACCCGAGACGTTGAAGCTTACGGTGAGCTGCTGGGCCGAGGCCGCCGGAATGCCGACCTGTGCGGGACTGAAGCTCAGTACCGTCGGCGTGGCAGTGGCCGCGATTTGCGCCCACAAGTGCCTGGGACCGGCGATGAGCAGAAAGGCCGCAAGCAGCAGCGCGCTTCCTCCCTGCCGTGCGAAGAAGTGCGCATTTCTCTTATCGTCGGTATTCCGGGGGCAGGACGCTTTGTTTTCCACGACGGTTTTCCTTCCATCAATTCTGCTTTGCTTCTTTTGCGTTGCCGACTCGCGTCTCCCCTTTTCCGGGTCGTTCGATTCCCTGCACCGATGGAGTTAAGCGAAGCTGATGGTGACGGTTACCTGGATGACCTGGCCCGTAACCACCGCCAGAGGGCCGCCCGGGATGACGGTGTAGGTCAGCCCGCCGATCCAGGGATGATCAGTGCTGGGTATATCGTTTGCGTCACAGCTTTTCGAACCAATATCGGCGCTGCGATCTGCAAAGGATCCTTGAGGGCTGGAATAGTCTAATATGGATGTTGCGAAAGAGCTTGCATTGCTAACGCACAAAGAAGTCATTGTCCCTACCCCCGAGATGGACTTGGAGCCATTGCTCAGGACCGTGTAGCCTCCAGTGAGCACCCAGCTCACCGCCGGACTGAAGTTCGTCGTAATGTTGAGACCAGATTCAAAGGTGAGGTATTGGTTGCCGAAGTTGTTATTGTTATGACCTGGCGCGAAGAAGCTGTTCGAACCCGTGTAAAAAAAATCGCACACAGCTGTCTGGAAGCACGTGCCAGCTGTAACCCCCCCCAAATTGGACACAAAAACAATTGCCGGGTCACCCAGAGTGGCATTCCCGGAGAGTAAGGCAGTTATGATCTGATCTCCGGTGATGTAACCTGATCCCTGGAAGGTCGTCACCAGCGAGTTGTCGAACTCGCGGCGCTCGACGACCTTCCCGTCGGGGTTTTTCACCACAAGCACCCAGTGGCCGTGAATCTTGATGCCTTCGCTTCCCGGCTTGCTCGGGGTCGGTGCCTTTTCCGCTTCTCCGGCGGGTTTGGCCGCAGGGCGCGCCGCCACCGGGGCCGCCGTTTGCGCCGGCGCCACCTGCTGGTTGGGCCGCGGTTGGGCCTGGGCAGCCTGCTGGGCAAAACCAGCTTGCGCGGCGGACAGAATCATGAGAAGCGTGCACGCGCCAACCAGCAAGCGCGCGCCATGCGAATTGCTCTGTTTCATCATTGGCTTCATGTCAGACCTCTCCTGGATTGAATTTGTCTCGTGAGTTGAGTTCATGGTTTTCCCTCGCCTCACTTCCTGCCTTTGCTTCTTGCCCGGACCCTCAAGCGCCGGGGTCGTCACCGCCATCCCCACGGCCAGCAAAACGGGCGCAAGCGCCCGCGCCCTGCGCAGGACCCGGCGGCGCGCTGACGCCGACTTTGCGCCCAGGCAACAGTTCCCGAATCGGTGATACGGTCATCCATCGCTTCTCTCTTTTGCATCCGGTCCGATGCCATTTGTCGAAGACGTTAGGAGAAGGTCAGCACAACGCTGACGGTGATGATCTGGCCCGTAACCACCACTAGAGGGCCGCCCGGGATAACGGTGTAGGTCAGACTGGCGACAGCGGCATTGTCACTGCTTGGTATATCGGTTGGGTCACAGCTTTTGGAACCGATATCGGCGCTGCGATCTGCATAGCTTCCTCCAATTGTACCTCCCGAAAGCGGATATGTTCTAGGTCCAGTACCATAAGCAACGCCCAAAGGGCTTGACACGCTATAGCACCAGCACATCGTTGTCCCTACCGAGGTGATGGAATGGGAGGTATTGCTCTGGACCGTATAGGCTCCATTAAGCACCCAGCTCACCGCCGGGCTGAAGTTCGCCGTAATGCCGAGACCAGTTTGAACGGTGCAATTAGTTCGACCCAGAGAAGTGCAGAAGTCCCATCCCACGAGGAAGCTGGAAGACGTGGTAAAATAATCGCACTGAGCTCCACCGTTGCTGGTGCCGCAGAGGATAGCTGGATTCCCCCCCGAGGGGATGTTGGAAACGAAAAGAATTGCCGGGTCACCCGGAGTCACATTCCCGGAGAGTAACGCAATTCCGAGCTGATCTCCGGTGGTAAAAGCAGAATCCTGTGCGCCGTCGTAGGTCACCAGCGAGTTGTCGAACTCGAGGCGCTTGACAAGCTTGCCGTCCGGATTCTTCACTTCCAGCACCCAGTGGCCGTGAATCTTGATGCCGTCATTCCCGGGCTTGGCCGTTTCGGCTGCCTTAGCAGGCGCGGCGGGCTCTGCCGCGGATTTTGGCGTTGCCGCCGGTGTCGCCCGGGCGGTATTCACGGTCGCAGCGTTCGCCGCAGCCGCCGGTGCCACCTGCTGATTGGGCCGCGGTTGGGCCGGGGCAGCCTGCTGGGCAAAACCAGCTTGCGCGGCGGACAGGATCATGAGAAGGGCGCACGCTCCCACCAGCAAGCGCGCGCGATGCGAATGGCTCTGCTTCATCTTCATGTCAGACCTCTCCTTGATTGAATTTGTCTTCTGAGTTGAGCTCATGGTTTTCCCTCGCCTCACTTCCTACCTTTGGTTCTTGTCTGGACCCTCAAGCGCCGGGGCCACTGCCGGCAAGACCGGCGATTGCGCCGGCGGCCGAGACTTTTTCCCCGGCGCTTCTGACCCGCTTTTTCCACTGGTGGTGCCCTCTGCGCTACCTGCGGATTGAACCGGCGCCCGTAACGAAACCGTTTCACGTTCCACCGTGATCTCGACCCGCCGACGCACTACCCTCTCCGCCTCAGTTTTTTCCCCATTCACGTCGGTTGCTGGTATAATTGAGGACAGGAGTTTGATTAATAAATTCTTAATTATCCGCATCATATTTTTTTGCCCATGGCGGTTGGAGAGGTCAGTAAACCGCAGCCGGGGTCAAAATGTCTTGAACACGCGCTCAATTTTTCTCAAAAAATCTAAAGGTTCGCTATGCCTCTGTCCTTGAAGGGTTTGTATCGATTCAATGAGTTCGAGCTAAATCCTTGCGAGCGTATATTCTTGCGAAACGGCAGACCCGTTTTAGTGTCGCCGAAAGCCTTTGAGGTACTTACGCACCTTGTAAGCAACCCAGGCCGGGTGGTGACCAAGGATGAATTAATCCAAGCGGTCTGGCCGGATTCCTTTGTGGAAGAAAACAATCTGACCCAGCACATCTCCTTGTTGCGCAAGGCGTTGGGGGACAAATCAAATTACATCGCGACCGTCCCAGGGCGGGGATATCAGTTCACGGCGAAGGTGCAGGCGGAAGCTCCCGCAGATTTGTGTTCGGAGAAACAACCTGGGGACCTAGTCGTTCAAAGAGTGCGCGAACGGACCCATGTGGTCATCGAGGAGTCTTTGCCGGCGCCCGCCCCCGTTCCCGAAATCGTAGGCATCTCTTCCCGACCCAGCTCCCTGGATTTCTCCCCAAGTCAACTGGTGGCGTCAAGGCCCCGGGGCCGGAAAATCATCGTGGGCGTCTGTGGGCTGGCGGTTGTTGTCATCGTCGCTGGCTATTTCAGCTACAAGAGATTCGGACATGCCCCCTCTCACCCTGTTGTGTCCATTGTGGTTCTGCCCTTCACAAATCTGACCGGCGATCCCGCCAAAGAATATTTGTCCGATGGGGTTACGGAGGAAATGATTAACAGCCTGGCGCGAGCCGAGGGCGGCCAAATGCGAGTGATTGGACGCACTTCATCGATGTCTTACAAGTCAACGAGCAAGGCCGTCCGCGAAATCGCCCGGGAACTGGGCGTGCAATATGTTCTGGAAGGCAGCGTCCAGTCCGAGGGAAGCCGTCTGCATGTAACGGCGCAGCTCATTCGCGGCGACGATCAAACCCACTTCTGGGCCGATAGCTTTGATGGGGATAGCGGTCAGATTCTGGAATTTGAAAACCGCTTGGCCGGCTCCGTCGCGCACTCCCTGTCACTGACCTTGCTCGCGGGAAAGGCGCCGGAGCACGCTCCTCTCAACCCCGCCGCGCACGATGCCTATCTCGAAGGACTCTACTCCTTGTCGCAGCGATCCCGGCCGGGGTTCGAGAATGCCCTACAGAGTTTCGGAACGGCGGTTGCTGAGGATCCTCAGTATGCGCGCGCCTATGCGGAGCTCGCTGTCACCTACAATCTGATGGGGCAATTCAACTGGATGGACACCCCTCAGGCGCATAGCCAGGCCCAAGCCGCCGCCCTGCAAGCCATCGCCGCGGACGCCAACCTGGCGGAAGCGCACGCCGCATTGGGATTTAACCAATGGTTTTATGAGTGGAACTCCGCCGCGGCGGAAAAGGAACTGCTTCAGGCCATTCAGTTGGAGCCCACCAATGTGGACGCTCGCCATTGGTACGCTCTGGTGCTGATGACCAGCGGGCGATTGGCTGATGCGGAGAAGCAAATGCGCGCCGCTTTGGCGCTCGATCCCAAGGCGCTCATTCTGCGCACCAATCTGGGCTGGCTCCATTATCTGGACCGGCAATATCCGCTGGCCATTCAGGAAATGCAATCGGTCGTAAACGAAAATCCCGATTTCCTTACGGCGCATTACAAACTCTGGTGGACATATTCGGCGGCGGGTGACGTCCCCCACGCGTGGAGTGAACTCCAGGCGGTCGCGCACTTGATTTTCACCCCGGAGAATGAAAAGAGAATCGTCGCGGTGTATGACAAAGAAGGATACGCGGCATCGCTCAAAGCCCTGGTGTTCTCCCCTGCCGGGTATTCCTGGGAAGGTTCGGTCGATGATGCGCGGTGCATGACTTTTGCTGGCGATAAAGCGGCAGCTTTCGATTTCCTCGAGCGCGCTCTGAAGAACCGGGAAGGCTGGATGATTTTCTTGCAGAGCGACCCGGCTTTTGATCCGCTGCGCTCCGATCCGGAATACATCCGGCTGGTGCGGGAACTCCATTTGGATTCGGGCCCGCCACCCCTATCACTCATTTTTCCTTGACCCTGCAAATTCCCACTAAGGTAAGGAGAAGGCCAAGATGTGAGGATTGAAGACCTTGCAATGCCCGGTGGGGGGTCACTTCTTCAGGAGTTGTTTCTCCAGTTTTTGTGAGCGGGCGTTCAACTCGTTCAATTGGCGCAGGTCATCCTCCGCCGAGTTTACGGCATTTTGGATGCGGCTCAGGACGGCGCCACTACACGCGCTGGAGCTCGGTTCGTGGCTCGTATCCAGCATGCTGCTCATGGCGCGGAATTGATCGGTGATGTCACGGTAGCGGCGGAGGATGGAAGTCAAATAAACGTCGCGGCGGCCATCCAGATCCTGGAGGCTGGCAATGATGTGGGCCACATCGGCGTCGTGAGTGGTGACGGCGGTGGTATCCGCCTTCAGCTTGGCGTTATCCGCTTCCATCGCCGCGACGCGTTGGCGGGCGATATCCGCCTGCGCGAGCGCGGCGTCCAGCTTTTTTTGCAAGTCTTCCAGTTGGGCCTGGGAATCGGCCTGCTGCTTTTGCAAGTTCTCCTCGGCGGTCGCCAGAGCTTTGGTGTTTAGATCATTGGAGGTGGAAAGCTGCGTTTGGAGGCCCGTCATCGTGGCGCGGGTTTCCGCCAATTCGCGGTCCAGCCGCTCGATGACCGCCTCTCGCTTGGCGAGGGCGGCGTGGTCGTTCCCCGCCGGCGCCTCCTCCGCGGCCGCCGGGGGAGCCTTTTGCAGGTCCTTCTGGCGCAAAGCTTCCCGGAGCAAACGCAGGGCTTGCGCATCCGCCTCCTGGTGGCGCTGGTATTCGCCAATCCGCCACGCCTGGCGCAAAATGATCAGCAGGGAGGCGATGAGAACCGCCCCCAAAACCAGTTCAAAAGTAATTCGTAGACCCAAGGGCCGCATTAACCCTCCTTCGCGCGCAGACGCGTGCGCCAGGAAAGCCGCGCGTCTTCGCCATGGCACGGAGCACTCAGATGGATTTGCGCGCTGCTGTGAAACTTTGGGGGCACTGCCAGGGTCAGCCGCCAGGCGCTCGAGATGCGAGTGAAGGCGGCAGAGATCGCATCCGGGATTTCCCCGACGGAGCGGCACACCTGCCCTTTGCCGCCCGTGGCATCCGCGAGGGTCAGCAGGCCATTCTGATAGGATTCGTTGAGGGTATCCCCGCGGTAATTGATATGGACCACCAACAGGGGCGCCTCCAGCTCACTGATTTCCTCCACCAGTTTTGAGATCTTATCCTGAATCAGGGCATCGGCAAAGACCCGGCTGAGATCGTGGGGATCGCTCCCGTTGATAACCGGATTCGTGTAATCCTCGCGGTAACTATAAATATTACTATCGGTAATATACAGAACTGAAACCCGCACGGGGGACTTGCGCATGACGCTGTCCGCCAGCGCCAGGGCGGGGCTGACCGTTTCAAACAATCCGGGCTTGCCCGTGCTGGCAAGATCCTGGATGGCGTCCAGGAGGGGTTGGCGGTTGGGGCTGGGGTCGGCGAGCACATGCAGTCCGTCCTGGTCACGCAGGAGGCCCACCCAAGCGTTGGAGGGCAATTTTGAGATTTCTGCCATAACAGCTTGCTTCGCGGCATCCACCAGCGAAAGTTCGCCGGTGAAATCGACGACCAGCAAAATCATCTGGTCGCTGCCCGGACCCAACTGGGAGGTCACCGGCGCCGGCTTGCCGTCGAAGGTGGCTTCAAACTTCGGAGCGGGACCGCATTGGCCCTCCTCAACCCAGGCGGGGATGGAAACGCTGGCCGTTTGAGCCTGGACGGTTCCGAGCGTGGAAGCGGCAGCGAGAAGTGCGAGAATCAGGGGGCAGGATCGGAGCATTAGAAGCTGAACTTCAGCCCAAGTTGGATGACGCGCCCACCATGGGAGCCAATGATTCTGCCGGCGTCCACATTGGGCTCACTGGCCGAACCGATCATCATATCAGGGTAGTTCCAGTTGGCATGATTCAGGACATCCAGGGCCGTAGCGTTGAACTCAAAGGCACGCTCGCCGCCGATGGGAAGACGTTTGCCCAGGCTGACGTCCATGGAATTATAGCCAGGCCCCAGCAGGCCCGATACGGTGCGTGAGCCGTCCCCCATCGTAAAGTCCGCGGGCTGATCGAAAGCCGCGGGATTGTACCACTCCGACGGTCCGGGGTTGGAGACATGCGGGTTCACGCCCGGCACGACATTCACGTTGAGCGTGGAAAGGATGTCACCGGTATTGTTGAATTCCGGATGAGGCGCCAGCGGCGTTCCCTCATTCCAGTAGGCGTTGCCACTGAGCGACCAACCCCGGACCAGGGCGCCCTCTATACCGGAGAAATTCAGCAACGGCTGGTTGGGGCCGAACGGAAATTCGTACACGTAACTGAGCGTCACATACTGAGGGGTGTTGTAGGCCGTCACCGACCAGTCATTGCCCAGGTTGAAGAGATCCTGGTTCCCGTAAGGGCCGGAATAATCATCAAGCTGCCTGGAAAACTCATAATAGGCCGTGAACGTTAACCCGAACGAAGCGCGTTTCTCGACGCGCACATAGCCGGCGTCCCGCTGGTAGCGGCCCGCCTGGCACTGCCCGTAAAGTTCGAAGCCGATATATTGAGGATAGGGTTGGAGCGTCGAGAGGAATGAGTAGTTGTAAAGGTTATCCCCATAACTCATGTCGGCAGGGTTGATGGCATTAGGGTTGACGGTGCCGTCGCCCACCAGGAGGTCACGGCCCACACTGTGGTTTGCCCCCATCGAAACGGTAATGGAGAAAGGAACTTCGCGCTCGATGGAGAGGGCTGCGGATTGATAGACGGGCTCCGCCTTGATCAGGTTCATATAATCCGCCGTGGTGTTATCGGCCGCCGAGGGGCTCAGGTCCGGCAGTGTCATGCCGAGCGGGGGGATGCCCGCCGTCAAGTCAATCGCCGGGCTCAGTTGCGTGTTGGGGGAAATAAAGGTCTGACGCGCATTGAACCCCTGCGTGGCCCATTGCCCGTTGTAAATCGGAATCTGGCCATGCGAACGGCCGTACGAGGCGCGAACCACCGTTTTGCTATTGCCGCGCGGATTCCAAGTGATGCTGGCCGAAGGGTCAAAATCGTAATCTACCGGCCGCATGGCGCGCGATATTCCGTCGACGCCGGCAAAAGCGAGCCCGCCGGGAAGGCCGTTGGAAGGGTCAATCAGCTTGGGATCCACGGTGCTTTGGCGATTGTATTTCTCTGTCCGCGGTGTCCGGCGGCTAAACGTGAGAGCGGCGTTGAGGGTCAGGTTCTTTCGCGCGGCGTACCGGTCCTGCGCGGTGAACCCTTGGTAAGAGTTGCGAAAATAGGACGGGGCGGTGATGATGGTGCGTTGCGCAGAAGCCGGCAGGCCGAGCAAAAAACCGGCGAAAGGATCGCCCGTATCGATAATCCCTGGCAGGCTGGTAATATCGGGGGTGAACTGGAAATAACCGGAAGGGTAAGTGGGATTAAACGAATTCACTTGATAGAAGTTGGCCTGTCCGGTGAGATGAAGGGAATGCTTGCCTTTCCGCTTCGACCACGCGTCGGTAAGGCTCAGCGTGGTGCGCGCGTTCCGCGAGTTAGGGTACGCCGTACCCATCGATACATAGTTGCTGAGCGAATAGGTGGGAAAAGCGGCCGCCATTCCGCTGCCCGATTGTACAACATCAGAGTTCACTGCCAGGCGGGCCGAGTTCACGGTGTTGGTGCTGGCGGTATACACGTAATCCAGTTCCGAGTGCAAAGTGGAGAAGTGCTGGTCCGGCGAGGTGGGACTCGCGCCGTTGGGAAAATATTTCGCGGGGCTCAGATACCCGCTCGAAACGGTGGTATTGGAGGTCAGGCGATGCCGTTCACGAAAGGGGTGGTCCACCTTGGCGATGATTCCATCGGCGTCGTCGATCTGCGGCGAGTTAACAAAGTAGTTATTTTGAAAGAAGGGCCCGACATCCGTGTTGGGCGCGGGATACAACGTCAGAGCTTGTTGCGCCACGGAGGAAAGACGGTACGTGGGGATGATGTTTCCGGGAAACTGCGCCCGCAGATACTGAAGATTGCTGGTTGAGACCGCCTGCGTCGGATCATAAGCGGGGTCGGAAGCGGTCTGCGCCGGATCGTAAATGGGGAGGATATTGCCGGAGGGGTCGACGGTTTGCGAATAGTCACCCCGCCGTTGCTGCATCGTGGGAACGGTCAGCAGCGTGGCACGAAAAATCCGTTCGCGCACACCTTCATACGACAGCATAAAAAAAGTGTTGTTGGGATTGGTGATGAGATGGGGGAAAAGCACGGGGCCGGAAATGTTAAATCCGAACTGATTGCGGCGGAGCGGGGATACGCTCTCCCCGTTCTGTTTCACTTCGTGCGGAATCGCATCCAGAACATCATTGCGGAAGTTTTCGTAGATCCGCCCGTGCCAGCGCATTTTGGAGCCGTGTCGCTCCTGCGCGTTCGGCGGGCTTTCGGGGCGCATCCCCAAATCCCGCGTGAGGACCTTGAATTCGTCGGCCGCCTGGGAAAGAGAGCTGGTCTGCTTGGAAGAGGATGTGCCGTCTCCCAAGGCGCACACTTCCCCACTGACAGCGAACAGGACGAGAGTGACCCCCAAAGCGACACTAACCGAAGTCTTCATCAGAGAATTCCGTAAAATTTCACTATATACTGCAGCCGGAACTGCCGCAACCCCCCGAAGTACGCTGCGAGGCTTGCAGGCGCGCGTGGTTGGCGTCATGATGAACAAATGCTCACAGAACGTGCACCCAGGAATTCGGCCTTGCGCGCGGAATTTCAGAAAAGCGACTTGCTCACTAACCTCCCCGTACCTCCAGACGATCGATTGCGCGAACAGGCGAAGTCCATTGCTTCGGCCTTAGAGGAGGGGACGGCCGCGGGCCTCCAACTGGTGTGCGCCGGCTTCCTGAGTATCGCGGCGGATTTCTATGGTGTCGAGAAGCCGGGAATCCACGTCCTCGCCGCCCGCCCGCTGCGCGTCCGCGAGGGCGGTTGGGCTTCGGAGTTATTTGGGGATTATTCTCCGGAAACCTTGCACATCCGAGTTTGGATGCGCACGGCTGTCCGTAAGCAAGTGACTTCCTTTGGAACTTTAATGAGCACGCTCTGCCATGAGTTCTGCCACCACCTTGATTATCAACAGTTCAAGCTCAGAGACTCGTGGCACACCCGCGGCTTTTATGAACGCACCGCCGCACTTTACCACCACGCGCGCGGGACCCCGGCCAAGCGGCTCTTCTGGGTGCAAATGCGGGGCGGCCGCTGGAGAATTGATTGGCTGCGGACCCAGCGCGGCAGTTGAGCTTTCCAACCGGACGAGCCATGGAGCACGACGAGGAACCCATCCGCATTCCCATTACCGACGTCTTCGACTTGCACACCGTGCAACCGAAGGAGGTCGCCGCCGTCGTCGAAGCCTATCTCGAGGAAGCAAACCGTCTGGGACTAAAGGCCCTGCGTATCATTCACGGCCGCGGCATCGGCGTGCAAAGGCAGATCGTGCGGGCGGTGCTGGCGCGGACGCCGTTCGTTATCGCTTTTAACGACGCGCCTCCCGAGGCCGGGGGGTGGGGCGCTACCGTGGTCAGGTTGCGGTAACGAGATGGCCCCATCGGCCCCGGAAAACCGATGGCCGGCGCTGCCGGAAAAACCCTCCGCCCATGTCCAAACCATACTCGGGGCCGTGGGCGTTGGCTTGCGGCTCCTACCGGTTCATTGCCGCCAAAATCGCTTTCAGGGTCTCGGAGTTGGTGGCGGCGACCAGATTCTTGGCGTCTCCGATGGCAACCTCGTCGGCTCCGCTCGCCAACTCTTTCATGGTTTCGGCAATGAAAGCTGGCAAAGGCATAGGCTGGGGACCACCCGGCCCGACGGTCTTCCGGGGCCCGCCCAGCTCCGTCGCGACGTATGGTGGAATCAACTCAATCACCTTCACTCCCGCGCCTTTCAACTGGTGGCGTAAGGAGAGGGTGAAGGAATGAACGGCGGCCTTGCTGGCGCAATAAACGGGAAATCGCGCCAGGGGAACAAACGCCAGCCCGGAGGAAACGTTTACCAGCACGGCGTTCGACTGTTGGGTCAAATGCGGAATGAACTCGGCGGCGACGCGAATAACTCCCAGCACGTTGGTGTTGATTTCGTCGCGCAATCCTTCCTCATCCAGCAGCGTGCCCGGAGCAAGCTCCAGCCGCCGTTGCACGCCTGCGTTGTTGAACACGCAGTTAAGGGAAGGGAACTCGGCGACAACCTTTCGGGCGACGGCCCGAATCGCCGCGGAATCCCGCACATCGAGCACAAAGTAGCGCATGCCGGGATTCGCCGCGCAGATGTCCTGAAGGCGATCCTCCCGCCGGCCGCTGATGATGACCTGATTCCCCAGCTTGTAAAACGCCTCGGCCAGGCCTTTGCCGATCCCCGACGTGCCGCCGCTAATAAAAATAGTGTTCGCGTGCATTTGCATGGACTGATCTCCGCAGGATGCGCTTCCGGAATACCTGCCATTGCTCGAGAATTTCGGCTTCAGACGACGGGCCCCCGATAAGCACCTACCCCGTCGTCTTTTTTTCTGTATCAGATTTTGCTGAGCAGCACAATAAGGAAGAATCTCGTGGGTTTTCGAGAAGGCGCAGTACCATTTTTGCATTTTGCCGGATTCCAAAGCTTTCTCGGCAGCCGTGTGCCCTGAGTCACAAGTTTGGCTTGCGTAGATTTCACCTACGGGTAATGGTCGGGTTGTCCTCAGGGCAACCCGACGGGTCGGCTTTGAGCCCCGCCTTCACAATGGAGTGCTCAATGCCGGTGTACTTCCAAACTGTCATTCTGAGCCCTTCATTGTCATTCGGAGCGAAGGCGGAATGCTGTCGATAAGAAAAGGAGGAAGGCGCCGGAGTGAAAATGAAAAACGCCCGTATCGAGATTGGCCATACTGACCTGCCACTGGCTTTGACATTGAGTGGACGAATCAGAGAATGTGATAAACAATAGGTGAGCACTTGCTGAGACGCTTGGAGAACGTGCCGTGCTGAACGGGAAGAAGGTCTTTGTCGTTATGCCGGCGTATAACGCTGCCCGCACTTTGCGGCAGACCTGCGCGGAGCTGCCGCGGGAGACTGTGGACGAAGTCCTGATGGTTGACGACCACAGTTCCGACACTACCGTGCAGTTGGCGCGGGAGTTGCGCCTGACCACCTTCGTCCACCATCGCAACCTGGGGTACGGCCGCAACCAGAAAACTTGTTATCGCGAAGCCTTGCGCCGGGGCGCCGACATCGTCGTAATGCTGCATGCGGACTATCAATATTCTCCCCGCCTGGTCACCGCCATGGCGAGCATGATTGCCTTTGGAGAGTATGACCTCGTCCTGGGATCGCGGATTCTGGGCCCGGGAGCTCTCCGCGGAGGCATGCCGCTGTACAAGTACGTTTCCAATCGGCTTTTGACCTTCTATCAGAACATCCTCTTCGATTATAAGATTTCGGAATACCACACGGGGTACCGCGCCTATTCGCGTGCGGTGCTGAGCACCCTGCCCTTGGAAGAGAATTCCGACGACTTTATTTTCGACAACGAGGTATTGGCGCAAGCCATTCATCTCGGTTATCGCATCGGGGAGATTTCCTGCCCGGCTCGCTACTTTCCCGAGGCGTCATCGCTTAATTTCTCGCGGAGTGCCAAGTACGGGCTGCAAGTGCTGATGGTCTCGCTGAAGTTCTGGCTTCAGAAAAGGGGGCTTGGACGCTTCCGATTGCTGAACCCTCAGGGCCGAAAATTATCGGAAGACTACTACACGGAAATTATTGAGGTCCCCCCACAGGAAAGCCGCTCCTAAGGCCCCCGGGCGCCATGATTCTCCGATTGCTTTGGACAAGGCAACGGTAAGGGCGTGCCCCATGGAGATTGACGGCGGGCGGTTGCCCCTGGGGCATCGAGCATGAGAAACGACCGCGGGCAGAAAAGTCAAAGAGTGCGATTATAACTTCCGGCATTTGATTGACAGTTTCTCCTGCCGATTCGTATAATGGTTATTTTGGGGAAACAGGAGAGAAGAAATCTATGTACGCTATCTTTCGGACGGGCGGGAAGCAATACAAGGCCTCACCCGGTGACGTCATTCGCGTGGAGCGCGTGGCGGGCGACCCGGGCGCAACGGTCGAGTTCAACCACGTGTTTGCGGTGCGCAAGGAAAACCTCACCGTGGGCGCCCCGCTGGTCGAGAACGCCAAGGTTACGGGGACCATTCTCACCCACGACCGCACCGCCAAAGTGCGAGTATTGAAATACAAGCGCAAGAAGCAGTACCGGCGCACGCTGGGTCATCGCCAACACTTCAGCCAGATTCTGATCAAGGACATCGTTACGGCATAGCCGCGCTCTTGCCTGCAAAGGAAATCTGTTATGGCACATAAGAAAGGTCAAGGAACATCCCGCAACGGTCGCGACTCCAACGCCCAACGCCTGGGCGTGAAGCGCTTTGACGGCCAGTTAGTATCAGGCGGGTCGATTCTGGTTCGCCAGCGCGGCACGCGCCTGAAGGCCGGTGACAACGTCGGCCTCGGCAAAGATGACACGCTCTTCGCCAAAGTTTCCGGCGTCGTGCGCTTTGAGGACAAAGGCCGCCTGGGCCGGTACGTCAGCATCCTGGTCCCATCAACGAACTGAAGCTCGGGAGATCGGATGATCCGGTAATCGGGTGAACAAAAAACAAAGCAGGCCGAACCGGCTTTTTGCTCACCAGATCACCCGATCATCGGATCACCCGATCTGCCCACCCGATCACCAGATGACCCGATCTCCCGATCATTGACATGTTCATTGACGAAGCCAAAATTCACGTGGCCGCCGGCGGAGGAGGAAACGGCTGTGTGGCGTTTCGGCGCGAGAAATTCGTGCCGCGCGGCGGACCCAGCGGTGGCGATGGCGGGCGCGGGGGCGACATCATTCTGCTAAGCGACCCCCACCTGAACACCTTGCTGAAATTTCGTTTTAACCCCGAGTTCCGCGCCAAACGCGGGGGTCACGGCGAAGGTTCAAACCGCCATGGGAAGGACGGCGCAGATAACATCGTAACGCTCCCCGTGGGCACGGTAGTTTACGACTTGGCCACCGGTGAAAGGCTTTGGGATTTTGACGCGCCGGGCCGGCAGGTGATCGCCGCCCAAGGCGGGCGCGGTGGACGCGGTAACGCGCGCTTTGCCACTTCCACTCACCAGGCTCCGCGCCAAGCCGAACCGGGCACGCCAGGCGTAGTGCGCGATTTGCGGTTGGAGTTGAAGTTGCTCGCGGACGTCGGGTTGGTCGGCTTCCCCAACGTGGGAAAATCCACGCTGATTTCGCGGCTCAGCGCGGCACGTCCGCGCATTGCCGACTATCCGTTTACGACCCTCGCGCCTTGCCTGGGAGTGGTGGGGCTCGACCGCGAGCGGTCTTTCGTCATGGCCGATATTCCGGGGCTCATCGCCGGGGCGCACGAAGGCAAAGGCCTGGGCATACGCTTCCTGCGGCACGTGGAGCGAACGCGCTTGCTCCTCCACCTGATCGATGTGGCGGAGTATTCCGGCCGCGACCCACTGGAGGACTACGAAGTCATTCTGAATGAGCTCAAAAGTTTCAGCCCTGTGGTCGCCGCCAAGCCCATGCTGCTGGTGGCTTCGCGCATTGACGCCGTGGGGGAAGGCGGTCGCCTGATCCGCCTGCGTGAATTCTGCGCTGAACGCGGCCTGCGGCTGCACGAGATTTCCTCCGTAACCGGGGAAGGGTTGGAGGAATTGAAAGAGGCCGTTTGGGCTGAGCTGGAGCAAATTCCCCGCCCGCAAATCGGGGATGCGTCTCCCGAGGGAAAAGAGCAAGGTTAACGCTCCCAGGGCGAGGCCCGGCCTTACAAGGAATTTTCAATTACTCGACGCAAGGACGCGGCAGCCTGTGAACATCGGAATTTTCGGCGGAACGTTTGACCCCATCCATGCCGGGCACCTGGCGGCGGCGCGGGCGGCGCAGCGCCGCTTTCGCCTGGATCGAGTCCTTTTCATTCCCACCGGCAATCCCCCCCACAAAATACACGACCACCTGACAGACTATGCTCAGCGCTATGCAATGGTGGCAGTGGCCTGCGCCGGCGAGTCGCGCTTTATCCCCTCCACGATCGAGGCGCCCACGGTGGACGGGTCGCCGCGCTACTCCATCGACACGGTGCGAGCAGTGCGGCGAAAGCTCCGCCAACACGACCGGTTGTTCTTTCTCGTCGGCGCCGACGCCTTCCTCGACCTTCCGCACTGGAGAGAGTTCCGGCGCTTGCTCGATTCAGTGGAGTTCATTGTCGTGTCAAGGCCCGGCTTTGACGTGGACGCGCTCCGCCAGGTTGCACCGCCGGACCTCCTGCCGGCGCGGCGCCTTGCTCAGAAGGCTGAGACCGTTCGCTTACGCCACGGCGCCATCCACCTTTTGCACGGTGTGGACGCCCCCGTCGCTTCCCGGGACATCCGGCAAGCGGTGCGGGCTCGTAAACCCATCGCTGGCCTTGTTCCCATGCTTGTGGAAGAATACATTATGAAGGAAGGGTTGTACGGTCCCAGCGCCGGCGTGAAACGTTTGCAACGATGACACCACAACTACGCGAAGCGATCCAGGCCGCCCAGGATCGCAAGGCTTTGGACTTGCGCGTTTTGGATATGGACGGAATCTGTTCGTTCACCAGCAACTTCCTGATTTGCAGCGGGACCTCCACTCGCCACACCCAGGCGATCTGCGATGGCATCGTGGAAAAACTGAAGAAATCGGGGTGCGCGCCCACCCATGTGGAGGGCTACTCCCAGGCGGAGTGGATTCTAGTGGACTATCTCAGTTTCATCGTCCACATATTTCTCGAGCGTGCGAGGGAATTCTACGACCTGGAGCGCCTTTGGAAGAACGCGCCGAAACATATTATCGGGTGATCCGGTGATCGGGTGAACACGTGATGGACCCGATTCCCCAGGTGGAAGAATGTTAGAGAAGCATCTTGAGCTTCGAGACCGCACGAAACGGCTCGCGTTGCGCGTCATCAAGCTCTGCGATTCGCTTCCCAAGACGGATACTACGCGCACCATCCGGCAGCAACTCCTTCGGTCTGGTACCTCGGTAGCGGCAAATTATCGGGCAGTGGGCCGAGCGCGATCCCAAGCTGAATTCATTGCGAAAATGGGGGTGGTGGTCGAATAAGCTGATGAGTCCGTCTTCTGGTTGGAGCTCTTGGTGGATAGCGGAATTGTGCCAAGAAATCGATTGGAGGATCTCATCACCGAAGCGAATCAATTGGTTGCAATCTTTGTCGCTTCACAAAAAACCGCGAGGAGAAGATAGCAGACGACCGGCGTGAGGGTTTATCTGTTCACCCGATCACCCGATCATCGGATCACCCGATTCTTACGATGCGCATTCGAATTCTCTGGGAAGGCAAGACCAAGGATTCGCACCTGCGGGCGATTCAAGAGGACCTGGCGGGCCGAATCGAGCATTTCACCGGCTTGAGCCTGGAAGAGCTCCCGGTCCCGCGCGGAGCGAGCCATGCCCGCAAGGCAGGATTGACCTCCGCTGAGCGCGCGCTACTGGAAAAACTGCGCGACGCGACGAAAGTCCTGTTAGACGAGCGTGGGCGCGAGCGGACCTCGCAAGAGTTCGCCGCGTGGCTGGGCCAAGAAGCTTTGCGGGGCTCGCGGGAGTTGGCCTTCCTGATCGGCGGGCCGGATGGCTTCTCCACAGCATTTCGGGAAGAGGCCGACGTCCTGTTAGCCCTTTCGCGCATGACGCTGACGCGCGATTGGGCGCGCACTCTTCTGCTCGAGCAGATTTATCGCGGCTTTACGATTCTGCGCGGATACCCGTACCCGCGGTGAGGTGATCGGCTCATCGGCTCATCGGGCCATCGCCCTTGAATCTCAAGCTGGCGGGAAATCTGATGGAAAACAAACATGAAGAATTGAGGCTGCGCACCAAGCAATTCGCGCTGCGTATACTCCACCTATTTCGATCATTGCCCAAAAGCGAAGAAGGACGCATCATTGGAAGGCAATTGCTCCGTGCAGGAACAGCGGTTGCTGCAAACTACCGGGCGGTGGGACGGTCACGATCACGAGCCGAGTTCATCGCTAAGATGGGTGTCGTCGTGGAAGAAGCCGACGAGGTCGTGTTCTGGCTGGAATTAATGACCGATGGGGGACTTGTGCCTTCGCCCCTGATGGCAGATCTCCAGAAAGAGGCCAACGAACTCCTGGCCATCTTTGCTGCCTCCCAACACACTGCGAAAACTCATTGAACCGAGACCGGGCATTTCGATGAACCGATGGACCGATGAGCCGATGAGCCGATGAACTGATAGGAGCATCTCTTGCCAGAAGATCGAAAAGGGTTGATTATCGTCTATACGGGCCCCGGCAAGGGAAAGACCACCGCCGCGCTAGGAACGGCGCTTCGGGCTGTGGGGCAAGGCCTGAAGGTCTTAATGGTACAATTCATCAAAGGTTCGTGGCATTATGGCGAATTGGATGCGGCCAAGATGCTGGGCGATGAGCGACTCAAGATTATGCCCATGGGCCGCGGGTTCGTGAAAGTCGGCGCAGAAAAACCTGACCCGGAAGACGTGCGGCTGGCCGCAGAAGCATGGAAATTCGCCAGCGGGGAAATCCTGAGCGGGCGGTACGAGATAGTGATTCTCGACGAAATCAACTATGCCATCAGTTACAAGATGCTGGCGCCGGAGCCCGTGGCGGAAACCTTGAAGCGCAAGCCGGAAATGGTGCACGTGATTCTGACCGGGCGGAACGCGCACCCTTCGCTGATCGAGATGGCCGACTTGGTTACGGAAATGCGCGAGGTCAAACATCCCTATCAAAAAGGAATCCTCGCGCAGAGAGGGATTGAATATTGAGCGATTTAGTGATTGAGTGATCGGGCGATTGTTCTTCAATGATTAAATCACTCAATGACTCAATGAAGAAATTCTCTTATGACTTGGTTCCGCAAAGAAAAGCAGCCGCTGGAAACACCCAAGGAGAAGCGCGTGCAGACCGAAGGGCTTTGGGTGAAGTGCGACAAGTGCAAGCAAATCCTTTGGAAAAAGGATCTGGAGTCCCACCTGCAATGCTGCCCCAAGTGTGGCCATCATTTCAAGCTGGGCTCGCACGCGCGGCTGGAGATGCTGTTTGACGAAGGCCATTATACCGAGCATGACGCGCGGCTGGCCTCTACCGACCCGCTGAAATTCAAAGACACCAAACCCTACCGCGAGCGCCTGAAGCAAGCCGAGAAAGTCACCGGCATGAAGGACGCTTTGCTGACTGGCGAAGGGCTGATTGAAGGCAAACCCGCCATCATTTGCGCGATGGAGTTTCAATTCGTGGGTGGCAGCATGGGGGCAGTGGTCGGCGAGAAGGTGACACGCGCCATCGATCGCTGCATCGAAAAGAAATTGCCCCTGGTAATCGTTTCCTGCTCGGGCGGCGCGCGCATGATGGAAGGCGCCATCAGCCTGATGCAGATGACCAAGATCTGTTCGGCGCTCGCGCGCTTGGACGAGGTCCACAAACCCTACATTTCCGTGCTCACGGATCCCACCACTGGCGGCGTCACCGCCAGCTATGCCATGCTGGGCGACTTGAACATTGCTGAGCCCGGGGCGCTGATCGGCTTCGCTGGCCCGCGTGTCATCGAGCAAACCATTCGCCAGAAGCTGCCCGAAGGGTTCCAGCGCGCTGAGTTCCTCCTGGAACACGGCATGATTGACGCCATCGTCCCTCGCAAGGAACTGAAGAGTTACATCGCGCGCGCCTTTCGCCTGATGCACGCGTGGGAAGATCGGGAGATCCGCTGATCGGGTGATCCGGTGAGCGAGAAACAATTCGACTTGTTTTGTTCTTTGTTCACCCGATCATCCGATCACCGGATCACCCGATTACTTGGTTCCCATGAATTACACCGAATGCCTGAAATACCTTGCCGACTTGGGTCAGGAGTTGCACGGACTGAAGTTTGGCCTGGCGGCCATCTCCTGTATCCTGGCGGAATTGGGCCGCCCGCACGAGCGCTACGACACCGCCATCGTGGCGGGAACCAATGGCAAGGGCTCCACCTGTGCCATGCTGGCCAGCATTCTTCAGCACGCGGGTTACCGCACTGGACTGTTCACTTCGCCCCATCTGGTGCGCGTCAATGAGCGTATGCGCGTGAACGGCCGGGATGTTTCTGACGCCGATTTTGCGGCCGCATTCACCGCGGTCGCCGCGGCCGTCGAGCGCCTGGTCAACCTGGAAAAGCTGGAGAAACCCCCAAGCTTTTTTGAGTTTTTGGCTGCTACGGCGTTCCAGTACTTTGCCCGGGCGGGAGCGAAGTTCGTCGTGCTGGAAGTCGGGATGGGCGGACGGCTGGACGCTACCAACGTAACCGACCCGCGCGTGGCCTTGATCACCAACATCGACTTCGACCATATGGAATTCCTGGGCTCCACCCTGGCCGCCATTGCGGCGGAAAAGGCCGGCATCATCAAACCGCATCGCGCGGTGATTTCCGGAGTGGAAGATGCGGAAGCCGCCGCCGCTATTCGCCGTCGCGCGGAGGAATGCGGAGCGGAGTTGCTGGAATTGAAGAGCCTGGCGCAAATCAGCAAACTTCACGCCAAACAGGGCCGCTACTTGTTCGATCTGGCGCTCGGCCAGGAGTATTTTGCCGGACTGACCTGCCCGCTGCTGGGAAAGTTTCAGGTGAAGAACACCGTGGCCGCGGTCGCCGGAGCGTGGCGCCTCGAAGCCGAGGGATTTGAGATTTCCCGCCGCAGCATTCTGCAAGGGCTGCGTGCTGCCACCTGGCCGGGGCGCCTGGAGCCCATCTTCACCAAGCCCTTAGTACTGCTCGATGGCGGGCACAATCCGGGCGCGGCGCGTGAACTCGCCACGTTCATACGGGAAGAGCTTCCCGGACGCGGCGTTCGCCTGGTGTACGCTTCCATGCGGGATAAAGCCATCCGGGAAATTTGCGCAACCCTTTTCCCTCTGGCGGAGGAAGTTTATTTGACGCATCCCGAGCACCCGCGCGCCGCTACGCCAGAGGAGATTCTGGCCGCGCTGCAATCCCGGCCTGCCAAGCTGCAAATTGAAATCGAGCCGGTCCGCGCGCTGGAGAAAGCTTGCAGCGCCAGCTCGACTGATGACGTGGTTCTGGTCGTCGGCTCCCTTTTCCTGGTAGGCGCCGTCAAGAAAGCGCAGCGCGAGGGTAAGCTGCACCTGTGAGATTTGTCCGTTGTCAGTCGTCAGTATATCTCCGGCAGCTCAACGCGGCCGAGCCGTAATCAAGACGAAGCTCTCCGTGTCCTCAGAGCCTCAAATGATTTAACACAGGGCGCACGGAGCACCTCAGTGACCTCTGTGTTATGTCTTTTCAAACCACGGAGGACACAGAGACAAGACGGGCACGAGGATGAACGTTCGCGGCGCCGGACATCAACCAACTTCGGACCTCGTACAATTTATGCAGCCGCCCTTGTCCATTCCCGCCCCCAAGCCCCGCAGGAGCGCCCGCGCCCGCTACCTCCTGAGCTACGCGCGTTCATTGGTGTTCACGAACCTGCTCATTTATTTCTACACGGCAGTTTGCGGAACGGTTTCGCTGCTTGGTTCCATTTTCGACGCCGAGGGCCGGTGGCAACACGCTTGCGCCAGGACGTGGTCGTGGCTGATCCTGAAAACCAGTGGAATCCGCGTGCGCGTGGAAGGGCTGGAGCACGTCAAACCTGGTGAGACCACGATTTATTGCGTGAATCACCAGAGCGCCATGGATATTCCCGTCCTGTTCGCGAGCCTGCCGGTGCAGTTTCGCTTCGTGGCCAAGCGCTCGTTGTTTAACCTGCCCTTCATGGGCTGGCACCTGCGGCGCTCTGGACACATCCCCGTGGACCGGGACCGTCCGCAGCAAGCCATGAAAAGCATGAAAAAGGTGGCGCAGGAAATCCGCGAGGGAAAATCCGTGTTGCTCTTCCCCGAGGGCCATCGCAGCCGCAACGGACAATTGCTGCCTTTCAAAGCGGGGAGTTTTTACATTGCCATCCTCGCGGGAGTTCCGATTGTGCCCATCACCGTGAACGGAACGCCCTACGTCCTCAAGCCTGACACCTATCACGTGCGCGCGGGACAAACGGAAATGATCGTGCACCCGGCCATCTCCACTCAGGGGTTGACCTTGCACGATGTGGATGCCCTTTCCCGGAAGGTGAAAGACGCAATTGCCTCGCGCTTTGTGGCCGCGGAAGAATAATCGGGAGATCGGGAGATCGGCTCATTGATTGATTTAGTGATTTGATGATTTAGCATTCGGTTGATTGGGTAATGACCAGAAATCTCTGCGGCTTTCAATCACCCATGTCAAGCGCTCAATCACCCGATGAGCCGAATTTTAATGGAAAAGCTATGGACATTAGTCTCGATAATCAAGTTGCTGTCATCACCGGCGGCTCTCGCGGCATCGGTGCGGCTACGGTAAAGCTATTTGCCGAGGCCGGTGCGCGGGTGGTGTTCAGTTATCTGCGGGCGGCGCGGGAGGCGCAGGTTCTGGTCGGAGCGTGCGCGGGTAGTGGCAAGGTGGTTGCCGTGCGCGCGAACGTCGCAAAGATGGCGGACGCGGAGTATCTGATCACCACGGCGATCCGGCATTTTGGAAGACTGGACATCCTGGTGGCGAATGCAGGCATCTGGAACTGCGCGCCCCTGCCCATTGAGAAAATGGCGGAGAGGGAATGGGACGAAATGATGGCGGTCAACCTGAAGGGCGTTTACTCGGTGATCCACCACGCCGTTTCCCACATGATCCGCCAACGGAGCGGCCGCATCATCGTGGTATCCTCCACCGCAGGCCAGCGAGGCGAGGCGTTTCACACCCACTACGGAGCTTCCAAAGGAGGAGTGATTAGTTTGGTGAAAGGCCTCTCCACAGAGCTTGCCCCGCATCATATCCTTGTGAACTGTGTGGCGCCGGGGTGGATCGAGACGGACATGGCGCGGCCGGTGCTGAAGAACCGTCGCTTGCAGCGCCAGGCCATCGCCGCCATTCCACTCCGCCGGTTCGGCCGCCCGGAAGAGGTGGCCATGCCCATCCTGTTTCTCGCCTCTTCGCTGTCTACTTACATGACCGGAGAGGTGGTCAACATCAATGGAGGAAACGTTCTCTGTGGTTAAATCGATTCACCGCAGGATTCTCCGCATCCTTAGGGCATTGGTCATGGTGACCTGCGTGATCTCCAGCACGCTCCCGGCACAACAGCCCGCGGCCCCTCAACTTCCCGGGCACATCGATCCCCAAGCGCGCCAGATGCTCGACCGGGCAATTCAGGCGTTGGGCGGCCGAGCGTTCTTGAACGCTAAATCCCTGACCTCGAAGGGGCGCGTCTTTTTTTTCCAGGACGGAGCCACCGCCGGGATGGAACCCTACCAGAGCTATTTGCTGTACCCTGACAAGCGCCGCTTTTCGTATGGAAAGACCAAACCCGTTATCCTGATCAACAACGGTGCCCAGGGCTGGGAACTCGATCGCTATGGACTGATTGCCCAGCCCGATCAGCAACTACAAGGCTGGATCATCTCCAACCGGTATAGTTTAGAGAACCTGCTGCGCTTACGCATCAACGAACCCGGCGTGCTCATCCAAATCGGAAAGGTTGACTTTGTGGATAATGTGCCTACCCAGGGCATCGAGATCACAGCGTCGGGAGGGACCAGCGTTCGCCTGGATTTACACCGGCAAACGTCCGTCCCTTTCCGCATCACCTACCGCGTTAGGAACGTGAAGGAGGAGGCTTGGGACGACTATTCCGACGCCTACTCGGACTACAAAACAGTTGACGGGATTCAAACCCCCATGCACGTTACGCGCTACTTGAATGGGGACCGGATCGGGGAAACCTTCCGGAACTTCGCCCAGTACAACGAAGAATACCCGCCCAACTACTTCACCCCCGAGTAAAGCTGGAGCATCTGTTATAATGGTTCGATGGAGCCAGCGTGAAAAAGTCATCCAGGATTCGCAGCACCACGATTTTGTGCGTGCGCCGGGGCGGCCGATTGGCAATGGGCGGTGATGGCCAAGTCACCATGGGCGAAAGCGTGATGAAGCAGAAGGCGCGGAAAATCCGCCGTCTGTTCAATGAAAAGGTAATAGCGGGCTTTGCCGGCAGCACCGCGGACGCGCTCTCCCTGTTTTCCCGCTTCGAGCAGAAGCTCGAGGAATACCACGGAAACCTAAGCCGCGCCGTGGTGGAACTCGCCAAGGATTGGCGCACCGACCGTGCTTTGCGGCACTTGGAGGCGTTGCTGTTGGTGGCGGACGAAAAAAGCACCTATCTCGTAAGCGGTAATGGCGACGTGATCG
>Ga0326728_10005747_pt1 | contig 34304 bp, 28 predicted proteins | sample MB3enrmetagenome_FD_207602 | JGI IMG/M metagenome (GOLD analysis project Ga0326728, IMG submission 207602) | Lab enriched peat soil microbial communities from McLean, Ithaca, NY, United States - MB31MN | ecosystem: Environmental > Terrestrial > Soil > Wetlands > Peat | place: USA: New York...
ATAACGGAAAGTGAAATGGGCCTGCTTTCTCTCTATGGTCCCAGGAAACAAATTAACCAGCGCCCGTAATACGTTTAATAACAAGCACTTATTAAATCCGGAAAAAAAGTTTCCTGGGACCATCCGCACCCAAGAAGGGAGGATCGGTCAATGTAGGTGCCAGCCCACTTTCCGCTGAGATCAGGAGATCTGAAGTTAGCTGTCCCTTAGTGGACGATTTCCGCAACTGGATTCTGGAGAGTCGGCCGCCTCGCCGCGTTATTAACTCGAGCGCGTGATCGTGATCTGACCGTTCGGCTCCTTTTTCACGTTGAAGGTTCCACCAGCAGCAAGGATGGGATCAGCTTATTGTGTTCCCTCGGAGTTACTGAGCGGATTTCAGTCTGGACACGTACACATCGGGATGAACTATTGAAATTGGGGAGATGCGCCGAGATAACTCGCGAAAGATAGGATAATTCTGCATGGCGCGGTCATTGACAAAGAGCAGTATATTTTGCCTTAACCACAATAGGATCGAGCTGTCATTCCATATGCGCCCCCTGAAAAAGTCGACCGGTCGGTAGGCCTGTTCCTGAAAGAGCAGCTTCCAGTAATCCGGCCACTGTTCATTGACGTGGTGGTGTCCGCCCTGAAATGGAATCGCAGCGGAAAAAAGCAAAACGTCGCCATGCGAGGAAAGGGACGCAACGAAGTTTCGGGCAACGCTTCCCTCGAGGTGTTCAGCCACCTCCAGGCATGACACGAGGTCAAAACGTCGTGCGAGATCAAAAGGCTTCTCGAGGTCGCGCACTTGTACCAGGTCTTCAGGAACACGCAGCCTCGTTTTATCCAGCCAGGTGCCGTCAATGCCCTTGACGTCCTGGACACCCATCTCGCGCGCGACCGAAAGCCAGGTGCCTAATCCACAGCCGACGTCAAGCATCGACTCGGGTACGAAAACCTCAAAGAGCATACTCAGGATCACGCGGGCAGAATGGCGATTGTTTGCTTCCTCGGATTCCAGTTGCCGCGCATGCAGGTCCTGATAAATCGCCGAACGTTCATCTTTGGATCTACCGTTCATGAGAGAGCCTCGACAAAATGTGGATGGCCAAATCTATCACAAAGCTTTGGTCAACGCATCAGTATGCAATTCCGTTAAATTCCTTCAACGAACGAGCACTCTTCAACCCCTCGGAAAGGGATAATGACACAATCTCGCCTGGCTCCGAATGATGGTTGGATTCAATGAAAAAGTTTGAAGTGACAAAAAAATCGGGCGATCGATTCCGGTTCAACAGATGGCAGTTGGGGCATTACGGGAAAAGTCAGCATTCCCTGAGCTGGTTGACAGGAACGGTAACTGGGAATCAGGCTTTGAGCGGACGGTGTGGGAAATTCAAATATGGACTATCAAACTAAATTGGCGAGAATTATTCAGTGCATGGCGTCCCCAACGGGATTCGAACCCGTGTTGCCGCATTGAAAGCGCGGTGTCCTAGGCCGACTAGACGATGGGGACGCGCTTAAAAGGCACGCTATTCTCACACTTTTACACAGGGATTGCAAGATATTGGTCGGCGATTTGATCCGAATTTTGTTCCCATACCTACCCAATGCCACTTTGCAGGCATCGTGCCGGAAAGGTATCATTCTCTGCGATGGGAAAGGGGGACTTTTTAAAATCGACGATGACCGGGTCTCCCGGGGTCCGTTCGATATGAAAAATGAAATCGGCAAAGCGCTTGTAAAGGCTGAAATGATTTTGGATCACCTGCTCCTTGGAATCGCAGATCTGGATCGAGGAATTCAGTGGGTGTGTGAAAAAACCGGATTGAAACCCACAACAGGCGGTACACACCCGGGGGCGGGTACGCGCAATGCTCTTCTCTCACTTGGCAATCGACAGTATGTTGAAATCATATCGATCGACCCGCAACAAAACGTGGCGAGTCGAACAACCAACCTGATCCGGGACTTGAAAATCCCACGACTGATTACCTGGGCAGCGGTAGCCAGCGATATTAATGTTGTGGCCCGCAGGGCAAAATCGGCAGGCTACGCGATCGAGGGTCCAACGGATGGGTCCCGAGTAAAACCCGCCGGCGTCACGCTCAGGTGGAAAACGCTCAGAGTGCTCAGCGAATTTGGTGACGTGATTCCGTTCTTTATTGAATGGCAAGGCGATGTCGTACATCCATCAGAGGATTTTCCAACAGGATGCCGACTCATGACATTTGAGATTCATCATCCTGATGCCGATCGAGTTCAACAGATGCTCCGTAACCTTGGGATTGATGCGATAGTGAAATCAGGGCGGGAACCGAACCTGCAAGCAGTCCTTTCCACTCCAACACATTTTATTCACCTGCCCTGATCCGATCCCGCCGACTGAAATATTGAATCCATGCAGTTCTAAAACCCAAGGCAGATTTGGGCTAACAGAGGCTTGTCGAAGTGCACTATCCGAAAAGACGGGCTGAATTGCCTCAAATGTCAGATTCCATTGTGGTGGAAAACAAAACAGACAATTCGAAAAAGGGGGAACAGAAATGCGGAATCCGATTGTTTTGTGGTGGGCGCTCTTGCGGTTTTGCTTCTTGCCATTTCTATCTCACAGGCAGCGCAAGGCAGCTACGGCGATGATCGCGCTTTAATCGAAGACATTCAGGCGCGCTACCTTTTTGCACAAGATTTCAAGGATGCTGAAGCTTATGCAGCCACATTCACGGAGGATGGCATTCTGGATTACGGCCCTAAAGAAGTCCTGAAGGGACGCGCGGCGATTCGGGATCTGATCGTCGCAATGGGCAAAAGGGATCAGGAACAGGCGGCGAGTGATAAGGGCGAATGCCTTCGTCCTTCGGCCGGGCGTCAAAACATTTCAAACATCGTTTTGAAGATCACTGGGGTAAGGCAGTGGGACGCACTTACTGGTTTCACTATGGAAACAACAACCGATCAGAACCGCCGCTCTTGATTCCTATGGCCCCGACGAAGATGAAATGGTCAAAAGTCAACGGCAAGTGGCTATTCAGCAAGCGCAAAACTTACAACGAATAGGTAGCCGATTGGGCGGAAAAGCGAGGTAACCCTGCCTGGCAGCGAATTGTGCCCATTTCTCTAAATCTGCGATCCAGTGAAAGGGAAAATCAAAGAAACCTGCTGTGCATCGGTGAGCAATGTCCAGCAAGGCAAGAAGGTGGACCCAATCACAATATCTTTGGGTCCACACCTTCTTTCGCCGTCTTGCCGGGCTTTGCATTGAATACGAAACAACTAAAATACGATCTTCATCTTTTTGCCGCCGAATTGAAGCTCTTTTATAAGCTCACGTCCGGATGCATCTTTTGCGATGGCAAGGGTATTAGAATCAAATTTTTTGTTCACTGCCTCAATCTTGCCCTGAACCTTTACCCCTTGAGGTTTTCCGACAGGCGTAAATTCAACTGTGACTTCCGGGCTATGGCTTTCCCACTTGACGTCGTATTCGCCTGCTTTAATCTCGGTTCCGGCAGCAATGAGTGTGCGATCCACAACAAATCTTCCGGATCCCTTTTCTGCTGCCATTATCGAAACAACTGCCAAAAGGATCAAAAACGTAACGCTCACAATGAGATTTTTTTTCGACATGCTCTTTTCTCTCCCTTTTTGAGGATCATTTTGAAGCTCAATAATCCACTTAAAAGATGTTTCAGTATTGACACGGACCTACAGCATTATCCTTAGGGGTACCCAGAGAAATTTAAGATGGAGTGGGGATTAAAACGAGTAAGACTGTTGCCGATGGGCCTTCCCAACTGCAGACATCGAAAATCTATTTAGTCCCTCAACATACTTTCTCAAATATCCAGATCAACCGGCCATTCGGTTGCTGCATCCTTTCGTTCATTGTCAATGCCACTATAGTTCAGCGACACGTATACATATACGATTTCAGGAACTGTTCGTTTCGGCAGCTAAAAAGAAATCGTCCATCACTAAGTTTTGATTGGAGATCAGCATCCACAGAGCGTCAAATGATTTTGATGAGCCGTCCTGGACTCGAACCCGCGACCTTCTGATTAAAAGTGTTGCTGTTGTTTCTGAGCGCTTCACTGCAATCATTGTAACTGCTTGTTTTAGTAGTATGTTATACAATCAGTCCAATCTACAGAGCTTTCGTTTTCGTTGGTTTTTACTGTGTTTTGAGTTGATGACAAGCACAGTCGCGCCGATTATCTGTGTCCCTGTGGACCGGTGGGAAGGTCCAGCACCTGGTAGACTCTGTCTTTGAATGCGATCAGCTCTCGCGCTACGAGTTCATCACGGACTCCGGTGAGTTCGTGCCGGTGGCGTATTTCAAGGAGTTCCCCCAGACGGTCGTTGGAAAAAACTCATGCCATCCTGATTGGGAACAGCGATCAGTGCCAGGTAGAGAAGCCTTTCCGGGCGGATCAACCCCTGATCGAAACCTTGCCGAAAAAACCGATGATCAATCCAACTGAAAGAACCGCGGATGGATCAGATTCGATCAGGCCGCGGCGGTGGAGGTCGTTTGCACATCATCCTGCGCGTCCGCAGAACACCACAGAACAAACAGCGAGCCCTGGCGTGCCGTGGAACCGGGGGTTCTTCCGGTCCGTTAACTGACGGTTGTCAAATCGCGCCGTCTCCCTTCCTCGCCTCGTTGGGCATCCTGAAGATAACGAAATTGCGTGGAATGAAGCAATATGTAGGGACTAAATCCATGAAAGTTCATCACTGGCTGATGGTGAATTCCCCGTATCACTCCGAGCGGCCACAGGAGCACGAAAAATCTTTTATTGTGACGACCCTCGCGACGCCTATGACATCGATCTTTTGTATCTTTCGTTCCTTCTGCCGACCTCTGTATCTCTTGGTTTGAGTATGGCGGACCTTCTTTCCACGGTCGCTTTGCCAGTTCGCATGCCGGGCCTTCCCAGTCAGTCTATTTTCGCGCTTGGTCCCGACAATTCTGGCCATAAAAGCCCACTGTCCCGTATGCACCCTTGACGAGGGGTAAAAGCCTATAGGAATTGGCGCGAAGGAAAAGAGACGGGGAAGAATAAGGGGAAGGCTATTTAACTAAACTAAAGAATTATGAAAAAAAGCACTGCAGACGACCTACAAGTTGACGTCGATCACCCATCATGAACAAACGGACAAAAAGCGCCGTCCCGCCCCAAAGCACGAATGTGAAAAGGAGATTCCAAACGCACAATGTCACACCAAAGACATACGAGCAGATAACCATGCCGTTGCCTGCGAACCGTGGTGTGGCAGTAAAAATGGCGTTGGGCAACAGCACAAAAATGCTGATGAGCAGAGTTATGCCGGATATGTCCAGAGGCCAAGGATACAGCTTATCAACCAGACCCTACCTTCGATGAGAAGCATAGTGAGGAAACCCAGACCAATCATGAAGCCAAAGCCGAGAAATACCCAGCCGATTTTCTTCAACCCCACGGGTCACACGCGGCAGACACAGGCGCTTGTATACGATTGTTCGGCATGCCCATTGGGTAACGATGCGTCGATTGTCCTACCCAGAGCAAACGGATAAGACCGTAATCCATCTCGACCCCCCACAAACGCATTACCTAGGATATTTTGCCGATTGTCGGAGCTCGCTTTAAAGTTGGCGCCGGAGACCGTCGGGGCAAATTCGTCCTTTGCGCTACGCATAGTAATCATGAGGTGCGGAATACTAAAAAGATTTTCGTGGATTCTCCCGAGGCCAAATGTGATAGTCAAAGCCTCTGATACCTTCAGTGATTTCATTATTCCAGCCGTGCTATTGTTTATGTCCAAAAGCGCTTCCTTGGTCTCCGTAAGTAAATTATCCATCTCTTCATGAATTAAGAATCTGTGATCTTCGTTTCCTATCGATATTTGGCCGAGCATCTTGTCCCAACGACCCGCTTTGGTCTTCGGTTTAGATAAAGTCCGTAAGAACATTCCCTTGGCGCACCTGAAATACGCTCAAAATACATAGCCGGACGACAGCCGGGTTTTGGGCTTTGGGTCAGTTTCGCTGTCCGGGCTTGTCCCAGCTCCACAAAAAGCAACATCACTGGAGTGAACAGATACGGCTTCATGACGGTTCTCCCTGCGAAGTTTTGTTCGCGACAGAACAAATCCCTATCCATTCAGGCTTTAGTAGCTGCAATCGATGCTGATGTCGATTATATAGGCAGGTGCGCGAGCCTTCCTGCAGTTAAGGAACTTCTGGGGCATAAAACCATTGAATGATGCTATTCCCCACCGCCTCTAACGGAGATGTACTTTCGATTTCCGGAATGGAGTCTAGCGCACATTCGGGTTCAAGACAAGACAGCGGAAACAAAAGGGCCGGGAGAACATCCCGGCCCTTGATTAGGATCGTCGTTCGTATCGGCGGCGCGCCGCCATTGCGCCTCAGGAAAACATCTTTAGCGCAAGCTGGACCTGTTGCATGCCGTGCTACCGAAAGGTCAGAAGGTGAACCTCACCGACATGTACAGGGTTCGGCTGAGCTGGTGGTACAAGGGCTGACCGTAAAGGCTGTTGATGGTCATCGCGCCACTCGTGCCAGTGACCCCCTGCGCGCTGTTGAACAGCGTCTTGTAGTTGTAGGGCGACATCGCCGCCGCGTAGAACTGGTAGCCGTTGTTGGATTGTGTGCAAGCTGACCCTGAAATTCCCATTGCCGCGTTCTGTGCGCCGCAGGCCGCAGAAGTTGGCGCCAGGTATTGGGGGTAGTAGTCTGAGTCGATCGATTGCCAATACGCAGTAACCGCATGCTGATTGAACAGGTTGGGCACCGTCACTGAAAAGCTCACACTCTTGTCCTCGCTGAGCTTGTACTTCGCCGTTAGCTGGAGGTCGCTCTGTATGAACCAAGGTGTGCGCCGTTGGTAGGGATTGCCCACGGAAATATTGCCGTTCGCGTCCTGGGAGACGGGCAGGAAGTTGCCGCGGGGCACTATGTAAGTCGGGAATGCGCCCCCTTCCGCATTGGGCACCCCATAGGCGCCATAGTCGGGAGCGAAGGATTGGCCGACATCCACGAAGCTGCTTACGGGCGACCCCTGATATAGGTACTGGAAGATCCCGATGTTGGCGGAGAACTTGTGTATCCAAGGCAGCTCGTAGTAGGCATAGCCCTTAAAGACGTTGGGCCGGTCAGTGGGAAGAACTCCGTTGTTGAACTTGCCGTTTGCGGCATAGTAGAAGAAAGGCTCGTCGAAGGCGCGGCTGTTATTCGGGGCATTGCGGCCGCCGCCACCGTCAGAGATGTCGGTGTTGGTCAAGCCGGTGTAGTTGCCGCGGAAGTTGCTCCACGTGTAAGAGAACATGCCTGCCCAGTGATGGCTTGTCGTCTTGGTCAGGCGAATTTCCAATCCATCATAGCTCCGCACTGCCGTGGGGGGCGGTCCGGGGCAGTTCGCGGCCGGGGGCGCCGCAAGCTGTCCAGTAGGAACGCATCCGCTGGGGCTCCCGTACAGGAAGTTCCAGAAACCGTCGAAGGTCGAGTTGACCCCCTGGCCGGGATTGACAATCACAAAAGTCTCGCCAACGTTGGGATTATACAAAGCCGCATCTTCGATAACATGGTCGAGACGGCGGCGGTCCCAGCGGGCTTCGAAGGCCAGATTCGTAGAAAGCTGATGGTCGATCCCAAACACAGTCTCATGCTGCGTGTAGGGTTTCAGACCTGGGGCGACTCCTTCTTCCGTTGTGGTGCAAGTCGAGCACGAGGTGGGGAAGGTGCGGAAGTTCTGGTCTTCTATGAAGGTAATGCCTGCAGGCGCTGTTCCTCCGGCGAAGTTCGCGGGTGTCGTGGCCGTAGCACTGGAACTTCCGCAGTATCGGCCGCCGGTATTGAAAGCGGGAACAATCGAGCTTAAGTTCTGAGTGTCCAGGGCGTAGTAGCAGTTATTCCAGTACTGACCGCCAAACGAGCTAATGGCCAGATTCAGCTTCATAGTGTCAAAGAACTTACCGTAGCTGCCGAAGATCTTCCATTTGCCGTTCCGAAACGGGTCCCAGGCAGCTCCCAGGCGGGGGGCAATCTTGTCACCCCAACCAAACTGAATGGGCTTGCTAATGCCCCCGGCCGGCTGGTCCTCGGCGGGCAGGTATTCGTGTTCAAGACGAATACCTGCATTTACCGTAACACCGTGACCAATCGTCCAGGCGTCCTGGGCAAAGAACGAATGATTCATGCTGGTCGCTTTGCCCAGGGAGCCGTAGTCTACAATATTAATGTAACCGTACCGGCCCGTGCAGGCGCCGTAGAGGGCGACCTCCCCGGCGCAATTGGCATCATAAGGCCCGCCGAAGTCGGGTACGACCTCTCCTTGGCCAGGGTACACCGTCACGTTTGGCTCATTGTAGTGTTGCTCGACCGAATTGGAGAGCCGCATGAGCTGGTAGCCAAACTTGAAGTTGTGTGTGCCGGCCCATCCGCTCTTATACCAACCCACGTCCGCATCGATCTGGTTGCGATGCGTTGAGTCATAAGTTGTGTTGTTAATATTGTTGGGTGCGCTAAAAAAGCCGGCAATCTGTGATAGTTGGGAGCTGGCCAGTATCGGAGCTCCCGTGTTATCGAGCGCTCCGACGCCGCTCCCGCCGAAAGAATCAAAAGCGCCGCCGCTGGGCATGCCAAAGTCGTGATAGTTCTGGAAGTTATAACCCCAGCGGAAAGTAACCACTAAACTCGCCGAGAGGGTGATGTCCGCGCCCACATTGGTCGTGGTGTTGGGCGCCGCAAAGCCGAGGTTGCCACCGTATACCGCCGGCGGAGTCGTGGCCGTAGCATTGAGGAGTCCACTGGTGGAATCCGCAGCGGGCAAAAACTCGCCCGTTTGCCGCTGGTATTGGTAGAGCCAGGAACCGAAAATGCGAATCTTTTGGGTCAGGGCCGCATCAATGCGGCCGTTCGAGTAATAAGTGTCCGTGTCGTTATCGAACTTGAGCGGGCCGGTTGCTGCCGGAAACGCAGCGTTGCCAGTCCAGTCCCAGTTCACAGTGCGCGTGATATCTCTGATCTCAGGATTGAACGACGCGAAGAACCACAGCTTATCTTTCAGGATCGGGCCGCCGATAGTAAAACCGGGGAAGGTATCCATCATCGAGTCTTTTTTTGGCTGATACGACTGAGGAGTGGCGTCGGCGAGCGCGCCACCCAAAGCCTTCCCGGCAAGGAACGCCGGATCGTACCGGGGATACGTGTCGGGCGAGCCGTCCCAGCCACTGGACTCGAACTGGGAAAACACCGACCCGTGGTAGCGGTTGCTTCCTTTCTGCATGACGACATTGACCACGCCACCCAGCGCCCCGCCGTATTCGGCTTCCACGCCCGAACTCTTTACCTGCATCTCCTGAATGAAAGAAAAGGGTACGTTCGTGTGGGAGAAGCCACCGATGGCATCCGCGGTCTCCTGGCCTTCCACGAGGTAGGCGTTCTCGGAATCCGCACCCCCGCCAACGGAGAAACCGAAGGCCCCGCCGTTGGTGCCGCTGCCTGCAGATTGTCCACCTGTTCCGGTACCACCGGCAGCGTTTGGTCCCACCATTCCCCCTGCCAGCGGTTCGTTGCGGGCCCCGGGAGCAAACTGAATTACGGACTGGAACGAATAGCCATGGGGAACGTCCTCGATAACATCTGAGGTGACGTTCGTCAGCGTGTGCTGGGTGGTCAGGTCAATGATGGGAGTGACCCCAGTCACCTCGACAATGGTGCTAGTAGGGCCCAATTCAAGCGCAATGTTAACCGTCGGCAGGTGGCCGACCTCGATCGAAAGCCCCGCTCGCTTGACTTCCTTAAAGCCTTTCGCCGCCACCGTCAGGGAGTATTCCCCAGGCGGAAGATTGGAGAAGCGGTAGTAGCCCCTCTGGTCCGTCTTCAGGGCCTTTGTGCCTACCATGGACGTCCCGACGAGCGTCACATCGGCACCCACAACCACTGCCCCTGTTGGGTCCGTTATGGTGCCCTGCAGCCCGCCGGTGGTTTCCTGCGCACCTAAATTGGCAGTGAACAGAAGCATTGCGAACAAGCATGCAAATACCGCGTATCGTACGCGAATATGCGACATATTCCCTTCCTCCATTCGAGTTTGAAGTACTTGATTAGCATTGGTCGAAGATATATTTCAAGGCCTCAATGCTAATGAAACAGCAAGACTCTTTATTTTTTGTTCCACTACAAGTTGCACGATTGTTGTTCAATGGCTACCCTAATAAAGTTTCCCATATTGAAAAACCTGCTGCCCCAGATCAATTAACCGCATTCTTAAGAATGTGGTCCGGGACCGCTTACTGTAAAATCACAAATATCTTTTAAAATTAACGCGATCTTAACAGATAGTTTCGTCCGCGTCTATTCCGATTTCGTATTTGGTATCGGTTTCGACGGGCTGAATTACCTGCGTGCATGAAGGCTGCTTCCCTGCCACGCAGCTTTCCCTTTCATATTTGGATTTTGGCCCTCAGTAATAGGCATAACCGCTTTCCTAAAAGTGCAAACAACGTACCAATGGCGGCTAGATATTCTATATAAGGATTGACAAACGCTATCAAATTGAAAATAAGGAAGTTAAGTTCCACCTCATTGTTACGCTCAAAGCCGTTGCGGGGCACGATATTGAAGATGCCATACGGTCGGTCTCCGTACTGGGCATCGGTGCTGTCTCGCTGAATTTTGAGATAATTAATGTTCTTGGGGTCGGTCTGCAGGCCCCGATTGATGGCGATATTGGTGTTGGGTATGGGTACGCCGTCAATCAGCTAGTTGACCTGATGGCTTCCGCGCATGTGCATCATATCGTGGGGCACGTATGCCCCGGGAGTGTAGTTGGTGATCATCGCCATACCGTTGGTGCGATCGGCGCCGGCGGTTTGGGCGATGTCCCGGATTAGAGTGGTGGGAGTTACCGAATCCACATTGGCAACTTCTGTGTTGCCCGAAGACAACGATGGCTCGATTTACACTTGCGATCGCCAGTTGGAAGTGAAGAATCGGCGATGGTCCGGAAGCGACCGTGACGGTCTGCTCCGCAATCTCGAATTTCAATTGAGTGACGGTGCTCCTGTAATCGCCCAACGGCACGGTGGTGAACGAAAACTCACCGTTGTCGTCGGTCTGGGCGGTTTGAGACCAATCCGAGGTAATCGCCTTCCGCGCGACCGATGCTGCGGGTCGTGTACGATTCCTTATATTTTCCCCAAAATCGTTGCGTGGAATTGGGAGCCCGACATCAGAAAGATCGCCGACACGAACGGGATGCGAGCTTACGCATGGAGCCTCCTTCAGAGCTTTGTGTTGCAAAATTAAACTTAAACAATCATGCAGTATCAATCCTGATGAAATCATCAATAAAATCAAGGCCTCCAGCGAATTTTACTTAGTACTGAATTGTAGGTTTTTGTTGAGAGTACTGGTTCAGTTTTTGCACAATTCCAAGGTCACAATTAGATAATGCAAACCTGACAGCATGAGCAAATCGGCCGGCCATGAATTCCCTGCCCGCTCTCCCCCATCAATCGTCGCTGAAAAAGCGGCAGGCAAAGATTAAGATGAACACCGCAACCTAGGCCAGAATCGGCAGCCTATCCGCAACTGAAAGCCGCATCACTGCGGCCATCATAGATCCTATTTCTTTAAGTGATTTGTTTTGTTGGACTTGTGGTGAGCCGTGCTGGACTCGAACCAGCGACCCTCTGCTTAAAAGGCAGATGCTCTGCCGACTGAGCTAACGGCCCATGCTGTTGACAAGCTTAGAATTAGACATCTCAAACCATGCCTTGCAACGAGGGGATAATTTAGCATGTCGACACACAGTTTGAAAGGCAGTTCTAAAGGTTTTCTGTGTGTTCCTTCGGGTGTCAATGATTCCGACGGGGAAATGAGGCCTTTTTGACCGATGGAGAAGGTTTCAAATTTGATTTCCGCTGTCGAAACGCATTCCGCTCCCAAAAAACTCCCTCCGAGAACCCCTGAATACCGGAGTTACGCTTGACAAGAGCCAACCGTTTCTCGGCCAGACAGCAGTAGCTCTTATCGATCTCGATACCGATATATCGTCTTCCCAGTTTCTTGGCAACCACACAAGTTGTTCCAGCACCCGCAAATGGATCAAGAACAACATCAGAAGGATTAGAGCTTGCCAGGATAATTTTCGCGAGCAGTTTTTCCGGTTTCTGGGTCGGATGATCAGTATTTTCCGGCATCGACCAAAAGGGAACGGTCAGATCGGTCCACAGATTGGAAGGATAAGTGATTCTATAATTACCCTTGTCCGTTTCGCGCCAATCCTTTGGCCGACCGTTGTCTCTGTAAGGTGCCAAAACCCGCCGATTGAGCTTTACTGCATCAATATTAAAAGTGTAATCCTCTGAAACGGAGCAAAACCAAATATCTTCGGCGCAATTTTTCCAATTGGCTTTTGCTCCCCTCCCTTTTTCTCTCTCCCACGTTATGCGATTTTGGATTTTTAGATACTTTTCTGTAGTCAGGTGAATCGCTGCGCAAGATCGCCAGTCTCCACATATGTAGACAGACGCGGTCGGCTTGAGAGTTGGCAGCAGGCGCGGGAACCACGATTCAAACCAATTCTGATATTCGGCGATCGGCTTCTCCTTAAAGAGGATTCCGTTGAACGATTTTGCGATGTTGTAGGGCGGATCGATAAAAAGCAGGTCAACAAAACCGCGCGGGAGCCAGTCGAGAATCGCGAATAAATCCTGATTGATCGTATGGTTGAGTATTTCCGGCAGGGAGACCGGCCCGGCAGGGCTTATAAGGCATTTGCCATACAGAAGCCGCTCGTGGGCAGACAAGTCAATCGTTCGATTTCTTGGAGCCCTGTTTTTTCGTTCTTGCGCCATCGTCAGATGTTTGTCGTGTCTTGCTACATGACGGCCGGAAAATGAAGGGGCTTGCGGTTCAAGAGCAGTTCTTAAATCTTTGAGGCGAAAATCAAAAACCGCAATCCACGTTTCGCAGTCCTTCGAATTCTTTGCCTGCCTCTACCAGCGTTTTCATCTGCTGCTCGACCGCTCTATCGATAGACCGCATCAGTTCGGGGATTTTCTTCAGCGCGTTTACTACAATTACCATATTACCGCAGGATTCGATGGTGTAGACGCGTTGGTTCACGAATATGTGGCTTTCGTGGTCCCGTTCGATCGTACGGATAATCAATCCCCACTTCCCTTCGATGCGTGAATACCCTATGTAGCTTTCGGTGTCCAGTCCGCCGATATTCGTCATGTGGATCTTCTCCGGATGCCAGACCGCCCTACTCAAACCCAAATTCCGGAAGTGCCTGTCTATTTCCTCGACGGTTTGGCCAAACTCCTTGATGCGCGGGTTCAGATCATCCGACACACGTTTTCTGAGTTTTTCAAAAGTAGTTTCGCTCATGATTGCTGTCTTTCTCTCACCTTTGAGTCAGGCTGACACGGCCCGAATTCGAATTAATCCACAGTACCTGCTTGCCCGAACCCAATTTCCCTTGCGCCTCTCGTCCCGGGCCATATCGTCGTTCCTGTATGTCAATGGGGAAATCAGTTCTGAGCCTTCCGCTATCGCTCGACATCGAGACTAGGGCATCCAGGTTCGCTGGCGCCGACACATCGACATTTCCGCTGATTGACCGGAACCTCATGTAGCTCTGCTCCTGAGCCCGGTCGATTTCCACGTTTACATTCCCACTAACCGACGAGGCGCTCACCATTCCCCGCACATCCTTCACTTCGACATCCCCTCTAACGCTTTCAGCTCTTAACTGGCCCATCACGTGGGACACCTCCACGCTGCCGCCAAAGGAAGACAAAGTGTTGAAATTGTACTCAACCGAATTCGGCACGCGAATTTCGATATCGATGGTGGTCGTGCCGCTGTAGAACTGAGGATAGTGGGTTATCAATTCAATCCGATTCCCGGAGCTCAGGTCATTGATTTGGATCAGGTCGCGATCCGGCCCTTTCTTATAGGCTTTGATTTCAATGCTGTTTCCGGAATAGCCTTCCACCTTGATGTAACCAAGGAAATTCCTGACCACGATCTGCCCACCGGGCGAGAGATCAAACTTCTTTTGAAAATCCTGGGCGAACACCACTTGCAGCGTAAAGAGCAATGCAAAGCCCACCAAGCTTTTACGCATCATCTCTATAATCCCCTACCGCGGATAGGTCAACCCTGATTTTTTCACAGCTTCGGAAGGACTACAAATGAATTCAGAAACCCGGCATCATTTCGCCACCCGTTTGGGGAAATGCGAAATCCAGGACTCCAGACAAGAGTGAGGGGATAAAATAATAGTTTCGTTTCGATCCGGACCCGTCGAGACGACGGCAATTTCGGTATCGACTAGATCGGAAAGCAGCTTCAGGTAATCCCTGGCCAATGCCGGCAACTCCCCGAATTCCTGTAATCCGGCGGTTTTCTGATTCCAGCCTTTTATAGTCAGGTATTCGGGCTGACAATTGGCCAAAACTTCGATCTCCGGCGGAAAGGACCGAAGCAGTTTTCCCTTGTAACGATACCCGGTGCAGACTCTGATTTCGGGTAGCTCGTCAAGCACATCGAGTTTGGTGATCACGAGAGATCTGAGATCGTTGATCAGCCGCGAGTAGCGGACAACAACCGCATCGAACCATCCGCAGCGGCGGGGTCGTCCCGTCGAAGCCCCGTATTCCTGACCGCGCCGGCGAATTTGTTCACCCACGTCATCAGCCAGTTCCGTAGGGAACGGGCCCTCACCTACACGGGTTGTGTAGGCTTTGGAAATTCCGATTACCCCATCCATCCGCGTCGGCCCGACACCCGTGCCCGTGCATGCGCCGCCAGCCGTGGCGCTGGATGCTGTGACGTAGGGGTACGTGCCGTGATCCACATCGAGCAGCGTTCCCTGCGCTCCTTCGAAGAGAATACACTTGCCCTCGTCTATGCTCGCATTCAGGAACTCGGCCACATCGACAAAATACTCCGAAAGCTCCTCGCCCAAAGCCTGCGCATTTTCAAAAGTTTCGTCGATATTCAGTGTATCGGAGAGTGATGGAACCGCAGCCTGCATGCCTCGCAATCTCTCCAGGTGCCGTCGGAGTTTTTGCGGATTCAAAAGGTCGCAGATACGCAGACCCCGCCGCCCCATCTTGTCCTCATAAGCCGGGCCGATTCCACGGTTGGTAGTACCAATCCGTTCGTCTCCTCTTCGCTCTTCGTCACCTTTTTCGACAAGCCGGTGATACTCAAGGATGACGTGGGCACGGTTGCTGACGTAAAGCCTGCCCTTGCACTTGATTCCGCCCGCTGCTAAATCGGCGATCTCCTTCTTCAGTGCAACCGGATCGACCACAACCCCGTTTCCGATGGCGCATTGTTTCTGAGGATGCAGAATCCCGGCAGGAATCAGGTGCAGCACGTATTTGCGGCCGTTGACGATGACGGTGTGGCCAGCGTTGTGCCCTCCCTGGTAGCGGGCAACGATGTCGAAGTGCGGCGTAAGCAGATCAACGATCTTGCCTTTACCCTCGTCGCCCCATTGGGCGCCGACGACTATTAAGTTGGCCATGAGAAATGGTTCCAGGCGTCAGGCTTTGGAGTATGGACAGCGGTCCGTTACTTGCTTGGCCCCGAAAGGCACCCGTTGGCCGTCAATCGTCGAAAGAACAGTTCTCTTTCTGACTTCTGACAAGCAACGACTGGCAACTGATTCACTGATTAAGGTGGTTATCGATCATCTTGGAGATCGTCCCTTTGGTTGTGTTACCGACGATCTGTTCCTTGATAACGCCATCTTTGAAAAGCAACAAGGTTGGGATCCCCTTGATGTTGTACTTCCCGGATGTCAAGGTGTTTTCATCCACATTCAATTTCACTACCTTCGCCTGGCCTTCGTACTTCTCCGCGATCGCCTCCACAACTGGTGCCAGCATCCGGCAGGGCGCACACCACGCCGCCCAGAAATCGACGAGGACCGGCACCGGAGAGTTCAGGACCTCTGCCTCGAAGTTCTGATCCCCGACCTCTGCAACTTTTTCGCTCATCTCTTAAATTCTCCTAACATTTATTGAAGGCGAACTGCAGCCCCGATAAAATAGAAAGTCATTATGGGAGCGTACCCACGCCTTGTCAAGTCCAATGCGCCGAACGCAAAAAAGCGATTTGGGCAACATTTTCTAAGAGATACAGGGGTTATCGAACGAATTGTGCGTTGGATCCAGCCCGCTCCTGGTGACATTTTTTTGGAGATAGGTGCCGGTGACGGATCGCTGTCTCGCCACCTGGCTCCCAGGGTCGCCCGCTACCTGGCGGTCGAGATTGATAGCGACTGTATTCCACAACTCGAGGGAACCCTGAGGCCTTTCCAATCCGCCGCCGTGATTGCAGGAGATTTCCTGCAGATGGATTTGAGTGATCTGGCCGCCCAGCGCTTGAGCCCCGGTCAACGGCTTCGAGTTGCCGGAAACCTGCCCTATAACATCGCCACGGCTATAATAGAGAAACTGCTCCATCACAGTTCCTACGTCGTTGACATGTTCTTTATGGTTCAACTCGAAGTGGCGCAGCGGATCGGAGCCACGCCGGGTTCGCGACAATACGGCTACCTTTCTGTCCATTGCCAGCACCACGCCACTGTCCAGGTCGGTTTTAAAGTATCCCCCGCCTGTTTTGTCCCCCGACCCAAGGTATGGTCCTCCATGATTTCCCTGACGCTGAAACGGCCAGAGCTGGATCAAGTGTGCGAACCTGATTTCGAAGCCATTGCAAAGGCGGCTTTCAGCTACAGGAGAAAGACGCTGACGAATTCTCTGGTAAGGCACCCAGTTTTCGGAAAGGTTGCGCCTTCGCTGCTAGATCTCGCTGGGATTGATGGTTCGAGGCGCGCTGAAGAGCTTTCCGTTCTGCAATACGAACTCCTGGCTCGGCTTTATCATAATGAGTTTTCGAATGCTTGAGGTCTTAAGCGTAAGGAATTCAGGAGTCAGGATTCAGAATATTCTGAATCCCCACTTCTGAATTCTGGATTCTGCAGTTCTGCTAGGCTATACTTCGCCCTTAATCCGGGAAAATTGACGTGACAGACGATCAAATGGAAATCATTCCCCTCGGCGGGCTTGGGGAATTCGGAATGAATTCGATGGCGATTCGCTACGGCAACGACATCGTTGTTGTGGATGCCGGTCTGATGTTTCCGCGCGACGATATGCTGGGCGTCGATTTTGTAGTCCCCGATTTTGCTTACCTGCTGGAAAATGAGGATAAAGTTCGAGCCGTCATTCTGACGCACGGCCACGAAGATCACATCGGTGCACTCCCTTATCTCCTGAAAGATGTTCCTATTCCGGTCTACGGCACGCCTTTGACCATTGGGTTTGCGCGCGGCCGCCTGGCTGAGAACGGCATATTGGACGATGCGGAGCTGAATTACGTTCATCCGCGCGATACTTTGGATTTCGGCGATTTGCATATTGAGATCATGAGCATGACCCACAGCATCGCCGACAGCATCGGATTGGCTGTAACGACGCCCGTCGGAACGATCATTCACACAGGCGATTTCAAGCTCGACCAATCCCCGCCAAACAGGAATTTAACCGACTATGCCCGCCTTTCGCATTTCGGGGAACAGGGAGTTCTGGCATTGTTCAGCGATAGCACCAACAGCGAGAGGCCGGGGTTTACGCCGTCCGAGAACCAGGTGCGCCGGCACATTGAGCAGGTCTTCTATACGAGTCGCAGCAAAATCATTGTCGCTTGTTTTGCTTCCAGCATTCACCGTATCCAGATCATTCTCGAAATGGCTGCGGAGTTCGGGCGCCGTGTCATCCCGGTCGGCCGAAGCATGAAGGAGAACATCGGCATTGCTTCCGAGTTGGGCTACCTGAACATTCCCGCCGGAGTGCTGGCCGATGTTTCCGAAGGCCATACAATTGCAGATGAAAAACTCGTGATTTTGAGCACTGGAAGTCAAGGGGAGCCTATGGCGGCCCTGACCCGGTTGGCCTTCGGGAAACATAAGGATTTCGCGGTGCAGGACGGTGACTCAGTTATCATAAGCGCCCGCGTCATACCCGGAAATGAGGGCCGCGTCTCACGCTTGGTTAATCATTTTTGCCGCCGAGGGGCGATCGTTTATGACGAAAGCCACTGGATGATGCATGTGTCCGGCCACGCCAGCCAGGAAGAGCTGAAGCTAATGCTCAACCTGACCCGCCCGCAGTTCTTTATCCCAGTCCATGGAGAATACCGGCAGCTTTACGCCCACACGCTGCTCGCCCGGGATGTTGGAATTCCCAGAGAGCGGATTATCCTGGCCGAAACGGGAGACATTATTGTTTTGGGACCCGATTCCGCCCGCATCGAAGGAAAAGCGCCGGTAGGCAGGAGGCTTATTGATCAGGGGGGTGTGGCCGAACTGGATGAGGTCGTGGTCAGCGATCGGCAGCACCTTTCGGAAGAAGGTGTCGTTTTAGCCGTAATCGCTATCAATAAATCTACAGGCCAGATCGAAGGCACTCCCGAACTAGTGAGCCGGGGTCACGTACAGGAAGACGAAGCCGCAGCTTTCCTCACGGAGGCCCGCGATATCGTCATCAAGACCGTTGAAGAATGCACGAACGAGGAGCGCGAAGATTCGGGTGTCCTCAGTGAAACGATCCGCTCCGAGCTGAAAAGATATTTCCGAAAACGCACCGGGACAAGGCCCATGATCGTCCCGGTAATATTTGAAATCTGAAAAACGCCACGAATTTCACGGATTATCAAACAATTGTCCCATTCGTGAAATGCCTGAATTTCGCGACGTTTTTTTCGCATCAAGCTCAAGCAAGCGGATGGAATAGCGCAATGCCTCGCGAATCGAATGCGAAAAGACATGAATTTATCGGTGTTTTACTTGTAATACTTGCAGTAATGGTTCTTCTTTGTTTGATCTCCTACAATCCCGGCGATCCCAGCTTCAACGTATTCTCTCTAAAGCTGCCGGCCAACATGATAGGCAAAGTCGGCGCCTACGTTAGCGATTTTCTATTTCAGCTGTTTGGATATTCTGCTTTCCTGCTGCTTGTGCCCCCTTTCATTCTCAGTTGGAAACTGATTTTCGGGCGGGAGATTCACACCCCGTATCTGAGGACGCTCGGTTTTTTCCTCCTGATTGCCGGGTTCAGCGCCGGCCTTCAGCTTTTCCCGATGGGGAGGAGGGGCGACGTTAACTTCATGCCCGGAGGTCTTACGGGGGTTCTGATTGTTGATCTGCTCCTGCCAAATTTGAACAAAACCGGCACAATCATCGTCGTTACAGGAGCGCTGATCCTTGGGATTCTGGCTTCCACTACCCTGTCACTGAGCAGTCTTTTCACAAGCATGAAGCCTAATTTCGGACTGCCCAAACCCAATCTAAGGGAGCGCCTTCGAAAATGGATGCAGCGCCGGAGGCCGGCGCGTGCTGTCGTCAACATCAAGCCTCCGACTTCGCCGCCTCTGGAATTGACTCCGAGGCCCGCCCCCGTAAAAACCTCTTCCGCTTCAGCCGAAACCCGGGTAGCGCCTCCCGTTGTCCGCGCGCCGGAACCCGCGCCGCCACCGCGGCCTGCGCCACTGGCTCCAGCCGAGAGCTCCCGATCTCGCAAATTCACTTTACCACCGGTAGAGCTTCTGAGTCCTGCCGACAATCCCTTCCCGGTGAACGAGGCAGATCTCATGGAGCGAGCGCGGATGATCTCGGATAAGTGCGGTGAGTTTGACGTGAACGGCAGCATCACGCAGATCCACCCGGGCCCGGTCGTAACGACTTTCGAGTTCAAACCGGATGCCGGCATCAAGTATTCCAGGATAACAGGGCTTGTCGATGATTTGTGCCTGGGAATCCGTGCTGAATCCCTCCGCATCGACCGGATACCTGGAAAGGCGACCGTCGGAATCGAGGTCCCGAATAGTCAGCGCGAACTCATTATGCTGCGTGAGCTGATCGAATCGGATGTTTTTCGAAAATCCTCTTCCCGGCTAACTCTAGCACTTGGGAAACTGATCAACGGCAGCCCCTTCGTCACAGATCTCGGGCGCATGCCGCACCTCCTCATCGCGGGTGCCACCGGATCAGGCAAAAGCGTCGCACTCAATTGCATGATCACCTCGATCTTATACAAGGCGACTCCGGAGGAAGTCCGATTCATCTTCATCGATCCGAAGCGCCTTGAGCTGGGGCTTTATTCCGACATCCCGCATCTTCTGACGCCGATCGTCACCGATGCGGGGGAGGCGGCGAACGCGCTTCGCTGGGCGACGAGCGAAATGGAGAACCGGTACAAGAAGCTGGCGTTGCGCGGCGTTAGAAACATCGATCAGTACAACAATCTGCTTCGAAGCTCAGGCGCCCAGTTGTCCCTTCTGAACGAGGAGCCCGAAGGGGAGCTCGAAAAGCCGCTCTCTTACCTGGTTCTTGTCATCGATGAATTGGCCGACCTCATGATGGTTTCATCCAGGGAGGTCGAGGAGTCGATCTCTCGCCTTGCGGCTATGGCCCGGGCCGTAGGCATACACTTGATCCTTGCCACACAGCGTCCTTCGGTCGATGTGATTACAGGCATCATCAAAGCCAATTTCCCTTGTCGAATCGCCTTTAAAGTCGCCTCGAAAGTGGATTCGCGCACAATCATCGACTGCAATGGCGCGGAGCAGCTTTTGGGCAACGGAGACATGCTTTTCGTCCCTCCGGGCACAGCGCGTCTGACCCGCATTCACGGCGCTTATGTCAGCGAGAAAGAGGCTCAGGCGATCGTGGAGAATCTGCGAAAGCAGGGTAGGCCCGCATATGACGAATCCGTTTTGACCTACGGCCAAGAGGAAATGGACGATGCCGGAAATCCCATCGACCCCGGATTGCAGGACAATCTATACAACGATGCAGTTCGAGTCGTAGTCGGCGAAGGAAGGGCGTCCACCTCCCTGCTGCAACGGAGGCTCAGCATCGGCTACGGTCGGGCGGCGAAATTGGTTGACATGATGTTTCACAATAACATAGTGGGGCCTGCAGATGGTTCCAAACCGCGGGAAGTGCTAGTTGGACTGGATTTCCTGGATCGATTGGATGCGGATTAGCTTTTTCCCGATGCAGTGGGGTTGCTTGACTTGCCCTCCGTCTCTGTTAAACTGCATATGAATTTGCGTCGTGGCGACCTGGCGCACGAGGCCTGCACGTGAAAGTGAGCACTCGGGCTTATATCTGGCTGACCTTTGCCGCATTTTTAAGCTGTGTATTCGACCTTAGCGGTCAAACCCAGAAAACAAACCCTCCGCTGTTTAAGGTAGACGTCGAGACAGTCTTCCTGAAGGTTTCGGTCACGGATCCGTTGAACCGGTATGTGACGGGCCTCGAAAAGGAGCACTTTAAGGTCTACGAAGACAACGTTCAGCAGGCGATCACCCATTTCAACCAGCAATCCGCCCCCATCTCCGTCGGTTTGATCTTCGACGTCAGCGGTAGTATGAAGGACAACAACAACATCAAAAAGGCCAAGAGCGCAATCGCGCGTTTCCTGCAATCGGGAAATTCGGAGGACGAATATTTCCTGGTCACCTTCAATCAAAAAACTACTTTAGTCCAGTCCTTCACACCGCAGAATGCTAAAGTGCAAAACGATGTGGCGTTCCAGAAGCCAGGCGGGCGCACTGCCATGTACGATGCCGTTTATATGGGACTCGACCAGATTAAGGGGGCAAAAAACGAGAAGAAAGCATTGATCCTTATCACGGATGGCGAGGATAACAGCTCTCGCTACACTCCCTCAGAAGTCCGTGAATTCGCCAAAGAATCCGATGTCCAGATCTACGCAATCGGTGAAGAGGGCAAGTTAGGATACGGCCGCTCCGAAATTCAGGGTATTGTCGGGATGACAGGAGGAAGAACCTTCTTCCCCAACAACTTCAATGAACTGGATTACTATATTGACCTTGTTCACGCCGAACTCCGCACACAATACGTTCTGGGATACATTCCGACCAACAAGATACACGATGGAAAATGGAGACGGATCAGGGTCAAATTGGATGCGCCCCAAGGCCTGCCCAAACTGATTCTTCATGCCAAAGAGGGATACTATGCTCCGAAAAACTGAGCCGTCCGGTCTTTGGAGCAGTATCGGCATTGCCTTGCTTCTGCTCGTAGTCGGTTGTCCTTTTTGCGTCACCACATATTCTCAGGACAAAAATGGAAGCCCTTCCCAGGATCGCCGAAGACAGACAAAGCCCGAACTGGAGTCCAAAATCCCGCAAGAAGCGCCTCCCCAGGCAAAAGGTTTCACGATCGGAGTCAATGTTGATCTGGTTTTGATGTACACGTCGGTGTTTGATAAGATGGGACACTTTGTGGCCGGGCTTAAGAAAGAAAACTTCAAACTCTTTGAGGATGGCGTCCAGCAGACACTCCTGTCTTTTTCACAGGAAGATGTTCCCGTGAGCATGGGAATTCTGATGGACCTAAGCGGGAGCATGCGGGGCAAGAGCGACCAGGTCAATAAGGCCGCGCTGGCTTTCATTCGCGCCAGCAACCCTCGGGACCAGGTGTTTTTGATCGGGTTCAATGACGAAGTGGAGTTGCTGCAGGATTTCACCAGCGATATTGATGAAATCACCGACGCTCTCGACAATACGATTGTGACAGGAGGGACGGCCCTCTACGACGCCGTTTACCTCGGGATCCAGAAGGCACATGCAGGTATAAAACCCAAGAAGGCCGTCGTTGTGATCACCGACGGCGAGGACCGTGACAGCTATTACAAGCTCGACGAACTCCTGGCGAAAGTTCAGGAATCGGACGTGCAGGTGTTCAGCGTTGGCCTTCTGGACGAAGTCCCGGATAAAGGATTTTTCGGCCACTGGTCAAAAACCGCACCCGAGAAAGCGCGCGATGTGCTCCTGAGAATTTCTGAAGAGACGGGCGGGAAAGCTTACTTTCCGAATAGACTTACAGATATCCATACGATCGTCGCTGAAATAGCCAACGATCTGCGAAATCAGTACAGTCTCGCTTATCTTTCCAGCAATGCGGCCCGCGACGGTTCTTTCCGGCGTGTCAAGATCGAGCTCAACGGTCAGGGCTCGAATATCAATGTACGGTACCGGCGCGGCTACTACGCTCCAAAGGCCGAACTGACCCAGAGGAGCCGGTAAGGTCAGAAGCATAATTTTAGACCGCGGATTTGCGAGGGTATTCGCGGATTGATCCGTGCCGAGCCACGAGAATCCGCGGTTTCCGTCTTTCTTATGGCGTTTGCTGCGCGTTGATTTATAATGACCCCGCTCATAACGCATTTACATCATCGATTGAAAAGGGGGTTGCTTCCGTGGCCACAACTTCCGTACGGAAATCTGCCAGACCGAAACCGAATTCAACAGAGGCCGTCAAAAAGATTTCCTCCATGGTCAACCGCTCTTTGGATCTCAACGCGATCCTGGCCTCGAGTCTCGATGAGCTCATGATCGCGCTGGAGATGGATGCTGGCGTGGTTCGGTTGCACGCTACCGCGGAAGCGTCCTTAAAGCTCGTCAGCCGTGGATTCGGCCACGAGATTAGCGTGCTTCTCAACGAAGACGGCGATGCAGCCGCCGGCCTGCCATCGATGCTGGCTGCAATGGCTGGTAAAGCCTCAAAATGGGGCACGGGTCCGCTGCCGGATGCGTTGCGAGCTGCAGGGATGCAGTTCCTTGCCGCTTATCCTATACGCTCCGGGAATCGCCTTCTGGGAAATCTGGTTCTTGCCAGCAGGAGCACAAAATCAACAGTTAAGGCTAATGAGGAATTCATCTTTACACTCTGCGAAATCCTCGGAGTGGCGATCGTTCACTCTCAACTCAGGGAACAGTCTAACAAGCTTTCGGAAGATCTCATTGCCCTGCAGGAATTGAACAAAATCATTTCGCAAAGCTTCAATCGTGAAGACATTATCCAGCGCATTGTGGTTGAGGGAAAGCGCCTTGCGAAGACGAACCAATGCCATCTTTTCCTGCTTGACGATCAGGACCAAAGCCTAGTTGGGTCCGCTTCCACTCAGACCGAGAACCTGGACATCCGCACCGTAAAGATCCGGTTTTCGGAAGCTTCGACCGCCGTAACAGCTTTGGTCGAAAGGCGCGCCATCGCCGTCGAGGATATTTCGCGTAATAACCGTGCAAAAAGCGAATTGATCGAATCGCTGGGCTGGCGAGCGGCCATCTTTGCCCCTTTGCTCACTAAAGAGCAGGCGATCGGCGTTCTCGTTTGCAGTGACGACAGCCGTGAGCGAAAATTCACCGATGAAGAAATCCTGCGCGCGGAGACTCTGGCGCATCAGGCATCGATTGCGCTTGAGAACGCCCACTTGTTTCAGCGCGTATCCCGAAGCCAGAGAGAATGGGAAACGACCTTTGACGCGATGCAGGATTGCGTTTCGGTTCACGACACTACAGGGAAGGTCATCCGCGCCAATGTCGCATTGGCTAGGCGCCTGAAAACCATCCCGCAAAAGGTGATCGGGCGGTATTGTTCTGAAATCTACGGTGCGGCAGGATCAAGCCTGAGCGCCTGCCGTCATACCGGGCCTCTAAAATCCGAAACGCTGATCGTTGAGGAAATGACGATTCCTGTTATGGGCGGGGTTTTTCAGATATCGGTCAGCCCTTGGTACGATAAAGACAAGCGGCTGGTTGGATCCATTCATGTCGCCAAAGACATCAGCAATGAAAAGCTGCTGCAGCAGCAGCTCATTCAATCTGAAAAGCTGTCCGCCATTGGAGAGCTCATCTCGGGAATCGCCCATGAATTGAATAATCCCCTGACGGGCGTCATGGGATATTCCCAGTTGCTGCAGTTGCGCAAAGACCTGGATGACCGTGCAAAAGAGAATCTCCTCAAGATCAACAACCTGGCGTTGCGCTGCCAGAAGATCGTCCAGAATCTGCTTTCCTTTGCGCGCAAGCAAAAGCCCGAAAGGACGCTTTCAGATATCAACGAGATTCTAGAACGAACGGTCGAGTTGAGAAGCTATGAGCTTCAGGTTGACAACATCCAAATGAGCCGTGAATTGGACCGAAATCTGCCTAAAACGATCGCGGATGCTCATCAGCTACAGCAGGTGTTCTTGAATGTGGTGACCAATGCCGAGCAGGCAATGCTGGAAGCGCATGGGAAAGGCCATCTGACAATTCGCACGCATACTGACTCTCAAAATGAGCGCATTGTCGTCGAGATTGCCGATGACGGCCCTGGAATCCCCGAGAGTTACCGGACCAGAATATTCGATCCGTTTTTCACCACGAAGGATGTCGGCAAAGGGACTGGGCTTGGACTAAGCCTCTCTTACGGAATGATCAAAGAACATGGTGGCAATATATACGCGCGAAGCAGACTGGGTGAGGGCGCCACCTTTGTCATTGAATTGCCGATCATCACCCGCCTCCAGGACGAACCCAGGGTGGCGCCGGAATTGATGCCCCAAGCCCTGCAATTCGAAAATCTCGTCCGGGGGAAACGCATTCTTGTCGTTGACGACGAGAAGTACATACTGGACTTCTTCGTCGAGATTTTCAACACGCTGCCCATGGACGTCGACACCGCAAGCGACGGACGCATTGCAATGCAGAAGATCATTTCCGCCGAATACGATCTGGTCATCAGCGATTTCAAAATGCCCGAGATGAGCGGAAGGGAATTGTTCAGCTGGATCAAAGAAAATCGGCCGCATTTGGCAAGCCGCATCATCTTTGTGACCGGTGACACGGTCAGCGTGGAGACAAGGTCATTTTTTGAGGACAACCACAATCGATATCTGGCAAAGCCCTTTAAGATCGAGGAGGTGAAGGAAGTAATCCAGCAGACGTTGGAGTAGTCGCCCCACGGCCGCTGCTCTACACCTTGAATTTGGCGGTTTCGGCAGGGCTCAGCACCTCATTTGCCGAACCGGTACGATAGCCCTCGAGATCCAGCGTGACATATTTGAACCCGAGGCTTTTGAATTTGGAGGCCAGGAGAGCTGCCATTTCCGGGTTCAGGGCCTTTTTCAGATCCTCCAGCCCGAACTCGAGGCGGACGATGTGATCGTGGTGCCGCACGCGGAAAACGCGGAATCCCATTTCCCTCAATTCCTCTTCACCCTGATCCACGACCTTCAGCTTTTCTTCGGTAATCTGGACACCATAGGGGAAGCGGGAGGAAAGGCATGCCGAAGCAGGCAGGTCCGCCGTCGGAAGGCCCGCGCGTCGCGAAAGCTCCCGGATCTCGCTTTTGTTCAGCCCGGCTTCAAGCAGCGGGCTGCGAACCTCGTGCTCTTCGCCGGCCTTCCGTCCCGGTCTGAAGTCGCCGAGGTCATCGGCATTCAAACCATCCACTATCGTTGAGGAGCCGCACTCCCTGGCGATGGCTTGGAGAATTGTGAAGAGCTCGTCCTTACAGTAATAGCAACGGTTTGAAGGATTGGCACTGTATTCCGCTCTGTCCAGTTCTCGCGAATGAACGATTTTGTGATTGAGCCCGAATTGGCTCACAATCTGATTCGCCATTCGCCGCTGCTGGGACGGAACCGAGGGACTCTCCGCCGTGACGGCGAGAGACTGAGAACCCAGGACCTGATGTGCTTTGTAGGCCAGGTAGGAACTATCGACGCCTCCACTGAAGGCCACAACCACCGGAGCCAGACTCTTCAGCAGATTTTCGAGTCGGCGTTCTTTTTCTTCCAGAGTCATAGTTGGATTTTGATTGTGGAACGTTCGAAGACCAGGTCGTCAAGTTCAATAATGTTCAATCGAATGTACTAACACTCCTGGTAATGGTACCACGATTTGAAAGGATAAAATACTCCCCCGGCTATCTGCGGAAACGGCAAGCGAGTGGGATCTAAAGGAGCGCAAAATCAAATGTCATCTGCGTCTTCTTCATCCTCTTCGTAGGAATCCTCGTCATCCCATTCTTCTTCGTCCTCGGTATCGTCGAAGCGGAATTCGTCGTCCTCTTCCTCGTCATCCATGGGCGCCAGATCGAATTCCACGGGATCGACAGAGATTACCTCGAGCTCAACCCCGCACTCGGGGCAGGAAATTACTTCCCCTACGTCCTCGAATTCTTCGTCGATAACGGCTTCGCATTCCGGACAGTAGCTCACAGTTTACCTCCAAATAAAAGCGTTCCCGGAGACCGAGACGATTTGCTATTTTCGTCCCAGAAATTATTAGCACCCGAAAATTTCAAGGTCAATTTATTTTGTCCCGACGGAGCGCTCCTTTGAGCCCCGACAATGATTGTGCTACCATTTAGGGGTGTCCGACGTCAAGATGAGTTCAACAAAAAGCAACGGAAACCCGGAGTTTTATGATGTCAAAAGGCGTTCGCATTGTGTTGCTGTGCGGCCTCGGCTTGGCAGTCGCAGTGGGTTGCCAGCCCGGTCGGTCGAGACTTTTTGCGCCGACCCTGGCGTTTGCGCAAAACCCGCTTGGCCAGGAATCTCCATCCCGACGCCAGAATTCGGAGCCCTCCAAAGAAGAGGATCAGGATCGTCCTCAAGGACAGACTTCCATCTCGGTTGCGGTGGATCTCGTTTCGCTCCAGGTCCTGGTTACCGATCCGAAAGGAGAAGCGATCACCGGACTGAAACCTGAGAACTTTACCATCTACGAAGACAACGTCAAGCAGGAGATTGCAAATTTTTCTTCTATTGATGCGAATGTTACGGTCGTGATGCTGGTGGAGTATAGCAACAACATTTCCTATTTCAGAAGCGACGTCTGGAACGCGATGTACGGTTTCGCCAGAAGTCTTCGCAAAGGGGATTGGGTTGCGGTGATCGGCTACGACATGCACTCCACTATTATGTGCGACTTCACTCAGGACCGGCAGGTACTCTATGAAGCACTGAGTCGCTTTACCTATCCCGCCTTTCACGAAAGCAATCTATCGGATGCGCTCATCGACGCACTCGACCGGACGCAGGAGCTCGAAGGCAAGGTGGCGATTCTTCTGATCAGCACCGGCCTGGACACTTTCAGCAGACACACCTATGATCAGGCCCTCAAAAAGTGCCAACAGGCAAACGCTTCGGTGTATGCAATCGGAGTGGGGCAGAACTTCCGACTCCGAGCGGACGCTACAGGCAGGATTAGCAACTCAACCGACTTGGATTGGCTGATGGGCGACAACCGTCTGAAATCCTTTGCGGACTATTCGGGGGGAGCCGCTTACTTTCCACGCTTCCCTGCAGAATTTCCTGAGATCTTCGGCAATATATCCAAGCTTTTGCGAAGTCAGTACAGCATCGCCTACGCCTCAACCAATACAAAAAAGGATGGGAAGTTGCGCAAAATCCGCGTCGATGTGAACGCCCAACTTAATGATGACAAGGGCAAGCCCGTCAAAGTCAAGGTCGTGACTCGTCGGGGTTACATAGCGAAAGACTCATAGCAGCCCGCGTGAGTGGTGAACTCCAAATCGTTGCTAACAGCCGATGGCCGACTGCCGATTGCCTAGTGTTCGGACCATGCGATACGCATTCTCCATTCCGACATAATAGCCGATCAGAGTTTCCACATACCTGTAGTGCAGCTTTTCATACAGGCGCTGCGCCGGCAGATTTTTGACTCCTACCTCAAGAACGGAAATTCCAACATTCTGCTTTTCCAATTCTTCATGCAGAACGTTCATGAGAATCGTTCCAACCTTGCGCTTCCGGAACTCCGAAACAACGTCCAGCGTCAGTACGTGGGCGCTGAAACGGCTCTCGACACGGGCCACGACAAAACCGGCGATTCTGCCGTCCGTTTCGGCGATCCACGCTATGCTTTTGCGTTGGTTCAGATAAAAAATAAACTCCCCGCGGGAGAACGCAATTTCCGAGGGAAAACAGGTCTGGTCGATCCGGTAAAGATCGTCGGAATCGGCAGGCTCAAAACTGCGAATGCTTAGTGGCAAAGCGGACATGCTGTTATTATACGAAACCTGTGCAGAATACTGGATGCAAGATGCAGGATAAAAGCATGACATTGCCATTGGATCCTGGATCCCGCATCCTGTATCCTGCTTTCGGGAGCAGATATGCATAACCACCGCGATCATCAGTGGCTGCAGCATCCAGCCGATTCGGACTGGGCCAAATTCTGCCCGCGCTGCGGCATCGCCCTGGAAGAACGCTACCTCGAAGCCGAGCGGCATATTCGCAAAATTTGCTCCGGCTGCGGTTTTATTTTTTATCTGAATCCCAAAGTCGTGGCCGGCGCGGTTCCGCGTCAGGATGGCCGGATATGGCTGGTTCGCAGGAACATCGAACCGTCCTGGGGCCGTTGGACTTTTCCAGGCGGCTATGTCGACCTGGGAGAATGCGTCCAAGATGCCGCAATCCGCGAAACCTATGAAGAAACGTGCCTGAAGGTTCGGCTGGACGGACTCTTAAATGTATACTCATACGCGAAGGTCGGAATCGTTTTGGTCGTCTATCGTGCGACGGTGAGCGGCGGCGTCGCAGCGGCTACCCCGGAAAGTCAGGAAGTCAAAGCCTTCGGGCTGGATGAAATTCCATGGGAATGTCTGGCCTTCCCCTCGACTCGAGAAGCGCTTGCAGAGTATCTAAAAGGCGAGCAGTCGGCGAGCAGATAAACACACGCTTTCCAATCGACGCTCAAAGGCCACGGATTTGGCGAAGCAATCCATGGCAGAAAGGAATTTCAGTGGATCAGGCAGGAAAAATTCTTGTCACTGCGGCATTGCCTTATGCGAACGGCCCTTTGCATATCGGACACCTTGCTGGAGCATACATCCCCGCGGACGTGTATGTGCGATTTCAGCGGCTGAAAGGGGCAGACGTCCTCTTTATATGCGGTTCCGACGAACATGGAGTCCCGATAACGATTCGGGCGGACAAGGAGAAGGTCTCCCCGAAAGATGTTGTGGATCGTTACCATAAGATGATGAAAAAGAGCTTCGAGCGTATGGGCGTGACGTTCGACAACTATTCGCGCACGTCTCTACCCCTGCACCACAAAATATCCCAGGATTTTTTTCTGAACCTGTACCACAAGGGATACATCCACGAGCAATCGGTCCGCCAGTATTACTGCGCCACGTGCAGCCGTTTCCTCCCGGACCGCTATATCGAAGGGGAATGCCCTCATTGCCACCAGCAGGGTGCTCGAGGGGACCAGTGTGAAGGCTGCGGACGATGGCTGGAGCCAGAACAGCTGATTGCACCGAAGTGCAAAATCTGCGGCTCAGCCCCGGAGCTGCGAACTACAAAGCACTGGTACTTCCGGCTGTCCGAGTTCCAAAAACGGCTCGAACAATGGCAGGCTTCGAAAACCGATTGGAAGAGCAATGTCCGGGAATTCTGCTCCGGCTGGTTTCAGGAAGGACTCACTGACAGGCCCATTACGCGGGACATCGACTGGGGCATCCCCGTTCCGCTGCCCGGGGCGGAAGGGAAAGTGCTCTACGTCTGGTTCGACGCCCCGATCGGCTATATATCATCTTCGGTCGAATGGGCGCAAAACCAGGGCGATCCGGAACGATGGCGTGATTACTGGTTTGACCCGAATACCCGGTTGGTCCATTTCATCGGCAAAGATAACATCGTTTTTCATGCGATCGTCTGGCCGGCAACTCTGATGGCCCATGGCGATTTCATTCTTCCCGCTCAGATTCCGGCCAACGAATTCCTGAACATCGAGGGGAAGAAAATCTCCACCAGCCGCAACTGGGCTGTCTGGGTCGATGAGTACCTGGATGTCTTCCCGCCCGATCCCCTGCGCTACTGGATGGAAGCAACAGCGCCCGAGAACAAGGACGCGGATTTTACGTGGAAGGACTTCCAGGCCCGTAACAACAGTGAGCTTGCCGATGTTCTGGGCAACCTGATCAATCGGAGCCTGTCGTTCATTGAGAAGCATTTTGACGCCAAAGTCCCGGCGGCCGGCAACCTGTCTGATCCAGACCGCGCGATTCTGTCCGCTGCGGAAGACGCCATGACCCGCATTGCTTCCGCTCTCGAAGATTTCCAGGTTCGGCGCGCCGTCAACCAGTTGATGGATCTTGCTCGCTCCGGGAACAAGTACTTCAACGACGCAGCCCCCTGGAGCTCGCTAAAGACCGATCGCGCGCGCTGTGCCTCCACTCTGAACACTACGCTGCAGCTGCAGGCCGCGCTTGCGGTGCTCATGGAGCCATTTCTGCCATTCTCCGCTGAAAAACTCTGGAAGATGCTGAATGCTCCCGGATCCCATCGCGACCAGAAATGGTTCGAGGTTCCCAAGCTGAGGCTCCCGGATCATCATCCGCTGGGACAGCGCGAGATACTCTTCGGGAAAATAGAAGATGCGGTAGTTGAGGAACAGATTGGGAAATTAGGGAAATAGTTTGGGGTAGAAGAGGTCAAATCACTACCAACACACATAGGCCGCGACAATTATTTTTGAGTTCCTTTGCGTTTTTGCATCTTCGGGTGATTACAGGTGGACTTGTTCCAACACCGTAATCCCGTATCCATGCAGACCCACAATTTTCTTTGGATGATTAGTAAGCAGTCGAATCTTTCTCGCTCCAAGCGCCCTGAGCATTTGGGCGCCAATCCCGTAACTGCGCAAATCAATATCTAAGCTCGAAGATGGACTCATCTCAACCGAGTTTTGACCGGCATCCTGAATTGCATAGGACTTGATTTCATCGACAAGGTCCAGCCCTTTTTCCTCTTGTCGAAGGTAGATGAGGACACCCTTTCCCGCCTCGTCGATCTTTTTCAACGCAATCCGTAATTCATTCCGACCGCCGCTGCGCAGCGAGCAGAAGACGTCCGCCATCGTGGACTGTGAGTGGACCCGAACCAGAACCGGCGTATTGGAATCGATTTCCCCCTTGACGAGGGCAATATGATTTTCCTGGTCCAGAAGGTTCTCAAAAACCACGATCCGGAAGTCGCCGAACTCCGTCGGGAAAGCCGCTTCAGTCACCTGTTTAACAAAAGTCTCGTTTCTGAGGCGATACGCGATGATGTCGGCAACCGTAACCAGCTTAAGGTCGTGCTGGCGTGCCACCTGGGCCAGCTCGGGGACTCGGGCCATCGTGCCATCCTCATTCATCACTTCGCAGATAACCCCGGCAGGATACAATCCCGCCAAACGGGCCAGATCGACCGACGCCTCGGTCTGCCCCGCCCTCATGAGGACTCCGCCGGAACGCGCTCGCAACGGGAAAATGTGTCCCGGTCGCGCAAGGTCTTGCGGGGTTGTCATAGGATCAATCGTGGTGAGGATAGTTTTTGCACGGTCTGCGGCGGATATGCCCGTCGTCACGCCGTGACGGGCCTCAATCGACACCGTAAATGCCGTACCAAACTTGCTTGTATTCTCCCCGACCATCATGGGGATATGGAGCTCGTCGAGGCGCTGCCCCGTCAGTGCAAGACAAATGAGTCCCCGCCCGTACTTCGCCATGAAGTTTATTGCTTCCGGCGTGACCTTTGCGGCGGCAATGGTCAAGTCGCCTTCGTTTTCCCTGTCTTCATCATCGCACACGATGACGATTCGACCTCGACGGATTTCTTCGATGGCCTCTTCCACACTGTTAAATCCCAAAAGTCACCTCTTTGCAAAACTGTTATTTAACATCGAAACTCGGAAAAAATCGATGAAATACCAAAGAATTCAAAATGGACATATCTAGGCCGTCGGTTCCCCAACGATCATTCCGCTTCCCTTCTTCTGACTTCTGTATTCTGAGCTCTCGCATTACAATCATCCCCCTATGATACGAGCGACCCTGCTATATCTCTTTGTCGGTTTGTACATCCTATTGATGGCCCCGTTCGGGATGCTTTGGCGGTGGATCACGGGAAAAAGCGCCATTTTCTACAAACTGGCTCGCCTCTGCATCCGAACGGCCGGTTGGCTGTGCGGTATCAAAGTGAGTGTGCGAGGGTCAGAAAAAATTTCGCCTGGCGTCACTTACGTCTTTCTCTCCAACCACCAGGGCAATTTTGACGGCCCAGTTCTTGTTCACGTGATACCACGTGACTGGAGCGCCCTGATCAAAAAGGAAATGATGCGCCTGCCCGTTTTTTCACTCGTCCTGAAGCAGGTGCAGTTTATTCCGATCGAGCGTTCGAATCCCAAGGATGCCCACAGCGGGATTGAGCGCGGCGCCAAACTGCTTTCACAAGGCAAATCCTTTTTGGCGTTTCCCGAAGGGACCAGAAGCCGCGATGGTCAACTGGGCGAATTCAAGAAGGGGGTTTTTATAATGGCCATCAAGGCCCAGACTCCCGTGGTCCCGATCACTATCCTGAATAGCGCAAACGTTCAGCCACCGGGCGCCTATGGCGTCCGGCCCGGACGCATTGAGGTGATCTTTCACGATCCGATTGAAACCAAGGGGATGACGCTCGAGGATCGAAATAGGCTGGTTCAGCTGACCCGTGATGCAATCGCCTCGTCGCTGCAGGCGCAGGACGAACTGAAAAGCTGCTAACGACGAACCAAACACAAAAAACATGCAGGAAATTCCAGAGGGTTCGTATATTTCGAAGTTGAAATTTTCAAGAGAAGATTCGCTCAGTGCGGCAGATTCGCAAGCTTTTTCCCCTTGATCCAACGCAGTGTATTGGGCCGGTCTGTCGTGATGCTAGTGAGAACCTGAGTGTAATTGCGGACCGTGTGCTTCAGCATCAGAGGATTCTCATCCTGATCCAGGAACCACCTCTCTTCCCCCCTGTCATCCGCGACCGCGATGACCGGCAGCACCATTGGAGAGCGGTTGACCTCGACTGTGAGCTGTGCTTCCCCTTTAAGGGACAGCGATCCGGAGACACCATCCAGATTGCATTTGGCTTTCTTCTTCTCTTTTAGATCCCGATAAATTCGCTGGCTTAGCCACAGCGTGGTGGCATCTTTCCCCTTGGTGTCCGTCCCCGACCCGAATAGGTCTGCAGTGGCGTAGCCTCGAGCCGACACGATATCGCGGTTCGGCATAAAGATGGTTCCCTGAGTTTGCGAGTCCTCCCATTCCAGGTATCGGTCCGGGGTAAACTCCGCAATTCGCACCACAAAGTTCGCCTCGAACTCCTGGTTTGCAATCGTCCACACCAGGACTGTATCCCGGCCAAAAGCCGGCAAAGGACCTTCCGCTGGAAATGACCTTACGGCGATCGAAAACAGGGAGCCGAACACGAAAAGTGCAAACCAGAGCCGAAAACTGCGCATATCAAAAACCCTGATCCTTCAAATACTCGGAAGAAATTTTTGCCCCGCTTCTCTGATCCTGTTGCAGTCCCAACTGGAAGAAACGCTCAAAATACTTTCCCAAGATATCCACTTCAAGGTTAACGCG
>Ga0326728_10005750_pt1 | contig 34285 bp, 27 predicted proteins | sample MB3enrmetagenome_FD_207602 | JGI IMG/M metagenome (GOLD analysis project Ga0326728, IMG submission 207602) | Lab enriched peat soil microbial communities from McLean, Ithaca, NY, United States - MB31MN | ecosystem: Environmental > Terrestrial > Soil > Wetlands > Peat | place: USA: New York...
CCCGCCGCGGTCGCATCTGGGCATCTCCCGCCGCATCACCGCCAACATTGTCATTGTAGGCCAGCGCGCGGGCAGGGGTGGTTACGCACCGGGGCGGCGCGGCGTTCCACAACCTGTGCGGGCAATCGGGTAAGATGGGCAGACGGGGGCTGAGAGGGACGATGGCGCCATGGTGGAAGCGTTTGCTTTACTCGTTTGAGAGCTGGTTGATTGCGGCACTTCTTTCCGGGCCCATTTTTGTAATCGCGGAGATGATCGGCAGCCATCCCAGCCGGGCCATCGCCCTGCTGGAGGTTGCCGCCAGCGTCGCGTTCGTCACTGGAATGGTATTGATCCTCAGCTTTCCGGGATGGCTTCTGGCAATTCCGATTGTCCTGGCCGTGAGGCATGTCTACGGATGGCGCTTTTGGATGTGCTTTGCGCTCGGCATCGGCATTGGACCCCTGACGTTCCTCGGAATGCAGCTCTATTTCGCGCTTGCATCTCATGCCGCCTTCGTTCCGGGGCCGATCGAGTTCTACCTTAGGCCGGCGGCCGTTTCCAGCCTCACCACGCTCATCTATCTGCTGCTGCTGCGCGGGGCGCAGGCGGCCGGAGCCAAAAAGAGCGCGGCGGAGAGCAGGGCGGAGAGTATGCATTATTGAGCGTACCGGCGCCGGGGCTGGCGTTCGCCACATCTGATTCTTGCGCCGGAAGATGCGCGGGGATGAGGCGTACGGAACCCGGCGGCAGGGGGCTGCTTCAAGAGTCGAAGACTGCCCAGGGCGCATCCTATTCTGGGGTGCGCGGGGTTGCTACAATCGAGGCTGGAGCTTCAGTTTCCCCGCAAGCGAGAAGACAGTTTTTTTGAGGAGTGAAGAGGATGGAACTGGCAGTGCCTGGCGCTGGCGAGCTGGGGACGGCTGTCGCCGCCGGCGGCCTGAGCCCTCAACGGATGTTGGAAATCTACCGGCTGATGTTCCTGTCGCGCTCGGTGGACGACCGCGAAATCCTGCTCAAGCGGCAGCAGAAGATCTACTTCCAGATCTCGGCTGCCGGCCATGAGGCGCTGCAGGTGGGCGCGGCGCTGGCGCTGCGTCCGGGCTACGACTGGTTCTTCCCCTACTATCGCGACCGCGCGCTGTGCCTGGCGCTGGGCGTGACGCCGGATGAGATGCTGCTACAGGCCGTGGGCGCGGCCACCGATCCGGCCAGCGGCGGCCGGCAGATGCCGACCCACTGGAGCAGCCGTCCGCTGCACATTGTGAGCACCTCTTCCTGCACCGGGACGCAACTGCTGCACGCCGTGGGCTGCGCCGAGGCGGGCCGGTACTTCAGCCGCCATCCCGAAGCCGCGGCGAGGCCCGAATCGGCCGGCGCCGCTGCCGACTATCGCGCCTTCCGCGACGTGGAGTTTCACTCCGACGAGGTGGTCCTCACCTTGCTGGGCGAGGGTTCCACCTCCCAGGGCGAGTTCTGGGAGGCGCTGAACACGGCGTCGAACCGGAAGCTGCCAGTGATCTTTTGCGTGGAGGACAACGGCTACGCCATCAGCACGCCGGTGGAGGTGAATACGCCGGGCGGGAACATCTCCAAGCTGGTGGCGAACTTCCCCAACTTCCACTTTGCCGAGGTGGACGGCACGGATGCGGAGGCCTGCCTGCGTGCCTTTGAGGCCGCGGCGGCGCACTGCCGCGCCGGACTGGGGCCGGCCTTCGTGCATGGCCACTGCGTGCGCCATTACTCCCACTCGCTCTCCGACGACGACCGGCTCTACCGCTCGGCGGCCGAACGCGAGGCCGACGCCCTGCGCGATCCGCTGGCCAGGATGCAGATGCGGCTGCTGCGGGAGGGAATCCTCACCGAGGAGGAGATCAATGCGCTGGAGCGGGAGCTGGACCGCGAAGCCGCCGAGGCGGCCGAGCGCGCCCTTGCGGCGCCGCTGCCCAAGGTGGAGGGCATCTTGGAGCACGTCTACAGCGAGGATCTGGACCCCACCAGTCCGGATTTTGGCGAGGAGCGGGTGGAGGCGCCGGGTTCGGCTGGCGGAGGAAAGGCCGGCGGCGAAAAGGGAAGCGATCCGCGCACCATGGCCGACCTGATCAATGCCTGCCTGCACGACGAAATGCGCCGCGATCCGCGCATCGTGGTTTACGGCGAGGATGTGGCCGACGCCAGCCGCGAGGAGGCGCTGGCCGAGGTCAAGGGCAAAGGCGGGGTCTTCAAGCTGACCGCGGGCCTGCAAACCGAGTTCGGATCGGAGCGGGTCTTCAACTCGCCGCTGGCCGAGGCCAATATCGTGGGCCGCGCCGTCGGCTACGGCCTGCGCGGCATGAAGCCGGTGGTCGAAATCCAGTTCTTCGACTACATCTGGCCGGCCATGCACCAGATTCGCAATGAGCTGGCGGTGATGCGCTGGCGGTCGAACGGCGCGTGGGCCTCGCCGATGGTGCTGCGCGCGCCCATCGGCGGCTATCTCACCGGCGGCGGAATCTACCACTCGCAGTCGGGCGAGAGCATCTTCACCCACATTCCAGGGCTGCGGGTGGTCTTTCCGTCCAACGCCCTGGACGCCAACGGGCTGCTGCGCACGGCCATCCGCTCGGACGATCCGGTGCTGTTTCTGGAGCACAAGCGGCTCTACCGCGAAGCCTACGGGCGCGCGCCCTATCCGGGGCGGGAGTTCGCGATTCCGTTTGGGAAGGCCAAGATCGTCCGTCCCGGCACGCACATCACCCTGATCACCTACGGCGCCATTGTGCCCAGGGCGTTGCAGGCTGCGGAACGGGCGCAGCGGCTGCACGGCATCGAGGTCGAGATCGTGGACCTGCGCACCCTGAACCCTTACGACTGGGAGGCCATCGCAGCCTCGATCCGCAAGACCAGCCGGGTGATCGTGGCTCACGAGGACATGCTCAGCTGGGGCTACGGCGCGGAGATCGCGGCGCGCATCGGCGATGAACTTTTCGACGATCTCGATGCGCCCGTCCGGCGCGTGGGCGCCATGGATACCTTTGTGGCCTACCAGCCGCTGCTGGAGGAGGCAATTCTGCCCCAGCCGGAGAGCATTCTCAAGGCGATTGTGGAGCTGAAGGCGTACTGACCGGCTGCGCTTTGCCTTCGACGCTGCGGGCGGAAAGCGCTCGAATGAAGGGGACGCCCGCGCTCCACAAGCGTCGAAGACGCTCTGTCGCGCCGGGCAGCGAGCCCCCGGCGAAGCGGCAGCCGCTGTGGAAAACTTTCGGGCAACCGCCAACCCTGCAAGCCAGTCTTCCTCACATCCAAGGGGGCAATCTCAGGGCTGTGCAACCGATGCTTGCGCGGACGGCCGGGGCGCGGAGCATGCCGCCATGCGCTTTCACTGGCGGCGCGAGCCCGGCCCCATGCCGGCCCATGAAACCGCTCGAAGAGATGCGCGGAAACCCTTGCCGGCAGCGCATTCCGCATATTCCCGCCCTCGGTACTTTGGTCAGCTTCTGTGGCTGAGAAATGGGTTAACTGCGAAGGAACCTCTGTTAGATTAACCGTACTGGCCCGCTTGACCCGGCTCGAAACGAAGCCAACAATCGGATGATAGTGCTTGCTTTCAGCCAGGAATCTCCGGCCCTACTGGATGGCCGTCCCGCTCCGGCTGAGGGATCTGTGGAAAAAAACCCACCTGAGTGAGGATGGCGAAGCCTTGCGAAGAATTCGAGCTCAGGGTTTCCAGTCTTAGAGCCTGCCCGCAAATTGTAGAGCCGGTCTCCAGACCGGCTGTATTGGCGGCTTCCAAGCCGACAGGGGCGGTGGGTGCAGGTCTGTCCGCCGCGGCGGATGCACCACAGCCGCTCCGGAGAGCGGCGCTACAAAACTCGCAGTTTACGGATAAGTTCTTAGCGCGCCAATATCGGATAGCGTTCCGGCTGCGTGCCTCCCATCCGAATGACTTGCGAGATTCTGGCGCTGGGACGAGTTGTTTTCCGCGCCCTTGGCCAAGATCGCTCGCGGGATGAAGAACCCGCCTCGCTTCTCGCTCCTCGCTTGTTTTCCATCCTTCGCGTCAAGCGCAAGGGCGGGGCGCTTGGGCTTGAGCGGCGGGAAGCATGCTCCTATTCAGCGATCGCGCGGCAGAAGGAGATTATGGCAGGAGTGTCGAATCCCGGACGGGGCGGCGCGGATGAGCGCATACTGCTCAGCGCGGCCGAGCTGTTTGCGAACTTCGGTTACAACGGCGTGAGCACGCGCGATATTGCGTCCCGCGCGGCCGTCAACGAGGTTACGATCTACCGGCATTATCCGCGCAAGCGCGACCTCTATCTGGCGGTGCTGGATGCGGAGCTGCAGCAGGTAAAGCTGCGCGGCGATCTGCTGAGCGGGATTGCGGAAGCCACGGATGGGCGGACCGCGCTGGAGCGGGCCTTCGAGCTGATTGCCGCCACCCTGACGCACAAGCCCGAGCTTCTGCGCCTGATGCAATACAGCACCCTGGAACTGGGTGAGGATGTGGATGCGATGGTGCGCAAGCACCTGGGTCAACTGGTCGAGGTGGTTGCCCACTACCTGGAGCCGTGGGCCGGAGGAGAAGAGCTTCGCAGTACCAATGCCAAGGCCGCCGTTCTTGCCCTTATCGCAATGGTCGTGAACTATCGCTCCCTTCATCGGCTGTTTTCAATCGGGGGCTCCGGCCAGAAGGCGATGTTCAAGGCTTACGCGGACTTTTGCAGCACTTCAAGCGATCATGCCGGCCCGGTCCGCGTATCCGGCAAGGAAGCGGCGGCAACGGCGGGTGCGGGATAGCAGCCCGCGCCGGAGAGCCTGCCTGTCGGAGATAGGTTAGATGCCGCGTGCGACCATCCGGTGGATCGGAATCGTCATTTGCGATGAGGTTGCCCATCTCGAATTCACCCATGGCATCGCGGTCTCCTCTGCACATACTGCACGTGATCGGCACTCTTTCCCCGGCGGCTGGCGGTCCGCCGGAGTCCATGCGCCAGCTTGTGGACGCCTATATCGAAGTGGGCGCCGGGATCGAGCTGGCTTGCCTGGACAAGCCGGGCGAGAGGTTCCTGGAAGGCATTGCCTGCCCGGTGCATGCTCTGGGGCCATCCCTTCTGGGCAGGTATGGACTTTCGCCCCGGCTCTGGCGGTGGCTGAACGGCAATGCCCACCGCTTCGACGCCATGGTCATGAACGGGATTTGGACCTTCCCCGGCGTTGCGGTTCGCTTGGCCGCGCGCCGCGCTCAAAGGCCTTACGGGATATTCACCCATGGAATGCTCGATCCCTGGTTCAACCGGAGGTATCCGCTCAAGCACCTCAAGAAGCTGCTTTACTGGCCGGTGCAGCATGCCGTTCTCCACGATGCGGAGGCGGTCTTCTTTATCACTGAAGCGGAGCGGGACCTGGCTAAGACCAGCTTCCGCCCCAGCAACTGGACGAGCGTCGTGGTTCCGTATGGGATCAACGATCCGGAGGAGCGCGGGGGAGAAGCGACGGAGCAGATCGAGGCGTTCTACCGCAGGCTGCCGGAGCTTCGCGGCCGCCGTTATCTGCTTTTCCTGGCTCGCATACACGAGAAGAAGGGTTGCGACCTGCTGCTCCAGGCATTTGCCAGGACGGCGGACTCCGTTCCGGAAGTGGACCTGGTGATAGCCGGTCCCGACCAGCAGGGAATGCAGGCGGAGCTTCAGCGCCTGGCTGAGAGGCTCGGCATTGCCGCCAGAGTGCACTGGCCCGGGCTCATCGGCGGCGATCTCAAGTGGGGCGCCATCCGGGCCTGCGACGCCTTCGTCCTGCCGTCGCACCAGGAGAACTTCGGCACCGCGGTGGTCGAATCCCTGGCCGTCGGGCGTCCGGTGCTGATCAGCAATCAGGTGAACATCTGGGCGGCGATCGAAAGCGACGGCGTGGGCTTGGTCAATGACGACACGCTGGAAGGCACGGAGCGGCTGCTGCGCCGCTGGTTCGACCTGCCCGCGGCGGAACGCGATGCCATGGCCGCCCGCGCGCGGGCCAGTTTCATCGCGCGGTTCGCCATGAATCGGGCGGCGGTGGCCATCAACAACGTATTTGTTTCCGCCGCGCAGGAAACTCCGAACCGGTAGAGCGCCGGCGCGCCGGATGCGCCGTGCGGCTCTTGTTCGCGACGGCTTCTGCCCATAGCATCCTTGAGACTCTACAGCTCCGTTTCCAATCCTGAGGATTGCGAAGGATGAATTCCGTTCATTCCGAAGCGCATCCCGGAGTTGGCGCAGTGATGGCAATAGGAACTGGTTCGAAGCAAACGCAGGAGTGTAAATGACCATTGACCCCCAACCCGAGTCGCAACCCGGCCAGATGGCTCGTGGCCGGGCGACGATTGTTCCCTCCGAAGACCGGCTCTCCCTGATGGATGTGTGGCGGGTTCTGATGAAACGGAGTTTCATCATCCTGACGGTCACAATTGTTTCTCTGGCCGCGGCTGCTATCTACTCGTTCCGGACCAAGCCGGTCTATGAAAGTGTCTCGCGCATTGAGATCAAACCGAACGCGGCACCCAACGTCGGATTGCAGGGTTTGATCGATGAAGAGGGGCGCAGCGGGGAATCCGTCTCCTCCTTGCAGACGGAGATCCTTGTTCTGCAGAGCAACTCGGTGATGCTTCAGACGGCGCAGAGTCTCAATCTGATCAACAGGGTGCGAGAGGCCGCACGCAAAGCGGGTAATGCCGCCGCAGCACCGCCTTCAGGCGAGACGACCCCGGGGGAGCGTCTGGCCCTGATCGGGCTGATCCGGGGTGGACTGCGCGTCCAGATCGTGCCGCCGACACAGATGGTGGACATCCGCTACCGGAGCGACGATCCGAAGCTGGCGTCCGACGTGGTGAACAAGCTGGTGGATACGTACATCGATGAGGATCTCCGGACGAGATTCGATCGCACCATGCACGTGTCGATCTGGCTGCAGAAACAGCTCGAGGATCTGAAGCAGGCGGCGGGGGACGCGCAACGCCAACTTGCGGACTATCAGAAGCAGCACAACATTGTGGGCACGGACGAGACGTCTAATCTGACCATGCAGAACCTGGCGCAGACCAGCTCGGACCTGGAAAGCGCCGAGGCAGACCGGATCATGAAGGAAGCGCGGATGCGCGAGTTTCAATCGCAGGATCCGGATATGGTGGCGCTGATGGGCGACGATCCCCAACTGGGGGCTCTTCGCAGCCAGCTCGCCAGCCTGCAAACGCAGCGCGCGCAGCTGGCAGCAAAGTATGGCGAGAACCATCCCAGAATGCAGGAGTTGAAGGCGCAGATCGACAAGGTTCAGGCCAGCATCAAGAAGGAAGTTGCTCTTGCCAGGCGGCAGGTGCGCGACGAGTATATTGGTTCGCATCGCATGGAAGAGCTGCTGCACAAGCGCCTGGAGGCGCAGAAGGAAGAGGCCTACCGCCTGAACGAAGACGAGGCTCAGTATGCAATTCTCCGCCACGAAGCGGAACTGAACCGCGACCTGTACGACGCTCTACAGATGCGGCTGAAGGAAGCCAGCGTTACGGCGGGCCTGTCGGCCACCAACATAACGGTTGTGGATCGCGCCAGTGTTCCTGTATACCCCATCGCGCCGCGGAAGACGCTGAGCCTGCTTCTGGGGCTGCTAGGCGGGCTGCTGTGCGGCACCGTGCTCGCCTTCATGGTCGAATCGATCGACGATACGCTACAGACTTCGGAAGAAGTCGAGAATGTGTCGATGCTGGCATCGCTGGCGACCATTCCGCACATGGCGGCCGACCCTGGAAAGCGCAAGCGCACAGCGAGCGAAGAACCCGCGACCGCCAGTTCCAAGATGCAGCAGTTAGTTGCGCTGTACAGTCCCAGATCGCATGCCGCCGAGGCCTATCGCGGGCTGCGCAGTTCTTTGTTGCTGTCTTCCATCGACATACCGCCGCGCGTGATCGTGGTGACCAGCGCTCTTCCGGGCGAGGGGAAGACGACGACCGCAGTCAACGCCGCAATCGCATTCGCTCAGCGGAGCGAGCGCGTGTTGCTGGTGGACGCCGACCTTCGGCGCGGCAGCCTTGACCAGGTCTTCAACCTGGACGACAGGAGTTTCGGATTGTCCACGGTGCTCACGCAGCCGGCAGCGCAGAAGCGTTTGGCCAGCCCGCTGCCGGAGCTGCCGACGCTGTCGGTGCTGCCGACCGGCCCGCGGCCTCCCAATCCAGCCGAGATGCTTTCTTCCAATCGGATGGAGGAGCAGTTGCGGCAGTGGGCGCTGGAGTTCGACCGGGTGGTGATCGACACTGCCCCGGTGCTTGCGGTGAGCGACACCCAGGCGATGGCGGCGCTTGCCGATACAGTCATTGTGGTGGCCCGCGCGGGCATGACTCGCAAGCGGGCATTGGTCCGCGCCCGCGATCTGCTGTGGCGGATCAATGCGCCCATCGCCGGCGTGGTGGTGAACGATGTGGATATGCGGCTGGAGAACTTCTACACCTATCGCTACGGCATGTATGGCTACCACTACGGGCGTGGATATCAGAATCCCCGTAGCGGCTCGGATATCGCCTACGGACATGAGGACGAGGAGAAGGGTGAGTAATATGGCGAAGACAGTCGTTTTCGCGGCGGCCATTTCGGTGTTCTTCCTGGTGCAAGCGAGTGCTGGCCTGGCCCAGCAATCGGGCAGTGCGCCACCGGCTTCAGCGCCGCCGCTCAGGATCGGTTCCGGCGATCTGATTGAAATCAGCGTTTATGACAGCCCGGATCTCTCCGGCCGCTTTCGGGTCAATGAGAAGGGCGACATCGCCCTTCCGCTGCTTGGCCAGGTGCATGTGGAGGGCGAGACCGCGGAAGAGGCAGGGAGAACTGTCGAGAAGCGCTATGTGGATGCCGATATATTGAAGCCCTCCAACGCGCGCGCCACCGTTTTCATCGCGGAGTACGCGTCGCAGGGAATCACGGTCGCCGGGGAGGTGAAAGCCGGCGGTCTGTTCCCCGCTTTGGGGGTTCGCATGTTCAATGACGTGATGATCGCTGCCGGCGGTGTAACGCAGCTCGCCGCCTCGCAGGTGATTATCACCCGCAAGGGCGATCCCGACCATCCAATCACGGTCGAATACAACCCCGAGGCCCTCACCCCAGTGATACCGCAAATCCAGGTATTCCCAGGCGATACGATTATGGTTCCCAGAGCCGGCATCGTTTATGTACTGGGCAATGTCATGCGTTCCGGCGGCTACGTTCTCGATGGCCGCCGAGCATTGTCGGTGGAGACGGCGATGGCGCTGGCCGGAGGCGGCGGACATGCCGCTGCCTTGAACCGCGTGCACCTGGTACGAACCCTCAAGGATGGCAGGAGGGAAGACATTGTCGTCGCCGTGAATCGAATCTACAAGGGCCAAGCTCCGGACGTGGTCCTGAAGGACGGAGATATCCTCTACGTTCCCACCAGCAATGGCAGGCTTGCGGCTGAGCAGGCCATATCGTCCGCCCTTAGTATCGGCACCAACGTGGCGATTTATCGAACCGCGTACCAGTGAGCGCCGCATGGCCCCCACAAGTCCGCTGCTGATTCAGGTTGTTGCCCAGCTGAAGCCCGAGCGTTGCGGGGTCAGCGATCATGCCATCCTGCTGGCGCAGGAGCTGGATGCGGCATTCGGAATCCGCACGGCCTTCGCCATATTGAATTCAGATGAGCCGTGCGACTCGCCGTTTCCGCGGGTCTATTGCGCGCCCTCTCAGCTGCTTGAGACTTGCGTCTCCCTGAGCGAGGACCAGCCAAGCGCGATTCTCGTTCATTACAGCGGATACGGTTACTCGGCGGATGGCGCGCCGTTTGCGCTTGCCAAAGCGATCGAGCGCGTGCGGGGGAGCGGGCAATTTCGCATCGGCGCCTACTTCCATGAGTTGTTTGCGACTGGGATGCCATGGAGATCGGCCTTCTGGCACAGTCATAGCCAGAGGCAAGTGGTGCGCAGGCTGGCGAAGGAATGCGATCTGATTGTAACCAGTTCGAGCTGGCATTTGAAGTGGCTCGAACAGGAAGCGATCCAGGACGGCATTACCCCGGTTCGGCTGCTGTCGATGTTCTCCAATGTCGGGGAGAGCCTGGAGATTCCTCCCATGCGCGCCAGACGTCCGGCAATGGTGGTCTTCGGCCTTCCGGGCACGCGGCGAAGAGCTTATGATCGTCTCTCCTCTCTTGGAGATCTTCTGCATAGTCTTGGCATTGAGGAGATATTGGACGCCGGCCCGGAGTTCGATGCCTCCTCGGAGCTATGCGGGATTCCGCTGAGACGCATGGGAGTGCTGGCGGCGGCCGATCTTGCCCTCATTCTCTCGCAGTCGATCTTCGGATTTGTGCAGCATAAATCCGACGGTTTGGCCAAGTCCGGAGTTTTCGCCGGTCTTTGCGCGCATGGCGCCATTCCCGTCATTGCGGAACCATTTGCTGGAGAGGTGGACGGGCTGAAGGACGGAGTTCATCTCATAAGTCCGCGAACAGCGAAGACCGCTTTGGCCGGCGGACTGGAGCGCTGTTCCGCAGCAGCATGGCATTGGTACTCAGGGCATCGGCTGAATTTTCATGCGGCGATCTACGCGAGACTGCTGTTTGAGTCGCCGGCCAAGGCGGGAACGGAGACTCTTGCGGTCGCCAAGGCTGCGGGCGCATAGCTTCTCCGTGCGCTAACTTGAGGAAGGGAAGACGGCGTTGGCAACCTCCCGTGAGGGCAGAACGGAACAGGACGCGGACGGCAAGAGCGGGCCTAATCCTGCGATCCTGATCTCCCATCCAACGGGCAATCAGAACGTGCGCAATGCCGTTCGCAGCCTCGTCGAGCAAGATATGCTCGCCGAATTCTGGACGACCGTTGCCTGGAATCCGGAGTCCAAATGGAATCGGCTTCTGCCGTCGAGGATGCAGAGCCAGTTGTGCAGGCGCGCCTTCGCCGAGGCGCCCAGGGAACGCGTGAAGTGTGTTCCCTCAAGAGAAGTTGTCCGACTGGGTGTCAGGTCCTCGCCGCTTGACCGCCTTCTTTGCTCCGGAGAGCGCCCGTTCTCGGTCATCGGCATGTACCGCCATTTCGATGGCAGGGTGGCGAGGCGGCTCAGGGAGATCAGCGTCGACGCCGTGTACGCCTATGAAGGCGGCGCGCTTCAGACCTTCCGCCAGGCAAAAATGCAGCACATCCCTGCTCTGTATGAACTGCCAAGCGGACATTGGCACTGGGAACGCAACCTCTTCCGCGAAGAGCAGTTGCGCAATCCGGAACTGGTGTCGGTGCTTCCCAAGCTCTCCGATTCGGAACAACACATGCGAGAGAAGGACGAAGAACTCGCCTTGGCCGGCTCCATTGTCGTCCCCAGCCAGCATGTGCGCAAAACATTGGCCGGAGTGGTCGCGGACGAAAAGATTCTGGTTGTGCCGTATGGCGCGCCACCCGTCCGCGCCAGACCGGAAGGTCCCACCGAGCCTCGCCGCCCACTGCGGGTATTGTTTGCCGGCTCTCTTAACCAGAGAAAGGGGATCGGTTACCTCTTGAAGGCTGTTGAATTGCTCGGCTCGGATGTTGAACTCACATTGATCGGGCAACGCTTCGCCCCCAACCAGCTTGTCGATACGGCCTGCAAGCGCTGGCGCTGGTTCCCGACCGTTCCACACGAGCGGGTCATGGAGATCATGGTCGAGTCGGACGTGCTTGTCCTGCCGTCGCTCAGCGAAGGCTTCGGCCTTGTTGTCACAGAGGCGCTGGCCTGCGGTCTGCCGGTCATTGTAACTCCCAGCGTGGGCGCCAGCGACCTGGTCTGCGATGGACGGGAGGGCTTCGTGGTTCCAGAGCGCTCTTCCGAGGCCATTGCCGACCGGCTGAACTCGCTCAACCGGGATCGCGGGTTGCTGACTTATATGTCGCACAGCGCCCAGTCGACTGCGGCCAGGCAATCCTGGGAAAACTATCGTGAAACCTGGGCGGGAACTGTGAGGGCCGCGGTATTGCAATGATAAAACCGGCGCGATCAACCCGAGTAAGTCCCCCGATGCCGTTGCTGAAGAAGCTCTTCTGGCTTTATTTTCTTCTGCTGATTTTTGAAGGCGCGCTGCGCAAATGGGTGCTGCCGCAGTATTCCGCGCCCCTGCTGCTGGTTCGCGACCCGGTCGCGTTGCTCATTATTTGGGAGGCCTATCGCACCCGCAAGTGGCCCCGGCAGTGGTCGGCTGTCGTTGGCATCCTTGCCGCCGGAATTGTCGCCTTGTGCTTCATCCAGATGGTTGCGGGCAATAGTCCGTGGTTTGTTGCGCTGTATGGATTGCGTTCCTACCTGCTCCCGTTTCCCGTGGCCTTCATCATGGGAGAGAATCTCGACCGGGACGACCTGCGTGAATTCGGGCTCTGCGCGCTTTGGCTTCTCTTTCCGTTGACGGCATTGGAGGTTGCGCAATACTATGCGCCGGCCAACTCCACTCTGAACGCAGGCGCATCTCTGGGGACCGTGCAACTTGCTTCCGCGGCCGGGCACGTCAGGGCTTCCGCCACCTTCAGCTACGTCACCGGCCCGATGTGCTATCTTCCCTTGGCAATGGCATTCGCCTTTTATGGCCTGGTTCAGGCCAACTTCGCAAAGAAATGGCTGCCATGGGCGGCATCCTGCGCTCTGGTTTTGTCGATTCCCGTTACCGGCAGCCGGGCGCTAGTCTTCGAGCTGGCGACGATCCTGGCATGCGTGGCAGTGGCTGCGTTGTTCGGCGTATCGCAGTTTGTGAAGTCGCTTCGAATGATCGTGGCACTATTGCTGGTGTCCCTGCTGGTTTCCCGTTTGCCGGTTTTCACCGAAGCGACCGAAACCCTCTCGATGCGTTTCTCCCAAGCCTCGCAGGCTGAAGGTAATGCGCAACAGTCGTTTTTGTTGCGTGTTGTCGATCCTGTATCGGGAACGATAGAGAACAGCATCTCCGAGAATAGCTGGCTGGGCCTTGGCGTAGGTTACGGCGCCAATGCGATTTCGACGCTGCTAACTGGCACTCAGCAGTTTCTGGCCGGCGAAGATGAGTTCCCTCGCGTCATCAACGAATTCGGCGCGCCCGCCGGCATGGCATTCATGCTGTTTCGCTGGCTGCTGGAGTTGATGATTGTAGCCAAGGCGCTCTCCCGAGTGCGCGAGCACCAACCGCTCGCCTGGCTCTTGGTTCCAGCGACGTTTAGTACTCTGGTATTGGGCGTACTGGAGCAACCGACCGAACAGGGGTTTATGGTGATCAGCGTAGCCTTTTCCCTGGCGGCTTTGCGTCTGGCGCCCGTTCCGATCGGAGCGGCGCCGGCCCTGAGCCGGCCCTGAAAGCAACGCAACTACCGGCTGGGTGTGCGGTGAGGGCGTTTCGGCGGGAAGCGCCCAAAACGCGAGTCGGAGAAACTGAAGAAAGTGGCTCTCGATGACCGAAGCGAGTCCATGACGGCGGAGAATCGTCCGGCTTTTCCTTGAAACTGCCTCCTTGGTCTCGCAGTTCGCTCCAGCGGGCGTACAATTGCCGGGAATTCGTTTTCAAAATGGAGTTTCCGGTTCAGATGCGTGTTCGGAGGTTCACCGCCCTGTGAAATCGTTGTTGGTGCGCATATTCGGCTTTCCGGCCACTCTTGTTCATGGCGATACGTTGGTTCTCGACCGCTGGCTTTGGCTGAGCAAGCGCCTCCCCACCGTTCCAGACGGGTCGAAAAGACTGCTCGATATCGGTTGCGGTTCGGGGGCCTTTACAATAGGCGCCGCGCGCCGCGGCTTCCATTCGCTGGGACTTAGCTGGGACGAGAGAAACCAGAGAGTGGCGGCAGAGCGCGCGGCGCTATGCGGCGCCGGGCGCGCGGCGTTTGAGCTATGGGATGTGCGGAGACTGGATGAGCGAACGGATCTGCGAGACAGCTTCGATGTCGTTGTTTGCTTTGAGAACATCGAGCATATTCTGAACGATGGCAAGCTCATGGTCGACATGGCAAACTGCCTAAAACCCGGTGGCGTGCTGCTGCTTACAACGCCGAATTACGATTACATCGCAATTTCGCCCTCCGACAACGGCCCTTTCTCGACCACGGAAGACGGCGGGCATGTGCGGCGCGGGTACAGGGCGGAAGACCTTTTCCGCCTTTGCAAAGACGCAGATCTTGAAGTGCTGGGAATTGGCTCTTGCAGCGGATTTGCCAGCCAGAAAACTACCTGGCTCCTGCGCGTTGCCACCCGGTTCCTTGGTTTGTCGGGTTGGGCTATCGTTTTGCCCCTTCGCCCGATTCCGCCTCTCATCGACCCGCTGATATCCCGGTTTACGAAATGGCCCGATTTCACGATTACCCTGGTAGCGCTTAAGCCCAACCCCGGCGCCGGGCGTTCCGCGAACGATGCGGCATATGGCGCGGCGTTGCAACACCGGACATGAAGGCATGATGTGTCTCTGCTTTCCAAGCGCATGACAATTCATCGCATCCCGGCGTGCGACGCGGATTCAGAGCAATAACTCACCGGCTCGAGATCGTTCGCGTCGGAGAACAGCTCTGAAACGGCTTTTCGGGTTCAATGTGTCGATTTCGCTGCCTGCGGCTGCGGCTTATTGCGCGCCGGCTTTGCGCCGAATAATCCGCCGCGCCTCCGCGATGGAAGCATTGTGACCTTTCGTGAATTGCGGGCCCAGCGTCAAGGGCGCGACCTGGGGTTGCGACCCGGAAACGGCTGAACATGAGCGCGGCACAAGATGGCGACTTACAAGGGCTTGCTTGTTCGCGGTTTCCCCGCGCGCCGGATACCCTTGTTGTGGCCATGCTCTACAACAGAAATGGAATGGCTGCGTGGTGCTGGGAAGCTGCGCATGCGCTCCATGAGCAGGGACGAAGCGTGATTCTCATCGCCACCCCGGATGCGCAGCTTTTCGGCACTCCGGAGGTCGAAGTGGTGCGCGTCGAAGTGGCGGACAGATCCGCTGAGCAGCGAGGCGGGATCGCCAAAGCTCTGTCAACAGCAAGGAGCCACCTTGCGGCGGGCCCCGACCGGGCGCTGGGGAAGATCCACGAGAAGCTGGCTGCACGCGCCGTGAGTCCGGCAGCCTATATTCTCAACCAATCGACTCTTGTCGATCGCAACGTTCCTTGCCGGCAGATCGTGGCGGCCTGGTCCTATCCAGTTAGCCTGCTCGGCTATCTTCGCAAGACTCCGCTTCTCGTCCCCGACAAGAGCGTGAAGGCGTTCTTGCGCACGGTTTTGTCGTCGCTGGGCTGGTGGCGCAAGGATTGGCGCGCGTACCGAGCGGCGGACCGCGTGCTGGCCGTGACCGAAATTCTGGCCAGAAGTCTTCGCCGCCGATCGATACCCTGCGATCTGGCTTACCCCGGCACCTGGGTTAGCCCGGTGGCCGATCGCGGCGATGGCGGGTTGCGGCTTCTAATGGCTGCCGTCAAGCTTGGCGAGCCGCGGAAGAGAATACTGTGGATGCTCGAGGCGATGAAGGCAATGAGTCCGCCGCCGGGAACCGTCCTTCAACTGGCGGGGGAGCCGGACGATTCCGTTCGGCGCGCGGCCGCGCAGATTAGCTTTCCCGTGGAGTTTCTCGGCCATCTCAGGCGGCAGGAACTCCAGCGGGTTATGCAGCAGGCGCACATCTTTTGTTTTGGATCGCTTCTCGACGACTGGGGCTATGTGCTGGTGGAAGCGATGGCCAATGGCCTGACGCCGGTTGCACCCGCGATCAGCCCGTTTGACGAGATACTGAATGGAGTGGGGCGCTGCTACAGCCCGCACAGCCAGGACGACTTCTTAAGCGCACTCAGTTCGATCGCTTCGAGCTCTCTCACCGCCAATGGGCGCCAGGCCTGGGATCGAGCGCAGAGCCTTTTCTCACGCCAGGCGTTTGGCCGCTCCATTCTGGCTTCGCTCGAATCCGCAACCCGGCTCCGCTGATTGCGCCGCCACGAACAGTGTAGAATCGTTATTTGGAAGGTTGAGCGATGAAAGTCCTGATCCTGAGCATCAATTATTGGCCGGAAGTTACAGGGATCGGAGCTTTCACCACATATCGGGCGGAATACCTCGCTGCCGCGGGTCACGACGTTGAGGTTTGCACGACCTTCCCATATTACCCGGAATGGAAGGTTCCGGCAAGCTATGCCGGAAAACTTGCGGCGAGCGAGGAACGCAACGGCGTTAAGATTCTGCGCAGTTATGCCTATATCCCCAACCCCGCGACCTCTCTGAGGCGAGTCTTGCATGAGGCTACCTTCATAGCTTCCTCAATGGCCGCAGCATTGGCGCGCAAGCGGCCCGACCTGCTGCTGGTTGTTTCTCCGCCTCTGGGGCTTGCAGCGAACGCAATTCTCCTGAGCCGCCTGTGGCGCATTCCCTATGTCTTCGACGTGGAAGATATGCAACCCGATTCGGCCGCGGAACTCGGCATGCTTCCATCCTGGGCGCTGGGGTTTCTTTACAAGGTGGAGAAGGCGGCGTACAGCCATGCCGCGCTGGTGACGACGCTGACCCGAGGCATGCGAGACCGGATCCTGGAGAAGGGGATTCCGGCGGAGAAAGTGGAACTGCTGGAGGCGCGCGCCGATGACTCATTGTTGGACATCGAAGCGCGCGAGGGAAGCGCATTCCGGCAGCGCTACGGTCTGGAGAACAGGTTTCTCGCGACTCACAGCGGCAACATGGGAGTCAAGCAGGGACTGGACGTCATCGTGGATGCCGCCGCCCTGAATCGCTCCGATGACTCGATGCAGTTTCTGCTGGTTGGGGATGGCGTCGAGTGTGGAAGGATCCAGCGCCGGGTTGCCGAGCTTGAACTGCGCAATGTGCGGTTTCTGCCCTTGCTGGAAGCGGAGGAATTTCGAGGGTTGCTGGCGGCCAGCGACATATGTCTGCTGACGCAGCAGAAATCCTTGTCCGATATTGTTTTTCCCTCGAAGATTGTGACCTATCTGGCCGCGGGGCGCCCGGTTATAGCCTCGGTGAATCCCAACTGCGAAATAGCAGAAACCGTTCGTGAATCGGGAGCCGGCAGGGTTGTGGCGCCCGAAGACGGAGCGTCCCTGCTGGCAGCCATTCAGGAGTTTCGAGGCACGGATCTGGGGGAGTATCGCCAAAAAGCGCAGGAGTACGCTAGCCGAAGGTGGTCGTCGGCGCGCGTTTTGGGGCAACTGGAACGAAGCCTGGTATGGGCCGCCTCATCCCTGACGAACGCCTTGGCGCAGGAAGGAAGCGTTCGATGAACTTGAAAAGGAAGGCGGCTTGTTTCTCGATTGTCCTTTGCGTCGCCGAGTGTTTTATCGGCCTGTGCGGGGCGCACGGGCAGCAGCCTGCAACTTCGACTCACCCCGGCGCCAGCGCGGCGCACTCGGCTTCGCCGGCAGGCGTGAGCTCTGCTGTCAGGGGCGCGGGTTCGGGCGGGAGTTCCACTTGGGGCGCGGGAAAAGGGAGTTTTGGATACTCTGCTCAATCAGGTGGAGTCTGGCGGGACGGGACGACTCTCAATGCAGCCCCGAGCGCCGGCCGCGATACGACGCAACCTCATACCTACCCAGCGGATGCTTTTCCGTCCGGCGAAGCTCTTCCGCCGGGGTCTGTCAGTGCGAAGCCAACCGGCATGCGAGGGATCGCTGCACCGGGCGCGGCGCGGCTCTCCCGTTCTTCTTCGGGCCATGGCTTTGGAAGGACGGCCGCCGGCCGCGGTCCTGTCTCTGGATCCGCCGGCATTCGGCATGTTGCTGGCGGATCGCGGGGCCGGGTAGCTTCGCCGGGGCGCAGGGCGGGCAGAGGGACAACCCGGCAAACTCCAGGCTTAGCCACCGGCGTGGGGAAGTATCCGCTCACCAGGGGAACGGCGGCCAATTCTCCGCTGCATCGAGAGCTGACAACGGGTTTGAGCAGCCAAAGTGCGGCACGGCTCAGGTAACCCGCCTGTGAAAGCAACTTGGAGTTGCGCCCGGTGCGATTTCTGCCGGCGGCGGTCTGGGCAGATATGTTTCATTTCACTCTTGCCGGCCCGCAGCGGATAAAGGAGAAACGGGTTTGTGGCGGAACTCCCTTGCGTTTGCAAGTCGAAATGGGCGGCTGCAACATCGATTCGATTTTGGATTGGACTTATCCCATGGCCTTGCCCAGCGTTGCGATCGTCATCCCCACCCGGAACCGGCACGAGTCTCTCAAGCGATGCCTGAGCCGGCTGATTCCGTATGCCGGCGCTCACCCGGAGTGTTCGATCGTGGTCAGCGATGACGGAGATGCGTTCGAGACCGGGGAGGCGCTGGCCGGGGAACTAACTCGCGCGCAAATTATCCAGGGACCACGGCGGGGACCGGCAGCCAACCGGAATTGCGGAGCTGCGCATGCTACTGAAGAGCTTCTCATTTTTCTCGACGACGACTGTATTCCGGACCAGAACCTGATTGCCGTGTATCGGGATGCGGCCCTGAAGAATCCGGAGATAGGGGTCTTTGAAGGGCGCATCAGTGCGGAGGGTGAGGCATCCAGTTTTGCAGACAGCGCTCCGATCAATGAAACCGGCGGGAAATTGTGGTCCTGCAACTTCGCGATTCGGCGAGAGCTGTTCTTGAAGATCGGCGGATTCGACGACCGCTATCCTTTTGCCGCCATGGAAGACATCGATCTCCATTTGCGAGTCAAGAGGCTTTCGCAAGTCCTTTTTCTTCCAGATGCGAGAGTCTGGCATGCCTTCGAACAACGGCTGGGCTGGGAAGTGATCAAGCATCACGCGCTTTCGCTCCTCCTTTATCTGCACACCCACGGCCTCAAGGAGACAGAGAGGGGCCCTGTCTTCTTTCTTCGATTCGCGGCGCGGCTGTTGATTCATGGTGGGATGCGGCATCTCCGAGGAGGCGCGACAAGATATCCGCGGCAGCACCTGTTCACCATTTGGGTCTGTCTTCAGTTGGCAGTTATTACGTCCCTGTGGAGATTTCATGGGTGCTTGGCCAAGAGATTCTTTCCGCCATGCTGTCCGAGTTGCCGGTCCATTCATTCCCATCTCAACTGAAGGAAGAGATTCCCGCTTTCGATGCAAAAGCCGCATACCATGCTCTCACAATGGTTAGCATACCTCTGTGCGATTCGGAGTAGGCCCATGGTTCACCTTGTATTCTGGTGGCTCGGCTGCGCGAAAGGCGAAACCCAAACCTCCGAGGCGGAACGCGATTGCTTGGCGCGACACGCCGCCGGGAAGAGAATCCTCGCTGAGATTGGAGTGTATGAAGGTGTCACAACCTGCAGGCTGCGAAAGGCAATGCATCCAACTGGCGAACTCTTCGCCATTGACCCGTATCCGAGACAACGGCTGGGGTTCAGTGCACAGCGCATTATCGCGCATCGAGATGTATCGAGGATTCCCGTCGGCAAGGTGAGATGGATGCGCACGACGGGCTCGATCGCGGCCGGGGAAATCTATTCAAGAAGCACTCGGCGCTTTGACTTTGTGTTCATTGACGGCGATCATAGTTATGAGGGGCTAAAGGCCGACTGGGAAGCGTGGAGCAGACTTGCTGCGCCGGGAGGAATAATTGCCCTCCACGACAGCCGGTCCACTCCCGACCGGCCGATCGGCGATTGGGGAAGCGCTCGTTTCACTCGCGATGTGATCGCGCCCGATCCCAACTTCCAGATTGTTGAGATAGTCGATTCCCTTACCGTGCTGCAGAGGCGCAATCAGGTACCATAAGTGAGATCCCTCCATGCCCGATGTAGCGTTAAGCGGTTCACCAACTCCGAAGGCTGCAACGGTAGAGTGCGCGCACGGAAAGCCGGCGTTCAGATATCAGGAGTTAGAGCGCTTTCGAGTTCCGCCCGGTTTTCGAGGCCGATCGAGGATTTGCGTACAGCTGTGGTGGCTGGTGCAGTCCACGCTGTTTGCCATGTCGCCGCAGGCGATGTATGGTTGGCGGGTCTGGCTGCTGAGGCTCTTCGGCGCGAGGATCGGCAGAGGCGCGATCGTTCGCCCGTCGGTCAAGATTGCCTATCCCTGGAAGCTGACTATAGGGGACCATTGCCACATCGGCGACGAGGTGCATCTCTATACCCTTGGAGAGATCGAGATTGGAGACTGTGCGGTAGTTTCCCAGCGGTCCTATATCTGCACCGGATCCCATGACTATGCGAGCCCCACCTTCGACCTGTTTGCCAAGAAGATTGTTATCGAAGCCGAAGCATGGGTGGCAATGGATGTGTTTGTCGCTCCCGGAGTGACAATCGGACGCGGAGCGGTCGTTGGAGCGCGGAGTTCGGTGTTTCGCGACGTGCCGCCGGGAACCGTCTCCGTGGGAACTCCCGCGAGAGTGGTTGGACAGCGCACCATGCGAGCCGGCAGCCAATAGAACGGCCCACGGAATCTAGTTGCCTTCGTTCTGGCGGCGATAGCTGGTGGAAACGCTCTGGCGCTGGCGATGACGCCATGCGGCCAAGGGGTCAGACTGGCTGGCACTAACTTTAATTCCCGGCAAATTGCAGATGACGCTTTTTCTCCGTTCCCATATGCCTGTGCCCAGTGTCGAAGATTCCGAGAGCAGATCGATGTCGATCTTTCATCATTCCAATTCCAGGCGCGTGCTGGTTGCGCACAACGTGAAGCGGGGCCACTGGGGCGGAATGTCGCGCATGATGGAATCCATTCATGGCGAGTTGGAGTCCTTCGGATGGAAAACGGCGTACTTCACCGCCGATGATATGCCCGCCTCCCGCAGCCAGCGGTTTCAACGCTATGCCTTCCCCTGGTATGTCCGCCGCCACGCCAGAGCGGCATTCCTTCGCGGCGAGCCATACGAAATCGTTAACATCCATGAACCGTCCGGGGCGGCCGTTGTTTTTGGACAGTCGCGAATTGGCGGGCCGGCTGTTGTGGGTATGTCTCACGGTCTGGAACAGCGTTACTGGGAACTGCGCCTGAGAAAGAATTCGCCCAGCCCCGATCCTCCAACCTGGAAGACTCGCGTGCTCTTTCCCGCGACCAGCCTGTGGCAGTCGCGGTTGACGCTGCGCCGCGCCAACCATGTATTGTGCATGAGTGAAGAAGACAGAGCCTTTCTTGTGACTCGGCTCCAGCTCGATCCACAGAGAATTACGCGAGTGTTCCCAGGGGTAAGCGCCGAGTTTACCGGCATCGCTCCCAGGCGATGCTACGATCGCGCTTGCAACCGGTTGCTGTTTTCCGGTACATGGCTTGAGAGAAAAGGGATACGGCAAGTGATCGAGGCGTTTTCGGCGCTGGCCGGCAGGCATCCTTCGATTCGGCTTGGCATTCTTGGCGCCGGAGTTTCCGCGGCGAGCGTTCTGGCGGACTTTCCCGCGCCGGTTCATTCAAGAATTGCGGTGCTGCCTCCTCTTCTTTCCCACGCGGACTACGCTGAACTCCATCTCGATTACGATATCTTTCTTCTGCCAAGCTTCTATGAAGGCACGCCTGCCACTTTGCTTCAAGCGATGGGCACGGGCATGCCCGTCATTACCACGGCAACCTGCGGGATGAAGGATGTTGTTGAGGATGGGCGAAACGGTCTCCTGATTGCGCCAGGAAATTCCGGAGAGATTGTCCGCTCGGTCGAGCTGCTCATGACCGACTCGAATTTGCGGCGCAGGCTCGGAGAGCAGGCAGCCCGAGACGCTGCCGGGAAGTACACCTGGCGAGCGGTGGCGGAGCTTGTCGATGCGGCGTATTCGAGTTTGCTGAAATCAAAACTGGATCGTAAGTGAACGCGAGGTTTTGCGATGGACTGTCGATCGGGAGCTAGCTGGCGGTTGTTTCCAAGGGAGCCTGTCGATGCGGCTCTCAGTTGCCCGCTGCGGAATTCGAGGCTCAATGCTTGAACAATCAGACAAATTCATTCTGGTGACCGGCGGCGCCGGTTATATCGGCAGCCACGCGGCCAAGGCGCTGGCTGCGCGCGGCTTTGTTCCTGTCACCTACGACAATCTGATCAACGGCCACCGATGGGCTGTGCAGTACGGCCCTTTTGTAGAAGGGGATATCGGAGACCGGGCGAAGCTGCTGGAGACGATTCGCCGCCACAAGATATCCGCGGCGATACATTTCGCGGCCTTTGCATATGTCGGAGAATCGGTCAGGCACCCGGCTAAGTACTTCAATAACAATGTAACAAAGTCTCTTATTCTGCTTGACGCTTTCGTGGATTCCAGAGTGCGGCACGCAGTCTTCTCGTCGAGTTGCGCCACGTATGGCCTGCCGGATTGCATGCCGATTGCCGAGAATGCCCCTCAGCATCCGGTGAATCCATACGGCGAAACGAAGCTCATCTTTGAGCGTGCACTGCGCTGGTATGCGTCAGCATACGAATTTACCTTCGTCGCGCTGCGATACTTCAATGCCGCCGGAGCCGATCCCGACGGGAAACTCGGGGAGGTTCACTCTCCGGAGACGCACCTCATTCCTTTGGCCTTGGAGGCCATAGACGGCCGGGGACCGCTGGAAGTCTACGGCGGCGACTATCCCACCCCAGATGGAACCTGCGTGCGCGACTACATCCACGTGGCCGATTTGGCCGACGCCCATGTGAAGGCTCTCGACTATCTGCAGCGCGGAGGCGCGTCGAGCGCTTTGAATCTTGGGACAGGCACGGGGCATTCGGTGAGGGAAGTCATCGGCGTCGCGGAAGAGGTGACCGGTCGCAGAGTGCCGCACACCATTGTTTCGCGGCGCGCGGGCGATCCGGCCATTCTTGTTGCGGATCCCTCTCTAGCCGGCAAAGTATTGGCCTGGCATCCACAGTATTCCGACCTGGGTTGCATTGTCCGCTCCGCCTGGAAATGGCGCTCGGAGTATCTCAGGAAACAAGCGGTGTGACCGGATTCTGCATCGCGGTTTCTGGCGAAATGTTCTCTTGGGCTTGGCGGTTTCAGTTCTGCATGGGCGGCTTTCCTGGAGGAAGCTGGCGATGCGCGTTGTTATTGCGTGCTGCGGCCTGGAACATACACGGCGCGGTTATGAATCGTTCGCACGCGAGCTATTCGGCGCCCTATCCGGGCGCGTCGATGTCACGCTGTGCAAAGGCTCAGGCAAACGCCAGCTCAATGAAGTGGTGGTGCCCTGCCTGCGGCGCGACTTGCTTGCGAGGTTCATGAACCCGGAGCGGGCATTCTATTGGGAACAGATCACCTTTGCTATCGCCTTGGTCCCATATTTGATGCTGAACAAAGTCGACATCCTCCACTACAGCGAAGGCAATCTATCGAACGCGCTGGCTCGTTTTCTGCGCTGGTTTGGTTTGCGAACGAAGCTGCTGCACTCGAATGGCGGTCCTCACGATCCGGCGCACTTCCGCCCGGAGGCGTTCATCCATCAGATCTGCGGCGAGTGTCAGCAGTCCGCTCTGGCGTTCGGCATCGCACCGGAGCGCATGCATCTGGTGCCCTACGGCATCAATCCGGACCAGTTCCGTTCGTTGGAAGGCCGGGAGGCGGCGCGGAACCAGTTTTCACTGCCGCAAGACAGATTCGTTGTCTTATCGATCGCGGCTCTCAATCGCAGCCATAAAAGACTGGATTACCTGATTCGGGAAGTTGCTGAAATGCGCGACGATTTTGTCTTTCTGTGCATGGCGGGCCAGCCAACGTCTGAAACTCCCCGACTGAGAGAAATGGCGGCAGAACTTCTTCCCGGCCGCCACAGTTTTATAACTGTCCCGCGAGAAAGGATCCCGACGCTTCTGGCCGCGGCGGACTTGTTTGTTCTCGCATCGCTGTCGGAAGGGCTTCCGATGGTTCTTCTCGAAGCCTGCTCGGCCGGGGTGCCTGTTGTCTGCCATAACTCCTCCCATTTCCGGTGGGCCCTTGGAGATGCGGCGCTCTATAGCGACATGGCGGCGCACGGCGCGCTGGCGTCGAGTATCCGCATGGTTGCCGGCCAACCGGAAGTGCTTCGCCGCCTAAGTGCGCTGGGAAAAGCAAGAGCCGAAAAATGTTACAGTTGGAAGGCGCTCATTCCACGCTACCTCAAGATGTATGAGTCTGTCCTCGGGGCCTGACGGGAATGAGTGAGAAATAACGGCGCCGGCGGGGTTGCGATTTCCCTCTGGCGGCGGTAACAAACCCCGTCAATCATTACGACAACAACATGCTAATCATCCAAAGGCGGTCGTGATTCTTGCGCCACTTCCGGCGGCCAAGGATGTTTCTCCGGCGCGATCCATCCTTGGAGGAGTATGACATTTTCAACCCAGGAGAAGCTATTGTGAGACGATTGATATTCAGAGCGGTCGATGAGTTCGTCAGGCGGTATCAGGAATATCGGCGGGCAAAGCTCGCCAAGGAGCTTCGTTCTTGCGGACTGGGGGTTTGGATTAGCCCTGATGCGAGAATATGGGGAACTGACGGGGTCACCCTGGAAGATAATGTCGCGATAAACGCCTTCACGCATATCTTCGGGGGCGGAGGCGTGCGTATCGGGGCAAGAACCTTGATATCTACAGGGTGCTCGATCGCCTCAATTACGCATTCTGAACGAATTGCCACCCGCCACCAAGGGATCGAGTTGCCGGTGACGATCGAAGAGGATTGCTGGTTGGGCACTGGCGCAATCGTTCTTCCCGGCGTTAGCATTGGACGAGGGAGCATCATCGGCGCTGGCGCGGTTGTGACCAAAGATATTCCGCCCCTTTCGCTGGCGGTCGGGGTTCCCGCGCGCGTCGTCCGCCAGATAACTCCGTAGGGAGCTTATGACATTCAGCGCAGTCTCGCGGATCGGGAAGAGACTGTCGACCTTTGTCGGCGGGCAGAGCGCCGTCCAACTGCTCAACGCAGCGACCGGACTGCTGTTGCTTCGATTGATGTCGAAGCCCGAATTCGCCATTTACGCCATAGCTCTCGGCATCCAGGGAATGATCGGCATTCTCACGGATCTCGGCTTCGGAGGAGCTATCACCGGCCTTGTGGGCACAAGGTATCGTGACAAGGCCATCCTGGGCTCCTACATTAGAACCGCCAGTCATCTCAGACAAGCTCTCCTTCTCATCATTGCCAGCGCCGCCATTCTGCTTGCCGTTGTATTCCGCAATGTTGAAATTGAAGCGCATGGCCGGAAAGAACTTCTCTTGCTGGTCCTCGCGGTACTGCTCACAGTGCAGTTTCAGGCGTGGGCTTCCTATTACGAGATACCCCTTTTGCTGAACGGCAAGCTGGTTGCGTATTACAGCCCGCAGATCGCCGCCGCCGCTCTGCGCATCGTCAGTTCCGTCGCCCTGTATTATGTGCATTGGATTTCATCCACCACTGTGATTCTCGCAAATACGCTGAGCATTGTGGTGATGGGCGTGTCCTATAGATTCCTGGCGCGGCCGTGGATCGATGTACCGCGCCGGGTTTCGAAGGTGCACGGCAGAGAGATGGTGCGTTTCCTGTTGCCGCTTCTGCCGGGAACCGTGTACCAGGCGCTGCAGGGCCAGATTTCGCTTTTTCTGATCACGATCTTTGGACACGTGGGCCAGATTGCGGAAGTTGCAGCCGCGGGCAGGATTGGCCAACTGTTTCTGCTGCTGAATTCATCCAACGGCGTCCTGGTAGCGCCCTTCTTTGCAAAAACTCCAAGGGCTCTTTTCCGCAGAAGGTACGGATATGCCATGTGTGCCGCCGGGGCAGTTGCCTTGCTTGTGGCCGCGTCCGCGAAGTTGTGCCCCGGCGCTTACCTTCTATTGCTTGGCGCGAATTACAGCAACCTGACTTCGCAGATCCGGCTTGTGGTTTACGCATCGGCGATCGGGTACTTTGCCGGGGCCATGTGGTCGGTTGCGGTCGCGCGGAAGTGGATTTTCTGGTGGAGCGGATCGATGCAGATGGTCCTGCTTACCGTGGTCCAGCTTGTCTGTGTCATGCTACTTCCGCTGAATACTTCCGAAGGCGTTCTCAAGATGAATATCTATACGGCCCTCGGGGCGCTTACCGTGCAGATTTTTCACGCAGTCCAGGGTTTCTCTGCGCATGCCAAGACCAGGGAACCGGCGATGGCATCTTGACCGTGGCCGAGCGTTCGCCGCGCAGTGGTTCCGGAATGGCGCTGCGAGTTGCCCTCCATTGCGGCAAGCCCATGCAGCGATATACTACACTGGAAGTATCCGTAGCGACGGTCTTTTGGGTTCGAGCTGCTATATCGTTGTCATGACCATGAATGATAACTCGCGCGGCGCAGGCATGCGCGCCGGGAAAAGTCGGCTTCGCCGCTTTACAAGTCCGCATCGATGGGCGGTTTTTAGCCCGGCCGACGCCGGCCAGCTTTTGGGCGACGCTTCCAAGGCGCGCCGGATTTTGGGGTGGAAGCACACGGTCGCATTTCCGCAGCCGGTCTCCGATATGTTGAACTCAGATCTGAAAGTTATCGCCAGGGAATCATACGTGGGAGGGATAGGTCATGACTAGCTTCGAGTTGACCGGCAAACGCGTTTGGGTAGCGGGGCATCGGGGCATGGCAGGCTCGGCGATTGCGCGGCGCCTGGCGCGGGAGAGCTGCGAGCTTGTGACGGCTACTCGCAGCGAACTGGATTTGCTGCGTCAGGCGGACGTCAACGCATGGATGGCGGATGAAGAGATCGATGTCGTTTTCCTTGCCGCCGGGACGGTGGGAGGCATCATGGCGAACTCGACGCGTCCCGCCGAGTTTCTGTACGACAACGTCGTAATGGCATCCAATGTCATCCATGCGGCGTGGCGCACCGGCGTGAAGAAGCTGTTGTTTCTGGGTTCGTCGTGCATCTACCCGCGGCTCGCGCAGCAGCCGATGCGGGAGGAGATGCTGCTGACAGGGGCTCTGGAGCCGACCAATGAATCGTATGCGATCGCCAAGATCGCGGGCATCAAGTTATGCGAGGCCTTTCGCCGCCAGTATGGCTGCGATTTCGTTTCGGTGATGCCGACCAATCTTTATGGTCCGGGAGACCGTTACGATGCGGAAAGCGGCCATGTGGTGGCTGCTCTGATCATGAAGATCCACGCCGCCAAGAGCGCCAACCGCCCGGCGGTCGAGTTGTGGGGCACCGGGACGGCGAGGCGCGAGTTTCTTTACTCGGAGGATTTGGCCGACGCTTGCGTTTTTGTGATGAAGAATTACTCGGGCACAATGTTCCTGAATGTGGGCACCGGAAAGGATATGACGATTCTGGAATTGGCCCAGAGCATTGCCAAAGTGATTGGCTGGGAGGGGAGATTCACGCTGAACACGTCGAAGCCCGACGGCATGCCGAGGAAGGTCATGGATGTGAGCCGCCTGGCCGCCCTGGGCTGGAGCGCTCCGACCGACTTTGAGACCGGCATGAAGGAAGCCTATAGGTGGTACGTTGCCAATGTGGTTGGCGCGGCAAGTTAGCATTGAGTGCGTCGGTCTGGAGTTATAACCTGAGATGGGCGCATAGTTATCGAGGGAGCGAGTGAGCGCATGAAATCGAGAGGACGTTTGGCCAAGATACCTGTTTTTTGCCGCGCAGCGTTGTTGGCTATGCTTGTGCTTGCAGCGGGCGGCGCGCTAGCAGCCGGACAGGCTGGAACGGCGGGGACTGGAACGGGGGCGGGGCAGTGGGACAGCGACTCCGGCCGGCCGGAGACTGTCTGCGAACCGTCGGTACTGGATTCGCCGTACATCCCGGTCGACAGCTGGGTCTATCCGGCGGTGCTGCGGCTTTACTCGCTGGGCTATGTGGATAGCGTCTACCTGGGGATGCGCCCCTGGACGCGTTCGAGTTTGGAGCACGCGCTGGAAGAGACGGGCGAGCGTATCGAGGACGAGGAAGAGGATGCGGGTCCAGCCACCGACGAAGCAAAGGGCATCTACGATGCGCTGATTCACCTGCTGCGCAACGACATGCAGGGGCCATGCCTGACACATGAGGGCAGCACGCGCGTGGAGTCGGTTTACACCGTGGCGCGGGCCATCAGCGGCACGCCGCTTCGCGACAGCTATCATCTGGGCTCGACAGTCGTCAACGACTATGGACGCCCCTACTCGAGCGGCTTCAACAACTACACCGGAGCTAGCGGCTATGCGTCCGCTGGCCGGTTTCTCTTCTACGCGCGCGGCGAGTTTCAGGGCGCGCCCTCGGCCACAGGTTACTCGAGCACACTGGCCACGACGCTCTCCACGGTGGACATGATTCCGTTCATCAATCCCGCCACCAATCTGCCGTACAACCAGGCAACCATTCCTCTGGGACCCATATCAGCGACCGTAGATGGTCGAGTTATGGAGGCCTACGTCTCGGCCCATTACCTGAACCACGAGATATCCCTCGGCAAACAGGACGACTGGCTCGGCCCAGGGTTGGGCGGCGGCATGGCCTACTCCAATAACGCCGAAAACATTTACTCCTTCCGCATCAACCGTATCGAGCCGCTGCGGATTCCGCTGCTTTCCAGGCTAACTGGCCCCTTCCGCTATGAGTTTCTTGTGGGAGGGCTTCACGGCCACACCTATGTGCCCAATCCGTCGTATGTCGCCAACCCCGAGCCGGATGTGCCCAACGTGATCAATCCCGGCGACCCCTGGGTGCATGTCGAGAAGGTCAGCTTCAAACCCACGCCGGACCTGGAATTCGGCTTCGAGCGCACCGTGATCTGGGGCGGAGAGGGTCACGAGCCCATCACTGTCAAGAGCTTTCTGAGGAGTTTCATCAGCTTGACCGCCCCTACCCCCACAGTTAAGGACGGCCCCACCGATCCCGGCGCCCGCTTTGGCGCCTTCGACTTCACCTACCGGCTTCCCTTCCTCCGAAATTGGCTCACTCTCTATACGGACTCGGAGGCGCACGACGATGTTTCTCCTGTCGACGCGCCGCGGCGGGCTGCGTATCGGCCCGGCCTGTATCTCTCTCATGTGCCTGGCATTCCCAAGCTGGATGTGCGAGTCGAAGGCATCAACACCGATCCTCCCACATCGCGCAGCATTGGTGGACAGTTCATGTATTTTGAGGGCATTCAGAAGCAGGGCTATACCAATAAGGGCGCCCTCTTCGGCGACTGGATCGGCCGCGAGGACAAGGGCGGCCAGGGATGGATCACCTATCATCTGAGCGGCAACGAGTGGCTCCAGGTGGGGGTACGGAACCAGAAGGCGGCCACGGATTTCATCCCCGGCGGAACGACCCTGAACGATATCGACTTTCAAGCGGTCAAGCGCATCGGCAAGGACTTCGAGGTCAAAGGCGACTTCGCCTACGAGCGCTATAAGGCGCCCATCTATCTTCCCGGCCAGCAGACGGTAACTACCACGACCATTCAGCTAACCTGGCTTCCGGAGCGGAAGATCAGCTTCTAAGAGTTTGTCCGATCATCATGGCCTGTTTCCACTGCCGGGGCTCCAAGCCCGGCCGTGGAAGCAGGCCTTGCTTCGTGAAGGCGAATCGGACCCGATGATAAGGTGGACTCATGCGGATCCTTCTTGTGGCGAACTATGAGCCGGACGGCCAGGAGAGCATGGTGCGCTACGCGGCCTGGCTGGAGCGCACGCTGAAAGCCCGCGGCCATCAGGTCACCGTGGCTAAGCCGCGGGCATTTTTTTCGCTGCTGGGTTGGGGCTCCGCGCTGAAGAAGTATCTCGGCTACCTGGACAAGTTTCTGCTTTTTCCTCCACGGCTGCGCCGCCTGGCGCGGTCTCACGATCTGGTTCATGTTCTCGACCACTCAAACTCGATGTATCTGCGCGCGGTGCGCGAGAAGCCCAATCTGATCACCTGTCACGATGTGCTGGCCATCCGCGCGGCGCGTGGCGAGTTTCCCCAGGCGCACACAGGATGGCTGGGGCGGCTGCTGCAGCGGTGGATTCTCTCCGGCCTGCGCGGGGCGCGTCATGTGCTCTGCGTCTCCGGCAAGACGGCCCGCGACCTGGAGGCGCTGAGCGGCGGGACGGGCAAAAGCAGCGCTGAGTTGCGCGTGGTTAACAATCCGCTCAACTGGAGTTACCGGCCCGGCGCGGCGCTTCCCGAGGACCTGGCTTCGCGGCTGGGGTTGAGGCCCGGCGAGCGCTATTTCCTGCATGTGGGCGGAAACCAGTGGTACAAGAACCGGGCCGGTGTCCTGCGCATCTTTGCGCGGCTGGCCGGGATGGATGAGTTTTCAGCCGCGCGGCTGGTTATGGCCGGCAAAGCGTTGCCCGGCGAACTGCGGGCCGCGATTCGCAAGGAGCGGCTGGAAGACCGCGTTGTCGAAGTTGTGGACGCGACCAGCGAGGAGTTGCAGGCGCTCTATGGGAACGCGCTGGCTATGCTGTTTCCCTCGCTCGAAGAGGGTTTCGGCTGGCCCATTCTGGAGGCGCAGGCGTGCGGCTGTCCGGTGATTGCCTCGCGCCGGCCGCCGATGATGGAGGTAGCGGGCGAGGGCGCAATCTTCATCGATCCAGCGGAGCCGCAGGCCGCCGCGGCGGCGATTGCAGCGGGTCTCAAGGGCCGCGAGCGGTGGCGCACCGCCGGTTTCAAGAACCTGGAACGTTTCGACGCAGAGGCGATTGCGGACCGGTACTGCGCCTTCTACGAGGCGATCCTGGAGCATGAGCCCGCATCGGCGCGGTGATTTCGACGAGCGCTCTTGAGGCTGCTTCGGCTGGCGCACTACGAGCTGGCCAGGCACACACTCATGAGAGCCGGATACAATACGGGGATGGAGATTCGCACCCGACGGCCGCGGTTTGTTGCGGAGGTGGGCGAGGCAGGCTGCTCGGCATGAAGAACTCTCTGCGCCTGCTGCGTTACGGCCTTCCCTACTGGTTCCAACTGGCGCCGGGGGTGTTGCTGCTCGCCCTGGTGGGCCTGCTCGATGCCTTGCGGATGGCGTTATTTGTGCCCATCCTGGGCGTGGTTCTAAGGCCCAACAACCCCAGCAGCGCCCTGCCCCTGTTTCCCTTCGCTCCGCCGCGGTGGCAGTTCGATGTGCATGAGATGGTTCCATCCTGGATGCACAATGCCTGGACGGTGGTGGCTTTTGCCCTGGTGGGTTCCACCGTGATCAAGGGACTCTGCGATTACACCGGCACCTACCTGGTGAACTACGCCGGCTTCGGCACTATCACCGACCTCCGCAATCATCTCTACGAAACGATTCTCCGCCGTTCCTCCAGCTTCTTTCACAAGCATCCGACCGGCACCATTCTCTCCACCCTCATCAACGACGTCGATCGCGTGCAGACCGCCGTTAGCTCGGTCATGGGCGAGTTTCTGCAGCAGTTTTTCACTTTCCTGGCGACCATGGCCCTGGTGATCGCGCTGGGAGGCCGTCTCAGTTGGGCGCTTCTGCTGTTTGTGCCAGTGGTCATCACCTCTTCGCGGCGCATTGGGCGCTCCGTGCGCAAACGCACACGCACCGGGCAGGACAAGCTGGCCGAGATCCAGAACATCCTGCATGAAACCGTCACCGGCAACCGCATCGTCAAGGCCTTCAACACCGAACTGTGGGAGATACTGCGCTTCAGGAAGGCTGCCACCCGGCTGTTCCGCGCCAACCTGCGCAGTGTCCGCATTCAGTCCATCAGTTCGCCGTTGATGGACACCATTGGGTCGGTGGCCATCGCGATGCTGTTGTGGATCGGGCGCAATGAGATACAGCACGGGCGCATGACGGCCGAGGTCTTCATCACCTTCATCATTGCCCTCTTCAAGCTCTACGATCCGGTGCGCAAGTTCGCCTCTTTCTACAACAGCTTCCAGCAGGCCATGGGCGCCTCGTCGTCGATCTTCGCCTTCTTCGACGCCGAGGACGACGTGAAGGAGCGGCCCCGCGCGGCCACATTGAAGGGTTTTGCGCAGTTTGTCCGGTTTGAGAACGTGGGCTTTTCCTACTCCACAGGGGAGGGGGAGCACCAGATTCTGCACAACGTGGATCTGGAGCTGCGGCCGGGCGAGGTGCTGGCGCTTGTGGGTCCCAGCGGAGCCGGCAAGTCCACGCTGGTCAACCTGATTCCGCGCTTCTTCGACGTCACCTCGGGCCGCATTCTCATCGACGGTCGCGACATCCGCGACTTGACCCTTGCGTCGCTCCGCCGCCAGGTTGCCCAGGTCACGCAGGAGACCATCCTCTTCAACGATACGGTGCGCAACAACATCGCGTACGGCCGGCCAGAGGTCCACTTCGGCCTGGTGGAGAAGGCGGCCCGCAACGCCCTGGCGCACGACTTCATCCTGCAGATGCCGCAGGGCTACGAAACGGTGATCGGCGAGAAGGGCTTCCGGCTCTCCGGCGGCGAACGGCAACGGCTGGCTATTGCGCGCGCCATCCTCAAGGACGCGCCGATTCTGATTCTGGACGAAGCCACCTCGGCCCTGGACGCCGAGAGCGAGTCGCTGGTGCAGGCGGCGCTTGCCAACCTGATGCAGGGGCGCACGGTGCTGGTGATCGCGCATAGGCTGGGGACCATCCGCCGAGCCAACCGAATCGCCGTCCTCGAGGACGGCCGCATTACCGCCGTGGGTTCCCACGACGAGTTGCTGACGTCGTCGTCCACCTATCAGCGGCTCTATCAACTACAATTCATGGAAGTCCCCGAGCCTCAAGCGCCGAATCGTCTGGAAAAGGATTTGCACGGATTGGAGCCGGCCCTCGCCGCCGGGTTGCAGCAGTAACAGGAGCAGCGGACAATGCCGATTCATTCAATGACCGGTTTTGCGCGGGTTCAAGTCAAGGTTCACGAGCAACTCAGCTACACGCTGAGCGTGAAGAGCGTCAATCACCGCTTTCTCGACGTGCAGATGCGCCTGCCATCGGGTATGGAAGAATTGGAGATGGATCTGCGCAAGGCGCTCAAAGACAAGCTGGTTCGCGGCCACGTCGAACTGACGCTTACCGTGGATCGGGGCAGCCAGCAGAGGGCCGGCTACAATCGCGAGTTGGTGGCCGCCTATTTTGCCGCCTTCGCCGCCATGCGCGACGAGTACGGGACCAGAGCGGAGCCGGACCTGAACGCTGTGCTGCGTCTACCCGGCGCTCTGCAGCCGGAGAATCGCGGCGAAGAGGATATTCCCTATCTGGCGGCCAGCGCGCTCAGCCAGATTGGGCCGCTGCTCGACCAGTTGACGGCCATGCGGGCGCGCGAGGGCGAGGCGCTGGAGGCCATCCTCCGCGCCACCATGGACCGGCTGGCCGAGGCCACCGGCGGAGTGGCCGGGTTGCGTCCCGAGATCGAGCAGCGCTACCAGGACCGCCTGACGCAGCGGCTGCTGGCCGCTACCGGGCCGGAGTTCAACCGCCAGCGGCTGCTTGAGGAAGTTGCCGTGCTTGTGGAGCGCAGCGACATTGCCGAGGAACTGACTCGAATGCACATGCATATCGAACACTTCCGCACGCTGCTGGCCGCCAAGGGCGAGGTGGGCAAGAAGCTGGATTTTCTGCTTCAGGAGATGAACCGCGAGGCCAATACGCTGCTCTCGAAGACGGCCGCGGTGGCCGGCCAGGGAACCCGCATTACCGAATTGGGACTGGCCATGAAGGCGGAGATAGAAAAGGCCCGCGAACAGATTCAGAACGCGGAATAGAATCGTCGGCACAATGGACTGAAGGGCAATCGAATCGTGGCAGGCATTCTCTTCATTATTTCGGCGCCCTCGGGCTCGGGGAAAAGCACGCTGGTAAGCGAGTTGCGCAAGCAGGTCGGCGGCGTGGACTTCTCCGTTTCATGGACCACGCGGGCGCCGCGCGGCTCTGAGGCGCATGGGCGCGAGTACAACTTCGCCACCCGCGAGCAGTTCGAGCGAATGATCGAGGCGGGCGTCTTCCTGGAGTACGCCCAGGTCTTCGGTAGCTACTACGGCACCGCCCGCCAGGCGCTTGAGGACGCGCGCGCGGCAGGGCACGATCTGCTGCTGGATATCGACGTTCAGGGCGCCGCGCAGGTGCGCGCCAGGATGCCCGAGGCGGTGAGCATCTTTGTCTTGCCGCCCAACCCCAAGGTTCTGCGCACACGCTTGCGCAATCGCAGCCGCGCCGAGGGGGTGGTGAATGAGGAGGAAGTCTACCGCCGGCTCAGCGAGGCCAGCAAGGAGATTGAGAATTATCGCGAGTACGGTTATATTCTGGTCAACGACATTCTGGACCGGGCGGTGGCGCAGTTGGAGGCCATCGTGCTCGCCGAACGCTTTTATCGCAATGGCGAGGCCATCGCGTACCGTTCGCGCCGTGTGTTGGAGGTGGCCGCGGCCTGCCTGCAGTCCAACTCGCAGGAGCGGCTCAATCCGGTGCTGGAGGCCTTTGGCATTCTGGGCTCCAGCGGCCAGCAGCAGTTCAACTTTGGGGAGGACTCCGATGAGGAGGACTCCGTTGACAACCACGAGGGCACCAATGACGATTGAGACCGGTTTCGACTCCAACTACCGCAAGGTTCTGGTAGCCGCCCGCCGCGCCCGCCAGTTGCA
>Ga0326728_10005751_pt1 | contig 34282 bp, 23 predicted proteins | sample MB3enrmetagenome_FD_207602 | JGI IMG/M metagenome (GOLD analysis project Ga0326728, IMG submission 207602) | Lab enriched peat soil microbial communities from McLean, Ithaca, NY, United States - MB31MN | ecosystem: Environmental > Terrestrial > Soil > Wetlands > Peat | place: USA: New York...
GAGGCGACTGCCCCGGCATGGAACCCGGCGATGCTGCCTCCGGTGAAGGACCCGGATCGCATTTCGCAGGCCGGCATGGTGGTCGAGATGTATCTGATCCTGTTGTTCGCGGTGCTATTCAATTTCTACCCGCAGTGGGTGGGCATGGTGTTCATCGACGGCAGAGTCCATTTGACGGGTTTGCTTTTGCCTGCCTTCGCCGCTTATATGGCGCTGCTGAATGTCTTCTGGGCATTGGATTTCGCTTTGCACCTGATCGTGCTCTCCCACGGACGTTGGCGGAGCGAAACGCGTGCGGCGGAACTCAGCCTGGGGCTCTACGGCGCCGTGATCCTCTACCTCGTCATCACGGGGCCGCCCTTGTTCAGGCTCGATTTCCTGGTCAAGGCCGCGCTCAAAGTAGTCCTCGTCCTCGTCTTGTTCGGCTCTAGCCAGAGACTTTACCGCCTCCTCAAGCGCCGTCTCTGGAGGAGCGACGTTCCTACCACCGGGAATGCGGGGGCCCCGAGGATACCCAGCTAATGCCTCCATCCCGTGAATCCTGTATAGGCTCACAAGACGCTTACCTCATGCCATCGTTTTCGCTCAAACCAAGTGCGGCTTGCGCTGAGCCAGCTGGCCTATAACCTGGGGAATTTGTGGCGGCGGCTGATGTTGCCGAAGCGAATCGAGAACTGGTCGCTGCCGAGCCTGCAGCAACGGCTGGTAAAGACCGGAGGACGGCTGGTTAATCATGCGCGTCACTACTGGCTACTCTTGGCGGAAGGACATCTGACGCGGCGGCGGTTCGGAGCGATGCTGGCCCGGATCTCGCTACTACCGGTACCGACGGGGGAGATCGGCGGGCCCGATCAAGCGGCGAAATCTGTCTACCAAGGACTAGGCAAGGAGGAGAGGTGTTGCAAAAGTGAAGGAATATCGGGCAGTTTCGGCGGTGCGGGTCCGGATCTCGGAGCCGTTAGGGGGCGGTCCGTATGAAAATTGTTTCACACCATCGGCAAGCAGCGGGATGGGTGTATGATTAGTGCCGTTTTCGAACCAAGAAGGAAATTCCGGCTAGGTGGAACTGTGGTGAACTCCCCGCCGCATCCTTTCGTACTCCGATCTATGGATCGGGAACTCGCGCCTCTCGGCACCCGCCGGGAGTTTCTGTCTTCCGCGACTCTCTCCGCGCTCCTCGCCGTGCTGCCATCCGCCCTGGCCGAAGAGATCAAGCCGGTTGTCAGTGTCGTCCGGATCCGCAACGGCAACATCGACGCCGCTGTCGAGCAGGCCATCGAGCTCCTGGGCGGCATGGCGGCTATCACGCGCGGCAAGGAGCGCATCCTGCTCAAGCCCAATCTGGTCGCGCCCCTGCCCGAGGCCACCACCAAGCTGCCTGTGATGCGCGCCCTGGTGCGGCTGATGCGCGCCGCGCACAAGGATGTTTCCATCGGCGAAGGCTCGGCCGCCGCGGCCCCGTTCAACGTGCGCGGCGACCAGACCTTCCGTACCTCTAACAAGGAACTCCTCAACGGCCTGCAGCAGCGGGTCTTCGACGACCTCGGCTACACCGAATTCAGTCAGACGCAGAAGGTTCCGCTGATCAATCTGCATACCGGCGACCTTGTCGACGTGAACGTTCCCGGCGCGCTGCTCTTCCGCAAGCTCACCCTGCACCGCTCGCTCGTCGAAACCGACCTGCTGTGCTCGGTGCCCATGATGAAGACCCACGTTCTCGCCGGCGTCACGCTCGGCCTGAAGAACCTGATCGGCCTCTACCCCGGTGCCATCTATCAGGCCGAGCGCGGCAAGATGCACGACTTTGCGGCCAAGCTTGAGCCCTCCGCTACTGTCGCGCCCATCCTCGACATGCTGCGTGCCAACAAGCTCGGCCTCATCGTCATCGACGCCTCCTCGGCCATGGAAGGCAACGGCCCCGGTGGCGGCACGCTGGTCCCGATGGAGACCATCGTCGCCGGCACGAATCCGCTCGCCACCGACATGGTGGCGGCCAGCCTCATGGGCTTCGAGCCCACCGAGATTTCAACGTTCATGTGGGCCCACAAGATCGGCCTCCGGCCCCGCCGCCTGAATGAAATCGAAACCCGCGGCGAGCCGCTCGACCGCCTCCGCCGCGCCTTCGTGCGCCCTGTCCTGGTCCCCTGGAACCCAGCCGACGCCCCGCTGCTATCGTGAGCGATCCCTCGGCGAAAAGCGGGGACTGCCGTAAATCGTCCCGCCTTCGCCCGACCACTTTTCTCACCCACATCCCAATTTAGGTGATCTCCGTTTACTTCTGCTGCCGCTATTCTTCCCCCGGACCCCGCGCCCTTTCACCCTTCTTCGAGTCGAAGTTCGCCCGCCTTCAGTACGCCGGCAACGAGCGGTTCAACCTGGCCTATTTTCGTCACACTGGACAGTGGTGGGAAATTGCTCAACTTCTCTCCCTGGAAGAATGCCTCGCCGAAATAGAAGCCGGCGGCCTCTTTACCCCTTAAGCATCGTTCTCAACTATGGGAACCATCGCACAAGTATGTATCCTGGGTCCACCGGACGTATACCTTATCCTTCGGGTTACCCCTGCGAGTGCCGCTGCCGATGCTAAAGGGGCCGCTGAAAACGCCGCAGCGAGAAAAGCTGTTCTTTGTAGAACTTAAGGAAGAGATTGAAAGAGAAAAGGGTACCTGACACCCTTTCTCCCTTAAGGAAGAGATTGAAAGAGAAAAGGGTACCTGACACCCTTTCCTCTCTGACACCCTTTCCTCTGACACCCTTTCCTGACACCCTTTCCTGACACCCTTTCTCCCCACCTGACACCCTTTCTCCCCACCCTTTCTCCCCTGACACCCTTTCTCCCTCAATCACACCGCTCTTGCGGTGCGCACCGTTGGCAACGCCCCGCGGACGCTGCCATGGCACTAACGACGAATACCTGAGACGGGGAACCGAAAGCGGTTCCCCGTTCTCGTTTTTGGCGCAGGAATTCCAGACCCGCGCGCACGCACTTCGCGACGATCGTATCCGAACTCCTTTCCTCCACCGGGCCTGCAACGGAACCTCCTCCGGCACGTGAGCGTATGACAGTAAGGTAGATGGTATCTGCCCGGGGAAATCCCTGCTGTCTCGACAGGAGAATCATCGATGGCCACCTTAGTTCACAACCTTAAGTTTGCCGCGCGCCAGTTGCGACGCAATCCCGGTTTCACCGCGACGGTGATCCTTACGCTGGCGCTTTCGATCGGCGCCAACACCGCGATTTTTTCCATGGTGAATGCGCTCATGCTGAAGAGCCTGCCCTATTCGCATCCCGAACGGATGGGTACGATTTACACACGGGTCACCGGCCTCAGGGCCTCCGATGAGCGGCACGGTCTAAATGGCGAGCAATGGGAACTGCTTCGTGACAATGTCCCCTCCCTGATCTCGGCCCTTTCAAGTCGCGTAACCTCGGGCGTGAATCTCAAGGCGGGTTCGCACGTGGCGTACGTGCAGGGGGGGCGCGTCTCGGCCCACTATCTTGACGTGCTGGCGGTTCAGCCAATCATGGGACGCAATTTCTCCGAGGACGAGGACCGTCCGCACGGTCCCAAAGCCGTCATCCTGAGTTACCGTTTGTGGCAAACCACCTTCGGCTCGAATCCCAATATCCTGGGGCAATCGGTTCAGTTGAGAGGCGAGACGTACCCGATCATCGGGGTGCTACCTGAAGGCGTATCCACTCCTTTGAACGCCGACCTCTATACGGCCCTTCAGCCGAGCCGCGAAGGCGAAGGAAGCGGAACGAATTTTGGTTGCATCACGCGGCTCCGCGACGGCGCGACCTGGCAGCGCGCGAATGCCGAGATCAACCGCGCCTGGTCACTCCGTGCCAATCGCTATGAATTAACGGAAAACCCCGGCGCGCAGGTGACGTACTATTCCGTGCCGCTCCAGAAGGGCGAAACCGCCACGCTCGGTCCGCCGGTGCTGGCGCTGATGCTGGCCGCCGGCTTCATCCTGCTCATCGCTTGCGCCAATCTCGCCGGGTTGACGCTGGTGCGGGTGCTGCGTCGAACCCCGGAAGTGGCCACCCGGCTGGCGCTGGGAGCCTCCGGCTGGCAAATCCAGAAGCAGTTCTGGATCGAAAACCTGCTGCTGGCGCTGTTGGGCGGAGCGGTGGGCATGGGTGTGGGCTTTCTCGCCCTGCGCAGCCTCCTGCTGCTGTTGCCTGAACACTTTCTCCCCGTCGCTCGCGTCCCACTCGACGGCCGGGTGATGGCTTTCACATTGGTTCTCTCGCTCGTGACCAGTATTCTGTTCGGCATGCTCCCGGCATTCGCCACGCAGAAAATGGACCTGCGCTCGTCGATGGCCGGGCGCGCCGTGGCTGGAGTCGGCGGCGTGGGGCTGCGTCAAGGGCTGATTGCGGGTGAGGTTGCCCTTACCGTCGTGCTGCTGGCTGCTTCCGGCCTGCTCATCCGCACCCTGGTCCATTTGGAGACGCTGCCGCCAGGATTCAATCCCAACGGGGTCATGACCGCCAAGGCCTCGCTTGACGACGTCCGCTTCCACGATCCCGCGGCCTTCAGAAAGTTACTGGACGAGAGCACGGCCGCCATGCGGCAAATTCCCGGCGTGCAACATGCCGCGGTCGGCCTGACTCTGCCCTATGAGCGGACCATGGTTAACGGAGCGCTGACCATAAGCGACGGCAAAGAAGCAGGGCAACAAATCGAAACGGATGAGCTGTACATCACCCCCGGGTATTTCCAGGCATTGCAGATCCCTGTCCTGATAGGGCGCTCCTTCACCGAACAAGACGGCCCGGATGCGCAACACGTGGCTATCGTCAACCGGACCTTCGCGCGCAAATTTTTCCACGGGGCAAATCCGGTCGGCCGTTTCGTAAATAAGAACACGATGATAGTCGGGGTTGTTGAAGATGTGCCCATCGTGCCGGGAGTGGACCCTGTGGCGCCTCTTACCGGCGAACAAACGATGTATATTCCTGCCGCGCAAGTGGATGCCCGGTTGCTTTCGATAATCCACGTCTTTGTCCAGCCAAGTTGGATTGTGCGCACCGCTGGCCGGGTGGAAAGATTGACCGCCGAGATGCAACGGGCGCTCGCGAGTGCCGATCCCAGCGTGCCCTTCTCGGGCTTCTACGGTATGCACGACCTGCTGGCGAAGACGCTCGCCACACAGCGTGTCGAAGTGGCGCTCCTGGGCGCGATGGCGGCCCTGGCTCTCCTGCTGAGCGCGGTCGGAATTTTCGCGCTGGTTGCTAACCTAGTGGCCCAAAGGACGCGCGAGATCGGCATCCGCATGGCGCTGGGCTCGTCCGTCGGCAGGGCTATGGTCGAGATCGGCCGCTCCGGCGTGGGCGCCGCGGTCCTGGGCCTTTTTCTGGGAGGGGTCCTCTGTGCGGGAGCGCTGCGAGTGATGCGCAGCGTGCTCTACGGCGTAGGCGTGTACGACCTGCCCACGATCCTCACAGTCGTCTTGGTGATCGCATCGGTGACCCTCATTTCTGCCACTGTGCCAACTTTGCGAATTGCCGGAATCGATCCTGCAAAGACGTTGCGAGATGGATAGGACGGCGACGGAAAATGCGCTCGCATGGGGTTCATAAACCGACGAGGAGGCACCTGAACTGCCCTGCCACCTTGCTCCAAACCGGAAACCGTCCTCAGAGAAGGCATCTTCAGGGAGCCCTTCTCTTTCCGGGAAGCATTACAAACGATGCCCGCCGCGCCTCCCGATAGACGTTCCAGGTTGGTGTTCCTTCGGCTGGAAAGCGTTGAAACAGGCTCGCATCTGCTCCTGCCAGTGCCAAGCGGATTCTGTGCCCCTTGTGCAACAAAACCGAGGTGGGAAACAAAGAGAACCGGATCGTCGCCGGCTCGCCCGGCGTCAACGGCTCGGCATCAGCACGCAAGAAGCTGTGCGCCGGCCCCAACGGCTCGTAGGGTAGGCTCTTGGGGTTTACTTCCTTGCGATGGATGACCCGGAAGACGCCTTCGTCGAGGTAAGTCACTCGACCCTCCGGAGACACATCTTCCAGATAGGCATGAATCGCACCATCACTCGCCGTCGAGGTCATCTCCAGTGTGAGCACGGGCGATCCTGTGATCTCCAAGCCGGTATCGAGCGGCGAGCTTGTGTAGGTCAGCAGCTTCTTGTCTTCCGCTGCTCGATCCGGATAGACCACATCCCCTCCACCCAACTGCGTATGCCACCGCGTGTGATTGCCACTCGACGCCGTGAAGTCCACCGTGTAGGGGTCGCGGCCGCCTTGGGTCGTCGGCGCCGACACGCTCAGCGTGTTAGCTTCGGAGAAATAAAAGCGTTCAGCCGTAAGCCCCTCCGGAGGCCAGGCTTTCGTCGTGTGCCACGCGCTTTCTCCCATCGTGTAATAGTGGATCGACGACTCAAGTTTGTCGAGCGGCTGCTGGCCGAGCACGCGTTCAAAAAAGTCTGCCTCCATCTTGAATTGCTCATCCCTCGATGGCAGAGGCGGCAGGTGCGAAGTGGAAAATGGATCAACGTTGAAGCTGCCTCCGTGCGAAAGCGGCCCGATGACCACCACCTGAGGATTCGAGAACGTCCGGTACCGGATGAGCGCTCCTTCGCAGGGGTTGGCATCCAGCCAGCCACACCACACCATCATCGGCACTCCCGAACCCTCGATTTGCTTGCGCAGGCCATAGGGGCTTATGTCCTGAAATCTGAACTTACCCTCGGGCGTGATCAGGACGTCATCTCGGAACTCGACGCTCCCGAGACTTTTCGCAACATTGAGGTTGTGGTGCTCCTTCACCAGTTCCGACAGGTGCTTGCCGTGCAGGTCCGCGTCCACCGGCCGCACACCCGGAATCACTTGCCGATCCTTCCAGCAGCTCCATCCGTGTACTCCATCCACAGCGCATACGTCATTCGCGTCCATCGCCGCCACCAGATCGCTCCACTCTCGCACGAATCCCCGCAGCGGAACTCCTCCCGGCTGGACCAGTGCCTGCGCGTCAAAGTCATCGTAGAGCGGCATGACCGCGCGAATCGCCGGCTGGTTCGGCACCGCCGCCAGTTCGGCGGTATTGCCGTCGTAGGAAACACCGAAAGTCCCGATCCGCCCGTTCGACCACGGCTGCGCCGACGCCCACGCGGCCACTTCCCCCATGTCCGCTACTTCCGCGGGCGAATATTCAACCGCTCGGCGCCCGCCCGATGCGCCGCTTCCCCGAGCATCCACGACGATCACCGCGAAGCGTCGCTGATTGAAATAGGCTCTTTGCTTGTCCACCAGATCCGCTCGGCTCAACTGGTGCAGCGCCACCAGCAAGCGCAGCCCCCAACCCAGCTTGGGCGCTCGCCAATACCGCGTCGTCCGCATCAGCACCGGGACCCGTTCGTCCGGCTTCAAATCAGATGGCAGCAGCACCGTCACGGCAATCTCCACGCCATCGTGCATCGTTACGTACACCGAGCTGCTTTGGCGAAAACCTGCCGGCGAGACTTCTTCGCCCGGCAATTTCGTCCTCACCGTCAAAATCGCAACGAAACCGACTGCCAGGAACACGAGCGTCAGCAGCCCAAGACCAACCTTCTTCAGCCATCGCCGCATAACTCGTTTCTACTCCAATCCAGCGGAACTGGCCGCCTCTTCCGTCAACCAATCCGCTTCCAGCTTCCGACCGGGTCCGCGGGGCGGGGGTTCTCTCTGGCTTGCGGCCTATCCCTTGCCCTTTGCTTCCGGCGAAAGCAGCAGTTTCAGCATCATCTTTGCAATTCGGGGAAACTTCTTTCGAAACGCCGGCACACGCTGCGCACGCGCCACAAAGCCAAGCCACGTCAGGTAGAAGAGTTCAATTCGGTCCCGTTGCCCGCTGACCAGCTTCAGCAAGTTGATCCTCTTTTGCTCTGCCCGGTCCACCCTCCTTGCCACGTCGGGAGACACCATGGCCCACGCGAAGATCGCGGCATCGGAGGGCACGTCTCCCTCTTCGCTCAGCCGCGCGCGCTCAACCAGGAGACGTACGAGCGTCAGCAAAGTTTCCCGCGCTGATCCCCGGCCGAGACGGGGGACAATCTCCGCCATTTCGTCTTCCCATTCCTGCAGCAACAGATCGAGTAACTCATCCCGATCCTTGAAGTGCCAGTAGAAACTGCCCTTGGTCACGTGTAGTGTCCTCGCCAGCTTCTCTACCCTCACCGCCTCCACACCACCCTTCAACAGAGCTATCCGCGCCGCTTTCAGCCAGTCGTTTCTGCCCAGGGTTTTGTCCATACGGTACCGTATGTTATCACGTCGAATCGCCGTCGTCAATACGGCACCGTATGGTGACCTTTGCGGCGAACCTTCTCAGGCCTCGGCCGCTTGTCCGTCAGCCCGGAGAGGTGGCCAACTCTGGCCATAAGCCTCATACTCACCAGGTCGTGCATCAGACTCCCCAGTAATCCTCCGGTCTCAGTTTGCCGTGAAGAGGTATAATCGTCGTTAGTGAACCCACGCGAGGAAAGGCCGCAATCTCATGGCGCAAGCTGCCGGCCCAGTGCAGTTGAAGCATCAGACGACGGATGCTTTCGAAGCATATATCCACGAAGCCGAAGCCAAAATGACGCCGGGGCTGGAGGGGAGCAAACCTTTTCTATGGTCAGACTTCATTCCCGAGAGAGCGCAGCAGCTTCGCAAGGGACACATCGTGGCGCAACTCTGGACGGGCAAAGGGCTTGTCCGAGTGCCAGACGGTCTGATTCATGACTGGGTCGGCGCCGCATGGATCCCTGGCACGACAGTGAAGGAAACATTGTTGTTGGTCCAGGATTACGACAACCACAAGCATGTCTACAAGCCCGACGTCATCGACTCAAAGCTGTTGAGTCGTCAAGGTGACGATTTCAAAATCTACCTGCGGCTTCTCAAGAAGAAAATCATCACGGTCGTACTCGATACTCATCACGACGTGCACTACTCCCTCTTAGGCCACGGGCGCTGGTTCTGCCGCTCTTATACCACCAGCATTTCCGAGGTCGAAAACGCCGGGAAGCCGAACGAGAAAGTATCGCCCCCAGATACGGGTTACGGGTTCTTATGGCGTCTCGATTCTTATTGGCGATTCGAAGAGCGTGACGGCGGTGTATGCGTCGAGGTTCGAGCCATTTCGCTCACACGCGACGTACCCACCGGACTGAAATGGATTATCGAACCGATCGTCCGAAAACTTCCCAGGCAATCGCTAATCAGCACTCTCACGGCTACACGCCAAGCGCTTTCATGAGCACCTTGTTCCCCGAAGGGGCGGGCCGCGGGTCTTTTCCTGTCTGCGCCGTGCGCATGGTTCGCTCGAAATCCCATCGCTTGGCCAGCTTTCGCGCGACGGCTCGTTCCTGCGTGACCACTGGTACCTTAGCCCACCTGCCGTAAATTGGAGGGTGCAGTCGTTTCAGCAGATCGAGAATCACGGCAGAGAGGATCGTGGCTTGCGAATGACCCAATAATTTGAGGCGCTCGCAAGTCGGATTCTTCAGCGCGGCATCGATGGGAGGAAAGGCTGTAGCCACGGACTCGGTTACGGTGTCCCATTCCTTGCCCACCGCGCAGGCGACGAGGTCAGGGATGAAGCCGCGTGTGGCCTGCGGATTCCCCAAGGCGTCTCAACTCAGGCCCGGAAGGAGAAACGCTGCGTCAACCCCATCAGCTTAAGCGCTTTATAAATATCGACGCTCACATTACTCAATACCAGTTGCCTTCCATTACCGCCTGCAGTATCCGCCAAATCATGTAATGCTCGGAGCGCGCCGGTATCGATACGAGGCACGGCCGCGAAATCCAATACCACTTCGTCTTGCGCGCTTTCCAGCATCTTACGGGCCTCATGCAAGGCCTGCGCGACATGCTCTCCCGTAACAGACAGCCGAACGACATCACTTGCCATATGAGCAACCATCCGTCAAGTCTCGTCAGGCGGCGACAACCGCCTTTGCCTGGCTCCGTCCCTGGTAAGCGCTCCAAAGCAGATCAGACAACTCACTGAGGAGCGGCATACGAGGGTTGGTTGGGCGCCACGAAGGATCATCAAACGCCAGGGTGGCCAAGTCAGGCACCGCTCGTTCGAAGGCTTCTTTCGAGATCCCCAGAGCGGAGATCGAACGCGGAATCTCCAATCGATCGAGCAACTGTTCCGTCGCCAGCAGGAGGTTCTTCACCTTCTCCCCGATCGTTTGCCCGCCCAGGCCCAGCAAGTCCGCCACCGTAGCGTATTTTTTGTGCGCGTTATAGGCCCGCTGGTGTGGTGAGGGCATGAACTTGGCGGGCACGGACGCATTATAGGCAATGACATGCGGCAGCATAAGCGCATTGGCCCGGCCGTGCGCGATGCCGAACCGCGCGCCGAAAGCATGGGCCAGGGCGTGACATACGCCCACCGACGCGTTGGAAAATGCCAGCCCCGCTATGCAAGCGGCATTGTGCATCATGGTGCGTGCCTCTTCATCGTCCGGATGCTCATAAGCGATGGGCAGGAACTTGAACACCAGTCGAATGGCTTGCATGGCATTGGCGTCGGTGTAAGGCGACGCATATACCGAAACTCCAGCTTCCAACGCGTGAGTCAAACAGTCGATGCCGGTATCGGCGGTGAGGGCCTTCGGCATCGACATGACAAACTGCGGGTCGACGATCGCCACGTCCGGACTCAGCGAATAGTCGGCCAGCGTCACCTTGCGCCCGCGCTCTCTGTCAAACAAGACGGCGAACGGCGTGACCTCACTCCCGGTTCCGCTGGTTGTGGATATTGCGATCAACGGCGCCCGCTTCATTTTTTCGGTGGGGTACTGGGCCACGCGCTTGCGTATATCCAGGAACGGAGCGCCCAGTTCCTCCAAATCAGCCTGCGGCGATTCGTACTTGAGCTTCATGATCTTTGCCGCATCGATCACGGACCCGCCGCCCAGCGCAATGATTTGGTCCGCCTTATAGAAATTGAGTGCCTCCAGTCCTTGCATGACGGTTTTGACTTCCGGTTCCGCCTCGGGGATGACCGTGACGTGGACGGGGGTTTGCAGTGGAAGGTGCCGCCGCACAATGTCGACGTGGCCGATTTGCTCCAAAACCGGATTGGTCACGATGATGGTCGAGCGCGATGGGAATTGGCGCAGACATTCCACCGCGTTCATATTGAAGTAAATCTGGTTGGGTACGCGGAACCACATAGGCGCTTGGGTCCTTCGAGCAACGCGTTTAATATTAAGGTAATTATACACATTGACGTTATCCATCGTGCTGTTGCCGCCACCGGTCCCGCATCCGAATGAAACGGTGGGCACCATGTCATTGTAAACACCGCCGATGGCTCCGATGGATCCCGGCGAATTCACGATAATCCGCCCGGCGTTGATCACCTGGCTGAACTTCCGGATGATCTCGTCATTGCGCGAAAACACCACCGCCGTATGTCCGATCCCGCCGGCGTAGTTGACGTCTACGCATACCTTGAGCGCCTCGTCCACAGATTTCGCCCGATAGACCGACAGGACCGGAAAGAGCTTTTCCACCGAGAGCGGATGTTCGGGACCTACGCCTTGGATCGGAGCAATCAGCAGTTTAGTATTCGGCTCGACTGGAAGCCCGATGAAGCGGGCAATATCCGTGGCTTTCTGTCCTACCGCCATAGGCCGCATAAATCCCGTCTCGGGATCGATCACCGTGCGGCCCAGAAGCGCAGTCTCTTGCTCATTGCAGATGTGCGCGCCCAGTTCGGCGAACTTCTTCAGGGCGAGATCATAAATCTCATCATCGATCACTACAGTCTGCTCGGAGGCGCAAATCGTCCCGTTATCGAACGTTTTGGAAGTGATGATATCCACCACCGCCATGCCTAGATCCGCGGTCTTCTCCAAATACACCGGCGTATTGCCCGGCCCGACGCCCAGGGCCGGTTTGCCGGAACTATAGGCGGCTTTCACCGCGCCGCGTCCGCCGGTGGCATCTATCAAGCTGACATCTTTGTGGTGCATGAGGTAGGCGTTGTCTGCCAGCGTGGGAGCTTCAACGCAAGTGAAAACGCCCTCCGGCGCCCCGTGTTTCAGCGCCGTCTCATACATGATCCTTACAGCTTCGCAGCAACAGCGCCAGGCTTTCGGGTGAGGACTGAAGACCGTCGCGTTCCGGGTCTTGATCGCGACGATGCACTTAAAAAGCACCGTCGCGGTGGGGTTCGTAATCGGTGTAATCGAGAAGATGACCCCGATGGGTTCAGCCACCTCCGAGATACCTCGTTCTGGAAACTCGCGAATCGTTCCGACAGTAGGTTTGTCTTTAATATAGTTGTAGACGAATTCCGTGGCCACCATGTTCTTTATGGCCTTGTCTTCGAGCACGCCGATTTTGGTTTCCTCGAAGGCCAGGCGGGCCAGGTGTTGAGCCTGTTCCATCCCCGCAGACACCATCGCTTTGACAATGCGATCCACGTCGTCTTGTGTGTATTGCGTAAAAACCGCTGCCGCGGCTCTCGCTTGACCGACCAGACCTTCCAAGTAGGCAATCCGATCTTCACTGAGGTTTGCGATCTTCTCTGTCACGTTTTTTGCTTCCATCCCCGCCGCGCCCTGACGCCTCCTCAGAGAGTAGGGACCAGGGGTAGAACTCCGGACCGGCGCGGCGATCAAGCCGCACTGGTGACTTCTGCCTCTGGCGCCGCCGCGGAGGTCGCCGGCGCCGCGCTTCCCATCTCAGGTTCTGGCGGCGCGGATTCCGCCGGCTTCGTTGCCTGCGAGCGCGCGAGGCGAGTTCGCTTGGGCACTTTTCTTTGTCGCCGGCGGGTTTCTTTCAGCACGGGCGGTGTGCGAACCGTCCCTAACTTCCGCGCGGCCCGGTTCAGTTCCTGAAAAGATACAGACAAGTAGTCACGCAGACGATTTACGTCCGGGGCCACCTCAGCATCCGCGATGAGGCCGAAAAAGAGCTTTCCGTCGTAACTCTCCACCGCGACGTTGATGCCTAATTCGTAGCCCGTCGGCACCTGCGGATACGCGGCAATCATCCGCCTCCCCAGCGCATAAAGAGGCACCCGCGGACCGGGCACATTGGTGCAGATCATGTTGAGAACCGGCACGGGAAAGATGACTTCGGGAAGCCACCACCAAAAAAGCGCCTGCAAGGGTGGCGGCGCCTTGGCAATGGAGGCCGCCACGAGGCCGAGGAGAGCCGCGGCCCCGGAATTTTTCATGGTCTCCGTTCTGGCCGCTACGGCTCGTAACAATTCGACGGGGTCGCGCACGCCCATCGGAAGAGCCACAGGCATGAACGAGATCTGATTGCCTAGACTCTCCTCCTGCCCAGGCTTGCGCAAATTGACCGGACACACAATGCGCACGAACCGGTTGACCGTGCTCTGCCCGTGCAACTTCACGTAGCGCGCCAGCGCACGGGTCAACACAGCCAGGATAACATCGTTGACCCTCCCGCCCACGGCCTCGCGTATGGCCTTCACCTCGGCCATATCAAACTCCGTCCAGCAGAACTTCCGGTGTTTCCCGCAAGGTTTATTGAATGGCAGCCTCTCCACCGACATCAGAAGTTCTGGCAGTAAACGCCAGAGGTTCGTGGACCCATCTCGCTTCGGATCGCCCAGCAGAGCCTGAGCAAAACCCAGCAGCCCTCTTTCGGTTGAGATCAGGCCGTCGACGGCGGTGTGGACGACGCCAGCGAGTCCGCCCGTAGGAATGGAATCCGATGCCACCTGCCGCCTGCGGCGCGGCGTGATATGTGCAGGGGAGCCTTCAGGTGTCGTATCTAAGAATAGTTCCAGCAGCCGGTTTGCAGATACGCCGTCGGCCAACGCATGATGCAATCGCCAAATCAGTGCGCTGCGATCGTCCTTGAGACCATCCACCACGTAGATTTCCCACAACGGCTTGCTGCGATCGAGGGTTTGGCTGAAAATGCGCCCGGCTAACGCTTCCAGTTCCGCCTCTCTTCCGGGAGGGTCAAGGACCACTCGGAAAACGTGGCGGTGGATGTCAAAGTGCCGATCGTCTTCCCAGGTGGGCAAGCCCATGTTCAGTGACGGCATCACCACTACTTGTTGGTAACGGGGGACCTGGGCTAGTTTGGAGGTAACCTTTGCGACGAAGTCGTCGAAGGGTATGGGGCCGTCAAAGATCGTAACGCACGCGATAGCTAAAGGGATTTCCTTACGCTCAAGGTAGAGAAAGGCGGCGTCGGCCGAGGACAAAGTACGGCTGGGAACTTCCGGAGTCCCGCCCTTCGGCAAGCTTAAGGCACGCTTCTCACGGGAATACGTCCGGTGGTTGATAGCCGCGCGCTTGTCCTCTGCGAGAGATGGAGGAGCCATGTCCACGCCGGCTCGAATTGCCTTTCTGCTCTGACTTGAAGTCGCACTTAGCGGCAAGCGGCGTAGCACTGTTGCGCTTCTCCCTTGCAGCACCCGCAATCGTCGGCAACCGTGATGACATCGCTTGCGCGCTGCCAGAGTCTAAAAGCGATTATGTCGGTTTCGTTAGCTGTGAAGCTAAAAGCAGGAGTTTCCACCTGGGGGTCGAGAAGAAGTTGGTCAACGTCAGGTTTCGGAACCGCCCCTATCGCCATTGAGGAACCCTACCTTTCCAAAGACAATTGGGTCACCGCGTCTTCTTGTTAATTATTTAGGCAACACTCCTTAGAGCGGCGAGGTTTCGACAGGTAAAAAAAGTCTGCCCCTTGATTAAGCTTTTGTCAAGTGGAATATCCGCCAACTGACGGGAAATCGGTGTAAATGTGCCAACCTGCAAATGGTCGCCCCCGAGCGGCCGGCGGGGCCACTCCTACGGCTCAGCGCGATGCACGCTCTCCGATCACCCCCGTCTGGGAGAGAATGCGGCGCACCTTTTTCGGCGAGATGGACAATCGTGCCGCCACACGCGAGATCTTGCGCCCCTCACGCTTCCACACTTTAGGTATCACAATGGCTGCAAACTCCTCGCTGATCTGTTGGAATGTCTTATCGGCCACGATCCCCTGCGACCATTGACGGAGCACGGCGTCCGTGCTTCCCGTCTTGAGGAGCTTCCTCCGTAGCAGTTGAAGATCCTCCCATACGTAGTCCTGGCCTTGAGGCTTGAGCAGAGCACTTGCCCGGTCGCAACATTCTCCCGCAGCTTGGGGATCGCTGAAAAAATCATTGGCCAGGACGAACCCTTGCGCGATGTGCGCCCGCGCCAGCAACCGCCGGTTCTGAGTGTGCTTGGCCAACTCCACAGCTTCGTGCGCGAAATCCAGCGCTACCTGGGCACGCTGGCTCAATTCCGATTTCTCCTCCACCTGCTCCTCGAACCTGCCATTCTCGACCCTCGATTGCAGGATGCGGGCTCGGGCCTCCAGGAGGAAGTCTTTCTTGTCTTCCCCCAGGCGATAAGCGGCCGCCCCCTCCGCGGCAGCGGCGTCCAAATCGCCGTCGTCCAAATACAGCAATCCGCGATCGACATGCACCGTCCCGAGGCCGCGATGGTCGTCGTAGCGAGCGTAGATCCCCTCCGCCTGATCCAGATGGGCCAGCGCCTCGGCCCGTAGCTTCTCTAACTGGGCCCTCTCACGCACTCTTGGGGGAGGTGCCGGCCGAACGGCGCCGCGAGCGGTCTTCAAACGCTGAGCTGCTTCTCGATCCATCTTCTTTCCCAGGCGGACTGCAATCAAGCGCTTCACGAGGGCGATGTTGGCCAGGGCTCGGGCCAGATTGCGATGTTGGGGATTTCGCTTCTTATACTCTTCGACGGAGTTCGCGAAGTGCTGGAGCGCCTGCTCATATCGGCCTTGGCGGCGCGCGATCCTCCCGTAGGCGGACTGAATGTTGCCGCGCGTCACGAAATCGTCCGCATCCAAGAGAGCTGTTTCCGCCTCTTTGAGCGTTCTCCGAGCATCCTCCGGCTTGCCCTCCTGAAACTTCAGCCAACTCTCCAGGACCTGTCCGATCGCCGCCATCTTGGGCAAGTGCAAACCCAGAGCCAGTTCCTTCCCCTTGACGACGTATTTCAAGGCGCTTTCGTACCGCCCCATTTTTCTCTGGCTTCGGGCAATCCAGAAGTTGGCGATCGCCAGTAACTCTCGATCCAGGAGCTCATTTTCAAACGTCAGCACGGTCTCGAAATGCCGAATGGCATACTCGTAGTTCTCCTCGGCCATCGCCACGAAGCCCTCCGCCATGCGCAAATGGAGATAGTCGCATAAAGGCAGGAGGGCCCGGGAGGTCTGGGGAAAGCGCGAAAGTAAATCCTTAACCAACAGTGGCCGGTCAAAGCCAATGTCCACCCACTGCGCGAGGAGTCCAACCAGGGTAGCCGCACCTTTTTGCGATGGACCGAGTGCCGCCAGCACCCGCCGATGCCTCGTCAGGCGATCAATCCCGTTGGCGATGCGGCGAGATCCGAGGTCATCGCGGAGATGCGCGAGAAGGCCCGCAGGAATTGTAGTTATTTTGGCTTTGTCGCGGCTTCGCGAAACGTGAGCGAGGGTGGGACACATGACTACTCAATGTCATTGTACGCCACCGAGGTCAAGAATTCCGGAAAATCCACGCTGGTCATCATGCCTTCGTAAATTTCGGCGGCCTTCTCGAATCCCATCGATTCGAATTGCTTGGAGCCAAGCTGCGTGCGAGCGCTTTCCAATTCCTCTGCAATGGTCCCGTGCACCAGCGCCATGGTGACCGGGCGGCCATCATTCAGTTTTGCCTCATGCTTCACCCACTGCCAAACCTGCGCCCGGCAGATCTCGCAGGTGGCGGCGTCTTCCATCAAGTTATAGATGGGAACGCAGCCGTTGCTTTTCAACCACGCAGCCAGGTAACGCAGGCCTACATCGATGTTCCGCCGAAGGCCGGATTCCGTGATTTCGCCTTCGGGCACCTTAAGCAAATCCGCGGCCGTGACTTGCAGATTGGGGAGCCGGCGCGAGATTTGGTTGGGGGTTTTCATATGCGTGTCGAAAATCTCCTTGGCGATCGGCACCAAGCCCGGATGTGCGACCCAGGTTCCGTCGTGGCCGGCGTGCACCTCACGCAGTTTGTCTTGCCGCACCTTCTCCAGCGCGCGTTCATTGGCGGCAGGATCATTCTTAATGGGAATCTGGGCTGCCATTCCTCCCATCGCATGAATGCCTCGCCGGTGGCAGGTTTCGATCAGGAGAAGAACGTAGGAGATCAGGAAGTGTCGATCCATCGTGACCGTCGCCCGGTTGGGCAGAACGAAATCCGGCCGGTTGCGGAATTTCTTAATGAAACTGAAGATGTAATCCCAGCGCCCGCAATTGAGCCCGGCCGAGTGCTCGCGCAGTTCGTAGAGGATTTCATCCATCTCAAACGCGGCCAGAATAGTCTCAATCAATACCGTGGCGCGAATGGTGCCCCGCGGGATGCCCAGCTCGTCCTGCGCGAAATTGAACACGTCATTCCAGAGGCGCGCCTCGAGGTGACTTTCCAGTTTGGGCAGGTAAAAGTAGGGTCCTGTACCCTTTGCGATCAGACGCTTGGCGTTGTGAAAGAAGAAGAGTCCAAAATCGAACAGCGAGCCGGAAATGGGCCTGCCGCCCACCAGAAAGTGTTTTTCATCAAGATGCCAGCCGCGGGGACGGACCATGAGTACGGCGACTCGTTCTCCCAACTCGTATCTCTTTCCCTCCGGACTGACGTAGCTGATGGTCCCGTTGACTGTGTCACGAAGGTTCAATTGTCCGTCCAGATTGTTCTGCCAAGTCGGGCAATTCGAATCTTCAAAGTCCGCCATAAAAACGCACGCCCCGGAATTCAGAGCGTTGATAATCATCTTCCGGTCCACGGGGCCGGTAATTTCGACGCGCCGGTCGAGCAAGTCGCTCGGGATAGGCGCCACCGTCCATTCGGCCGCGCGGACCGGCGCAGTGTCGGCAAGGAAGTCCGGCAACTTTCCGGCGTCGATCTCCCGTTGTCTTTGGCGCCGCATCGCAAGGAGTCGTTGCCGAGTCTCTTCAAACCGCCCTGCCAGCCTGGCCAGAAAACGCGCCGCCTCTTCTGTCAGAATTTCCGACTGTGCTTCGCTTACTGGCAGTGTAATTTGAAACTCCTTCTCCTGCACGGGAACCATGGTTTCGTAACCTCCTTGCATCGATAGTTTTATCAAGCCCTGATATCTCTATCTTAGCAAAAAGGTGGGGCAAGTGAGTCACGATTGTCCGACTCGGACAAGTGATCCGAATCGGACTACCCGATTTGACCAGCTCTGTCGGAGCGGGTCTTACTTGAAGTGTAGGATGAAATTAAAACGGCCGCCCGTAAGGCGAAGGAGTATGACAAATGATGGACCAGTTAGCACGGGAACGTCAGGCCTCGATTATTTCAAACCACTGGGAAACGGATTCGCGCTGGGAAGGGATCAGGCGTCCTTACACCGCGGAAGATGTCGTCCGGCTGCGAGGCTCCGTGGTGGTGGAGCACACTCTGGCCCGGCTCGGTGCTCAGAGACTATGGAACCTTCTGCACACGGAGTCGTATGTCGCTGCTCTAGGGGCAATGACCGGCAATCAGGCCATCCAGCAGGTTAAGGCCGGGCTGCAGGCGATCTACGTTAGCGGCTGGCAAGTGGCGGCGGATGCCAACGACGCCGGCCAAATGTATCCGGACCAGAGCCTCTACCCCGCGAGCAGCGTGCCCAATATGGCGCGCCGCATTAATCAGGCCCTGAGGCGCGCTGACCAGATCGCCCACGCCCAAAGCACGAACGGCACGTATTGGTTCGCACCCCTCATCGCGGATGCCGAGGCGGGTTTCGGGGGCGCCTTGAACGCCTTCGAACTCATGAAGGCAATGATCGAAGAGGGTGTGGCGTGCGTGCACTTAGAAGACCAGTTGTCCTCAGCCAAGAAGTGCGGCCACCTGGGAGGCAAAGTGCTGGTGCCCACCAGCGAAGCCATCCAGAAACTGGTGGCAGCGCGCCTGGCGGCCGACGTGATAGGCGTTCCGGCCCTGATCATGGCGCGCACCGACGCCGACAGCGCTCATCTCCTGACCAGCGACATCGATCCTCGCGACGCCGAGTTCGTCACCGGCGAGCGCACGCCGGAAGGCTTCTTCCGCGTTCGTGGCGGGCTCGATGCCGCCATTGCGCGCGGCATCGCCTACGCGCCCTACGCCGAGTTGATTTGGTGCGAGACTTCCAAGCCGGATCTCGAAGAAGCGCGGCGCTTCGCGGAAGCAATCCTGGCCCGTCATCCCGGCAAACTGCTTGCCTACAACTGCTCGCCTTCGTTTAACTGGAAGAAGAACCTGGATGACGGCACGATTATGCGCTTCCAGTGGGAACTGGCGGCCATGGGTTATAAGTTCCAGTTCATAACCCTGGCAGGCTTCCACGCTCTGAACCTGTCCATGTTCGAGTTGGCGCGAGCCTACCGTCTGAACGGCATGGCCGCGTATTCCCGCTTGCAAGAAAAAGAATTCAGCCGCGAACGCGATTACGGCTACGAGGCCGTAAAACATCAGCAATTTGTGGGAACAGGATATTTCGACGCTGTGCAGCAGGTGATCGCGAGCGGAACGGCATCGACCACGGCGCTCGAAGGTTCAACCGAGACAGCCCAATTCCGCCATTACGCCGCCAAACCCAAGCCCGACAACGGACAGGGTCCGAACGCGGCATGCCAGCCGATCCTTGGTGAATGCCCGAGCTTTGTTCGGGAATCTACGCTCTAAAGCGCCGGCTGTTGCGTTGCGTCCGCCGGTCGAGGCAGCAATCTCAGGAGCTTTCGCCAGGAACGGGACAACGCCTGGAACGGCAAGCGGGAAGCCAACGTCAGCGTGCTCCAATCGAGGGAGAGCCAGTCGCGGGGCGAGAGCATGGAGAAGAGGGCAGCGCCGGCGCGGGCCCAGTGCGCCAAGGCAAAGCGCGCGATCGCTGTATCCATCCTCACGCTGGATCTCGAGATGTCTTCCAGGACGCCCTCCAGCGTGAACCAGGCCTTGCGGAACATCAGCAGGCCTGCCGGAAAGCGTATTCCGTTCAGGGCGATGTCATCCAACACACGCATGGCATCCATCGGACCCGGCAAGCGGAGCCACGTCAGGCCGTCCAGCAGGCGGGTTACGCGCTCACGTATGAAGAGAGTCTGACGGCCGTCATCGCCGGGGCTGTGAAGGCGCAGGCGCTCGATCGCGCCAGTCATGCCGTCCGCGTCCCGCAACATCGTCATCAGCACGAGCATGAATACGCACCTGCGCTGTTCAAGAGTGAGGTGGCCAGTCAAGGCCCAGTCCACGATGACCAGCTCGCCTCGCCGTTTGTCATACAGGAGATTGCCCGCGTGAGGATCGGCATGAAAGATCATGTCCTTCTCACGGGTAAGCGCGGGCACGGCGATCACCGCTTCGGCCAATCTCTCCGCCACACGGGCCCGCAGCTTCTTCGCACGCGCAACGGCCTCCGTAACCTTCACTCCCTTCTCGCGCGTCAGCGCCGTTACGGCTGCCGTCGAGAGCGGTCGAATCAGTCGTGGGATGCGAACTCCGGGTATAGTGCGATAGGCGTCCAAAGCGCTTAGAAGAGTGGCCTGTTCGCCGGGAAAATCCACCTCGCGTTCGAGTAAGAGGCGAATTTCCGTGAGGGTCTCCGCCACGCCGGCCAGACGAACGCCTTCTGCCCGATACTTGCGCGCCAGAAACACGGCGAGCTGCTGAAGGATCTTCATGTCCTCCGCATAGCAGCCGGGGATGTGCGGCTTCAGAACCTTAAAGACGCCTTGCTCGCGCCGCCGGGTCTCAGGATTTCGCCAGGTAAAACCCACAACCGCGCTAACACTCGCCTCGGAAAGGATGGTCGAATCAAGCTGCACGGCGTAAGTTCCAAATTGCGACCCTATTTCCCGCAGAATGATGGCACGAATCTCACTCATACTGACGTCGGAGATCCCGTTCTCCAGTTCGGTGAGGGCGCCGCGTATCCTTGGATCAAGGTTCCGGTTCCGCGCCAGCACTTGACCGATCTTCTGAAGCCCAGGTACCTGGGCAATGAATCGCAGCAGGCGCACTTCGGGAGCTGTGTCCGCTGCCACCTCCATTTGCTCCACGACTTTGGGGGCCAGCCGGGAAGGCGACAAGTGCGAGATTACGAACATCATCGAGTCCCGAACCAGCGGACGCCATTGAGCGTACGCCTCGGGCACCAGGAGTTCCACGGGCACTACTTGAACTGTCCACTTTGCCAACTCATCACGCCAGACCTTGCCGCCCTCACCGCTGAGGGCCGCTTCCACGGCGGTTATCCTCTCCTCAGTGGTTCGATGACTGTGCAGAAACGGGTCCAGCGCCTGGCGTAACTGCTCGTTCTCAATCTTCAGCCGGTAATCCACAACGCATCCTCATCGGCCGGCCCGGGGGGTTGTAACCTTCAGTCAAATCAGGGGGCTACAGGGGTGGAAGGCCCGCAACCGGCCAATCGCTCAGCGACAACCTTGTAGACGAGCGGGCTGCATACAAACCCCAGGTGGGTCGATGAAACCTCAACGTCGACGCGGGGGTCGCCCGTTCGGCAGACCCGCCAGTCCATTATTCCATCGCTCTTCGAGTAGATCGCAGTCTGGCGGACCGATTTCGGGAACTTCCCCATCAATGACTCGATGAAATTGCAGGTGCAGCGCGCGGTGTAACAACCGGGCAATACGCCGGGACCATGCCGCTTCAAAATCTGATTCCGTACCAGTTCGGCAGTTCGCATAACCGCCGGGTGGCCCACGAGTCCTTGGATCGGCGCTCCCAGCGTGATCACGGAAGCGACGCGATCAGGCGATTGCGCGGCGGCGGCGCGAGCCATCGTGCCACCCAGGCTGTGGCCAACAACATGGATCTTTCGCTTGGTAGACTTATAGGCCGCCTCGATGGCCGTCTGAAGGTATTGCCGGATCAACAGGTTCGGGCACTCGGCGTTCAAGCGAATCCCCGAGTAGTAGGGCTGGTAACCGATCCGCCGCAGCCAAGCACGGAACTGAGTCAAATAGAAATCCGTACCCAAGAACCCTGGAACCAGCACCACACCAGAACCGTCCCCGCGAGGGATGCCGTACCCTAGAATGACCGGCGAGATCCACAGAAACCCGAGTTCAACCCCGGCTAATAGCTCGCTCCATATCGGTAACGCTGCAGATTCATACTCCTCTCGCCGAGGTGGGCCGCGACGTCTCATCTGCCTCCAGTCTACCTTAAGGGACGCGCCACGTGAAGGGAAACTAAGAAGCAACCTTCTGCTTTAACTCGATAGGCTCGACCTTCCGCTTTGGCCGTACGCGGACAGGCTTCCGCTTCTTTTCCGTGGGCGAGGCCTTCGCAGGTTTGAGGATGAGATCCATGAGCGATTTCTGGGCCGTTACGAGATTCCGAACGCTCTTTTCGGTCAGGCTGCCCCATGAGGCGCGCGCCTCAGTTTGGGCGGCTTCGAGGCGCTCCTCCGCCACTTGGCCCCCGGACTCCATTTGCTCGATGGCCAAATTGAAGAGTTTCTTCTGGGCCTCGATATATTTCTCGCTCCCTTCCCGCGCCAGTTCTGTCAGCACCTTGTACCTTGCTCGGGCGGGCTTGCGGCCTTCTCCGTTACCCTTGGTCGCGCTAGCCACCTCGTGGGCGGCCAAGTCGAGGAATTTCTTCTCGGTTTCGACCAACGTCTCGATTCCTCGTCGCGCCAGTTCGACAGCGCTCGCGCCGGCCCCCATCAGTCCTTTGCCCTCGCGATAATCCTCCGCCACCGTATGCGTCTGCTCGGCAGCCGCATCCAGCAAGCGTTTCTGCATGTCGATAATGGTGACCACTCTGTGCCGAACCACATTAGCCACGGTCCCCGCGACCCGGGGAAGCGGTACCACCTCCTTCAGTCCGTCCACCACCAGTGCCGTCTCCCCGGCAGCCAAATCCAGCAGGATCTTCCCGGCGGCAGTTATGTTCTCGACACCTTTGTCAGCGACTTTGGCGATCGCCGGGCCTGGCCGGAAGCGCGGCTTGCTCATCTGCTCCCGCACCATTCCGATTACCAGTGAATTCTGTTGGGCGGTTAGATCCAACAAAATCTTCTGGGCAGTCATGAAGCTCTCGATTCCTTGACGAGCCCAACTCACCAGTTGATCGGCCGGTGAGGGGGCAACTCGGGTCTCTTTGCTTTTTTCGGGCATGGTTTGTTTTCTCCTTGGTCAACGTTCCTACTGCGCCGCAGTTACTGCGATGCAGTATAAATGTAGAACAAGTTCGTCCCCCTGTCAAGCGGAAAATTCCAGCGGAATTCAATGAGCATTGGCACCTCGGCCGTGCCGAACCCGCCAGTGCTACTGATCTCTCACCCGCCCCGCGACGGCTGGACAGAATGGTGTCTCAGTTGGACTTGACTTTGCCCCCCGCCTATGTCACGCTGCATTGCAGTATGAAAAACAAATCCAGCACGCGAAGGCACCCCGGCGATCACGGCAAGCCCAAACTGGTAATCAAGAAATACAGCGACCGGCGGCTTTACGATTCTGGCGCCAGCCGCTACGTGAAGCTCGGGGATGTCGCGCGCATGGTCCGGGATGGAATCGAAGTCAAGGTGGTGGACGCCCGCTCGGGCAAAGACCTGACCTACCTCATCCTCACCCAGATCATCCTCGAGGATGCGCGCGAGCGGGAAACTCCTCTGCCTCTTCAGCTTCTAACACAACTCGTCAGGGCTTCCGATAGGGCCACTCACGATTTCTTGTCCTGGTACCTGAACAATACGCTCGACCTGTACCAGAAAGCACAAGACGCCGTTCGCGCGCGACTGCCCGAAGCGAAGGCCGCGGTGGCGCGCCCCATCGACTTCGTGCGGAACTTGCTGGCGGAACGTCCTGCGCCGCCGTCGCCGACCGTCGCCGACATTACGGAAGTTGAAGAGCTCCGGCGCCGGGTGGAGGAACTGGAAGTGCAGTTGGCCCGGCGGGGGAAGAACAAGTCAAAAGGCAGCTGACAGCTTGCTATGGACTAGCTGCCGGAAACTCGCGTACCCATGCGGGCAGGGGCGGGTCAGCTTCGAGGAATTGAAGGGCCTGTGTCATGAGCCGGCTGCAACATTCGGCCGGAATCATATGGCCGCAGCCATCAATTATGGCGAGCTGTGACTGCGGCATCTGGCGATGCATCTCCTCACCGCAACTGAGGGGGATCAACGCGTCCTGTTTCCCCCAGACAATCAATGCCGGTATCCGAATGGCAGGTAATTTGCCATCCAGGAGATCGCTCCCCGCCATCATGGAATTCAAGGCACGCTGCACGACCCACCTCGTGGGGCGCATCCGGTGCACGAGGTCGCGCGCTACGAACCGGGGTATGCGAGCAGCATGGGGCGTGAGCAAACTCAAGAGTTGTTGCGCCTGGTCTGCCGTGGCAGGCTGGAAGAGCGCGAGATCAAACGGAGGCGTGAAGGTAAGCCCGGCGCTATCGACCACGAAAACTCGGCGCACGCGCTCCGGATGGCCGAGGGTGAACTTCAGCGCCACCCACCCTCCCATCGACCACCCTCCTAGGTCGGCACGCGCCAGGTTCTGGCTGTCGAAGAACTGCTTGAGGATCTCCGCTTGAAACGCAATCGAATAATCAACGTCCGGGCGGTCGGATCGGCCAAAGCCAGGCAAGTCTATGGCATAAACTTGATAACCGTGCCGCATCAGGGTGATCATCACCTCGGCCCAACTCTCCGCCATCGCGCCCAGACCGTGCATCAACACTAAGGGTTTGCCTCGGCCGCCGACATAGTAATGAACGCGGCAGGAGTCGAGTCGAACGTATTTGCTGTGGAAGCCGGCCCAGCGGAGCCAGGCTCGTATGGATTCGTCGATTACCCACCATGGGCGCCAATAGAAAACTCCGCCAGCGCAAACCGCCAGGACCGATGCTGTTGCGAGGGCACACCCAAGCCAGTGGTGGGGTTTCGCGGGCCGATGGCCGTCAGGGGAAGCAGGGGCTTCGCTGCCGCACTGCCGGCCCCCTTGCGCGCTTGCATGCACTGTACCGCGCCGAAGGATCATGAAATCTGAACTCGGAATTACAAACTGGAGCGAGGGCCGCACCATAGGAGGTGAGACGTCCGCGCCACAGCGGACCAGACGCTCGTGCTACCCCGACGTTGTCGCCGAAGGCTGTAAGGCACCTTGCAGGCCGCGGTCGAAGAATTCGGATTCCCACACGACTGGGTTATTGCGCTTTTGCCAGGTCTCGACCGAAGACAGATAGCGGCGCTCGAGAACGGCCCTTTTGGTCTTGAGGGTCGGAGTGAGGATTTCGTTTCCGATTGTCCATGGCCCGTCGACGATGGCGATAAAGCTCATTCGCTCGTGCGGATCAACCTGGGCATTGACCTCGTTCATTCGGTCCAGCAAGGATTGCTCGAGGGCTTCTCTCGACGTCGGATCGGCACATCGTTTCCGCGTGTCCGGGGATAGAACGACGACGGCAAAGGGGCTCGGCAGGTCCGCGCCCATGACGCAGCAAGCCTCGAGCGCGGGATGCGCCATCAGTTCGGTCTCGATCGGAGCCGGAGCAACATACTTACCTTTGCTGGTCTTAAACTGCTCCTTAAGACGCCCGATGATCTTAACCTGGCCGTCCGAATCGAGCTCCACAATATCGCCGGTCTTAAAGAAACCATCTACCGTAAATGCGTCTCGCGTACCTTGCGGATCCCCGTAATAGCCCAGCATGTTCATGGGGCTCTTGATCATTAATTCGCCGTCCTCGCTCAACTTCACCTGCACGCCGTCGATGGCACTTCCCACGTACCCTGGCCGGATCCGGTCCACGGCAGGAGGAAGGTGCGTGATCGCCGTCTCCGTCATGCCGTAGCCCTCGAACAGTTCCAGTCCAAGATTCCGGTACCAGAGCAAGATTTCGCGGGGAAGCGCCGCGCCTCCGCTGGCGGCGTAACGAGCTGTATGGAGTCCGAGATTGCCCAGGATCCGTTTCCTGATGGCGCGATTGAGGATGGGAATACGCAACAGGCGATCCAATCGACGCTTGGGGATTTTTGCGAAAACACCCTGCTGAAATTTTAAGAGGAGCCGCGGCACGGATGGGAAGATGGTAGGACTCGCGCGCTTCAGGTCCGTGAGAAAGGTCTCAATTCCCTCGGTGAAGTAGATGTGGAAGGCGAGAAACAAGCCAAACGCCTCGCAGGCGCAACGTTCAATGATATGGGCAAGCGGCAAATAAGAAAGAAGGCGTTCCTCAGACGTCAGGTCGAGCAGATCAGAAGCAGTTTTGGCAAAATAGCTGAAGGCTGCGAAGCGGTGCATCACGCCCTTAGGCGTGCCCGTCGTGCCGGACGTGTAGATAATGGTAGCGAGGTCGTCGGCGGCGCGCGCGGGGTTGCCGGCAAGGGGCGAGTTGGCCGATATCACCGTATCCCAGAAGGGATGGCCGGCGGATTGAGCCGTCGGGAACCCGATGCACTTCACACCCGGTGGAAGGGCGCAATTTGCCATCCCTTTCTCGTCCGTGGAACCCAAAAAGCAACCCTTCGCTCCGCTGTGCTCCAGAATGTAGCGTACGTTCCGGCAATTGAGCGAAGGGTAGATCGGCACGCTTACATGCCCGGCCATCCAGATGGCCAGGTCCGCCATGATCCACCAGGCACAGTTTCGAGAGAGGATTGCGACTCGAGACTCCGGCTCCCAGTCCTGAGCCTTGAGATAGGAAGCCATGCGGCGGACTTCGCTCCCTACCTGCTTCCAAGACCAATCGCGCACCTTCCCACCTCCGAACGGTTGGGTGAGAAAAATGCGCTCTGCCCGGTCCACCTCCCAACGATAAAGTCGGGAAAGCGGCAAGTCATCTTGTGTTACGGTGTGCATGGTGCCGCCGGGTTTGCGCGCCCTCAAACCCGCGCCAACAGCGCGCCCACGGAAGTCTATTGGAGTGACGTCACTTGCTTTGCCCCAGCGTAAGATATTCAGCTTGATTCATATCTTACCTTTGGGTAACATATCAAATTGCAGTTGACGTGTCAACCGAGGGCTTATTGTTTCAACCGATGCTGAAAGACACCGTGGTTCAGAAACCGCATGGGATGGCGTTTGCCAGCCGCCGCCGCGACCCGGTAACCAAACGCGAGGCCGTATTGAAAACTGCCGCCCAATTGTTTCTAGAGAAAAGCTTCGGGCGCACCTCTCTGAACGAGGTCGCCAAGCGCCTCAACATTACCAAGCCAGCGCTTTATCACTACTTCCACAATAAAGAAGACATCCTGCTGGGGTGCTACGGTTGGGGAACCAGGCTGATCGAAGAGAGCCTTTCGGAGATCTCAGAACGTGATGGAACGGGTTTGGAAAAGGTGGAAGCGTTCATCTACTCCTATGCCAACGTGATGACGGTAAATTTCGGCCGGTGCGTGATGCGGCTGGATGAGGGTGATTTGTCGCCTGAGGCGCGCGCCGAGGTGCGCGCCTGCAAGAAGAAGATCGACCGTCGCCTGAGATCGTTCATCCAGGAGGGGATCGACGACCATTCAATCGCGCCCTGCGACACGAAGATCGCCGCCTTCGCGATAGCGGGAGCCCTGAACTGGATTTGTATGTGGTACGAGCCCGAGGGTGCTTTGTCCGCAGAAGAAATCTCCTCGCAATTTGCGCGCACGTTAACCCGGGGATTGGCGGGGAATAAACGGAACTGATCAAGGGTCGCGCTCACGCGGCGCCATGAAATCAAAAACTGCAACGAGGGGGAATAGCCATGATTGCTACGGAATCAACGAGACCAACCGTTTTGGTGAAACGGGCCAAGGGTGGCAGTTTTCTCATCGAGATGAGTAGGCCGGAGGATATTTTCACTCCGGAGGATCTCTCCGAAGAGCAGCGACAGGTCGCGAAAACTGCGAACGAGTTTGTCACGAATGAGGTCATGCCGGCGATCAGTGAAATCGAGTCAAAGGACTTCGCTGTTACCAAGGGACTCCTCCGCAAAGCGGGCGAACTGGGTTTGTTGAGCGTCGACGTCCCGGAGGAATACGGTGGAATGGGGATGGACAAAGTCACTTCCGCCGTGGTCGCGGAGGCGATCAGCAAACTGGCAAGCTTTTCGGTGGCTTTCGGCGCCCACGTGGGCATCGGCACCCTGCCCATAGTGTGGTACGGCACGGAGGCGCAGAAGCAAAAATACCTACCGAAACTGGCGACCGGCGAGTGGGTCGCCGCGTACGCGCTGTCGGAAGCCACGTCGGGTTCGGATGCCCTCAATTGCCGAACCCGCGCGGCGCTTTCCGAGGATGGCACGCATTACGTCCTCAATGGCGAGAAGATGTGGATTACCAACAGCGGATTCGCCGACCTCTTCATTGTTTTCGCCAAGAGCGACGGGGACAAGCTTTCGGCCTTCCTCCTCGAACGTAATACGCCGGGCTTCTCCATCGGCGCGGAGGAGCACAAGCTTGGCATCCATGGGTCATCCACCTGCCCGCTCGTTCTCGCCGACTGCCGTGTCCCGGTGGAAAACCTCTTGGGCGAGGCAGGCAAAGGCCACCACATCGCTTTCAACGCCCTGAACATCGGCCGCTTCAAGCTGGGGGCGGCGTGTACCGGAGGAGCACGTCAGGTCCTGCAAGACGCGATTCAATACGCCAAACAGCGCAAAGCGTTCGGCAAATCCATCGCTGAGTTCGGTCTGATCCAGGAAAAGCTCGCCGAGTGCGCGGCCGGTGTTTATGCCGGGGAATCGATGGTTTATCGCACCATCGGAATGATCGACGCCGCCTTGGCCGGCCTGGCCCAGAGCACCGGCGATGCGCGCCAGATCGAGCAGCGCATCGAGGAGTACGCTGTGGAGTGCTCCATCGTGAAGGTCTGGGTAACCGAGATGTTGCAGATGGTGGCAAACCACGACGTTCAGATTCACGGTGGATACGGCTACGTGCGGGAATATCCTGCTGAGCGAGCGTATCGCGACGCGCGCATCAACCCGATCTTTGAGGGAACCAATGAAATCAACCGGCTGATTATCACGGGATGGCTGATGAAACGGGCCTTGAAGGGCGAATTGCCTCTGCTCACGGCGATCAAGAAGCTCATGGACGAGGTTATCTCTCCTTCTCTCGCCGCCGAGGAGCATGAAGGACCGCTGGCGGGCGAACATAAGATGCTGGCGCAGGCCAAGAAGCTCGGCCTGTTTGCGGCCGGCGTGGCCTCGCAGAAATATATGCAGAGCCTTGCCGACCAGCAGGAAGTGATGGCCGCAATTGCGAATTGCGCCATCGAGGTCTACGCGATGGAGTCTTGCATTCTGCGGGCAGAAAAGCTTGTAGCAGCCAAGGGTGAAGCCGCCGCGAGCGCCGCCATTGCCATGACGGGGTATTACGCAGCCAAAGCCATGCAGACGGTCGAAAGCTCGGCGCGGAAGGTCATCGCTGCCGTAGCCGAAGGAGACATGCTGAGAACTCAGATGGCGATTGTGCGCAGGCTGGCAAAGTTTGATCCCGCCAACACGATCGCACTGGGCCGCCAAATCGCACAGCATGTGCTCGCGGCGGAGCGCTACAGCCTGTAAAACAGCGGCAGGTGCGCAGATGGGCAGTGGGCGAGCAGGCAGATGGGTGAGAAAGAGCGGCTTCTCCGTTTGGGAGGGCGTCCCGCTTCGGGCCTTGTTTCCAAGCGGAGCGGGATGGGCGAGGGGTCGCTTCCATGTCCAGCGGAACGAGCCAGTCGCTGAGTACAGGCGGCAAATGCCGACTGCCTATCTGCCGACCTGCCCATCTGCCAACCTGCTCACCTTCGCAAGCGCCTCCGCCTTGCGGATGGCTTTCATGCGCAATTCCCATGAGTGGATGGCCTTCGCGGCGCCCTCGCGGGCCATGCCGGCGCTCAATTGGCGTTCGGCCTCCGCGAAGGTCTCCTCCGCATCGAGTCGGGCGTTTTCGGCCTCATCATCTGCTTCCTTTACCTTGAGCAGCGCCTGCTTAATTTCAGGGTCGAGGTCCTTGGCCTCTTCTTTCGATTTTTCGGAACGCCGATTTGCCCTGCGGGGATTTTCATGAGCCTGCTGTGCCTCCAACCCGCGATATGTCTTTTTCAGGTCGTCGCTCCAGGAGGCTTTCACTCTTTTTTCCGCGTCGCTCAGGGCGTCCACTGCTCTGTCCGCGGCGGCTCGCACTCTGCCTTTCTCGAGCAGCCAGTGCCATACCGACCAGTTCTTGGCTTGGTTCATCAGCGCGGTGGCTTCTTCGACCGGAATGAGTTTGTGCATGCAATGTAAGATATTACGCAGAAGGGTTGACGTCAATCTGATTGCGTCAGGGATGCTATGCAGGAAACCGACTTCGATTTCATCGTAATCGGCTCCGGCTTCGGGGGCAGTGTCACCTCCCTCCGGCTGGCGGAAAAGGGCTACCGTGTGGCGGTAATGGAAATGGGCCGGCGGTGGGCGCCGGCGGACTTTCCCCGCACCAACTGGTTGTTCTGGCGCTGGATCTGGCGGCCGAGCCTTGCGCTGCGCGGCTTTTTTAACCTCGAATTCTTTCGTCACGTGGTCATCCTGCACGGCTGTGCTGTCGGCGGCGGCTCCATCACCTATTGTGGCACCTTGTTAGAGCCCAAAGACTCGATTTGGGACAACGGGTCCTGGGCGGGGCTTGCGCCCTGGAAGAAAGAGATGCCCGCTTACTACGAGACAGCCAGCCGGATGCTCGGCGTCACGGAGAACCACGTATTGGGTCCCGCAGACCGGCTCCTCAAACGCGCGGCAGACGCCATCGGTGTCGGCGACACGTTCTACCGGACTCGAGTCGGCATCTACCAGGCGGCGGAGGGCGAGGCTGGCGGCGAAACTCATCCTGACCCCTACTTCGGCGGCGCCGGCCCGCCGCGCACGACCTGCACTGCCTGTGGCGGCTGCATGATCGGGTGCCGTCACAACGCCAAGAACAGCCTTGACAAGAACTACCTCTACTTCGCCGAGAAGTATGGGGCTCGCATATTCGCGGAAACCAAGGTGGTGGGCGTCACCTGCTTAAACGGCAAGGCTGACGGCAGCGATGGGTACGAAGTGCAGACGGTAAGATCCACCGCCTGGATCCGCAAGCATCCGAGCCGGTTCACCTGTCGTGGGCTGGTCTTCGCAGGTTCGGCGCTCGGGAGTATGGATCTCCTCTTCCGTCTCAAAGAAGGAGGCTCGCTGCCCGCCATCAGCAATCAACTGGGTCACCGCGTACGTACGAATGCGGAATCGCTGATCGGCGTTCGCGTCCCCGGCGCGCGCGAGGATCTATCGATGGGCATCTCCATCGGTTCGGGGATACACTTGGACGAGTATACCCACATCGAGGCGGTGCGTTATCCGCGGGGCGCAGACGCAATGGGCTTGCTGTGTATGCTGTTGACCAGCGGCAGGCCCGGCTGGACACGAATCTTGAGGATGATTGGAAATCTCTTTGCGGCGCTGCTTCGTCATCCCGTCAGGACCCTTCGCTCCCTGCATCCCTTTGGCTGGGCGAGCGAGGTCCTTATCTTGCTCTGTATGCAGACTCTCGACTGTCACCTCGATATGCGCCTGGGGAGGCTATGGTTCTGGCCTTTCAGGAAAGTGCTGGTCACCAGCGGTCCGCGAGTCCCTACTTTCATTCCACAAGCTAACGATTTTGCCTCGAAGATCGCGCAGATGATCGGCGGCACGGCCATGAGCATGATCACAGAAATCCTGTTCGATGTCCCAACTACGGCGCACATTCTGGGCGGCTGTGCCATGGCCGGCTCGCCGGCGCAAGGCGTGGTTGACCGCCGGAATCGAGTCTTCGGCTACAAGAATATGTACGTGTGCGACGGCTCGATCGTCGCCATGAACCTGGGTGTTAACCCCAGCCTCACCATTTGCGCCCTCACGGAACGGGCCATGAGCTATATCCCGCCCGCAGCCAAAACCGAATGGAATGACGCCGCGGACAGCGGGGTAGCAGAGAACTGTTCCGCAAGGTCTGTGCCTGTTCCTCAATGAAATCACAACTTCTTTTCCAGGCTCGCGAGCATAGTGGCCAGTCCTCGCGCGCGCCGCGCCGGTCCCAGCCCGAATAGGAATTCCTCGAAGCCTTGCGCGAAGCGTTGCGCCTTGGCACCGTAACCGTACCACCAGGCCTTGGGTATGCCGGGCGCCAAATCCGTATCGATGTATTTCACTTGCACCATTTCCATCAGCCCGAGACGCGAGTGGGTGCGGCCGATGCCGCTCGCCTTCACGCCGCCGTGCGGGGCCTCTGAGATGCCGAAGTAGCTGATACAGTCATTCACCATCACCGCCCCCGCTTCAATCTGACGCGCCAGCCGCTCCCCACGCTTTCGGTCGCGAGTCCAGACGCTGGCCGACAGCCCAAAGTCGGAATCATTGGCCAACGCCACAGCCTCAGCTTCGTCTTCCACCTCCATGATGGGCAGCACCGGCCCAAAAGTCTCCTCCCGCATCAAGCGCATCTGCTGATTCACCCGGGTTATCACCGTAGGCTCGTAGAAGAATCCGCTAAGGCCGGGAAGATTGGGACGGCGCCCTCCACACAACACCTCTGCGCCTTGGGCCACCGCCTCGGAAACCTGTTGTTCCACGATACCTACCTGGCGGTCGCGGATCAGCGGACCAACCTCGGTTGAGGGATCGTCGCCGCGCCCGAGACGCAGACGTTTGGCCTTGGAAACGCAAAGGGCGATAAATCTCTCGGCCGCGTCGCGAACCACGTAAAGGCGCTCGACCGAAACACAGGTCTGACCGGCGTTGGTGAACGCACCCCACACAGCGCCGCTCGAAGCAGTTTCAAGGTTCGCATCCGCGCAAACAATCATCGCGTCTTTGCCCCCCAGTTCGAGTACCGTGGGTAGGAGCCGTTCGGCCGCCTTAGCCTGAATGCGCTTGCCCGTCGCCACGCTGCCCGTGAAGATCAGCTTGTGAATGGCCGCCGCAGCGAGGGCTTGGCCCGTCGGTCCATCGCCCAGAAGCACCTGCGCAACACCCGGCGGAAGCTTAGCAGCATCCAAGAGGTCGCGGATGGCCAGGCCAACCTGCGGCGTAAGCTCCGACGGCTTCAGAACCACTGTGTTTCCTGCTAAAAGGGCAGGGATAATCTCATTGAAGGGAATGGCAAAGGGGTAGTTGGCGGGCGAGATGATTCCAAGTACACCGTAAGGCTCAAACTCGAGCCGCCCTCGCTTCAACTTCATCGCCAGATTGTGGTGGGGCACCGATTGCGGCGACAGAAACTTCGCAGCACGCCGCCCGAAGTACTCGAGTGCGTCAAGCACTACTGAGACCTCGGTGAGCATCGCCTCAACTACAGGCTTGCCGGCCTCGCGGGTGATCAGCGCGGCTATCTCGTCACGCCGGTCATAGAGCACTGCCTTCAAGCGAAAGAGATGTGAAGCTCGCTCCACTACGCTCAGACGGCGCCAGGCGGCCAGCGCGCGCGCAGCCCTGCCCACCGCCATTTCAACTTCCGCGTCGGGGGCGGGTTCATACTCCGCAAGCACTTCACCGGTTGCGGGATTTAACGACTGGATTTTTCGACGCTCCCCTGCCCGTTCGTCCAACTCCCGGGCCGCGTTTGCAGTTTGCATAATTCGCCCCTTTATACGTACTTTACACCAAGGAGGTGCTGGTTGCGATAGGAGAAGGGTGAAGCAGCCTCTTGTGCCCAAGAGAGGATTCTTCTGAGCTTCGTTTCCACTGTTGTTCTATTTCCGCGCAGTCCCCTAGCCGGACACTCATCCTTTGTTTTCATAGATATTCTCGCTTTGTTTCCTCGATTTTTATATTTTCTCGCGTTGTTTGGATACCCGACCAAGCCGCGTGAGCTGCCCTCTTCCTTGGGGAGAGGGTGGCGAGAGTAGCGAGCCAGGTGAGGGGTTTCTTCTCCTTGAGCCTCGCAACTTCTGAATTCGGCTTTAGTTCCGGCGTCGGGTGCTCAAATCTGGCGTCGTTTTTGGGTTCGTTTTGAGTTCGTTTTCCAAACGCACTCTGTGTTTTCAATAACATACTGGCTTCGTTCGTATTATCTTTGTACTTTTCTCGCGAGGCTCCGGGCTCTCGGGACCGGACCGCTTCTGCGCCCTTCCGCGTTTCGGGGCGCAACCCTCCCGCTCGGACGCGTGCTTCGCGGGAAAGCTCACTATTTGGGTTCAATCTGCACATTTGGCGCTCAAAATTGGCTCTGTTTTGGGTTCGCTTTAGCTTCGTTCTTCGGCGCTCGCCAGAATTGACCCACTAGTGCTCGTCTAATGTGACCCGTTTTGGTAATACGACTTAGGATCAGTTTTGTGGTAGGAGGCGTCGGGCAAGCTGCAGCATGGGCGTTCGTAGCT
>Ga0326728_10005752_pt1 | contig 34276 bp, 28 predicted proteins | sample MB3enrmetagenome_FD_207602 | JGI IMG/M metagenome (GOLD analysis project Ga0326728, IMG submission 207602) | Lab enriched peat soil microbial communities from McLean, Ithaca, NY, United States - MB31MN | ecosystem: Environmental > Terrestrial > Soil > Wetlands > Peat | place: USA: New York...
CGCCGAGCGAACCGTGCCAGCCCTCTGGGACCGCATCGGCCAATGCCTCGACGAAATCACCCCGCAAGCGTGTGCCAACTACTTCGCCGAGGCCGGATATGCGCCATCTTAGGCGGGCAATGCTCTAGGTTTCGATGAGGCCGCCGAGGTCGCCCGACGCGGAGCCGTTCCTGCCGCCGTGCGGCTCGCCGAGATAGTCGATGGAGCGCATCTCGACGAGGCGCGAGGCGACGCGGGCGAATTCGAACGCTTCCGCGCCGGTCGGCGCCGAGTAGAGTTCGGCCGGTTCGGCCGCGGCGGAGGCGATCAGCTTCACCTTCATGTCGTAAAGCGCGTCGACGAGGATGATGAAGCGCCGAGCCGCGTCGCGTTCGTCCGCGCCGAGCTTAGGGATGCGGTCGACGACCAGCGTATGAAAGCGTTCGGCGAGGGCGAGATGGTCCGCCGCGCCCAAGGGGCGGCGGCAGAGATCGTCGAACGAAAAGCGAGCGACGCCGTCGATCGCCTGGGGAACGCGCAGAGCGCGGCCGAGCAGCGCGATGTCCATCGGCTCTCCGCGCGCCGCGCCGGTCAGGCTCAGGAACGTCGCGTCGAGCGCGCTTATCGCGCGCGCGTCGTCGGGGCAATAATAGACCGGCCCGCGCGCGAGCTTTTCCAGGCGAAAGTCGGTGCGGGCGTTGAGTTCGACGACGTCGAGCCGCTCGCGCATCAGCGCGACGAAGGGCAGGAACAGCGCGCGGTTGAGGCCGTCGTGATAGAGATCGCCGGGCGCGGCGTTCGAGGTCGCGACCACCACTACGCCGGCCGCGAACAACGCCGCGAACAGGCGCGCCAGGATCATCGCGTCGGCGATGTCGCGGACGGCGAATTCGTCGAAGCACAGCAGCCAGGCTTCGCCGGCGAGCGCCGCGGCGACCGGCGCGATCGGATCGTCGCCGGGGATTTCGCCGCGCTTGCGCATCTGCCGCCAGCGATGCACGCGCGCGTGGACGTCGGCCATGAAGGCGTGAAAGTGGACGCGGCGCTTGAGCGCCAGCGGCGCGGCCTCGAAGAAGAGGTCCATCAACAGGGTTTTCCCGCGTCCGACCGCGCCGTGGATATAGACGCCGCGCGGCGGCTCCGGTCTGGCGCCGACGAGACGACCAAGAGCGCGCGCGCGCCGCCCCGGTCGATAGCCGACGAGCGCCGCGGCGAGGCGGTCGAGGCGCGCCGCCAGTTCGGCTTGCGCCGGATCGGCCTCGAGGCGGCCGTCGGCGACGAGCGTCCGGTAGCGATCGAGCATGGATGCGCTCATTGCGGCGACGTCTCGCGGCGAGGGGCGGTCGCGGCCGCCAGGAAATTGGGCCTGCGCCAAAATGGGGCGCCGGACGCGGGCGTCGAACGGGAGGCGTTGGCCATCGATTGACATTCGGCTGCCGTATGCGCGCAAGAAGGGAAACCTGCGCGGTGCGGGACTCAGGGATTGGAACGATGCGCGCGGGCGTCGGAGACGGCGCCGTGAAGGCCCGCCTCGCCGCTTCGTCGCCGCCGGTTTCTGTCTTATCGTCGCGCCGGAGTCAAAGGCGGCCGCCGGAGCCTCGCCGCGCCGGGGTTCGGCGATCCTTGTTCCATTACGCCGCCGCGGGCGCCACCTCGGCGGCGATCCGCGCGCCGAGGTCGCGCTCGGCGACAGCCAGCTCGTAGGCCATCTGCAAATTGAGCCAAAACCGCGCGCTGTTGCCGAAATAGCGCCCGAGCCGCATCGCGGTTTCCGGCGATATGCCGCGCTTGCCGTTGAGAATGTCGGTGATCCGGCCCGAGGGCGTGCGCAACGCGAGAGCCAGCGCGTTCGCCGACAATCCGCGCGCTTCGATCTCGCGCCTGAGCACGCGTCCGGGGTGAACGATCAGCATCGTCTTCTCTCCATCAGTGATAATCGACGATCTCGACATCCCAGGCGTCGCCGTCTCGGAAGCGAAAGCAGAGGCGCCACGGACCGTTGATCGTCATGGCCCATTGAGCTTCTCTGCCTGCTCACGGAGGAAAGCGATGGCGTCCCGAATAACGAAAAAGAGATTGTGCAGGTCGATTCCTCCCTGGTTGAACGGACGGGTATTAAAGGGAGCACTGTTTAGAGTTCTGCTGCCGAACACGATTGCCGACAAGGGTATCCTGCCTACGGACACCCGCTGTTTCTCGACGTCGCTTATAACGTGCTTGAATTTGTGTGCGACCATATCCACGATCAGGAATTCCAGCGACTCACTCCGCCATTTCTTCCTCAAATTACCCGGGATTTTGGGGTGCGACGCACGGTCGATGGAGTGATACGCGGCGACGCAAGCGAGGAACGCGTGGCGAACCGAACGGGGGTTCCGCTTGAAATCCTCAAAGGTTGGCTCGACGATATCCGCGAGACAGCGCTGCAGCGTGTTCACGGTCCAGCTCTCAGGCGCGTTTATGGCAAGGCGTCGCGATAGCCGCCGGCGCGCGCATTGTCTACAATCCCTCCATGACCCAAGCTTCCCGTCCCGTCGGACCCGGCGATCACGTCTTTCTCGTCGACGGCTCGTCCTTCGTCTTTCGCGCCTATTTCCAGTCGATCCGCCAGGATCAGAAATACAATTACCGTTCCGACCGCCTGCCGGTCGGCGCGGTGCGGCTGTTCGCGACCAAAATTCTGCAGTTCCTGCGCGACGGCGCGGCGGGGATCAAGCCGACGCACCTGGCGATCATCTTCGACAAGTCGGAGAATTCGTTCCGGCGTGAAATCTATCCCCCCTACAAGGCCAATCGGCCCGATCCGCCGGAAGACCTCGTGCCGCAGTTCCCGCTGATGCGCGAGACGGTGCGCGCGTTCGGCCTGACGCCGATCGAGCAGGACCGCTACGAGGCCGACGATCTCATCGCCACCTACGCGCGCCAGGCGCGCGAACGCGGCGCCGACGTGCTGATCGTCTCCGCCGACAAGGACCTGATGCAGCTGATCGAGCCGGGCGTGGCGATGTTCGACCCCGCCTCGGGCGATCGCGAGGAGCGGCGCATCGGCCCGGACGAAGTCGTCGCCTATTTCGGCGCCGGCGCCGACAAGGTCGTCGACATCCAGGCGCTCGCCGGCGATTCCACCGACAACGTGCCCGGCGCGCGCGGCATCGGGGTCAAGACGGCGGCGCACCTGATCGGCGAATACGGCGATCTCGACACGCTGCTCGCGCACGCGGGCGAGATCAAGCAGCCCAAGCGTCGCGAGGCGCTGACCGATCCCGAATCGGTCGCGCTGATCCGGCTGTCGAAGATGCTGGTGACGCTGGTGCGCGACGTCGACGTCGCGGTCCCGCTCGATTCGCTCGGCGCGCCGAAGCTCGAGGGGGCGCTGCTGATCGCGTTCCTCAAGGCGATGGAGTTCACTGCGATCACCCGCCGGGTCGGCGAGATTTGCGGGCTCAACGCGGATGCGATCGAGCCCGACGCGCATTTTGTCGGCCCCGGCGGCTGGCGCGCGCGCGGCGGCGAGACGATCGCGGCCGACGCCGCGCCGCCCGCCGCCCCGCCGGCTTCTCCCGCGACGCCCGACCAGCCCGCTGCGCCCGTCGCCAAACGGACTCCGAAGGGCCTCGCGGCCGAGCGGGGGGCTCGCGCGCGGGAGGAAAAGATCGACGTCTCGGCCTACGCGACGGTGAGAAACGCGGCCGAGCTCGAACGCTGGATCGCGCGCGCGTTCGCTGAAGGCCTCGTCGCCTTCGACACCGAGACCACTTCGCTCGATCCGCTGCAGGCCGATCTCGTCGGCGTCTCGCTCGCCGTCGCGCCAGGGCAAGCCTGCTACATTCCGATCGGCCATCGCGCCGGCGCCGCGGATCTCTTTGGCGGCGGCGGTCTCTTGCCCGGCCAGATCGATGAAGGGCAAGCGATCGGAATGCTCAAGCCGCTGCTCGAAGACCCCGGCGTCATGAAGATCGGCCAGAACGTCAAGTTCGATTGGCACGTCTTCGCCCGGCGGGACGTCGAAGTCGCGCCGTTCGACGACACCATGCTGATTTCCTACGCCCTGGACTCGGGCGCGACCAACGACGGCCACGGCATGGATGCGCTCGCCGAGCGCTGGCTCGGGCACAAGACCATTCATTTCGGCGAAGTCGCCGGCTCGGGGCGCAATTTCATCGGCTTCGCGCGGGCGCCGATCGACAGGGCGACGCAATACGCCGCCGAGGACGCCGACGTGACGCTGCGATTGTGGCGGACCTTGAAGCCGCGCCTCGTCGCCGAGGGGATGACCACGGTCTACGAAACGCTGGAACGTCCGCTGATCGTTCCGCTCGCGCGCATGGAGCGGCGCGGCGTCTCGATCGACCGCGAGATGCTTTCGCGCCTGTCGGGCGAGTTCGCGCAAGGGATGGCGCGGATCGAAGCCGAGATTCAAAAAATCGTCGGCGCGCCGTTCAACCTCTCCTCTCCCAAGCAGCTCGGCGACATCCTGTTCGGCCAGATGGGCCTGCCGGGGGGCAAGAAGACGGCGACCGGCGCTTGGTCGACCTCGGCGAGCGTGCTGGAGGACCTGGCCGAAGAGGGCCACGAACTGCCCGCCCGCATCCTCGACTGGCGCCAGCTCGCCAAGCTCAAATCGACCTACGCCGACGCGCTGCCGGGCTTCGTCGATCCCAGAACGAACCGAGTGCACACCTCCTACGCGCTCGCCTCGACGACGACCGGGCGCCTTTCGTCGTCCGATCCCAATCTGCAGAACATCCCGGTGCGCAACGAGGAGGGGCGCAAGATCCGCCGCGCCTTCGTCGCCGCGCCCGGCTGCAAGCTGATTTCGGCCGACTACAGCCAGATCGAATTGCGCCTGCTCGCCCATGTCGCCGACATCGGCGCGCTGAGACAAGCCTTCGCCGACGGGCTCGACATCCACGCCATGACCGCCTCGGAAATGTTCGGCGTGCCGGTCAAGGACATGCCGGGCGAAGTGCGCCGGCGCGCCAAGGCGATTAACTTCGGCATCATCTACGGCATCTCGGCCTTCGGCCTCGCCAATCAGCTCGGCATCCCGCGCGAGGAGGCGGCGGCCTACATCAAGAAGTATTTCGAGCGCTTCCCCGGCATCCGCGACTACATGGAAGCGACCAAAAGACAAGCGCGCGCGGACGGGTTCGTGCGCACCATCTTCGGCCGCAAGTGCCATTTCCCGCGCATCAACGCCTCGAACCCCTCGGAGCGCGCGTTCAACGAGCGCGCGGCGATCAACGCGCCGCTGCAAGGCTCGGCCGCCGACATCATCCGCCGCGCGATGGCGCGCATGGACGCGAGCCTTGCGCGCGCCAAGCTCGGCGCGCAGATGCTGATGCAGGTGCACGACGAACTGGTGTTCGAAGCGCCCGACGAGGAGGTCGAGGCGACGATCGCGCTCGTCTGCAAGGTGATGGTCGAGGCGCCGGCGCCGGCGGTTCAGCTAAGCGCGCCTCTCGCGGTCGACGCGCGCGCCGCGGGGAACTGGGACGAAGCGCATTAGAGCCGATCCCGACGCCAACGAAGCGGGATCGGCGCTAGCGGACGCCGCGAATTAAGAACGTCACCGCGCCGGCCAGCAGCGTGACGAGTGCCGCGAACAGGAACAAGGCGTCGTAGCCCAGAAATCTTATCAGCGCGCCGCCGACCAAGGGGGCGACGAATTGCGCCGAGGCGCCGGCCATCACCAGGAGGGCGAGGTCGCGGCCCGCCGAATCGCGGTTCGGCAGCACGCGCGACATCAGGGTCAGATCGACGACGGAATAGAGGCCCATCGCGACGCCGCCGAGAACCCCGAAAATCAGCATGCCGAGCCAGCTTGGGCTGAGCGCCGGAACGACCATGGCCGCCGCCATGACGAGCCCATAGGCCTGCGCGAAGACCTTTCGCCGCTCGGTTCGATTGGCGAGCCAGAAGCCCAGGAAAATCGCGGCCACGGTCGCCAACGTTCGCACCGAATTCAGCGCCCCCGCCGCGATCTGGGCGTCGCCCGAGGGCAGATTGGCGACGCCGATATGATCCTGCAAGATGTAGAGAAGAAAATTGTTGACCGAAAATTGTGCGATGAACATCAGCAGGCGGAATGCATAGGCGAGCGAGAAGTCGCGAGAGGTAAAACTCCGCAGGAGCCCCCACGTCATCCGCAGCTGGCGTCCGGGACGTTTCGCCTCATCCTGGATTGGCGTCGCGGGCGCGAGCCAGGCCTCCTCGCGCGCGAACACCACGAACATCGCCGTCGCGGCGACGAGGATCGCCGCCAGCGCGGCGTGCCCGCCTTCCGAAGGCGCCATCGCGGCGATATTGACGCCCACGACGGCGCCGAGCGGTCCGGCGACGCCGAAAATCGACGAGGCGAGGCTGCGCTTGTTGTCCGGCACGCGGTCGGGCGTCACCGCCAGCAAGGCGCCCTGGAAGCAATTGAGCGAAAACCACAGCGCGCCGCAAAACATCGCCATGCCCAGCAGCCCGCTCTGCAGGCCGAGGCCCATCGTCAGAACGGCCGAGACGATCGCCATGCCGACGAGCCAGGGCGCGCGGCGTCCCCATCGGCTTCGCGTCGCATCGGACGCGGCTCCGCCCGCCGTCAGGCCGAGAACGCCGGTCACCGCGCAAATCATCGTGATCATCGCGACATTGCCGATCTTCCCCTGGGGGTCGATCGCCTCGACCTCGACCGGAACGAGGATTTGCTGAAGGCCCTGAAAATTCGCGTAGAGGGCCAGGGCCGTCGGCAGCAGCAGCGACAGCAATCGCGGCGCCGGCGTCGGCTTGGCGGCCGCCAGCGCTTCGGATCGGATGGTCTTGATGGTGGGCGTCGAGAGGTTCACCAAGGCGCGATTATCGATCGGACGTCGGCTTGTCCGATGGGGGACGCGGCAGCGCACCGCGGGTTCGGAGTTTTGTAATGTCCGGGAATCGTCGGCCGATCAAGAACCTTTCGGCCTTGGCTCACGCGGACGTGATGGGGATCGGGGCAGGTTTGAGCCGGCGACCGAAATATGCGGCGATTTCCGCCAATTCTCGGTCGAGCGCCTCATGCGCTTTCTCGTCGCTCGACCAGGATGTCCAAATCGTCGTCAGGCCGCGCCGACGCGCGGCGACAGCCGCTACGCTCGACGTGGCGTGATGGAGACAAGGCGCATAAGCGGCTCGAGCCGCGCTCACTGCGGCGCCAACAGCCGTCCCATGCCGGCGAAATCGATTTTCGTATAGCCGGCGGGAAGGTCGAACGCGCCAGCGGGCGGGTCTTCGTGCTGGATGGATTTGAGCGTGACGACGATCTGGCGGCTTCCGTCGCCGAACTTGGTTGTCGTCTGCACCGGGAACCCGTCGAAACCGATCGCCTTGGTCATCGAATCGAAATTGATCGAAGTCATCGGCGAACGCATGACGCCGATCGCCGCCGTCATTTTCGCCGCGAAGGCGCCGAAACTGGCGAAACCCGATAAATCGTCGCGGCTGAGCCCCAAGTCCGACAGCTTGGCGATGCAAACCTCCGACGAAGCCTTGCCGCCTACGACGATCCGATAGGGCGCGCAGCTCCAGTCGCCCACGGTGCGCGAATCGCCGGCTTTCTCGTATGTGACCGGCGGCGACGTCGACGCCGCGCCCGGACCCATGCCGTGCGCCGCCATCATGGCCTCGATCTGCTTGCGCTGCGCGTCGGGCACGGCGGCCAATTTCTCCTTCATCTGCGCCATCGCCTGATCCATGCGGGTGCCGATCTGCCCGATGCCGGCAGGCGTCAGTTCGATATAGCTGTGGTCTTTCGATCGCAGAACCCACACCTTGTTAAGATCGCCGCGAAAGATGATGTCCGTCGTCGCGGACGACATGTGCAGCCGATCCGTGTCCAGAACCATCGTCCGGGGTTGCGGAGCGGCGTCGTTGACCGCCTCGTCCAAGGCGATCACGGTTCCCGCCGTCGCGGCGCCGCCGGCGCCGAGGACGAAAAGAGCGCCCGCGAGGCCGGCGCTCCATACAAACTGACTGCCCATTGCATTCCCTTCCCGTTGCGACCACGTCGGCCCAAATCCAGGCAGGTCAGATTGGTCGACGCCGACCCGCCCGTCCAGAGCGAAGGTTACCGGATGAAAGCGTCGCGCGCCAGCGCGGGCCGAGGCGACGGCCGCCCTCGCCCGAGGCGGCGATCGGCCGTTTGTTCATCGCCCGGTCATCCCCTATCGGCCATGGTGGGGCTCGAAACGAACCAACGTCCGCGCCAAGCGCGGCGAGGCGAGAGGCAAGGGCATATGAACCCGCGTTTCCTGACCGGCGTCGCCGCGGCGGCGCTTTGCGCCTTCATCGGCTCGGATTCGCTGATCGACAGCGCGCAATCGCTGACGATCCCGAGCTTTTGCGCCCACGGCGAATTCTGCGCTTCGCTGTGCGGCGGGCTCGTCGAGGTCGGCAAGACGCCGCAGGACTTCATCGAGCGCGCCTCCTACGACCTCGGCGCGCCGGGCTTTACGAACCTGCCGCCCGCCAATCTGACGGCGCCGCCGCTGGTCGATCCCAAGAACGTCTATTCGGAGACGACGGCGGGCAAGTTCAGCCCGGCGACGGCGGGCGCTCTTTCGCGCGTCTATTCGCCCAATCTCCTCACCGGCAAGGTCGACGTCATCGATCCCGAGACCTTCACGGTCATCGACAGCTTCAGCGCCCTGCCGAGCCCGCAGCACATCGTGCCGTCGTGGGACTTGCAGACGCTGTGGGTGGCCGGCGACATCAGCTACACCGGCGGCCACGCGCAAGTGGCGCCGATCGACCCGAAGACAGGCAAGATGGGCGCGTCGATCGAGCTGCCCGACGCCTACAACATGTATTTCACCCCCGACGGGCGCTCCGCGATCGTCGTCGCCGAGGCGATGCGGCGGCTCGAATTCCGCGATCCCCACACGATGGCGCTGCAGGGCTACATCGCCGCGCCCAAATGCGCGGGGATCAACCACGCCGATTTCGCGCTCGACGGCTCCTACGCGATCTTCACCTGCGAATACGACGACTCGCTGGCCAAGATCGATCTCGTCCATCACACGCTCGCCGGCATGCTGCAATTGTCGCCCGGCCATATCCCGCAGGACATTCGCGTCGCGCCCGACGGCTCGGCCTATTTCGTCGCCGACTTGGCTAAGGACGGGCTCGTCGTCGTCGACGGCGACCAGTTCAAGGAAATCGGCTTCATTCCCACCGGGGTCGGCGCGCACGGCCTCTATCCCAGCCGCGACGGCAAGCGCCTCTACGTCTCCAACCGCGGCACCCACAACCTCGGCGGCGTCAGGAATGGCGAGGGCAGCGTTTCCGCGCTCGATTTCGCCACGCGTAAAATCGTCGCCACGTGGCCGATTCCAGGCGGCGGCAGCCCCGACATGGGCAACGTCAGCGCCGACGGCAAATGGCTGTGGCTGTCGGGCCGCTATGACGGCGTCGTCTACGCCTTCGACACCGACGACGGCTCGGTCAAGACGATCCCGGTCGGCGGCATGCCGCACGGGCTGACGGTGTGGCCGCAGCCGGGGCGGTATTCGCTGGGGCATACGGGGAATATGCGCTAGCGGGGCGTTTCGGTCGACGGGCGCATCCGTCATTGCGAGCGGAGCGAATCCACGGCGCAGCCGCCGCGCGGATTGCTTCGTCGCTACGCTCCTCGCAATGACGATCGAGTCGATTGCTCATCCCGTTCGTCGAGACCCGCCTCAATGCAACTGGATCGACGCGTCGGCGCTGCGCGCGAGCTCCATCTGGGAAATCGCCACCAGGATTTCGGCGCGCGATTTGAGGTCCGCCGCCTCCAGCAGCGCCTGCTTCTCCTTGGCGCCGTAGGGGCTGAGCATCGCCAGGCCGTTGACCAGGGTCTCGTTGGAGGCCTTGTCGATATCCTCCCAATCGATCTTGATTCCGTTGGCGTCGGCGAACGCGCGCAGGGCCTCGACGAGGCTCTTGCGGTCGACCGCGCTTTCGCCCGCGCCCTCGCGAAAATCGTCGGCGAAGTCGGAAAAGTCGGCGCGCACCAGCCGATAGGGCGTATCGGCGGTGTGTTCCTTGGCGACGCGGAAGCGCGCCACGCCCATCAGCGTGAGGAAGCAGCGGTCGTCGCCGATTTCGGCGTATTGCACGATTCGCCCGGCGCAGCCGATGGAATAGAGTTCGGGCGCGGGCTCCTCGGCCTCGTCGCCGGCGCTCGGCTGGATCATGCCGATCAGCCGCTCGCCGGAGAGGGCGTCGTCGAGCATCGCGAGATAACGCGGCTCGAAGATGGTGAGCTGGATCGGCCGACGCGGCAGCAGCAGCGCGCCGGCCAGCGGAAACACCGGCATCACCCGCGGCATTTCCCGCGGCCGGCGGTAAGTCCTGTTGAGCTTCATGGATTTCTTGACTCGAACGCCGCGCACGGACGCGCCGATTAGAACAGGATCGCCGACAATTTGCGCCGCGCCCCGATGGACGCCGGGTCCATCAGGCCCCAGGCCTCGAAGAATTGCAAAAGCTGCTTGCGCGCCGCCTCGTCGTTCCATTGCCGATCGCGCTTGATGATCGTCAGCAGGCAATCGGCGGCCTCCTCGCGCTTTCCCTTGGCGTTGAGCGCCAGCGCGAGGTCGAAACGGGCCTGGTGGTTGTCGGGGTTTTCGGCGAGCGCCTTTTCCAGCGGCGCGAGATCGCCGACCGCGGCGGCCTGCTCGGCGACGCGAACCGCCGCCCAGGCCGCGGCGAGCGCCGGGTTCTGATCCTTGCCGGGCGGCGACGGCGCGGCCATCGACAGCACCGCCTTGGCCTGATCGATGTCGCCGGCCTCGACGTGCAGCTTGGCGAGACCCGCAATCGCCTTGGCGTTGGTTTCGTCTTCGGTGAGAACCCGCGCGTAGAGCGCCGCCGCGCCCGCCGCGTCGCGCTTGGCCGCGGCCGCCTCGGCCTTTGCCAGCAGCTCGTCCGCCGCGGCGCTGAGCGGCCCGACCAGGCGCTCGATGAAGCCCCGCACCTGGCTTTCGGGCAGCGCGCCCACGAAGCCGTCGATCGGCTGGCCCTTGTCGAAGGCGATCACCGCGGGGATCGATTGGATGCCGAGCTGACCGGCGATCTGGGGATGATCGTCGATGTTCATCTTGACCAGCGCCACCTTGCCCTTCGCGTCGGCGACCGCCCTTTCCAGCGCCGGCCCCAGCTGCTTGCACGGGCCGCACCAGGGCGCCCAGAAGTCGACGAGAACCGGCTGGCGCGCCGAGGCGGCGATCACGTCGGCCTTGAACGAGGCCGTCGTGACGTCCTTTACCGAGTTTACGGGAGCTCCTGCGCGGTTGCCGCTCGCCATGTTCTCATCTCCGAAGCGCCCGGACGGGCGCGTTGCCGCCTAAATGGCGCCGCGGGCGCGATTATTCAACGCCGCCGCCGTCTTGGCCGAGTTCGACGACCATCGGCTCGTGGCCGGTCGCGCGCAGGAATTTCATCAGGTCGGCGCTCGCCAGGCCCGTCGTGCGGGTGTTGACGAGGGGGTGAAAATTGAGCCGCGCATGGCGCATCATCGCCTTGTCGAGCACGATGCTGACGCGGCCCTCGGCGTCGTTGATCGCGCCGAACGGCGTCACCGCGCCCGGCTTGACCCCAAAGACCTCCTGCAACAGCTCGGCCGAGCCGAACGAGACGCGCCCCTGGGCGCCTATTCTTTCGTGCACCCGCTTCAGGTCGACGGGGGTGTCTTCGCCGAGCACCAGCAGGAACAGCCGGCTCTTCTTGTCCTTGACGAACAGATTCTTGACGTGCCCGCCGGGAATTTCGCCGCGCAGCGCCTGCGATTCCTCGACGGTGCGCAGCGGCGGATGCTCGACCGTCGTCGTGGGAATCGCGAGGGAGTCGAGAAAGGCGATGAGGTCGTCGAAGGCGGCGGGCATGCAGAATCTCGGCGCGGCGATCGGTTCGGCTTTTAGAACAGGACGCGCCGGGAAGGAAATGCGCATCGACGTCGCGGGCGAGCGCCGCTCCCCCCTGCCTATCGACCTCACACATCCAAACTCGATATTTTCTGCGTCCGCTTTGCCTGATCCGCGCTCGGCGTCAAGGCCAAGCCTGTTTCACGGGCCGCGCGCTCACGCGCGCGAGCCTTGACCCCCCCCCCGCGCGGCTCAGGCTCTCTTGTTTCCATGGTCTTTGCTGCGAGAAGCCGGCCTCGCAGGCCGGCTTCGCTCAGCAAAGACCATGGATGCGCTTCGCCACATCGGAGCGGCGCAGTCATCGCGCAGCGGAGCAGCCGCGTAGCGGCTTGACGGCGCCGGGCCGATGTGGCCGGCGGCCGATGAAGGATGTGTGAATGGCGCAACGCGAGGGGGGAAGGGGCGCCCCGCCTTCACCCCTCCTCCGCCTTCGCCGCAAGAAACGGCGCCATGCCCCGGCGCGCCACGGCGTCGGCGCGTTCGTTCATTTCGTCGCCGGCGTGGCTCCTGATCCAGCGCCACTCGATTGCGTGGCGCTGGGCGGCTTCGTCGAGGCGGCGCCACAGGTCGTCGTTCTTCACCGGCCTCTTGTCCGCGGTGCGCCAGCCGTTGCGCTTCCAATTGTCGATCCAGCCGGTGACGCCGCCGCGCAAATATTGCGAGTCGGTGTGCAGCCCGACGCGGCACGGGCGCTTAAGCGCCTCCAGCGCGGCGATCGCGGCGGTCAGCTCCATGCGGTTGTTGGTGGTCGCCGCCTCGCCGCCGGAAAGTTCCTTCTCATGGCCGCCGGTGCGCAGGATCGCGCCCCAGCCGCCCGGGCCCGGGTTGCCCGAACAGGCGCCGTCGGTCCAGATCTCCACCCGCGTCGTCACGCCAGCCGCCCGTAGTCGCGCGCGCTGACGACGTGCTGATGGAAGCGCAGCTTGGCAAGGTATTCGAGCGGATTCTTCGGCACGACCTTGGCGCCCGGCGGCACGTCGAGCCAATCGACCAGCCGCGTCAGCATAAAGCGCAGCGCCGAGCCGCGCGCCAGAATCGGCAACGCGGCGATCTCCTCGGCGCATAGCGGACGCAGGCGCTCGTAGCCGTTGATCATCGCCATGCCCTTGGAGACGTTGAACGCGCCGTCGGCCTCGAAGCACCAGGCGTTGAGGCAAATGCCGAGGTCGTAGGCGAAGGCGTCGTCGCAGGCGAAATAGAAGTCGATAAGGCCGGAAAGCCGATCGCCGAGGAAGAACACGTTGTCGGGAAAGAGATCGGCGTGAATCACCCCGCTCGGCAGGCCGGTCGGCCAGATCGCCTGCAGCGCCGCGAGTTCGGCCGTCATTTCGCGCGCCAGGCCCGGCGCGACTTCGTCGGCTCTGCGCTCGGCGGCCGCGACCAGCGCCGGCCAGCCCTCGATCGACAGCGCGTTGGCGCGGCGCAGCGCAAAATCCGCGCCCGCCTCGTGCATGCGCGCGAGCGCTTCGCCGAGCGCGGCGCAATGGCGCGCCTGCGGGCGGCGAATCCACAGGCCGTCGAGAAAGGTGACGATCGCGGCGGCGCGGCCGGCGAGACGCCCCAGCGCTTGCCCGTTACGCGCGCGCACCGGCTCGGGGCAGGTGACGCCGCGCGCCGAAAGGTGCTCCATCAGACCGATGAAGAACGGCAGATCGGCCTCGTGCACCCGTTTCTCGTAAAGCGTCAGGATGAACTGGCCGGCCTCGGTTCGCATGAGAAAGTTTGAATTCTCGACGCCCTCGGCTATCCCCTTGAACGAGGTGACGCGGCCGAGGTCGTAGAGCGCGAGGAACGCGTCGAGCGCTTCGTCGGTGACTTCGGTGTAGACCGCCATGATTGGTCCGGGGTGACTCCCAAGCGTCGGCCGCGCCCCCTTTCCCCGCGGAGCGGGGAGAAGAGACGCTGTTCGGCGTTCGGTTGGTAGCGGGGAGGCGAGATGTACGCAAGCGGGCTCTGGGCCGTGTTCACGCTCATCGCCGCCGCCGCGCAGACGCTGCGCAACGCGATGCAGCGCGAACTGATCGGCGCGCTCGGCGCGGTCGGGGCGGCGCAGGTCCGCTTTCTGTTCGGCCTGCCGTTCGCGGTTTTGTTCCTCGCCGGCGCGCGCCTGTGGACCGGGATCACCCTGCCCGCGTTGTCGCCTTCCACGTTCGCCTGGACGGCGTTCGGCGCCATGGCGCAGATCGTCGCGACGGCGCTGATGCTGGCGGCGATGCGCCGGCGCAGTTTCGTCGTCGTCGTCGCCTTCACCAAGACCGAGGCGGCGCAGGTCGCGCTATTCGCGCTGATCTTCCTCGGCGAGACGCCGACGGCCAAACTGATCGGCGCGATCGTCCTGGCGACGACGGGCGTCTTTCTGATGTCCGCGCGCGGCGCGGGCGAGGCGTCGCCGTCCTGGCGGCCCGTCGCCATGGGGCTGGTTTCGGCCGCCTTCTTCGCGCTCGCCGCGATCGGCTTTCGCGCGGCGGTTACGACCGTCGCGACGTCGTCGATCGTGATCGCCGCCTCGACGATCCTCACCGTCGGCCTCGCCATCCAGACCGTCGTTCTCATGGTCTATCTCGCCCTCTTCGACCGCGCGCGCGTCGCGGCGATTTTTGCGGTGTGGCGCGCATCGCTGTTCGCCGGCTTCATGGGCGCGCTGGCCTCGCAGTTCTGGTTTCTCGCCTTCGCGCTGACCGACGCGGCGCGGGTGCGCACGCTGGCGCTGGTCGAGGTGCCGTTCGCGCAAGTCGCCTCGCTGCGCCTGTTTCGCGAGGCGCCAACGCGACGCGAATGGCTCGGCATGGCGCTGATCGTCGCCGCGGCGGCGGTGCTGATCAACGGCTAAGGGGGATCGGGCGATGGCGAGATCGATGCGCGGATCGCCGACCGACGAACGGCGCGCCGGCGTCCCCTGCCCCGCGCGCGCGCGCCTTAGAACCCTGCGGGTCCTGCCCCGCCCCGGCGATCGCGCGCTGGGCTGGCTGATCGCCGGGCCGTTCCGCGCGCCTTGCGCGCTCGGGCGAACGGGAATCGCGCGCGACAAGCGCGAGGGCGACGGGGCGACGCCGGCGGGGCGATTTCGGCTGCTGTGGGCCTATTTCCGTCCCGACCGCGCGCGCGTCGCGGCCGGCGGCGCGCCGCTGAAGGCGCTGCGGCGTGGTTCGGGCTGGTGCGAGGACCCCGCCAGCGCGCGCTACAACCGGCCCGTCCGCCTGCCCGCCGCCGATTGCACGGACCGGATGTGGCGCGAGGACGCTCTCTACGATCTCGTCTTCGTGCTCGACTGCAATTTCACCCGCCGATGCAAGGGCCGCGGCAGCGCGATCTTCTTCCATCTCGCGCGTCCTGGCCTGACGCCGACCGCGGGCTGCGTCGCGATCGCCGCCGCCGACATGCGCAAGCTGGCGCCGCGCCTCGCCCGCGGCGCGACGATGCGGATCGGGTAGGAGGGCGGCGTTCGGCGCCCTTTGGCGGACCCTCATCCGTCACGCCCTCGGCGCGGCGCCTTCTCCCGCAGGCGGGAGAAGGGTTTGGCGCCGCCGCGACTCCCCTCTCCCGCTCGCGCGAGAGGAGTTGGGGGCGAGGGGTCGCTCCGACTTCCGATTTCAAGCGCCGCGGCGCGCGTCAGGGCGAAGGCGGCGGCGCGTTCGAGATGGGCGCGCATCGCGGCGGCGGCGCCGGCCGCGTCTTGCGCGAGGATCGCCGCGGCGATGGCGCGGTGCTCGCCGACCGAGGTTCGCAACACCTCGCCGGTCAGCGCGTCGCCGACCTGCGCCATGATCAGCGGCAGGCGCAGGCGCATCGACAGCTCCCCGAGCTGGCGATTGTCCGCCAGGCGCATGACCGCTTCGTGGAACGCGGCGTTTTCGTCGAAGTAAACGGCGACGCGGCGCGGCGCGGCGTCGAAAATCATCCGGATTTCCTCGGCGAATAGCGCGCGCCCGTTCGCGTCCGCGGCCTCGGCGGCGAGACGCGCCGCCAGCGATTCCAACTCGACCCGGATCTGGAACAGCTCCCGGATGTCGCGCGGGGACAAGCGCCTGACCACCGCGCCGCGATTCGGCGCGTGCTCGATCAGCCCCTCGGCGGCCAGGCGCCGCAGCGCCTCGCGCACCGGACCGCGGCTCACCGCGAAGCGGGACGTGAGGTCGCATTCGACCAGCCGCTCGCCAGGCGAAAGGCGATGGGCGAGGATGTCGTCGCGCAGACGCTCGACGATATGCGCGACGGTCGCGCCGTGAGCCGGCGCGCCGACGTCCTGCATGGGGGTTCCCTTCAACGCCGTTCTTACGCGGGCCATTGGCTGCGGCCTCCGGCTTCGGCGCGCTTGACGACGGCCGCGCCGATGGTATTGTCCTACAATCTTAAGGCGGCGGCAAGCCAAGCGCTTCGCTCGCCGCTCAACGGCGCGGCCGCACTGGGCGCGCCGATCGACGAAGTCCCGGGGGAGGAAACGGTCATGCTGATCGGCAAGCGCGGCGCGGCTGCGAGCGCCATTTCGACCGCCGATTCCGCGCGCGTGACCGTTCGCGGCCGCGATCTCGCCGGCGATCTCATGGGTTCGGCGACCTTCACCGAATTCTTCTTTCTCCTGGCGACGGGGCGCATGCCGAGCGCCGAGCAGCGCTTCTTTCTCGATCTGGCGCTCGTCGCGATCGCCGAGCACGGCCTCACCCCGAGCGTGCAGGCCGCGCGCATGACCTACGCCGCCGATCCGGCGGCGCTTCAGGGCGCGGTCGCCGCCGGCGTTCTCGGCTGCGGCGCGGTGGTCCTCGGGACCGCCGGTCTCGCCCGAGCGCTGGTCGACGAAGTTTTGGCCGCGATCGACGCCGGCGCTTCGCCGGACGAAGCCGCCGAGCGAGTCGCGCGCGAGCGGCGCGCGGCGGGAAAGTCCATCCCGGGGTTCGGCCATCCGCTGCACAAGCCCGTCGATCCGCGCGCCGAGCGCATGATCGCGCTGGCGCACGAGCGCGGCGTCGCCGGACGCGGCGTCGATTGCGCGACGCGCCTCACCGGCGCGGTCGCGCGCGTCTGGGGCAAGGCGCTGCCGATGAACGTCTCGATGGCGATCGCCGCGACCTTGCGCGACGTCGACGTTCCCGCTTCGCTCATTCGCGGCGCGCCGATCCTGGCGCGCACGGCGGGGCTTCTCGCCCATCTCGGCGAAGAGGCCGAGACGCCGATCGGCTTCTTCATGGCTTCGCAGGCCGAAGCGGCGATCCGCTATTCCGGCGAGGCGCCGCCATGACCATGGTCGAGCCGGAAATCGAAGCCGCGCCGTGGGACGAGCAGGCGGCCCACGACGATTCCCTCTATCGCGATCAGATCGCCTATCTGTTCGAGCGCTCGCCGTTCTATCAGGGCAAGCTCGCGCGCGCCGGCTTCGCAACGCCCGCCGCGGTCGGAGGCCTGGAGAGAATCGCCGAGCTGCCGTTCACCGAAAAGGACGAGTTGCGCCGCTCGCGCGCGCGCGACGAGCCGATCGGCGCGCATCGCACCGCCGCGCGCGAAGAGATCGTGCGCATCTATTCGACCAGCGGCACGACCGGCGCGCCGAGCTATATTCCGCTGACCGCGTCCGATCTCGAAGTCTGGGTTCGCACTTCGGCGCGCAGCTACGCCGCTTCGGGCGTCGGCCGGGGCGAGCGGCTCGTCTCTGCGTACAACGCCGGCCCGTTCGTCGCCGGCGCGGCGCTCGACGCCTTCGCGCGGCTCGGCCTCTGTCACGTCCCCGTCGGCTCGGGCAATACCGAGCGGCTGATGGCGGCGGTGGATTTGCTGAAGCCGAACGCCGTCGCGCTGACCCCCTCCTACGCGCTGCATCTCGCCGAATGGGCTGAAAAGCGCGGCCTCGACCTGCCGCGCGCCGGCGTGAAGCGCCTGATGGTCGCAGGCGAGCCCGGCGGCGGCGAGCGCGCGACGCGCGCCAGGCTGGAAGCGGCCTGGGGCGCCAGCGTCACCGAGGCGATGGGCATCGGCGACATCTCGGCCTCGCTGTGGGGCGAATGCGAGGCCAAGGCGGGCATGCATTTTTCCGGCCGCGGCTTCGTGCATTTCGAGTTGATCGATCCGGCGAGCGGCGCGCCGCTCGAAATGCGCGACGGCGCCGAGGGCGAGCTCGTGCTGACGCATCTGGTCAACCGCTCCGCGCCGTTGCTGCGCTTTCGCACCAGGGACCACGTGCGGTTCGCGGTCGGCCGCTGCGCCTGCGGGCGGACCGCGCCGCGCCTGCGCTGCATCGGGCGCACCGACGACATGCTGATCGTGAGGGGCGTCGACCTATTCCCGTCCGCGCTGCGCGAAGTCGTCAATGAATTCGCGCCCGAGGTGACCGGCGTCATCATGATCCGGCCGCGCGCCGCGGGTGTGCGCCAGGAGCCGCCGCTGCCGGTGAGCGTCGAGGTCGCCGAAGGGGCGAGCCGAGACCTTGCGGAGCGCATTCGCGCGCGAATTCGCGCCGCGCTTCTGGTGACGACCGAAATCGAGCTGACCGCGGCGGGGAGCCTGCCGCGCAGCGAATACAAGTCCAAACTGGTGGAAAAGGCCTGAACGGAGGCGTCAATGAAAAAGCTGCAAACCCAGGGCTTGCATCACATCACGCTGGTCGGCGCCGATCGCCGGACGTCGATCGACTTCTGGGAGGGCCTGCTCGGCATGCCCTTCGTGTTCGAGCAGCCCAATCTCGACGACGCCGCCGAAAGCCACATCTATTTCGATCCGGGCGACGGGCGGCTGATCACCGTGTTCACCCGCGAGGACCGCAAGCCCGTGCAGCGCCGCACGCCGACCGACATCGGCTGCGTCCATCACATCGCCTTCAATGTCTCGCGCGCGGTGTTCATGCAGGCGATCGAGCGGCTCGACGCGCGCGGCGTCAAGCACACCGGCGTGCGCGACCGCAAGATTTTTGACGCGATCTATTTCGAGGACCCGCTCGGCCTGCTGATCGAGCTCTCCTGCTACAAGTTCGAGCCGCCGTTCGGCCACAGCCACGCCGACGTGCTGTTCGAGGCGCATAAATTGCGCGTCGCCGCGGGCGAGCGCGCCATCGCCGAGGCCCATCTGGCCGACGCGATCGAGCTGCTGGTGGCGCGCTCGCGCCATAGTCTGTCGGCCGATCGCACGCCCAAGAACCCTTACGCGCGCTGACCGGCGCGCCCGCCGAACCCAAGCCAACCTGATACGGTCAACGCCAAGAGAACGGGAGAAACGAATGTCCGCCATCAAATTGCACGTGCTGAAGCCGAGCGTGAACAACATGACGGCGCGCGTCTTCGTGCGCGCCGCGAAACTGGATTTCACCGAGGACGACGCCTGGGGAAAGACCCGCTCGGAAGGGTTCCTGGCGAAGAATCCGGCCCATCTGACGCCGATGATCGAAGCGGCCGACCTGCCCAAGCGGGTGGTGTGGGAAAGCTGCGCCATCATGCAGTATCGGTGCAACAGCCGCCATCTCGAACGCTTCTATCCGACGGCGCCGGCGGCGCGCGCGATGGTCGACAGCGCGATGTTCTATATCATCGGCACGCTCTACCCCTACGTCGCCCGCGCGACCTATCCGGCGCTCGGCTTTCCGCAATATCCCGGCGAGGTCGGCGCGAGCGAGGCCGACGCGAGCGCCAAGGACGCGGCGCAGAAGGCCGCCGCCGCGGCGATCGCCGAGCCGCTGGAGGTCTTCCACACCTTCTATATGGACGGCAAGGCGTTTATCGGCGGCGCCCACCCGTCGATCGCCGACATCCGGCTCGCGGCGACGCTCGAATTTCTCGCCGTGATCGACTACCCGCTGCCGACCTGGGCCAAGCACTATATGGCGGCGATGGAGAAATCGCTCGGCGCCGCCTACGCCGAACCGGCCGCCGACGTGCGCGGCTACATCGCCCATGTGAAGTCGCAGAAGAAATAGCCCCGATCGCCCTCGCCCCGTCGCCCTCGCCCCAACCCCTCTCCCGTAAACGGGAGGGGCTTTGTGGCGCGAAGCGCCGGACGAGGGCCTTGCGAACGGACCGCTCGCCGCGGCGCGGGCGGCTCGTCCCTTCGCGAGCGAAACCTAAATTACCAACCTTTCATGCCGACGCCATCGCGCCGTTAGGCGCCCTGCGCGATTGTGCCGGCCATGTCGCCGCGCAATGGGCCGGCGCAACGATTGTCAACGGAGCCGATCCATGTCTCTTTCCCCGATCCCCCAACCCGATCGACGCCCGCTGCGCGCCGCCTTGCTCGGCGCGGTCGCGCTCGCCGCGCTCGGCGCCGTCGCGCTCAACAACGGCGCGTTCGCGCCGAGCTTCGCCCTCGCCGCTTCGACGCAGACTTCGGCCGGCCCGGCCTCCTTCGCCGACGTGGTCGACCGGGTGAAGCCCGCGGTCGTCTCGGTGAAGGTCAAAGTCGCCGACGACGCCGACGCCGAAATGGACTCCGGGGGTATGCCGCATTTCCCGCGGGGCACCCCGTTCGACCGCTTCTTCAGGCAGTTCGGCATGCCCGACGAAAACGACGGCGGGGCGCCGATGCCGCATCGTCAGCGCCATCTGTCGACGGCGCAGGGCTCCGGCTTCTTCATTTCCGCCGACGGCTTCATCGTCACCAACAATCACGTCGTCGACCACGCGACCGAAGTGACGGTCACCACCGCGGACGGCAAGACTCTTTCCGCCAAGGTGATCGGCGCCGATGCGAAGACCGACATCGCGTTGCTGAAGGCGAACGACGCGGGGACCTATCCCTTCGTCAATTTCGCTTCCCAATCGCCGCGCGTCGGCGACTGGGTGATCGCGGTCGGCAATCCCTTCGGCCTCGGCGGCACGGTGACCGCGGGCATCGTCTCGGCGCGCGGCCGCGACATCGGCTCGGGGCCCTATGACGACTTCCTGCAGATCGACGCGCCGGTCAATCACGGCAATTCGGGCGGCCCGACCTTCAACACCGACGGCGAAGTCGTCGGCGTCAACACCGCGATCTTCTCGCCCTCGGGCGGCAGCGTCGGCATCGGCTTCGCCATCGCCAGCGACGTGGTCCAGAACGTGGTGCAGCAGCTCAAGGACACCGGCGCGGTGGCGCGCGGCTGGCTCGGCGTCGAAATCCAGCCGGTGACGCCGGACCTCGCCGACAGCCTCGGGGTCAAGAAGGCCGCCGGCGCGCTGGTCGCCAGGGAGACCGCCAATTCGCCGGCGGCGAGCGCCGGGGTGAAGATCGGCGACGTCATCACCGCGGTCAACGGCGACGCGGTCGCCGATCCGAAGGACCTGGCGCGCCGCATCGCCGCGCTCGGACCGCAGAAGACCGCCGAACTGGCGATCTGGCGCAACGGCGCCGAGCAGACCATTGCGGTTAAGCTCGGCGCCATGCCGATGGACAAGGAGGCGAGCGCCGAGGCGTCGGCCAAGGCCGACGAGTCGACGCCGTTCGCCAGGCTCGGCCTCAGCCTCGAGCGCGCACGCGGCGGCGAGGGCGTTGTGGTCGCCGACGTCGATCCCGACGGCGTCGCGGCCGACCACGGCCTGCAAGCGGGCGACGTGATCCTGGAAGCGGGCGGCAAGCCGGTGACGCGTCCCGGCGAAGTCGCCGACGCCTTCGCCGCCGCCAAGGCGGACGGGCATAAGTCGGTGCTGCTGCGGGTGAAGTCGGGCGACTCGGTGCGCTTCCTGGCGCTGCCGGTGCAGGCGGCGTCCTGAACTTAACCGCCATCCGCCGCCGGAACATGGCCGAGGCGCTGGCGTTCCGGCATCGGACGCCGGGGCGGAAGGGATGGCCGGGACTGGCGCCTTGGGACTTGCCGCCCCTCCTGCCGCCCCAAAACGTCGCCTCGTCGGTCCGCGCTGCGTTGACGGACGCGACCCAGGCGGTCGTGATCGAGCCGAACGCCTTCCGGCGCACCCGCAGCCCGATCCTGCGGCGCCGCCGGGCGCCCTACCGCGGGCGCATGTCGACGATGCGCTTGGCCTTTCCGGCCGACCGCTCGAGCGCTCCCGCGTCGGCCACGCGCACCTGCACGGTGACGCCGACATAGGCTTTCACCGCATGGGCGAGTCTGCCCGCGCAGGCCTGCCGTTCAGCCCCATCATGCGCGCCGGCGCCCGGCCGAACCTCCACCACCACCGCAAGGGCGTCGAGGTGGTCGCGGCGGGATGCTTCCAGGACATAGTGCGGCGACAGCATGGGCTCCTTCAGCAGCAGTTCCTCGATCTGGCCGGGGAAAACATTGACCCCGCGGATGATCAGCATGTCATCGGTGCGCCCGGCGATCTTCTCGATCCGCCGCATCGTCCGCGCCGTGCCGGGCAGCAGGCGCGTCAGGTCGCGCGTGCGGTAGCGGATGAGCGGCATGGCCTCCTTGGTCAGCGTGGTCAGCACGAGTTCGCCCGGCTGCCCGTCCGGCGCCGGCTCGCCGGTCGCCGGATCGACGATCTCGGGATAGAAGTGGTCCTCCCAGATATGCAGGCCATCCTTGCTCTCGGCGCATTCGCAGGCGACGCCGGGGCCGATGATCTCGGACAGGCCGTAGAGGTCGAAGGCGCTCGCGTCGAAAAGCCCCTCGATCTCATGGCGCATGGCGACGGTCCACGGCTCGGCGCCGCACATGACCACGCGCAGCGAGCTGCGGCGCGGGTCGAGGCCCTGGCGCTCGAACTCGTCGGCGATGGCGAGCATGTAGGAGGGCGTGCCGACGATGAGGTCGGGACGGAAATCCTCGATCAGTTGCACCTGGCGGGGGGTCTGCCCGCCGGAGATGGGCACCACGGTGCAGCCCAGGTGTTCGGCGCCGTAGTGGACGCCCAAGCCGCCGGTGAACAGGCCGTAGCCATGGGTGATGTGGAAGATGTCGCCCGGGCGGCCGCCGGCGGCGCGGATCGAGCGGGCCATCACCTCCGACCAAGTCCTGATGTCGGCGCGGGTGTAGCCGACCACCGTCGGCTTGCCGGTGGTGCCGGAGGAGGCGTGGATGCGCACGATCTGCTCACGCGGCACCGCGAACATGCCGAACGGGTAGTTGGCGCGCAGGTCGCCTTTGTCGGTAAATGGGAATTTCCGCAGGTCGTCCAGGCTGTGCAGGTCGTCGGGATGCACCCCGGCCTCAGCGAACGCGCGCCGGTAATGCGGGACCCTGTCATAGGCAAGCCGAGCCGTCGCCCGCAGGCGCGAGAGCTGCAAGGCGGCAATCTCGTCGCGACTGGCGGTTTCGATCGGCTCGCGCGCCGTCCGCTCGCTTAGGTCCAGCATCGTGCATCCTCTCGTTGCATCGCCCGAACGCGGCGCCATCGGGACAGGCGCCCCCGCCGCGACGTGGCGGAGTTTCGGGGCGGCGGCCTGTCTCCTACGCCGCTTGGCCCCATCCGCCAATCTGCCGCCGTATCGGTTCGAAAGGAGGCTCTTATGCCCTCTTCGCCGGAATATGTGAAGTGTCGCAGGCGCTGGATCGGCAAGAGGAGACGCCTTGGATTCGAGCGATTGCAGCGCCGTCGCGCCAACCGAAATCGGCCGGGCTTCGATGGTCAAAGACACCAAATGACGATTTGCCTGTCATGGCCCCCTCAGAAGACAACTCTATGCGGGTCGACGTTGATTTCATAATCCCAGAGGCGGTCGCGCGACGCGTGAGCGGTTCAACGTGGCGTTTTCCATCGGGAAACGTCGCAATCAGGGCGAGGGCCTCGCCGACGTCGCCGCAAATTGCGACGCTGTCATGGTTCCATAGCGATTAACGCCAGTCCGCCACAGGTCTCGCCGCAACGCTCGACGCCAGCAATGACGCGACGCCACGCCTCGGCAAATGGGCGGCGCGGTCTTAACCGACATTCTCCAGATGGCCGCCGGCTCAAGCCGATTCTGCGACGTTTGAGGGTTCCCGGCGATCTCGGACCGCCGCCAACATGCTCGCGACAGGCGTTGGAACACGCCGACAGAGAGCGGCGCGCCGACGCTCGGGTCCCGAAGCAGTCACCGTTCGTGGCGTAACGGAACCGCGCGGAAGGGCGGGGAGCGGCCGTTCGCGGGCGCCGCATGATTCGCTTCGCGACGCGTGGGGCCCAGAGCGGCGGAGCGCGTGGCGGAGGCGACGGCCGAACCGACCGAGGCCGGCACCGTTTTCCGGCGATCGTTTGCTTTCAACGGCTTGCGAAACGATTTTCTTCCGCCACACCGCGCGGGCTTCGCTCGCCAGCCGACGCCGGCCCATTGAGGGATTCAGTATTTCTCGATTTGTTCCAGCGTTTCATAAAAAGCGAAACAGGTGCGTGTCACCGTAGTGACACGCGGCAAAACCAGTCGTCAGGCCGAGGCCCCTGGCGGAATTCTAGTCGGGCCCGCCTGCGGCCTCCTAAATTGTGATCGACGCTGAAATTCGAGTTTTTCAACACAATCCGCCTTTGGCAGAAATTCAAACCGAGCCCCGCCCGCTATTTTTGGCGGCCGGCGCGGAACTCGCTATATGTCCCCCATGCGGATTCTCATCATCGAAGACGACCGCGACGCGGCGGCCTATCTCGTCAAGGCGTTCCGCGAGGCCGGCTATAGCGTCGACCACGCCGCCGACGGCGTCGGCGGCTACGATCTGGCGCAGGAGGGCGGCTACGACGTCGCCATCGTCGATCGCATGCTGCCGAAAATGGACGGCCTGGCGCTGATCGGCGCCCTGCGCGCGCAGAAAATCGAGACGCCGGTGCTGATTCTTTCCGCGCTCGGCCAGGTCGACGACCGCGTCAAGGGCCTGCGCGCGGGCGGCGACGACTATCTGGCGAAACCCTACGCCTTTTCCGAGCTGCTGGCGCGCGTCGAGGCGCTGGCGCGTCGCCGCCCCAAGGGCGCGCCCGAGGAGACCGTGTACCGGCTCGGCGACCTCACGCTCGACCGCCTTTCGCACAAGGTGACGCGCGCCGGCGAGGAAATCGCGCTGCAGCCGCGCGAATTCCGCCTGCTCGAATACCTCATGCAGAACGCCGGCAAGGTGGTCACCCGCACCATGCTGCTCGAACACGTCTGGGACTATCATTTCGATCCGCAGACCAACGTCATCGACGTGCACGTCTCGCGCCTGCGCGCCAAGATCGATCGCGACTTCGACGCGCCGATGCTGCACACGGTGCGCGGCGCCGGGTACATGATCCGTGACGGCGCTCGTTAAGCTGTTCCGCGCCACGGCGTTCAAGCTGACGCTGGCCATTCTCGGCCTCAGCGCGATCGGCGCGGCGCTGGTGCTCGGCGTCGTCGCCTGGCAGGTGATCAAGCTGGTCGACGACGAGACGCGCCAGACCATCGAAGCGGAGGCGAACGGCCTCTCCGAGCAATACCAGACAGGCGGCGTGCGCCGTCTCGGCGCGATCATCGAGGCGCGCTCGCGCCAGCCCGGCTCGTCGCTCTATCTCCTGACCGACAGCGCCGGCGAGCCGCTCGCCGGCAATGTCGCGCAATTGCCGCCGGGCGTGCTCGATCGCGCCGGCGTCGTCGACACTCCCTACGAAACCGTCGACGGATCCTCGCCGGGCCGGCGCGCGCTGGCGCGCATCTTCCTGCTGCCGGGCGGCTTCCATCTGCTGGTCGGGCGCGATCTCGGCGACCGCGCGCGGATCGGCGCGGTGATGATCCGCGCCATGGCGATTTCCCTCGTGTTCTTCGCCGCGCTCGCCGCGCTCGGCGCGCTGTTCGTCGCCCGCCGCGTGCTCCGCCGCATCGACGCGATGAACCAATCCGCGCGCGCGATCATGGCCGGCGACATGACGCGCCGCTTGCCCGTCTCCGGCTCCGACGACGAACTCGATCGCCTGGCGCGCGGCCTCAACGAAATGCTGGCGCGCATCGGCGATCTGATGGCGGGAATGCGCGAAGTCTCCGACAACATCGCCCACGATCTGCGCACGCCGCTGACCCGCCTGCGCAATCACGCCGAAGAGGCGCTGCGCGGCGAGGCCGATCCGGCCGCTTATCGCGCCGCGCTGGAGCGCACCATCGAGGAATCCGACGGCCTGATCAAGATCTTCGACGCGCTGCTGATGATCGCGCGCGCCGAGGCGGGCGCCGAAAGCGCCGGCATGAGCGCGTTCGACCTCGGCGAGACGGTGGCGAGCGTCGCCGAACTCTACGCGCCGCTCGCCGAGGAATACGGCGTCGCGCTCAAGGTTGACGCCGCGCGCGGCCTGACCATCGTCGGCAATCGCGAATTGATCGGCCAGGCGGTCGCCAATCTCATCGACAATGCGGTGAAATACGGCGCCGGCGAGGGCAAGGAGCCGTCCGCCGCAGGCCGAAGCGAGATCACGGTGACTGCGCGCCGCGACGGCGAAAGCGTCCGCATCGAAGTCGCCGACCACGGGCCGGGCATTCCCGCCGCCGAGCGCGCGCGCGCGATCGATCGCTTCGTCAGGCTGGAGGGCGCGCGCTCGCGCCCCGGGTCCGGCCTCGGCCTGTCGCTCGCCGCGGCGGTGATGCGCATGCACGGCGGCGCGGTGCGGCTCGAAGACAACGCGCCCGGCCTCAGGGTCGCGATCGCGCTGCCGGCGGGCGCCCCGGCGGCGCCGCCGCCGCCCGCCAAGGCGGCGGCATGAAGGCCTCGCTCGCCGAACGACTGACGGACGCGCCGCGGCTCGCCGCGCCCGCCGAGGCGCGCGGCCGCCTCGAGGCGCTGCTCGGCGAGCCCGAAGCGGCGGAGTTGAGCGCGTTTCTTAAGCGTCAAAGCGTGCGCGATCTGCTGCTCGGCCTCGCCGATCATTCGCCTTATCTGTGGCGGCTGGTCTCAGAGAATCCCCGCCGCCTCGCCCGCCTCCTCGGCGCGCCGCCCGAACAATCTCTCGAAGACCTCGTCGCCGCACTCGAAGCGCGCCGTGACGACGACGAGGCCGAGCTGATGCGCGCGCTGCGCCGCGCCAAAGCCGAGTCGGCGCTGCTGATCGCGCTCGCCGACGTCGGCGGCGTATGGGATCTGACCGCCTCGACCGAGGCGCTGACGCGCTTCGCCGACGCCGCCATAGCGGCGGCGCTGCGTTTCCTGTTGCGCGCAGCCGCGCGCGAAAAGCGTTTGGGCCTCGATCCCGACGCGCAGCGAATCGAGGCGGGCTCGGGGCTCGTCGCGCTGGCGCTGGGCAAGCTCGGCGCGCGCGAACTCAACTATTCCAGCGACGTCGATCTCGTCGTTCTCTTCGATCCCCGCGCCGCCTCGATCCCCGAAGGCGTCGAGCCGACCCCGCTGTTCGTGCGCATCGTCAAGGCGCTGACCCGCCTCTTGCAGGAGCGCACCCGCGACGGCTACGTGTTTCGCGTCGATCTGCGCCTGCGCCCCGATCCGGCGGCGACGCCGATCGCCGTTTCGACCGCCGGCGCCGGCGCCTATTACGAGACGCTGGGGCAGAACTGGGAGCGCGCCGCGATGATCAAGGCGCGCGCCGCGGCGGGCGATCTCGAACTCGGCCGGCGGTTCCTCGCCGATCTCGCGCCGTTCATCTGGCGCAAGTATTTCGACTACGCCGCGATCGCCGACATTCACGCGATGAAGCGCCAGATTCACGCGGTGCGCGGCCATGCGCGGGTCACGGTCGCCGGCCACGACCTCAAGCTCGGCCGCGGCGGCGTCCGCGAGATCGAGTTCTTCGTCCAGACGCAGCAACTGATTTTCGGCGGCCGGCGCCCGACGATGCGCGGCGCGCGAACGCTCGAAATGCTCCGGCAATTGCACGCCGAGCGTTGGGTCGGCGCCGAGGCGGTCGACGATCTGACGAGAGCGTACACGTTCTTGCGCCGCGTCGAGCATCGGCTGCAGATGGTCGACGACGAGCAGACGCAGCGCCTGCCGTTCGAGACGAACGCGCTGGCGCGCTTCGCCGCTTTCTGCGGCTATGCGCGGGTCGAGGCGTTCGCAGCGGAAATGACCGGTCATCTGCGCCGCGTCGAGAGGCACTACGCGCGCCTGTTCGAGGACGCGCCGACGCTCGGCGCCGAGGCGGGCAACCTGGTGTTCACCGGCGTCGGCGACGATCCCGAGACCTTGGAGACTTTGCGCCGTCTCGGCTTCCAGCGCCCCGAAGAGGCCGCCGAGACCATTCGCGGCTGGCATTTCGGCCGCCGCCCGGCGGTGCGCAGCGCGCGCGCGCGCGAAGTGCTGACCGAACTCGTGCCGGCGCTGCTGGCGGCCTTTTCCGGCTCGGGCGATCCCGACGCGGGCTTGAGCGCGTTCGACGCGGCGCTGGCGCGCATGCCGGGCGCGGTGGAGCTGCTGTCGATCCTGCGCTCCAACGCGCCGGTGCGCGAATTGTTCGGCGATCTGTTCGGCAGCGCGCCGCGTCTGGCCGGGGTCGTCGCCCAGCGCCCGCACGTGCTCGACGCCGCCATCGATCCGGGCCGCGTCGGGGCGATCGGCGACAGCCTCGACGAAGAAAGACTCGTCGCGCGCGTCGCGCGCTTCCTCGACGCCGCGACGAGCTTCGAGGGCATGCTCGACCGCGCGCGCGACTTCGCCGCCGAGGAAATGTTCGTGATCGGGGTGCGCCTGCTCTCCGGCGCGCTCGATTGCGAGCGGGCGGGGCGCGCCTACAGCGCGCTGGCGCAAGGCCTCGTCGCCGCGCTGCTCGCCAGGGTCTCCGACGCCTTCGCGCTCGATCACGGCCGCGTGCGCGGCGGCCGCGTCGCCGTCCTCGCGATGGGCAAGTTCGGCTCGCGCGAAATGACCGCGGCCTCCGATCTCGATCTGATCGTCGTCTACGATTTTCCCGCCGAGGCGAGCGAATCCGACGGCGCGCGGCCGCTCGGCGCCGTCGTCTATTACACCCGTCTGACGCAACGCCTGATCGCCGCGCTGACCGCGCCGACCAAGGCGGGAGTTCTTTATGAAGTCGATCTCAGGCTGCGCCCGTCCGGGGGCAAGGGGCCGCTGGCGACGCAATTCTCCGCCTTCAAGCTTTACCAGGCCCGCGAGGCCGAGACCTGGGAGCACATGGCGCTGACGCGGGCGCGGGTCGTCGCCGGCGAGCCGGGCCTCGCCGCGGAGATCGCAGACGCGATCGCCGCCATCCTCACCCTGCCGCGCGAAAGGGAGAAGCTCGCGCGCGACGTGCGCGCGATGCGCAAATTGATCGCCAGCGAGAAGGGCGACAAGGACCCCTGGGACCTCAAGCTGGTCTCGGGCGGCCTCATCGACATCGAATTCGTCGTGCAATATCTGACCCTCGCCCACGCGCACGACCATCCCGGCCTGCTCAATGCGTCGACCCGCGCGGTCATCGCCGGGGCGGGCGCCAGCGGCCTCATCGCGCCGGACGACGCGGCGGCGCTCGCCGACGCGCATCGGCTCTATACCGACGCGACCCAGGTCATGCGCCTCGCCGTCGCCGGCCCCTTCGATCCCGCCAAGGCGGCGCGCGGCGTCAAGCGCCGCATCGCCGCGGCGGCGGCGCTGCCGGACTTCGACTCGCTGCAAGGGGCGGTCAGCGAGGCGCGCGATCGCGTGCGCCATGTCTACGCCAGAGCGCTGGGCGGACACGCGAATTGAGCCGAGCGCGGCCCGCCAGGGCGATGCGCATTCGCCTGCGAATTGTCGCAGCGTCCGAACGTCGATCGGCGCGCTAACCCTCTGAGGAAATTGGGTTGAGTGGGATCGACGCGCGCCGCCGCTTTGCATTGTCGCCCTGCCTTCGCCGAGCGACGCCATGTTTTGCGAAGAATTCTGGGAATTCAGTTGAAATAACCCGCGCCTTATGAAGTCGACCGCGGCCTCGCAAGCCGATATTGTGACGGAGGGACATCTCTCCTGCGCGGCTTCGGCGCCGACCCGTGTCGGCGACAAGAAAGGGAGAGGTTGCGGCGCGACGACGATCCAGGTTGGCCCCGACGAGAAGGTCTATCCGGCCGGCAAGCTCGCCATCATGGTCAGCGCGCTAGAGGGCGAAGGCGTTACGCCGGCGCAGGCGCTAGAGGGTGTCGGTCTATCCCAGGGCGACCTGGCTTCTCACGCAACGCGTGTTTCGCTGAACCAAGTCTTGCAATGCTATCGCAATGCTCTCCGGCTCGCCAAGGATCCGCAGTTTGCTTATCGCGCCGGCTTGCAATTCCACCTGTCGACGTATGGAATGTATGGGTTCGCCATTCTCAGCAGCACGAACTTCCGGCAGACGGTGCGCTTTGCCGTCAGTCACCACCAGCTCGCAACGCCGGTCGTCGAAATACTTTTCAAGGAGACAGGCGATCGCGCCGAATGGACCTTTGTTCCGGCAGCGCGCCCGGATGTCGATGCGGCGATGTACCGCTTCCTCATCGAACTGTCTTTCGGCGCGACCACGTCGCTCCACCGCGACGTTATGGGACCGTCTTTTGCGCCGCGCGAGCTGCGCGTCGCCTATGGTCCGGCCGACTCCACGCGAGGCTGCGCCGAAATCCTCGGCTGCCCGGTCCTGTTCGGGCAGGGCGAAAACAAGTTCATATTCGACGCGTCCTGGCTCGACGGCGCGCCGAAGCTCGGAAATGAAGCGACGTACGCGCTGATTCTCAGCCTCTGCAATCAGCTCATTGAAGAGTTCGAACTGCGCGCCGGCGTCGCCGGCGGCGTTCGCGAGGCGCTGCTCCACAACCTGGGGCGGCCGACGAGCTTCAGCGCTGTCGCAAGACATTTGAAAATGTCGACGCGCACCGTGCGGCGAAGGCTGCAGGACGAAGGGACTTCCTATCGCGGGGTCGTCGACGAACTCAGGACGCAAATGGCGATCAAGTATCTTCGCGATACGGATTTGACGGTCGAAGAAATCGCGTTCTCGCTCGGCTTCAGCGACGCCGTCAGTTTTCGGCAGGCGTTTCGGCGTTGGACCAAAGCCGCGCCGAACGAATTCAGGCGGGTCGCCAAGCCGTAGCGCGGGGTTCTAGGCCCTCGGCCAAGCATGGCGGCGCGTTGCGGACAGGCTCAGAGCGGCGAACGCCAAGAGATTTTCACCGACGAAGGCGGACGCGACGATTGGCCGAATTTCATCGCTTATTGGCCCGCGCCAATCTTCAAACGGGCGAACGATTGGGCGATCATTTCGCCAATAGGCGTGCGGCGAGTATTTGTGCAAGCAACTTTGTTTGAGCAATGTCCGCGTCTTTGGCGAGCGTTTCTTGATAGTAATAGTGACCGCCGCGCCGCCGATAATGAAAGTTCAATCAGAGCATGACCGCAACCGCCCGGCAAAATTGCCCGGCGGATTTATTTGTTGTTGCGGGACAATTGTTTAGTAAACCTAATTACGACATATTTCCCAACGTTGCATCCGCCATGAATACTTATTTAATATTTTGCCGCTAAATTGGCGTCAATGACGCGTCGATTCGGTTGAGCGCAAGCCGCCGGTCGAGGGCATGACGCCGTGCGCTCATTCCGGTCTCGATCCGGATTCGCCGTCACGCAATCTGCATCCGTCTTATCGGCGCGGCGCCTGACGCAAGACGCGCGTCTTTGCAACCCACTGGGGGAGAAGATGAATATCGACAACTTCAAGTTGCGCACAAAAATTCTGATTCCCGGCGGGCTCCTGGTGCTTGTCGTTTTCGGGATGGTCGCGTTCAGCGCCGCCAAGCTCGCGGCCGTCAGCGGGACCGCGAGCGACATCATCGAGCGGCGGGACATGACTGTGATCCAGCTCGCTCGCGCGGGGCGATTCATGTTTGAGGCCTCGTATTCTGCGATCGGGGCGTTGTTTTATGACGCGGATAGCCCGGAAGGCCGAGCCGCCGCCGAAGGGTTCCGGAAGGCGGCCGCCGGCGCCGGATCGGGGTTTGACGAGGCGATGAAGCTCGCCCCAGACAAGGCGCCCGAAATCGCCAAGTTCAAGGAGCGCTTTCAGGCGCTCGTCGAGAAATCCAAAGCGGTCGCAAAGATCGGCCAGGGGATCCCGCCCTTGTCGGCCGGCAGGAAGCTCAAGCCCGAGGAACTCGATCAATTCGCCGAGGGCGCGGTCTTGGTCGCCGATATCGACGCCCAGACGCGCGGCACAATCGACGAGATGGTGAAGTTCGACAACGCGCTGCTCGCCGAGAATGCGCAGGCCGCGGCCGATCTGCGCGCGCAGTCGAGCGGATCGCTTGTCGCGATGGGCGTCGTCGGGCTTCTCGCCACCATGATTGTCGGCGCCTTCACGCTATGGCTGTCGTCGTCCAAGATCGCGGGTCCCCTGTCGCGCCTGTCAGAGCGCATGGACGCCCTGGCGAAGGGCGATCTGGCGGTCGAGATCGAAGGTCAGGGTCGTCGCGATGAAATCGGCGAGATGTCCAGGGCGGTGCTCGTGTTCAAGGAGGCGGCGATCGAAAATGCGCGCCTTGAACGCGAGGCCGGCGAGCACCGGGCGCAGGCGGAAGGAGAACGCGCCCGCAACGAGCAGGCTCAGCGCCAGGCGATCGAACAGGAACGGGCGATCGTCGCCAGTTCGATCGGCGCCGCCTTGTCGAAGCTTGCGGCGAAGGACCTGGCCTATCGCCTGCCGGCGGACATTCCGGAAGCCTATCGCAAGCTGCAAGTCGATTTCAACGCGGCGATCGGTCAATTGGAAGAGGCGATGCGGACCGTCACCGCCAGCTCGAGCGCGATCCACTCCGGGACCCAGGAGATATCGGCGGCCTCCGACGATCTGGCGCGCCGCACCGAACAGCAGGCGGCGAGCCTTGAGGAGACCGCGGCGGCGCTCGACGAGATCACCGCGACGGTAAAAAAATCGGCCGAAGGGGCGGCCCATGCGCGCCAGGTCGTCGTCACCGCCGACGAGGACGCCAAGAAGAGCGCCGTGGTGGTGCGCCAAGCGGTCGAGGCGATGGGCGCGATCGCCAAATCGGCGCAGCAGATCAGCCAGATCATCGGCGTGATCGACGAGATCGCGTTCCAGACCAATCTGCTCGCCTTGAACGCGGGCGTCGAGGCGGCGCGGGCGGGCGACGCGGGCCGCGGCTTCGCGGTGGTCGCTTCCGAAGTGCGCGCGCTGGCGCAACGCTCGGCCGAAGCCGCCAAGGAGATCAAGGGTCTGATTTCAACGTCGACGACGCAGGTCGATCATGGCGTCAATCTGGTGGCCGAGACCGGCAAGTCGCTGGAGCGCATCATGGCCCAAGTGACCGAGATCAACCGCGTCGTCAGCGAGATCGCCGCGGGCGCGCAGGAACAAGCGAGCGGGCTCCAGCAGATCAATATCGCGATCAACCAGATGGACCAGACGACGCAGCAGAACGCGTCGATGGTCGAGCAATCGACCGCCGCCAGCCATTCGCTGTCGCAGGAAGCCGATCAGCTTTCGGGTCTGATCGGGCAGTTCCAGGTCGGTTCGACGAGCGCCGACGCCGCCCTGCGCAACCGATTGCAAAAGGCGGCGCCGCACATCTTCCGGCAGCTGGCGAAAGCCCCGGCCGGTCCAAGGACGGAGCCGCGCTTGGCGGCCGGCAATCCCGCTCCGGAACCGCACAAGGCGGCCGTGCGGCCGGCGCGCGCCGCCTTCAAGGCGGCGGCGAATGGCGCTTCCGCCTCCGCCGGCGACGATTCCATCGCCTGGGAGGAGTTCTGAGCCTGTTCGCGACAGCGAATCGATCGCGACGACGCGCGGCCCCCGAAGGCGGGGGCCGCAGGAAACAAGGGGCGAACGCACATGGCTGAAATTGGTAAAACGGATGGCGCGGCGGCGCGCGAAATGCTCACCTTCCTGATCGGCGCCCAGGAGTTCTGCATCGACGTCATGTCGGTGCGGGAAATTCGGGTGTGGACGCCGGCGACGCCGGTGGCTCATGCGCCGAGCTTCCTATGCGGGGTGATCAACTTGCGCGGAAGCGTGCTGCCGATCATCGACTTCGCGGCGCGGCTCGGCTACCCGCCGACCAAGCCGAGCACCCGACACGCCATCCTGGTCGTTCAGGTCCGGAATCAGTCGATCGGCCTGCTGGTCGAAGGCGTCACCGAGATTCTGACGATCGGCGCGGATTTCATCCAGCCGACGCCCGAGGCGGCGTCGCAGGCGGCCAAGGATTTCGTCAGCGGCATCGTCGCCATCCAAGGACGGATGATCAGCCTGATCGCGCTCGAGGCAATCCTGCCGCCGAGCGAGCAGGAAGCCGCGTGATCCGCAAGCGGCGCCGCCCGGCGCGCGTGGCGGCGTCGCCGAGCCGCGGCGGATGAAAGTTCCCGAACCGTCATCGTTGAGGACCCAGCGGACATGATATCGATCAGAGCGATGCGTTCATGGTTCCACATCCCCTCGGAAAACCCGGGCCTGGCGACTTCATCGCTCGGGGCGCTTTTCCAGCAGATGGAGGTCCGCCAACTTAGCAAGCTGGAGCGTTGTTTGCGGCGTGCCGATCTCGAAGCGGAGATGTCGCCGCATTTTCAACCGATCTTCGACGCAGCGCGCGGCAAGACGATCGCCTTCGAAGCGCTCGCCCGTTGGGAGAGCCCGAAACTTGGCTGCGTT